>Ga0163147_10000246_pt1 | contig 83984 bp, 78 predicted proteins | sample OliLakLV19MP6G1_FD_148597 | JGI IMG/M metagenome (GOLD analysis project Ga0163147, IMG submission 148597) | Freshwater microbial mat bacterial communities from Lake Vanda, McMurdo Dry Valleys, Antarctica- Oligotrophic Lake LV.19.MP6.G1 | ecosystem: Environmental > Aquatic > Freshwater > Lake >... | reverse complement strand
GCTTGTGCCGATGATGGCGACCGCGAGGAATGCCATGGCCCACACGCCTAGGGCACTGGCGATGTAGCGTCCTTCGCCGAGAAGTTGGTAAAGTTCGTAAATGGCCTTTGTGATTGGAAAATCTTGTTGGCGTTGGGCAAGAATAAGCGAATCGCTTACCTCGAGCATTGCGAACGAAAATGCGAGGAGCCCGCCAGCCATGAGATTGGCGGCGATGAGCGGGAGGGTGATTTTCCGCAGGGCACGGAATGGGGGACACCCGAGGTTCTGAGCGGCTTCTTCAAGGGTGGTGCTGGTTTGCTGGAATCCGGCGGCTGCGGAGCGAACGACATAGGGCAAGCGGCGCACGGCATAGGCGATAACAAGAATCGCGAGGGGATCTACGGACGGGTTCATGAATCCAAAGAGCTTTCCTTCTTGTGTCATGGCAAGGTAGCCAAAAGCTAACACGAGACCTGGCACCGCAAGGGGTAGCATGGAGATGGCGTCGAGGATTTGGCGTCCTGGTAACTTGGTGCGCACGACCACGTAGGCAATGGCCACACCAAGAATCAGGTCCAGGAGGGTCGCGAGGCCCGCGTATTTCAGGCTGTTTTGGATTGATGGAAGAGTCAGGTTGTGGCCTAGGGCTCCCTCGAAGTGTGCGAGTGTCCAACCTGATGGAAGGATAGATTGATACCAATCCTGCGAGAATGCGACGAGGACGACGCCCGCGTGCGGAAGTATGGCAAGCAGCGTGACCGCGACGAAGACGGAGGTGCAGAGCAGCCCGCCAAGCCATGTGGTCTGGCGCGGCCCACCTTGGCTCGTGGCTTTCGCCATCATGGCATGGCTATCACGTCCGAAAAGAAGCTTGCTTGCGGTGTAAAGCAGAACCGTCGAAATCAACAAAACGGCGACGAGCGCAAACGGGAAGGGGTTTCCTCCGATGTCCTTGATTCCATAAAAAATCTGCACGGAGGTGACGCGTGTGAACTCAAACATGAGAGGCACGCCGAGTTCCGTAAACGACCAAATGAAGACGATCGTTCCCCCGGCAAAAAGTCCCGGCATGATTAGGGGAAGTGTGATTTTACGAAATCTGCGGAAGCCCGTGCAGCCGAGATTTTCTGCAGCTTCCTCCATCGCTGGGTCCACGTTTGCGAGTGCGGCTACGACGTTGAGATAGAGGATGGGATAGAGGTGGAGAGCATTCATCATGATCACGCCCCAGAGGCGACTTTCGCCCAACCAGTCCATGGGATGCGCCGGATTCATGAGGCCGAAGTTTACGAGCAATGCATTGAGAGCACCTTCTTGGCCGAGGATTTGCTTGACGCCAATGGCTCCCACGAAGGGCGGCAGGATCATGGGGATTAGGACCACTGCACCTAAGAAGGTCTTTCCCGGAAACAAGTAGCGATCGGTAATGATTGCCAATGGCAGGGCAATAGCCACCGTTAGTAGGGTGCTCCAGATGCCCATGATGAGGGAGTTCGAGAGGCCTTCGAGGTAGATTGGGTTGCGAAAAACCTCAAGGATGTAGGCAAAAGTGAAACGTCCATCGGCGCCTACGAAAGCGCCGCTCAGCGTTTCATAGATCGGCCAGATAAAAAAAAGGCCAAAGAAGACGGCTGTAAAAAAGAAGACAATGCGTGCAAGTGTCTGGCTCATGGTTTCGCTATTTCCCTTCTTTCGCGAGTTGCTCTGCTTCGCGGTATTGATTGCGAAAGTGGTTCCCGAGTTCTTTGGCAAGGCGCACTTCTTCGATGCGATCTTGGGAGGCGAGTGTGGGCCGAATCACGTTGCGTGCCGTAGCGTACTGGACGGCCGACATGTCGGTGAATTTTGCAAACGCTTGTCGAGGAAATCGGGCCGCGACCAGTGCCTTCCATGCCGAAACTTGTTCATCATGCGAATCAAGGCACATCACGCGAATAATAAAACTCATGGTTTTGAAAAGTGGAGCTGTCCACTCTGGGTGATACGTAAAAAGCTCGGCTTCTTTGTAAGGAAACACGTCGGGATCAGCGCGAAAGCTGGTAAACTCTGGAGCATAGAGTTCCTTGCGAATGGGAAGTCTTCGGAGAGAGTAGCGGGTCGGGCCGCCGGGAGTACCTACACGAAAATTCCAAAGCTTCTGCCCGTCCAGTGACAAAACAAACGCAATAAATTCCTCTGCAACATGGCGGTTAGGTGCTCCACGCAAGAGGCCGATAGGGTCAACGCCGACCGATGATCCGCCGAGGGGCGTGAAATACTGAAGGCGTGATGCTTGCCCATCGGCTTGCACGGCTTCGCTTTGGTAACGTCCCATAAAGTCAATGCACATGCCGATCGCAGCATCGCCAAGCGAGACATCCATCGGAACCTTGCCCGCAGCGTCCGTAAAATATCGCGCATTGGCCGAGGCGGCTTGAATGATTTGGAGGCCCCTCTGCCAACCAATCGCAAGAATGGCTTCGTCGGAGGAACCCGCTCCGCTCGCGAATTCTTGCATTTGCTGCTGGATGACCATTTCAAAGGCCTTCGCGGCTGAGCCGCTCTTTGTGGGATCAGCAAGTGCGACTTGTTTAAAAAAGACGGGATTCGCCAAATCCTGCCATCCGGTGGGTGAGCCCTTAAAGCCGAGGCGTTTCAAAGAATCCGTATTGTAGCAAATGCCAAACGCCGAGAGGCATGCACCAATCCAGCGTCCTTGCGTGTCGTAGAAGGTTTCGCCCGAGACATTCTGAGGAATGACATCCGGCACAAACCATTCCGGATGACGTTGGAAAACGTCACTTTTGACCAGTCTTCCGGCAGCGGCTTGTTGCTCAAAATCGAAGGCTCCACCACCCCAAAAAAGATCCATCCCGATACTTGTCTCAGACTCCAAGAAAGCCCGTCGCGCAATCTGGGCCGGTGAATCAAGGTTCGGCGACTCTGCTGGAACCACGCGGGGGTTGTCGAAGGCACCGGCTACTTCGGGCGTCCACTCTCGGCCAGATAGGAGCCACTGACGCTCGAACGCAGCCAGAAATTCGCCCTTCAAGTAGCGTGCGATCTCGCTTGTTCCGCCAGGAAGCCGCCAATCCACCTTCACGCGGCGCCCAGTTTTCAGGCGATAACTTTCTGTGAAGGCCCGGGTAAATTCGTAGCGAATCGCCTCATTATGCGGTGACACGATCACGAGTGTATCGTCCGCATTGCCCAGAAAATCCTCGGTCGGCTTCATCGCAAATGGCAAGCCCACCACCAGCGCCATAAGCCCAAAGACAATAAAGAGCCGCTTCATTCTCTATCAGCGACGAAGTATGACCACGTCATCCGAATGCACGTTTGCATAGAGGTCTCGGTCTGTCGCTCGAGCAGACGGACGCGGATTGAGTTCGAAAATTTTAAGAAGCTGCGAACCTGCGGTGAAGCGATACTGCGCCACTTCTCCAAGATAGACGGATTCGCCGATGCGACCGCGAATGGAATTGGTCGCTGCGCCCTCTCCGGTGAGTTTCCAGGCCTCCGGTCGTATCGAGACCGTCGCCTCATCAGCAACATTTGGCTTCCAATCGGGATCACTAAGGTTGCCTTCGAAGTCTCCGAAATCGGTAGAAACGCGGGCGCGGGAGCCTTCGAGAGAAAGGATTTTTGACGGGATAAAATTCGTTTCGCCGATGAAATCTGCGACGATTCTTGTGTGAGGTCTTCGATAGACTTCTTCCGGTGTCCCGATCTGAGCGATCCGACCACCTTCGAGGATCGCCATACGGTCTGAGATTGAAAGGGCCTCCTTCTGGTCGTGTGTCACATAGATGGCGGTGAGGCCGAATTCCTTGCATACGCGCCGAATCTCCGTGCGCATCTCGAGCCGGAGCCGGGCATCCAGATTTGAAAGTGGTTCATCGAGCAAGAGGCACTTCGGACGAATGACCAAGGCACGCGCGAGGGCAACGCGCTGCTGTTGTCCGCCGGAGAGCTGGGCAATCTTTCGTTCAGCGTAGGCACCCATCTGCACAGACTCGAGGGCAGCTTCTACGCGCTTCTTCAATTCGGGCGATGGCACGCGGCGTTCCTCAAGGCCAAAGGAAACATTTTTTGCCACCGTCAAGTGAGGCCATAGTGCATAGCTCTGAAACATCATTCCTGTATTCCGCTTGTGAGGCGGCAGTCGGGTCACGTCGTCATCCCCGAAGAAGATTTTTCCCTCATCAGGAATAATAAACCCGGCGATGTTCCGAAGGAGCGTGGTCTTACCACAACCACTTGGTCCCAGAAGAAAAAATAGTTCGCCTGCCTCAATGCGAAACGTGAGGCGATCTAGTGCCGTCGTCTTGCCAAAGTTTTTAACAAGATTCTCAATGCGGATGGCAATCATAGGCGAGTTGGCAATAGCACATCGCGTTTCTAGGCCATTGTGCTTGAAATGCAATGCGGAAGCACGCCGCTTGCTACGTCGTGATTCAGTTCTGCTGCACGGGCACTACCGGGAGTGGAAAACGTAGCCGCAACTGGCCGTCGAGGCGCACCTCTACAGTGTAAAGCCCGTATTTCTGGAACTGAAGGCCTCCGAAGACGTGCACATTCGTGGCGTGAGCGTCGAGCGAGGGGAGGGCGAATGCGACATCGCTCTCGGCGATCGGTTGGTCATCATCCGGATTAAGAATCAACGAACGCTGCACGAAATTTCCCGTGCCTCCACACCAACGCGACCAAAGGCATAGCTTGAAAAACCCAATCGGCACGCCTGGCGCCGGAATCATACCTATGATGCCAATGAGTGTCTGTTGGCCACTGGCTTCTTGCCTCACATCTTCGCAGAGGACGCAGGCTTGGAGGTCTGGCAAAATTTCTTGGGACATGATTACTGATATGTGTCTCAATTTACACGCGCTGCACAAGACAATCGTTTTGCGGGATCAGTGTGCTGCGGGACTGCCTTCGAGACAAAGTTCCCTCTCGGGCGAGTCGGCTTTGTGCGTTTTTGCGATGACGGCATAGATAGCTGGAACGACGAAGAGCGTGAAGACAGTGCCAATGATCATCCCCGAAACGAGAACGACACCGATGCTATTGCGGGCACCAGCTCCAGGCCCACTCGCGATGACCAGCGGAAAATGACCCATCACGGTGGCTGCCGATGTCATCAAAATTGGTCGCAACCGTGTGGTGGCGGCTTGCGTCACAGCATCGAGCTTGCTCAACCCAGTGCGCTGAAGAGCATTTGCAAAATCCACGATGAGAATTCCATTTTTTGCCACGAGACCGACGAGAGTCACGAGGCCGACTTGGCTATAGATGTTGAGTGTCGTAAATCCAAGAAACGTGAACACCAAAGCCCCAGACAATGCCAGGGGCACAGACCCGAAGAGAATAATGAACGGATCACGGAAGCTTTCAAATTGCGCGGCTAGCACGAGAAAAATGAGCACGAAAGACAACACCAACGTGACAGCAAATCGTCCCCCCTCGCTGCGGAGTTGACGAGACTGGCCCGCATAATCAATCGTAAATCCCACAGGCAGAATCTTAGCCGCCTCGGCTTCAAGTGCCTTAAGGGCCGCATCCAGCGGCACGCCCGGGGGGATCGCCCCTTGAATCGTGGCGGAATTAAGCTGTTGAAAACGCAAAATTTCCCGTGGTTGTGTGCTCGTCTGAATCGAAGCAAAAGTGGACAACTTCACGAGCTTCCCATCCGTCGCACGCACATACAGATTTTCCAATTGATCTGTGGTGAGGCGTTGGTTGCGCTTGACCTGCGGGATCACCTTGTAGCTCCGGCCTGCGACGCTGAAGCGATTGACATAGTTCCCGCTGAGAAGAATGGAAAGGTCAGCTCCGATCGTGCGAAGGTCGAGTCCTTGCGCGGCAACCTTGTCCCGGTCAAAGACAACCTCGGCTTGCGGTTGGTCAAACTTGAGATTCGTATCTGCAAACATAAAAAGCCCACTTTCCACGGCGGCTTCTGCAAGCTTCTTGGCGAATTCATCTATCTCGCGAGGCTCGGCTGTGGATGCAATGACGAACTCGACATCAAAATTGCTTCCCCCGGGAAGTGGCGGCGGGGTTAGCGGAATGATGCGAACTCCGGGAACTGCCGCCGTCAAAGGGAACAGAGCCTGGGCAATCTCTTCGGTCGTCCTTGTGCGTTCACTCCACGGTTTGGTCACCATGCCCGAGAAGCCCGCTTTTGGACTAATGATTTGAAACGTTCCGTCGCACTCCGGTTGAGACTGAAAGATTTCGTTGAGGCGGCCGGCAAAAAGCGCAGATTGGTCAAGCGTCGCGTTGGCAGGCGATTGCACAATACCAAAGACAACGCCTTGGTCTTCGCGTGGGGCGAGTTCGTGCATGCTAAGCATCCAAAAAATCGGCAAGGGCAGGATGATTAACATGGTCACGGCACAGACGAGCCAGCGATTCGCGAGACTGACCTGAAGCAGCTTGCCATAGCCAGTGCGTAGCTTGGCGAAGCGATGGTTGATCCAACCCGCAAAGCCCTTCTCATCAGCTCCCGGCTTAAGCAGGCGTGAGGACATCATGGGCGAAAGAGTCAGCGCCACAATTCCTGAGATGACGACCGCACCCGCGAGCGTAAAGGCAAACTCACGGAAGAGTGCTCCAGTAAGCCCTCCCTGAATGCCGATCGGAGTATAGACGGCCGCGAGCGTAATGGTCATCGCGACGATTGGGCCGATCAGCTCACGAGCGCCCAGCAAAGCAGCCTCTAGTGGGTTCTTGCCTTCCTGCATGTGACGCTCGCAGTTTTCCACCACCACGATCGCGTCGTCCACCACTAGGCCCACCGCCAGAACGATGGCGAGCAGCGTGAGAAGATTGATCGTGAAACCAAAGAGCAACATCAGCAAAAGTGCGCCGATGAGGGAAATCGGGATAGCCACCACGGGCACGAGCACCGCACGGAAGGAACCCATGAAAAGATAGATCACGACGATGACGATAAGGAGCGTTTCGAGGAGCGTCTTGATGACCTCGCTAATGGCGTCATTGATGTAGGTCGTCGAGTCGTAGGGAATGCCGAGTTTGATTCCCGCCGGCAGGGCTGCCTCGATGCCGGGGATGGCCGCTCGCACCTGGCGGATCACATCCAACGAATTGGCCGTGGGGAGTGGCCAGATCCCCATGAACGTGGCCGTCTCACCATTAAACCGCACTTCTTCCTCGTAGCGCTCGGCCCCGAGATTCACATCCGAGATTTCTCCCAACCGCACAATCGTGCCGTTGCTTGACTTGATCACGAGTTGGCGGAACTCGTCGGCATCGCGCAGGTTCGTATTCGCCACGAGATTGATCGAAATCATCGAACCCTTCGTGCTTCCGAGTGCAGCGAGATAGTTATTAGCTTCGAGCGCCTCGCGCACATCAGTAGCCGAGACATTCAGCGCGGCCATGCGATCCGGCTTCAACCAAATCCTCATCGCAAAAGTGCGGTCGCCTAGAATTTCCGCGCGCTGCACTCCGTTAATCGCAGAGAGCTTTGGCTGAACGACGCGGGTGAGGTAGTCAGTGATTTGATTGCCGTCCAACTCGGTCGAAGAAAAGCCGATATACATGGAGGCGAATTGATTGTCCGCCGTTTGCAGCTCAATCTTTGGTGCCTCAGCTTCCGGTGGCAAATCGTTTCGGACCTGCGCAACTTTAGCCTGAACCTGTGTGAGAGCCGCGTTCGCATCGAAGTTGAGCTTCAGATGAATGCTGATTGTGCTGAGTCCCTGCGTGCTGGACGACTCCATAAAATCAATTCCATCCGCACTCGCAATCACTCGTTCTAGCGGCGTCGTGATATAGCCTCGCACGAGGTCGGCATTGGCTCCGATGTAGGCCGTTGTCACGCTGATCACCGCCACATCGCTGCGAGGATACTGGCGGACGTTTAGAGTCCCCAGCGCGATCAAGCCACCGAGAAGAATGAGCAGATTGATGACAAGCGCCAAGACGGGCCGCCGAATGAAGATGTCGGTAAACTTCATGTTACTCAGCGATCTGGAGGTTCTGGCGTGAGTGAACTTGCAGGCTGAATGCGATTATCCACGAAGACGGCTACATTTGGCCGCAGCTTGAAAATACCGGAGGTCGCCACTTCATTCCCCGCTTCTAGGCCAGAGAGGACTTCCACGACATCTCCACGTGACTCGCCCAGCTTAACAAATCGCTGCTCAGCACCTGCGTAGGATTTCTGAGTTTTCGGGTCCGTCATTTCGCTGATCACGAAGACGGAATCCCCATACGGCGCGTAGCTGATTGCCGTGGAGGGAATGGCAAGAACCTCGCGATCGCCGGGAAGTGCCACTTCCATGTTTGCAAACATTCCAGGCCGCAGCATTTCGTCGTCATTTGGTATGGTTGCCTGAACCAGAAAGTTGCGAGTCGCCTCGTCCACTACGGGATTGACTGCTGTGATTTTTCCCTCTGCCACGACTTCATTCTGACCACCGGTTTTGACTTGCACAGGTTGGCCCGCGCGCACGGCGGTAAGGTATTCTTGGGGAAGGCTGAAGTTGGCAAATAACGGACGCAGAGATTGGATCGGCACGATTTCGTCTCCAGGGCGAAGGTATTGCCCTATGTTCACTTGCCGAATCCCAACGGTGCCATCGAACGGCGCTCGAATCGTTTTTTTCTCAATCACCGCCTTGATTTCTTCTACGCGGGCTTGAGTTTGGAGGAAAAGGGCCGTCTTTTCGTCAAAGTCCGACTGAGAGGAGACTCGCTTTGCAAGGAGATCTTTCAGCCTTCCGAGATTCAACTGCGCCACGTTCTGGGCCGCCATGGCCGCACGCAGCTGCGCGTTCTCTTCCGAAATATCCTGCTGAATGAGCATTATGTCCTTCTTCACTGCGGTGCCGGATTCAAATCCGATCGCCGCAACGGTGCCGCCGAGATCTGCTGTGAGAGTCAGACCATTCATCGGTCTTAGCGACCCCACGGCGGTAAGTGTTGTTGACCATGCCTGGAGCGCGATGGTTTGCGTAGTAATGGCTTCCGGCGGCAATACGAAATTCGCTTGGCCAGCCATGGAGGCTTGCAGTTTTACGAACCAAATAACGCCCAGCAAGACGATGAAAAGAATTGTCCCGCCAAGGACGACTACCCACTTGGCAACGGAATGTTTGCGTTTCGGATTGCTCGCAGGGATAGTTGTTTCGTGCATGTGATTAATGTCTTTAATAATTAACCACCTTAAGTGATTATTCGGAAATGTGTCAAGTCTCCCGCCATGCTACGGAGGAAGCCTGAAAACGCAAACGGCTGTTTCGAGGGAAAGCCCTGAGGGGGAGGTCAGGGAGACACGTCGAAGCGCAGATCTCCCACGCGTGTGGCGGGGGAGATATCCGGTGGCGTTGCATTCTGCTCGATCGTACCAACCCATGAGCGCTTTTGAAATCCGTCGGATGCTGAGAAGATGAGATCACTCCATCCGTCGGGCCATTGAATGAGGGCTCCTTCTTTGGTGACCTCCCACTTTCCTTCCGTGCCGCCCGCGATGGTGCTGTAAGCGCGCCCGGACGATTGGAGAGTGATGTAGAGAAAACTTCCGTCTGGTTCCTTGTTGAGTTTCCAGATTCCGACGAATACGGCCAACTCGCCCACGATGTGCTCGGCAGGCGAGGCGTGTGGTGCCGCAGGTGAAATTCCCACACCAATGGGAAAGTGGGCACATTCAAAACCAGCGTTCGTGGCTGCAAGGCGGTAGCTTTTACCGGAGGCTGCAAACACCAAAGCCCCGACCTCCTGAGCGCGCCAGAATCCCCGCTCGCCGTGAGCGCCCGAAGTTCCCTTCGTCCATGTGCTCACTACCTGGCCATTCGGAAAAAGCAAAAGATCGAACGCTTGTCCTTGCTCGTCCTCGGTTCGCCAGACCCCAAAAAAAGCATCGTTCGGCAGGGCTGCAGGCGGGGCAATGCTTTCTTTTGGCGCGGTTGGCAGGACGCTTGGGGCTACGCGAGGCGCAGGGCATCCGCTGAGCAGCAGTAGCATTCCACAGGCAGATAAGATCGAGAGGACACGTTTCATGTGGGGCTGCGCAGTGTCCGCGTGCAGAGAGAGCGGTGCAACGTTATTCTGAGGTGAGTAAGGCGGAACAGATACGGCTTGCCTCAAAATGCTTTCGCGCAAAGTTGCGAGCGGCGTCGCAATGGTGTGCATAGTTTGCCGCAACGCGGTCTATGGCCGAGGCGGCTTCCTCTGGTGTGCGAAAAGCCATAATACCATCCCCGGCCGGCAGGTGCTCGGACCAGCCGGTATCTTGGACGACGACCGGCTTGCCCGCTGCAAGGTAACAGGCACTGCGGCAACTGAACCACCCACTGCGCGAGCGAACGTAGCCATTTTTGGCAATGCTCCATTCGCCTTTCGAGTTAGTGAGAAAATCGTGATAGCTCGCGTAGTCTGGCAAGTAGATATCGGGCTCGATGATTTTCCAGCGTTTGCTCTCGAGCAAATCTGTGGGGCGTTGCTGCCCGACGCCTTGCCCCATGGCGAGGACGAATGTCTCTTTGGTAAGTTCCGGCAGCTGCATGAAGTCCTGAAACTCGACATCTTTTTGACCATAGAGTTGCCCACAAAAGTCCTTCGGTGCATAGCTGGCCCAATTCATGACCGTTGTCCATGCCCCATCGGCGACGTGGCCTGTGCCAGGGGGCATGAGGGTTTTTTCCCACCAGTCGAGGGCGATGGGCTGGACGGTCGGACGCCAATTTAGCCCAGCCGTGGGAATGTGGCAGTCGCTCCGCCCGATATTCATGCCGAAGGAAAAGTGGCGTTCGTGTAGGCGCACGCGCTGACTGTATTCCGAATCTGGCTCTTGGGCTAAACTGATCTGCGTGAACATCGGATCGCCATCGAGAAAAAGCTTCAAGGGGATGGCTGCCGTGGCATCCGTGAGCCAGCACGCTCCAGAAACGTTCGCGAGCACATCGGCTGCCGCAAGGATCTTCGCGACGTCTGAGGGCTGAACTCCCCCATGGTAGGTATCGTCCGCAGCATTGCGATAAATCCAGCGGTCTCCCATGTCGAACTCCCGCATTACGCGTCCGAGATATCCGATGTTATGGGAGCAATCTGCACTCGGCTCCTGCTTGATCGGATCGTAGGCCCAAGCACCCGTATCTTCGAGATACCATACGTCGTGCCCGAGCGCGCGGAAGCCGAGGACATATTGCAAGTAGTCCCAGGCGACTCCGCCGAAGGCATATTGGCCGATCAGCCCGGTTACGATGATCTTCATCTCAGTGGCGTGCCCGGCTCAGGCGCCGGATTGAGTTTTTCTAGATCAACTCGTTAATAATATTCTCGATCAATTCCTGGCGTCCACTCCCGTGCTGGATGGGATCGGGCGAGGCGAGGGCGATCTTTTCCAGACTGGCGAGCGAGTGCTTTCCACCCTCAATGTCAGCCCCTAGGCCAGAATCCCACGAAGCGTAGCGATTTTTAACGATGTCACCAAGGCGGCCATCCGCCCGAATGGCGGCGGCAATTTTCAGCCCGCGAGCAAAGGCGTCCATGCCGCCGATATGGGCATAGAATAAATCTTCGGGCTCGAAGGATTCGCGTCGCACTTTGGCATCGAAGTTAAGGCCGCCCGTTTTCAGGCCACCCATCTTGAGCACGGTGAGCATAATGGCACTCGTGAGGTAGAGGCTGCTTGGGAATTGGTCAGTATCCCAACCGATGAGTTCGTCGCCCGTATTGGCATCAATCGAACCTAGTGCGCCCGCTGCAGCGGCGACCTCGCACTCGTGATGCATGGTATGGCCCGCGAGGGTTGCGTGATTTGTCTCAAGGTTGAGCTGAAAATGTTCCATGAGATCGTATTCGCGGAGAAAATTCAGGCAAGCGGCAGCATCGCTATCGTATTGATGGCGAGTTGGCTCCTTGGGCTTCGGTTCGATGTAGAAAGGGCCCGCAAAGCCGATTTCCTTTTTGTAATCCACGGCCATGTGGAGAAATTTAGCAAGGTGATCCACTTCGCGTTTCATGTCGGTATTCCACAAAGTGGAGTATCCCTCGCGTCCGCCCCAGAAGACATAGCCCTCGCCACCGAGCGAGTGAGTCACCTCGATCGCTTTTTTCACTTGGCCCGCGGCGTAGGCGAAGACGTCGGCATTTGGACTGGTAGCCGCACCATGGAGAAAGCGGGGATTTGCGAAAAGGCAAGCGGTTCCCCAAAGCAAGCGAATGCCGGTGCGATCTTGTTCTTCTCTGAGCACCTTTGCGACGGCATCAAGATTTTTGTGAGATTCCGCGAGCGTAGCACCTTCCGGCGCCACATCACGATCATGGAATGCGTAAAATGGTGCACCCAACTTCTCGATAAACTCAAAAGCAACACGTGCGCGCTTTTCGGCGTTTGCAACGGAGGCGGTGCCATCATCCCAAGGACGCAACATCGTGCCCGCGCCAAAGGGATCTGAACCCGTGCCACGAAAAGTGTGCCAATAGACGACCGAAAAACGCAGGTGATCGCGCATGGATTTTCCCTCCACGAGTTCGTCGGCATTGTAATGTTTGAAGGCGAGAGGGTTTTTGGAGTTCGGACCTTCGTAGGAAATGGGGGAGATATTTGGAAATGCGCTCATGGAAGTTTTGAAGAAAGCAGAAGTCTTTTGCTTTTACAAGATGGACAGCGAGCCTTGCGTCTGAGAGGGGAGGGGAGGTATGAAAATTCAAGCTGTGCTTTTTGATCTCGATGACACGCTCATTGTGGATGAATCCGTTTCGAAGGAGGCGCTCGTGACGGTCGCAGCCGTCGCGCAGAAAGAGTGCGGCATTTCGCCACGCGTTTTTCTTGAGGCTGTTGCGCATCAAGGTGCCAGTCTCTGGAAGAGCGGCCCTTGCCATGCCTATTGTCGCGCGATTGGGATCAGCTATCACGAATGCCTCTGGGGTGAGTTTGCAGGCGACTCCGCAGAACTCACCGCCCTGCGGACATGGGCAAAAGACTACCGCGTCGCTGTCTTCGATGCCGCATTGCGCTCACTTGGCTTTGCCGAGCTCGACACAGCGATGGCACTCTCAGAAAAGTTCTCTTTGGCTCGCCGCCAACTCCAACGGCTCATGCCCGACGCCAAAGAAACCCTCATGCGATTACAGCCCGACTACCAGCTCGGCCTTCTCACGAATGGCGCACCGGATCTTCAGAGAGAGAAAATCTCTGCATCGGGCCTCGCCTCCGCATTTGAGGCTATTGTGGTTTCTGGCGAACACGGCATCGGTAAACCCCGACCGCAGATTTTTGAAATTCTCCTCTCGGCCCTTAACGTCGCGCCGGACCGCGCCGTGATGGTCGGCAATAGCCTCGAACGCGACATCGCCGGAGCCAAAAATGCCAACCTCGCTGGCGCCATTTGGATCAAGGTTTCCGGCTCCGAAGAACACGCTGACGTCGTGCCGGATCACACAATTGCGGGCCTCCACGAGCTTCCAGCTTTGCTTGCTTCCATCGTTGAATAGGACTTGATGGATCGGGATCGGTGGAGGGTGGTCGGCGCCTCTTCTCGCAGAGGCCGCAATCCCCGCGAGCTATGCTAGTTACCTATATCGTTGAGGGCTTGGCGCAGAGGAAAGCTCGAAACCTTGATAGTTCCTTCCAGTGGTGTCGTCATTTCGAGCACAAGGAAAAGCGCTCCTGAGACAGACAACGCACAAGCGAGCAAGACAGCTACTACGGTGTGATTTCGAGGGGCGAAGAGTCCGTAAATCCCGTTGAGCAACGACAGCCAGAGCAGGGGCAGGACGAAGAGTGCCGTAGGCAGCGCATTGCGCCGCTGCTCGACGAGTAGCCACCGTGCTTGCAATATCGCCTCATTTGCAGCCAGGGCTTCCGTGCGGAGATAGCTTTGCGAGGCATCTGTCGACTTCAATTGACGGATGGACTTGCCGACTAACTCTAGCGAACTCATTCCAACGGCAGGTTGTGGCGCAAGTGGTCCATCCAAGACTTCCTCTGGCCAGATCAGATGAAGTCCATTGACCACAGACTGGCGTAGCTCGGTGCGCGCAGCTGAAGCCTCCGGTCCATAGTTGGACAAAAGACGGTCGAGATAAATAGTTTTTGCGCCCAACTGCATCACGGATGAGTTTACGGTATCGAAAGTGCTTTTAGAGGAGCCCACAAGAAGGCCGAGCGTCAATGCTGCCATCGTGGCAATAAGGCCGGCCCCAAGCTTCACTGCATCCTTAGATGCGCTAGAGGAGTGGTGCTCAGGTAGAAATCTTTGGATGAGCATGCCAAGAATCGCACCCGCAAACATGAAAACGAACGAGCAAATGGCGAGGAGCGTGGCATTCATAAGATCGGTTCTTTCACGGAGGCGACGAATGCCGTAGCCGCACGTTGGATTTCTGCTGCGATGTCGGCACGCTTCTGGGCAAATCGGGGGCGGAACCATGGGAAAAGGCCGACCACATCATGAAGCACCAGAATCTGGCCATCGCACATGGGCCCACTGCCGATTCCAATCGTCGGACAATTGATTCTTTGGGAAATCTTCATAGCCAAGGAATGCTCAACAAGTTCGAGCACGATGGCACTCACTCCAAGCGCATCGAGGACAAGCGCATCTTCCATGATCCGTGCAGCTTCAAGTTCGGTGCGACCTTTGATGCGATATCCCCCTTCGATGCGAACGCGTTGCGGCAGCATACCTAAGTGGCCAACGACGGCGATACCTTCCGCGAGAATGGCCTTCACGGCATCGGCCCGTTCTTGGCCTCCCTCCATTTTCACGGCGTCCGCTCCGGCACCAACCAAACGGCGCGAATTCTCCACAGCCAGCGCGACTGTGTCATAGCTGCGAGAAGGCAAGTCCGCGACAACCCATGTTTGTGTTGCCCCGCGGGCGACTGCTCGCGTGTGATGGAGCATTTCGTCCATCGTTACTTCAGTCGTATCCTCATATCCCAATACGACCATTCCTAGAGAATCCCCCACCAAGAGAAAGTCTAGGCCGCACGTATCTAGGAGCTTGGCTGTCGGAAAATCGTAGGCGGTCAGGCTGACGATCTTCGTTCCGCTCGCTTTTGGGTTCCTCAGGAATGCGGGCAGCGTTTTCAAGACAGTCGGTTCAAGCATTCTCGCACAGGGCGATGTTCACCATCTTCGCAAATGAGCATCCGTTCCGGACAAATTTCCGCAAGCGGCGCGAGGACAAAGGATCGTTGAAGCATGCGGGGATGCGGCAGGGTGAGCCGGGGATGGGAAATGTGCAAGTTGTCGCAATAAAGAAGATCGAGATCTATTGTGCGGGGCTCGTGAAAGCTATGCGCTGCTGGACGCCCCAGCGCGACCTCGATTGCTTGCAGGCGAGAGAGCAAATCCAACGCAGGAAGCCGCGACGAAAATTCCACCACTGCGTTCAGGAAATTTGCAGAGCCCGCCGGACAATCCACGGGTCTGGTTTCAAACATTGTGGAAAAAAGAAAAGGTCGCTCACCATCGTGCAGGGTGCGCAATCTGTCCATTGCTGCCTGTAGGAGGGAGCTGCGGTCGAGGAGGTTCGAGCCAAGTGCGACACCGACTCTCATAAGCCTTCACCGCAAACCCAGCACATCCTGCATGTCATAGAGGCCAGGTTCCTTGGTTGTGGCCCATTGAGCTGCCCGCAACGCACCCTTAGCAAAGGTGTCACGGCTGGATGCCTTGTGTGTAAGTTCGACACGCTCGCCGACATTTCCAAAGAGAACGGTGTGGTCACCGACGACATCTCCAGCACGGATGGCATGCATGCCGATTTCGGTCGGTGTTCGCTCTCCAACCATGCCGTTGCGTCCATGCCGCACATCCTTGGAATACTGCACGCCGCGCACGTCAGCCAAGATTTCGGCAAGCCGTCGAGCCGTGCCGCTTGGGGCATCTTTCTTGAGGCGATGGTGCGTTTCTAGGATTTCCAGATCAAAATCCGGCCCGAGAATCTCGGCAGCCCTGCGCGTAAGCCAGAAGAGCGTATTCACGCCTATACTAAAGTTTGGGGAGAAGACAATCGGGATACGACGCGCAGTGGTGGCGATTGCCTCGCGCTCGACGTCCGAGTGTCCCGTTGTTCCAATAACCAAGGCTTTCTTTGCAGACGCACATGCCTCTGCGATACCAACCGTGGCCGTCGCGTGGGTAAAATCTACCACCACACTACAATCCTGTAAGGCCGCAGCGAGGCTGTCTCCTGTGTCGAGTGCTGCTGAAACGATGAGTTCGGGATCTTGCTCCGCACACTGGATGAGTGCCTGCCCCATCCGACCGCGTGCGCCATTGATCAGCAAGCGCGTGCTCATAGTGCGGCGAGAGTCGCGCGGAGGCGTGCTTCATTTGCACCCGACATCTCGCAGAGTGGCAATCGCACCTCAGCGAGCATTTTTCCTCGCAGGGCCAGCGCGAACTTTGTCGGAACAGGATTCGGTTCGATGAATAGGTCTTTAAAAAGCGGGTAGTATCGGTGATGCATGGCCTGGGCTCCGGCTGTATCGCCCATCTGCCAGAGAGCGACCATGTCGCGAACTTCTTTCGGGATGATGTTAGACGCTACGCTAATCACGCCAACGGCACCGGCTGCCAGAAAAGGAAGCGTGAGGGAGTCGTCGCCGGAGAGAATCTCAAACTCCGCGGGCACCGCAGCGCGTAGAGCACTCACGCGCTCAACCGAGCCACCAGCTTCCTTGATGGCCGTGATATTTCTGCAAGTTCCTGCCAAGCGGGCCGTCGTCTCCACGCCAATCTCGACGCCGCAACGTCCAGGAATACTATAGAGAATGATCGGAAACTTCACAGCAGCAGCGATCGCTTGGTAGTGCCGAAAGAGGCCTTCTTGCGACGGTTTGTTGTAGTAGGGAGCCACGACAAGTGCGGCCGTCGCTCCCATGCGCTCTGCGTCTTGGGTGAGGGTAATGGCTTCCGACGTGGCGTTTGACCCCGTGCCAGCGATGACATGGCAACGTCCGGCTACTGCCTCGATTGCTACGCGAATCACCTCATTGTGCTCCTCGTAATTCAGCGTAGGCGACTCGCCCGTGGTGCCCACTGGAACAATGCCTGTGATGCCTCCCGCTATCTGATCTTCGATGAGAGAGCGAAACGCCGATTCATCAAAGCGTCCGTCGCGAAACGGCGTAACCAATGCCGTGTGAGTGCCTGCAAATGACATAATCATAAATTTCCTACAGAGAAATCGTGCCGTCGAAAACAAAATCCGCAGGTCCCGTGAGCGTGACACTTTCAAAATTCCCCACTTCGCCTGCGAAGCCAACGCGCAGAGTTTCTCCTCCCCGCACGCTGACTGAGATTGGCGAGGACGCCCCCGTAGCGATGTGATGCAGGAGCGCAGCCGCGCAGACGCCTGTGCCGCAGGCGAGAGTTTCCGCCTCCACGCCACGTTCGTAAGTGCGAAGGCGCAACAATTGGGCAGAGAGGACTTGGGCAAAATTTGCATTCGTGCCCCGTGGCGCAAAGTCCTCGTGCCCGCGCAGCGCAGCACCCCATTCCGTCAAGGGCACCGCCTCTGTGTCAGCCACAAAAACGACTGCGTGGGGCACGCCCGTGTTGATGAAATGAACACAGACTTTATCGCCAATATTCAGCCATTGCGGATCTCGGTAATCGCTGGCACCACTCATAGTCACGGTCACCAGCTCACCTTCGAGCGTCGCACGGATGATACCTGCTGGCGTGGTGAAAGAGAGCTGTGCGGGATCTCCCGGCAGTAACCTTGCCGCATAGCGAGCGAAGCACCGTGCTCCATTGCCACACATCTCCGCCTCGCGACCATCACTATTATAATACCGCATCCGCAGGTCCGCCTCGCCGTCTGGTGATTCAACGAGAAGCACCCCATCTGCCCCGACTCCGCGGTGACGGTCACAGAGATCCACGATGTTCTGCTCGGTTAGGTGAAGCGTGTGGTCACGATTGTCCATCACGACAAAATCATTTCCCGCTCCGTTCATTTTTGTAAAATCTCGACGCATGTAAGAAGCCTACCTTACTTTTCTCCTTCGCTCTCGTCACTATTGTTACGCCAAATATTTAAACGCCGCCGTGGGAAAGGCTATCTTGCGTTGCTGCTCACTGCCCTTCGTAAAGGCACTCTCTTTTCCGGCATCCTGCTGGAAAATGATCACCCAATCCGGGCGGGTGGCAAGGACTTCTCCAACGTGCGACGACGCGTCGCGATAGGAAGCGCTCAGTCCTTTTTCACCGTCATTGCAGTAAGCGATGAAACAAGTTGCTTCAAGGCAGACTGCTGGCTGCGAAACGCCTTGTCGTTGTCTCCGCTATACACGATGTAGGCTACGGCGTTGGGCAACTGAACGTAGGCCACGCGTTCCATGCGCGGGTAGTCAGCATTGGGTGCATATTCGTTGATGAAATAAGCCTCGCCGCCTTTGGTTTTACCTGACTCGACGCGTTTAACCTGAAAATCGCCGCGATCCTTTTTTGACTCAGAAATTGCCTTTTTTGCAAAATCTTCGGCGTTTTCGTGGGATGCACTTGCGATCTTGGCATACATTAAGGGATCGGCCGACGACCACGACTTCCCTTTTTGAAAGAGGACGCAGGGCAGCCCGTCGCTTGCGCCAGCCTCGTTGTCAATGACCCAACCAGCGGGGGCCGAAATATTGAATGCAGCCTTCGGGCCATGCACAATGGCGTAGGCGACTTCTGCCGCAGGGAGCTGAGAAGCAAAGGCGACGAGAAGGGAAACAAGAATTGCTTTCATGCCGATAACACATAGAAACTCGAAGAATGATGCGAGAAAATTCTCCGATATGGTGCAGCGCAAACTTGCACCGCCTACAGCGTCAAGATAAGCATTAGGAAATGAGGTATCGGTCTTTAAGTAGCAGGGCGCGGACTGCGCCATCGGACGCCGGGGAAGCGGAATGGACGTGCTGACGCAATCCTTCATGAATCCACTGGAGGTGCGGATGGGATACAAATTCCGCAATGGTCTCCTGCTTGCGGAGGCACTCACACACCCCAGCATTTCACTGGAACGCAAAAACTACGCCTTCGACAATCAACGTTTAGAATTTCTCGGCGATGCGGTTATTCAAGTCGTCGTGACTGAGCATCTCTTCCGCATGTTTGCAGATTCGGGGGAGGGTCAGCTGACGAAGCTGCGCACGCGGATCGTATCCCGTATGGCCTTGCGAGAGCGGGCGGCGGAATTAGACCTTGGAGCGTTTCTCATGATGGGGCGCGGCGAGGAAGCAAGTGGCGGACGAGAACGAGCCTCGACATTGGCAGATGCCTTTGAATCTGTCGTCGGAGCCATCTATTTGGATGGCGGCTTCGAGGCCGCTCGACTCTTTATTTTGAAGCAAATGGGCCATGTATTCATCAAGCTTGCCGAGCAGCCAGAGGAGATTAATCCCAAGGGAATTCTTCAAGAAATGCTTCAGTCCATTTCTCCGAATGCGCCGCGATACGAAGTGCTTTCGCAGACAGGCCCCGAACATTCCAAGCTCTTCGTCTGTCGAGTGATTTGGGACGATCGCGAGCTGGGGCGAGGCAAGGGCCTGAGTAAGAAGGAAGCCCAAGTCGCTGCGGCACAAGTCGCGCTTGATGAACAGGTCTGGCAGACCACAAAACCTCACAAAGCCGTCGCATGATTTATCAACTCTCGCTACAAACCACCGGTATCATCGCCGGAATACTGCTCCTCCTCGGCCATCTTTCCGCTCTATTCCAACCGACTCAGGCGATCGCTCTTGCCCGCGCCTTGCCACGCTCGCGCGCGGTAGCAACTTTCGCGCTCGCCATCGCTGCCGTCTGGAGCTTTATCTTGGTTCGGTCCATTGATCTCGGGGAGTTTTCGCCGCTCCGCAACATCCTCCTCATAGCGATTGTCGCTGCGGCTATTCTGTCATGGAAATATATGGACGAATTTCTTGCCGTGCGCGCGCTAGGCATGATCCTTCTCCTCGCGGCGGAGCCTCTCTTGGAATCCGCCGTGCTTCGCGATGAAGGAAGTCGTCTGTTTCTTGTGTTGCTTGCCTATCTTTGGGTTGTGGCTGGACTGTTCTTGGTCGGAATGCCCTACCTTCTTCGCGACGCTATCACATGGGTCACGGCCGAACGGATCCGATGGACCGCCGCTGTTTACGCGGGTATTGGATATGGCGTCCTACTCATCGTCTGCGCGATCTTTCTTTGGTAGGTCCGCTTCGGAGAAAGAGCCTGAATCCGACTCAGTGCACGACAAAGATTCGGATGTTTGTCAGAGCACAGCCGAGTTGGCGGGTTTCGTGAGGTGACGGCTGAAAAGGTTCCAGCGCAGTCTCCAAAGTGAGGGTATGTTGCGTTTTCGCAGAGAGCGTGAATGTTAAATCGAGCACTCCGGCGGAGATATAGGTTTTAATGAGCTGATTGTTGAAAAGGATGTTCAAGGCATGAGCTGAAGAGGGCCATTCCAGATCCGCACAAAACCGTATTTTGCAGGTGATGGGACTCTGAAACAGGATCGCTGCACGACGTCCGTCGGCTCCCATCCAACGTCGTGTTTCCTCATCGGCGTGCCAGCCGCTACCGAATGCCGCTGTTGCGCCCGATTGCGATAGCTCATTAAGTGTAACGGTGCGATTGATATTGGCCGGAGCTTGCATCAAGCCGAAGTGAACACCCTCGATCGTTTCGGGTGGCGCGGGACTCACGGTGATCTGGCTGATCGCGTAGCTAAGGACGCGTGTGTCATTCGGGCTTGTCTGCATAGGCTCCAGTGCAGGCGTAAAGGTTAATTGATTTTCTCCAGCGCTTAAACTTAGCCCTGTCAGCTCGATGCGTCCCCCTCGAAAGTTCTTAAGAATTGTTTTTCCATTCCAATCCACGGTGAGGCGATCATCCGCTTTTGCCGCTAGTAACGTGGCACTGAAATTTATGTGGCTCGGGGTCTTACGCGCGATGAAGATGAGGTTTGCACATCGCTTCGTGCCGCTCCAGCAGAGGTTCCGTTCATCCGGATACCATCCACTTCCAAAGTAAAACTTGACTCCTATTTCGGAGGCTCTGCTACCAACGACAGTCTCGTAGCTACGGAGAGGATTCGCATTTTTGAGGGATCTACCCTTGTTCAGGTGGCTGGCCCTTGCATACTCAAAAGCGTCCCAGAGCATGGCTGGTGCCGCGCTGTGGAAAGCTGAAAGAGTCAGGGCTTGGCGAGCGACTTGTGACGCTGTTCGATACATGCTATCGGGTCGGATGCGATACCAGTAAAGAGCTTCGGGAACAGCTAGAATACTGTGGCCTGCTAGTCCGACCCTCACGAGATAATTGGCATCCTCACCCGTGCGTCCCTTAGTTTCGACAAAACCACCGAGGGATCGGAAGAGGTTTGTGCGTATAAAGAAGTTGGCGTCGCCGAGAGTGTTTTGAAATACTGCAGCACCTGTGGGGCCCCCGAGGAAAATGTGAACCCATTGGCTTGGGTCGCCCGACACTAGCGGGTCGGCATTTCCGCCGAAGCACTCCATCATGCAGACGACCACGTCGTGGGCAGAGGACAAGGCGGCCCTCACGAAGGTTTCCACCTCATGTGGCTTCGCGATGTTATCATCGTCCATGAACATGAGGAATTCTCCCTTAGCATGTCGGGCAGCCTCATTCCGCGCAGCGCCCACATAGGCATTGGCCTGTCTGATGACCTTCCAAGATCGGGGGGCTATGCGGGCCTCAATCGCGTCAAGTATAGCCGGGACACCCGCAAGCGAGCTCCCATCATCTACGATCAGGACCTCCAAATTCGGATAGGTCTGGGCTTCCAGCGAGGCTACTGCCTTGAGAAGCAGTTCTGGCTGGTTGTAATGAGCCATGCAAACGGTCACCAAGGGCAGGTCTTCGCTCTTGATGTTTGTTGTTGGTGGCATGAAGTCGCAGCGATTTGCCGTAAGATCATTATGCCACATGATCCACTGGGCCTTAGAGACTTCGGGGTCGTAGCGAGGAGCGAGGATTTGCGGTGGATCGCCTAGAGCCTCCGTCAATCTCGCAGCGAGTGCGGTGGGCGAAAGCTCGAATAAGGCATCGCGATGTTCAGGTGATATGAGTTCGCATAACCCGGGCGTGTTTGCGGCCAAAAAGGGAATTCCGAGCACTTGGCATTCGTAAGCTGCATTGCCAAAGGTTTCGCTGTGCGAGGCGATCACAGCGAGAACCCCCGGACGGAGGAGGTATTCAAGCGCCTCATCTCGCGAGTAGGTGTCTAAAATCTTCACACAGCAAACCAAGTTGCCTATTTTGGCTTCTAGAAAAGCCAAGCGGCTTTCGCAGGCCGGCGTGCGGGCACCGAGGAAGGTAATCGTTAGCTGTGAAAGCGCTTCGTCCTCCAGCAATTCCAACGCAGCACAGAATTCTAGAAAACCCTTCCTTCGCTGCAGGCGTCCGAAGAAGACAATTTCCTTCACGGGGGCTCGCTGGCCGCGCACCGAAGTGAGGGAGTGCGGCAGGCGAATGAGGTTCGGTTGGTGGTAGACCGGCTCTGGCAACTTCCAGCCGTGAGCGAGAGCCCATGTTGCTGCATAGTGGCTCGGAACAAAAACAACGTCGGCAAGTTCTGCCGTCCGCTGCTCCAAGTAATCCGTCTCCAATTCTCGAAACTGGGTGATTACCAAGTCGCCCGCCTCTCTGCACCAACGTGAGCTACTGCGAAGAGATACGCACAGAAGGGTACCATGAAAGGCCATTCCAGCACGCTTTGCCGAGACACAATAAAAACCGACTGTCTGCCATTCGGTAAAATGGATCACCTCGAAGTCTTGTTCTTTGAGCCAATGCCACGCTCGAAAAGCAGATTTGGGATGGGGGCCTCCTCCTGGGGAAGAATGACAGCGAAATGTGAGTTCCGGCAAAAGCACGAGTCGAATGCCCATTTCTTTGGCTCCTTTTTCGATGTCCCCAATCTCACTTTGCTCAAGCTGTGTGGTTTGTGTGAGCAAGACGGTGACGTCGTGACCTGCCCGTGCGAGGGCCTCGGCAAATGCCGCATAGGCATTGCCGATGCCACCACGTGAGGGGAAATCTAAAAACTCAGGGATTGCGAAGCACACCCGCAGTGGACGCGTAAATGCGCCTCCTAGGCGAACTGGAAGAGGAAATGGGATCATTAGTCTGAGAGCCGGTTAATTCGTTTCGCAAGCCCAGTGGCACCTCGGATCAGGCTCATGAGAATGGAGGCCAGCAGGGGGTGGCGAAAGCGAAGCTGCTCGACATGGCTGTATCGCCTCTCAATGTGCGAAAGTTCCGTGTGTGTAGGAGCCTGCGCCTCAATAGCATCTTGAGATGGGAAGAAAAAGTCTGCATCAAGATTGAGTTCTTTCCCCCATTTTGCATAAAAGGATTCACCTTCTGAGGGACGATATTTTGTGCTGTTGGACTCGCAAGCAAGGCGAATGGCACTCTCTGCCACGTAGCGCACCTTATACCCTCTCGCACGCGCCCGCAGGCAGAAGTCCACCGACTCCCACCCATTGCCAAGAGCGCAGTCGAACCCACCAAGTTCCAAAAAAACCTCCCTCCGCAAAAGCCAGCAAGCGGAGGACAAAAATTGAAAGTCTTGATCCACCAACGCAGGCCAAAACTCTCGTGTCTGTCCGCGATGCTGGGTGAGGGGATGACCCTTCGTGTTCAGAGCCATTCCCGCATGAGTAATGCGCTCGGTAACGGGGTCAATGTGGAGATTTCCAGCCACAGCAAGCATCGGATTAAACTGCATGGTCGTGAGGAGTCTTGCGAGCCAATCCGGGGTGCAAAGCACGCTAGGTTCGAGAAAGCAAAGATACTTTCCCTTCGCGTGAGATACAGCGTGGTTCATTGCCGCAGCGAAGGATGCAAAGTCCTCGACGTGAATCACGCGCATGCCGTCTCGCTCGGTGTCCTGCCCATCACTTTGCGTGGCGACGAGAATCTCAAAAGAAATGCCCTTAGGGCAGTAGGTGAGGAGACTTTCACGACAAGGAATGGTTGGAAAATCGTGGAAAATGATGGATACCTCAATTTCCGTTTCGTCGTTTCGGGGTCTTCCTTGCATTGATAATACAATTTATCTTGTCAATAAACGCGCGCGACGTCCCGCAAAATTCATGCCGATTTACCTAGATACGAGCCACACAGCGCGCACCAACGCACGCACAGGAATCCAAACCGTCGTTCGCGGACTCGTCGCGGCCCTCTCCTCACAAAATCACGAGGTTGTTCCTCTCCGCTGGTCGTTTCGAAAAAGGTGCCTCACACTCCTTAAGCCGCAATGGCAGGAAAACCTCCAACACTCTGTTGCAGTAGACACGTGGCTCCCATGGAAGTCGCTTCTCCACCCGCCCTCGTGGCCGGCGTGGACAGCAAGCGGAGGCCTGAGCTATCGCACTCCGATCCATAGGCACCCTGTTCACGCCAAGCAGTTGCAAGGCTCTTGGTGTGTTCTACCCGAGCTTATGGAAGGCCAACACGTGCGTGCCGTAGCAGACTACGCCCGCTCGCGGGGGCTGCGCGTAGCGGCCATTTTTCACGATGCCATCGCTTGGCTGAAGCCCGACATGGTGCGTCACTGGTCACGTGAGCAGCACCAAGACTATATGAAGGCGTTGACCCACCTCGACGCAATCATTGCCGTATCGCATGAGTCAGCACGCCATTTTCACGAGATCGCGGCTGAGCTGCAATGGTCCCATCCGCCGGTTAGGGTCTGCACGCTTCCCGCCCAAGTCGTGGGTCAAGAGCGTGCCCGATCAGAAGCGAAAAGTTCTAGCGAACCGCTCCGGCTTCTCTGTGTATCCACGCTCGAGCCGCGCAAGAATCACGCACGCCTCCTCAATGCGTTTGGGCAGGCCCGAGGACGTTGTTCGCAGAAGCTGGAGTTGCATCTCGTGGGTGCCGCATATGATGGTGCTCCAGAAATCGCCCACACGATGAGAAAACTCGTGGCCGAAAATGATGGTCTCTTTTGGCACCCCAGGGCTTCTGCTTCAGAGCTGCACCAATTTTATCGCGATTGCGACTTCACGATTTTCGGGTCTTGGATAGAAGGCTTTGGGATGCCGGTCATGGAAAGCCTCTGGTTCGCTAAGCCATGCCTCTGCGCCGACCGCGGCGTGATGGCTGAAAATGCCGCAGGTGGCGGCTGCCTGACGGTAGATATGCAAAATACCGGCGCGATCGCAGATGGAATACTAGGACTCTGCGACCCAGCATTCCGACAAGAACTCGGCAAGCAAGCAGCAGAGCGAGAACTGAAAACGTGGAGCCAATACGGGGCCGAGATTTGGCAGCAACTTAGAGAGATTTAAATCGTTCATCTCGTTCTCCCAAGCGAGTCCGAATTTTCTGCAAGACGCCTTTCGGAGCGAAGAGCTTGCGAATGTCGTGCTGGGCGATTTTTCCAAGTTCCGAGGCCTCACTGCGATGATCAAAAACCCAGCGCATGCGCTCAGCAGCATGGTCTGTGTTTGCGTTGGCCCAGAAATTTCCACGCTCATAGACGCCGTGGTCTCGCTCGATTTCCGTAAGTGTGTAGTCTACAAGGAGGCTGTTTGTCGGAGTGGTGAAGTCCATGTTTCCCGAATACGCCGTAGCAATGACTGGCTTCGCGAAGTCCATAGATTGCACCATGCCCAAGCCCAGTCCCTCGACACGATGCAGCGATACGTAGCAATCCGCCGTCGCAAAAAGCTGACGCATCTTATGCCCATCGAGGTGTTCGCTCATCCATACGATGTTTGACGCCCCTGCTAGTTGTCGCAACTTTGCAGCGTGGTCAGGATGGTGATGCGCATTGATAGATTTAAGAATCAGGCACGCGTGGGGGTTGTTTTTTCCAAAGGCTTTCACAAACGCGTCCACCACGGCTTCAGGGTTTTTACGTTCCACGACGCTGTGGAAATCAAAGCTGAAGAGGAAGAGGCACGCCTCTTTAGGGAGGTTAAACGCCTCACGATCCGCTGGCGGTTCGTGCCCCGCTGGCATCGGATAGCCAATCGAGACCACCGGCACCGGCGAGACTGCCGCTAGGGCTCTTTGACAAAATGAGGTGCATACCCATATTTCATCGTAGCCCTCGAAGCGCGCATGCCACTTGGCCGGGAAGGTTTCTAATTCCCAAAACCAAATCCCGATGTTCACTCGATCCTTGAAAAATCGTCGCCCCATATCGCGAGCAAATCGTCTCGCGTAGTCGAATGAAAACGTCATGAGATTCACCGAGTAGGGATTTCTCCGCGAATCATGTGGAAAGCTCCGATCTTCGTTTCGATGGTTGCGGCTCGGAATTTTCAAAAAAACCGACGGAAGTCCACTATCCTTGATGAGGTGGGCAAACGCGCGTGAGGAATCACCAATTCCATATTCGCCCGAAAGAAATCCGGCAACGTTGAGTCCCACCGGTTGCTTCTGGACAAGCGGAATGTGTTTTGTTTTGCGTCTCTCGACCCTGCGGACGTGGCGCAAATATTGGCCGTATAGAAAAGCGAGAGGTGCAAATCCCTTGTGTGAGTCGCTCACTGCCATACCAAGGAGGCATTTGCGACGGACTAAATCGGCTTGGGCTCTCTCGCGAAGGTGGCGCTTGCAAAGCGGGGAGAGTGCGATATAGGGCTGATCCAGATAGCGAGCCAAGAGGCCTAACGCGTCTTCGGCCTCCGAGAGACTAAGCTTGTCCTTCTCGGTTTGCTGGCAACTATGCCTGCGATAGGAAACCAGAGCCTCGGGAAGGTGGAGGTAGCTACCTTGCTCCAAGAGATGGAACCACATTTCCCAATCAGCCGAGTTGAAAAAATGCTCATCAAAACCGCGAAGTCCTCTCGTGCGGCGGAACATCGTGGCACTAGGCGGCCCAACAAGATTTTTACGCTCGCGCAAGCAGCGTGTTATGACACTGGTGCCGATGAGCGGATGGGTTTCCTCGAACAAAGACAAGCGGCCTTGCGGCGCTCCAGATGAAGTGACAATTTGCAAGGCGCCGGAAACAAGGCTCACGCCAGGGTTCCTATCCAAAGCGATGACCATCTTCGATAGCGTATCGCTCGATGACAAAAAATCATCTGCATGGAGAATCTTAATATACTCCCCTCGAGCGGCGCGCAGACACGCATTTCGATTTCCGACCATCCCAAGATTCGTCTCGTTTCGCAATGTCACGATCCGGCTGTCCGTTGCTGCAAAATCTCTGGCAACCGCAAAAGATCCATCTGTTGAGCAGTCATCCACGACAACCACCTCGATGTCTGGAAAAGTTTGATCCAGTACAGATGCAATGCAGGTGGGAAGAAACGCTTCGTAGTTGAAGACGTCTATACAAACGCTGACCTTAGGTGTTCTCACAGACAGTTTAGGGTCTCGCTGCTAGTCTTTCGTCGGAAGGTCTGCGCGAACACTCAACTGATACGCAAGTCGCAGGCTAGGCCCTTGGCCCGACCTCCTCGGCAGGGCGCTGCTGCGCGGGGGATTCTGGTTGCAGAGCTCGACTGGAATTCTTGGTCGCCTTCACTCAAGACGAATCGCTCGAGTCTTTTTCCGCTCACGATCCCTATCTCAAGCGGCATCTGGGGAGGCAAGCCAGGATGCAGAGAAGGATACAAATTGGTCTGCCGGAATCGTATGCCGCCGATTGCAAAGTCCTCGCCCTGCTTGGACAAGTAAAGTGGACGATTATTGATGCGGAGTTCGTGGCTTCTCAGAAACGCATCGTTCGCTACGCATTCCAAACGCCGCATAGAAGTGTCCACAAAACGACTCGTCGTGCCGCCATCAAGGGGCGTTTCGCAGAGTAATGGCCAGTTTTCATGCGCTCGTCGGACAATGAGTTCCGCCCCACGGTTTTTGTAGTGCAGCATCACCGGAAATTTCCATTCCCAAATTTCACGAAAAAACGATTTGTCCAAAGCAAAACCAGCCGCGTGAAGATCGGAAAGAATCTCGCAAAGGTCACCCCAAAGAATCGTGGGTAGGAAAAACACATCGTGCAAATCACGCCCGAAAGCTTTGATTTTCTTATGGTAGGGTTTTTCCAACAACCTAGCCGCAAGGGCCGTCCATAACAATGCCACCCCACTCATCCAGTCAGCCCGGGGCAAGGATTCGATTGCGCGAAACTCAATGAGTCCCAGCGCCCCACCGGGTGAAGCCAAATTCCAAAACTTGTCGAAGCTGATCTCACTCCGATGAGAATTTCCGGTTACATCCACTTGCAAATGCCGAAGGGTCTCGCCGATCAGATCACGATGATCAATCCCGGACTCAAGAGATCCCAAAAAGCTCCACGCCATCTCGAGGTCATGCAGATCGCGGGCGGACTCATCCGTTCGAGGAACCTGTGACGAGGCCCCGACGTAGCACCCCGTGAAGAGATACGCGAGCGAAGGATGTTGCTGAAAATAACGGAGAATCGAGGCGAGCCACTCCGGTCGTGTGAAGAAAGGATTGGTATCCAGCGTGGCACCACCCCAGAGCAAATGATTTCCACCACCGGTGCCCTCCGCGAAGTTTCCACGTGGCTCTTTCCACGGCCTCAAGCCGACCGCAGCGGCTGACTGCGTGGCGTGATGAAGCCAGTAATCATACTCACGCCAGTCGGCGCAGACTGGGAGATTTATTTCCAACACACCGGGGTCAGCTGTGAGGCCCAGTTGAATCCAGAGACGGTCCTCGTCCGAGGGAACATATCCCTGCATTTCTACTTGCCCGATATCAGCGGTTTCTAGAGCAACGGCCAAGGCTTCTAGGAGTTCCACGAAGGCGGACTGGGCAACAGGCGGCAAAAAAATCGCAAGTCGCTTGCCATCCCACTCCATGGTCAATGCGCGCCGAGGCGTTTTTTTCGGCAAGTTTCCCAAGGGCAACCTCAATCCCGCCGGCCCCTCGGCTTCCGTGAGAATATGCCGGCCCTTAGGCCATGGCGTGGACTTCCACGCCTTCTTACCCTTGTCCAAGAGGAGTGCCCACACGCGGTTTCCTCGCTTCCTCGGATCCGACATCGGTGCCCAGGACGCTTCGATGCCGAGGGCATCTGCCACGGCTGAACGGAAGTTTTCAAGAGCCTTGCCTGTTGGAATTGCCTTCTGGCGTCTCAACTTTAGGATAGGTGATCCATCGCGATTCGCGATGATGCGGACGACCCAGCGCGGATTGACTTCGCCGGGATACGATTTGCCAGGACTAAAAAACGCCACGCCGCCACGCAGTGCATTGCCCAATAAATGCCGCGCCATTTTTTGCGCATAGATTAGCTTGGTGGGACCCACTGCGGCGTAGCTCCACTCTGCTCCCTCGGGTTCGATTGGAACAAAGGTTGGCTCACCGCCGAGCGTGAGTGCAGCATCATGGTGGTCAAAAATCTCACCACATCGCTGCGAGACATCCTCTTGCCACGGTCTCATGCTCTGCGAACCTCCAACGAAGTTTCGAGGTGGCTCTTCACGACTTGATTTCCAAAATACGTTCCACCCACTGGTGAGACATCGGCATGTCTTAGGCCCACGGCTGTGGTGATGAAATGGTGGTCGCTTAGCGAGCCATTTGTCGGATCCATGCCGAGCCATCCCGCCCCCGGAAGATACGCCTCCACCCACGCGTGCATGGCACTCTCGGAACGCTTGTCCTCTTCGGCGCGATCTCCTTCCCACACAAATCCGCTAGCCAATCGAGCGGCAATCCCATTCTGCCGCAAAGCCTCAGCGAGCAGCGCGGCAAAGTCGCGGCAAGACCCAGAGCCACGCTCGAGGGTGACCTGCGGCACAAAGGGGTCGCCTTCGTCACGGCGTTCGTAGGCAAGGTTTCCGTGAATCCATTGGTTCATCCCCACCAACGTTTCGATCGTCGGTCGCGCCGCTGCAGGAGCCAGTGGCGCGGGCAAGGCGATGTCTGGTCCGCACTTCAGAAAAGCTGAGAGAATGGCTTGCTCGTCCTCCGTATACTGACAAGGAATATTGAGTGCTCGCGCATCAAGCAAGAAGCGGAAAGGGTCGCGCTCTTCCACCTCGATTTCCAGATCTAACGCAAACGGCAAATCCTGAATATGTTTCGGAAAAAAACAGTGCGCCACCACATTGTCAAAAAGATCGCGCCGCAGTTGCACATCGGCTGAGGAAGCTGATGAAAAGTTACTCGAGTTAACTTTCAGAAGCAGGTCGGCTCTCGGAAAAATACGAGCGATGTGTGGCGAGAGCGAGACGTCGGCTTCGTAGCGGTAGAGGGCTTTGTAGTGGATCGAGAGTTTCATTTTTTCGCCGACAATCGCTGCATGGTTACGCGCACCTTCATGGTCTGAGAACCGGAACCTTTAAACGTACCGCGCACAGGCGAAGCGTCCTCAAAATCACGCCCCACCGCCACTGTGATGTGTTGCTCGTCGCAGCATTTATTATTTGTAGGATCAAATGCCATCCACTTCAACCCCGGCAACATCACTTCTACCCATGCATGCGTGGCCACTGCACCAATGAGTTTCTTGCCGGCTGGCGCTTCAGTTTCGATGTATCCGCAGACGTATCGCGCCGGGAGACCCGCCGTGCGAAGGACGCTGAGCATGATGTGAGCGAAGTCCTGACACACCCCGGCACGTTGTTTCCAGATGAGGGGAAGTGGGGTTGTGATCTCTGTGGAGCCGGATTTATACTGAAAGCGCTCGTGGATCTCGCTATTGAGCCGAGCCAGTGCGGTGCCTAGGGGGATGTCACTACGAAGATATTTTTTCGCCCATTCCGAAGAAGCACCCCCAGTAGGCACGGCCGCCGTAGGTTGCAAAAAGTCAAAAATGTCGGTGAGATTCGATGAGAAAATTTGACGTGCCTCGGCCACGGTCAGCATGAGTGCCTCGGCCTCAACGATTGGTGGTTTTGTACGCACCACAAGTCGGTTTGCCACAGTCAGCCTCTCGTGGCGAAGCGTCATCGAATAAAACGTCGTCACATTGCCAAAATAGTCCACGTAAGCCGAAGTCAATGTGGCGGGAAGAAAATCAATCTTGTGCGACAGGATTTCCTGTTCAGGCCGCGATGGCGGCGTAAGACGCGCTTCAAGGTAGGCCTCGCTGGCCGGTCGCGTGTAGCGGTAGTCTGTGAGGTGGACAACTTCGAAGAGCATAAGTCCTATCGGAAAAGCGAAGGTGTCTCGTTACGCATGAGGATTTGGTGGTTGAGAAAACCATCTGCAATTTGATTGTGTATCCCACGGACGCGGCCGAGCAACACGTCGCTATGGGCCTCAAGGGGGGATTTGTTTTGTGCGGCAGACTTCGGGCTCGTGAGCAGAACTTCCCAGTCCGTTGCCAGAATCACTTGGATCAATTCCTCAATGGCAGCGACCGCACGACTGCGCGATGTCGAAGAAGTGTCACCGCTCTTTTCGATACGCAGGGCACACTCCCGCAGACACCGCACGACAGAGCGTGGCGCCACGGGATTTTTCCAAAGCAGGTCAAGCATGGGAACCGCTTCGATGCGCATTTGGTAGACATGCCGATAGACATCCCTGCTATTCAGCATGCGGAGGAACGCGGAGAGGCGAATCTCCGTGGCATGTTCGCCGACGGTCTCTCCCCTTGGCTGCAAGAGGGGCGCCGTGATGGACGCTGCCGCATTTGCAGTGATTGCGGCTCGCTCGATCAGTTGGCCAATTTCACAAAAACGCCACCCGCCATCACTCACCATCGTGCATTCCGCTGTTCCAAAAAACTGCGGCACAAGTTGCCTTGCAAAGTCACAAAGCCTCCTGCTCACAATCGTCATATCTTCCCCGACCGCTTTGGGGCGAAAGCGAGTGCGCTGGAAGCGATTTCTCAAAGCACTTAGCACGCCCCAAGCCTCAAGGCTCAGCGATTCCATGACAGACTCCGCATTCGCGGCAGCACGCAGGATCGTGCTGACCACCGAGCCGGCTTCCTCGACATCCAGCGTGAGACGATAGCGTCCCAACGGGCTGGAAATCGTCCGCCGCGATCCGCTGCCCGCTCCTTCGAGCATGGGCAATATACGATTCCATATGGGCCTATAAAGCGTGCGCTCCGTGGCATTGAGTTCCTCCAGTTCAAGAGACTCAATCACTCCCACCATCCCTGCAAGGTCGTAGGCCCTCTCAAGGTAGCGTCCGATCCAGTAAAAGGCATCTGCCACACGACTCGTCACATGTTGCGATGGAAGAAAAAGTTCCCCACTGCGCTGCGGCTCATCGTCCTTCTCTGGAGCTTCAAATCCCACTTGCACCCACGTATCCTTGCTGCCTCCACCCAGCTCAGAGGCGGTGTAGGGCGACTTCGAGGTGGATACCCGCGTGAGCGCACCAGGGAAAATTGCGTAGTCGCCTTCTCCCTTCCGGAGAGCAAAAATAATGTGATCCTGTCGTTGGGATACTCGCCGTCCGTCCTGAAAGCAAGCCGTCTCAGCATCGCACGATTGGGGCTGTGCGATGAATTGCGAGGCACCCTGGTTGATCATCGTCCGAACACTTTCCAGCGCCTCATGGTTCGGAATGCGACCGTCCCCACCCAACAGAATCTTTTCTCCATAGAGCGGGCGGATCGTGTAGTTCTCTAGGTCGGCGAGCACTAATTCTCGCTGATCAATATCTCCTAGCCAGTATGTGGGCACCGCACGGAGCAAAGGCCGCTCTCCGAGATAGTGGCGAATAATTGGAGCCGCCAGCGGCAGGAGGCTGCGGTCGTCCGCCAATTGAGATCCGATGCCATTCACCACCGCCACCGTTCCCTTGCGAATGCAGTGCACGAGCCCGGGAACGCCAAGCATCGAATCACGCCGAAATACCATCGGATCCAACCACTGGTCAGAAATGCGGCTATAAATAATTTCCACGCGCTCAAGTCCCGTCACCGTTTTCAGATACACGGCATCGTTCATCACCAAAAGATCGCCTCCTTGCACAAGAGCGATCCCCATGCGCCGTGCAAGAAAGCTATGTTCAGAATAGACGGCACTTCCCGGACCAGGCGACAGAAGCACAGCATTTGGTTCATTTGCTGAGGAATGCGAGCGCAGCATTTCAAGAATTTCGGTCGGTGCCTCCGCGATCGAATGAATCGAAGTTTCTTGGAAAGACTGTGGAATCACGCGTGCGAGTGCTCGGCGGTTCTGAATCATGTAGGATAGGCCGGAAGCATTGCTCAGATAGTGGTGCTTTACCGCGAGTTCCCCCGAGGGCAATCGGCAAACACAGATGCCGCTCAGGTGAAGATAGGCGCCGCCCGAGACCGGCAGATTGGCAGCCGCCTGACGAAAAAATGGACTCCCCAACACAGGTTGGATAGGCACATCCGTCTCCCTCAGAATTGTTCGCTTGGAATAGACATCGCGAAGCAGCATTTCATACGCGCAAAGCCGCTGACGAAATCCCGCACACAGAGAACTCCATTCATCGGGCGTAAAAATCTGCGGCAAGACATCGCAGAACCACGGACGTTGACCCCATGGCCTCTCTCGCGCCGTATCGAAGGTCACACCCATCTCCCGCATTGTGGCCTCTAGCTGTTCGTCCAGCGACCGGATCTTTGCTTTCGGCATGCCCTCAAACGTCGAGAACAATCCCTTATAGACCTCACGCGGAATTCCATCCGCGCCGAACATTTCGTTCCAACACGGAAAATCCTTATTTCCCCCCCCAGTAGATCCAGCCTCTGCTCGCACCCGCGAAAGGCTCCTCACCGAATGAAGTCCGGTCAAGCCCCAAATCTCTCCATGCCTCTGCACCCTTCGCTTCATGTTACCTTGCGTCTTTTGATCTCGCCAGCGCCGACCGTCCTCAACCGAAAATGTGGTTCCTCCCGCCTCGTCTCATTCATTACCCACCGCTCGCGCTTCTCCATCGGCAAGTCTATCGGCTTGCATCAACAGCAACGAAATCCTATTATGATAGATTAATAACGGAGGCTTCTGTTCACCCACCTCAGGCCACATCATTTCATGAAAAACATCCGCTCCGCGTTCCTCCTATTTTGTGTACTAAGTTCCTCGGCATTCGCTGCCGAACCCGTGGAGGTGGCGCAGATATTTTACGATGGGTATCTTCGCACGATTAACGAATTTCGCAGCGGTGAAAAGTATGTGCGAGGATCGGCATATCTGACACCCGAGTTTAAAAAGTCCTATGCTGAGCGCAGGAACAAATCTGAAGGAGATCCGATTATCTGTGGACAAGATTTTCCAAGCGCGGGCTTCGAGGCTACTAACCTGCGACTCTCCGGGGGCAACGCCACAATTACTATGAAGAGTCGCGATCCATCGTTTCCGCATAGTTTCGCGATCACTCTTATTCGGCGACAAGGCGAGTGGCTTATTTCGGGAACCGAAGATCTACAGTAGTCGCCCTGGCATGGTGGTCTCCAGTTAGTAAGCTTTCTATTCGCTTCGTGTGGCTCACTTTCTGAATTTCCAGCTTTTCACTGGTGCCTGAGAACGCACAATAAAAGATCTGTGGAAACAAGCATGCCAAATCCTGGTCTCTTCCTCACTTTTGAAGGCTCAGAAGGCTGCGGAAAATCCACGCAAATTCGGATCCTTGCGCAGAGGCTCCGTGCGATGGGGCACATGCCGCTCGTGCTGCGAGAGCCAGGGGGAACGCCATCGGGCGAGGTAATTCGGCATTTGCTGAAGCACGCGCCGGAGGGGGCCGAGCTTTTTGCGGAATCTGAACTCCTCCTCTTTGCAGCAAGTCGCGCTCAGCTTGTGCGTGAGATGATTCTTCCTGCTCTGGCTGAGGGGCGCATTGTTGTTTCGGATCGTTTTTTAGATTCCACGACGGTTTACCAGGGCGTCGCACGTCGCATTCCGCGAAATGTGACCGATCATCTCAACCACCTCGCTGTCGGGTCCTGTCTGCCTCAACTGACATTCCTGCTTGATCTTGATCTGGCCACGGCCCGCAATCGCATGGCGCAACGCGAGCTGACCTTGGATCGGATCGAACGTGAGCCCGAAGAATTCTTTCAATCCGTCCGGGCGGGCTACCTCGCCCTCGCTCTGGAGGCTCCGGGGCGCATCAAGGTGCTCGATGCCAGCCAAAGTGAAGCGCAGATTGCAGAGGACATATGGCAGCACTTGATAAAAAGCTCGGGCTCGCTTTTTTCTCAGTAGTGAACACGTGTGGGGCTCGCTTGAAACTCCTTCCACACTTCGAGCGCTTCGGCTCGGCAGATCTGTGTCACCGGTAAGTGCCGCTCAGCGTGGGGGCGACGAAGTTCGGCATAAATTTCTGAATCATCAAAACCGCCGTAAGTCTTGGTATCGGCAATGTCGGCCGCATAGAAAATGTGTTCAATTCTCGCCCACCATGCTGCCGCGGCGCACATCGGGCAACATTCCGCACTCGTGTAAAGCACACAGCCTTCGAGTAAGTGCGAGTCGAGTGTCTGGCAAGCTGCGCGGATGGCTTCCATCTCGCCGTGTCGGGTGGGATCACGTCCGCTAATCACGCGATTGTAACCTTCTCCAATGATTTCACCATTCTTTACTACCACGGCGCCAAAGGGCCCACCAGCCCCTGCCTCCATCGCCCCGTAGCGACCTAAGGCAATCGCTCGTGCCATGAATCTCTCATGATCTTCATTAGCACACATGCGACAACTGGTGCGCGATTGGAATTCTTGCGTCAAGCAAACATCGCGCTGTTATTTTTTTTCCGTAGTCGCAAAATAGTCCTCTAGCCATGAGCACCACGTCCTACGCATGCCAACGCTGCACGAATTGCTGCCGGTGGCCCGGCTTTGTGAAAGTCTCCGACCAGGATATCACTTCGATTGCTACCTTTCTCGGCATGGAAGAAGAGGAATTCATCGCCGATTATACGCGCCTGCGTCCTGCTCGTGATGGTTTGGCCTTGACTGACCAGGCTGATGGTTCGTGCGTTTTTCTTGAGGGGCAAGACTGCCGCGTGCAGGCGGTGAAGCCTGCACAGTGTCGAGGTTTTCCCAATGAGTGGAACTTCCCGGGCTGGCGCGCTGTCTGCAAGGCCAAGCCAATTACCGATTCGGAATTGCTGCTGGAAGCGCAGGCCGAAACATCCTAATCTTTCGCCTGTGAGCTATCGCGTTTTTGCCAGAAAATATCGTCCGCAGACTTTTGAGGAGGTCGTCGGCCAAGACCACATTACACGAACTCTCCGCAATGCCATCTCGGCAAATCGCCTCGCACAAGCCTATCTTTTTGTCGGGCCGCGAGGAATTGGAAAGACCTCCACTGCACGCATCCTTGCCAAGGCACTCAATTGCATCCACGGCCCTACGGTCTCGCCATGTGGAGTCTGCGATGCTTGCCGTGAGATAGAGGAAGGACGGAGCCTGGATGTGATCGAGATTGATGGCGCCAGTAACAATGGCGTGGAAAACATCCGCGACCTTAGAGATAACGCGGCCTATGCCCCAGCGCGCGGCCCTTTCAAGATTTACCTCATTGACGAAGTTCACATGCTGAGCACAGGAGCTTTCAATGCGCTCCTCAAGACGTTGGAAGAACCGCCGCCGCACGTGAAATTTATCTTTGCGACCACGGAGGCTCAGAAACTCCCCGCGACGATTACGAGTCGTTGCCAACGCTTCGACTTGCGGCGGATTCCGACCGACCTGATCGCTAAGCACCTCGCGTTTATAGCTGAAAAGGAGTCTATCACACTGTCTGTTGCGGCTGCACAAGCGATCGCACGGGGTGCAGAAGGTGGGCTTCGTGATGCCGAGAGCATGCTTGACCAGATGGTTGCTTTTTGTGGAAGCGTGATCTCTGCGGATGACGTGCTGGAGGTCTTTGGCTTTACGGCGCAGGAAACGGTCAGCGCGCTGGTCGAAAGGCTCTTCGCACGTGATGCCGAGAACCTTCTTCGCATTGTAACGGAACAATCGGAAGCGGGCAAAGATCTCTCACGGCTCACGACCGATGTGATCGCACACCTCCGCGACGTGCTTGTAAGCCAGGCGCGTGGGGCAGAGGGCGAGGTTCCGCAAGAGAAAATCCTCGATCTGATTGAGCATTTCGGCGAGGCCGAGACGCGCATGAAGTGGGTCGCCGACAAGAAGCTTCAGCTTGACGTCGCACTCATCAAAGCGCTTCACCTTCTCGATGAGGCAAGCCTCACGGATGTGATTGCGAAGCTCACGGAGCTGGGAGGAGCCGAGGCATCGAGTGCAGTAGTCAATGTCCCGCCCCGACCCGCTAAGCCGCTTGCTCCCAAGCCTGCACCTGTAGCCGAAACGCCGCCGCCTCCAGCCAAAGCGGAGGAGGTCTTGCCTGTCCCTCCTGTGCTCGAAGAATCTACCTCCCTCGTGGCCTCTCAGGCGTGGGACGAACTCGCGGGAAAGCTTGCCAAGACATCCATGATTCGCTTCGGATGGCTTCGTGAAGGTGTCTTTCAAACTCTCTCCGACACGGAACTCGGCGTTCGTTTTCCGGGTAGTGCGCGCGAAGCATCTTCCGCCGAGATTGTGCAGCAAGGCCTCAAGGAGCTGGAAACCCAGCTGCAGCGGAAGCTTGGGCTAAAGGTTCGATTGGTATTGTCTTTCGATGCGGAATCATTTCCGCCAGAGGCAACTGCTCCACCTTCTACACCCACCGCCGTTCCTGATCCTATGCCGGAGGCTCCAGGAGTTTCAGCGATGGATGATTTCCGAAACGATCCTCTCATTCAAAAAGCCCTCGAAGTTTTCAAAGGCACACTCCAGACTACCAGCCCATGAATATTCAAAAAATGATGAAGGAAGCGCAGCGCATGCAGGAACGCATGGCTGAGACTCAGACCGAACTCGCCTCACGCTCCATCGAATGCAGCACGAGCGGTGGCCGCATTAAAGTCACCGCGACCGGCGCAGGCGACATTACGGCCATTAAAATTGACCCAGCTATTGTGGATCCGCAGGATGTCGAGTTGCTCGAAGACATGATTCTTACCGGAGTGCGCCAAGCCCTCGAAGAGGCACGCCAAGTTGCCGGAGATGAGATGGGCAAGCTCACCGGGGGACTGAAAATTCCCGGTCTCTCGCTATAGCGCGATGTCTGTCTGTTCTGATAAATGGATTCGCCGCATGGCGATCGAGCGCGGCATGATTGAACCCTTCGTAGATGGACAGGTGAAAGAGCGTCCGGAGGGTGGCCGTGCGATCAGCTACGGCCTCTCGAGCTACGGGTATGACCTTCGCGTTTCAGACGAATTTAAGGTCTTCACGAACGTCTTCAATACGGTCGTGGATCCGAAGGCATTCGACGATCGTTCGTTCGTGGACATCCAAGCCGACGTTTGCATTGTTCCGCCGAACTCATTTGCGCTCGCACGGAGCGTGGAATATTTCCGCATCCCGCGCGAGGTGCTCACCATTTGCGTTGGAAAATCTACCTATGCTCGCTGCGGCATCATTGTGAATGTCACGCCTTTCGAGCCGGAATGGGAAGGCCACGTCACGCTCGAAATTTCCAACACGACACCACTGCCCGCGCGGATCTATGCCAATGAGGGACTCGCGCAGGTCGTCTTTTTTCAGGCCTCGGAAGTTTGCGAGACGAGCTACGCAGACCGCTCTGGCAAATACATGCGCCAGCGCGGTATCACCATTCCAAGACTGTGAAGGATGCATTTGCCGTCATGCTTGGCGGCGCGCTTGGAAGTCTTGTGCGCCACTGGTGCACGCTCTGGATTGTGCAGCGCCACGGGGAGACGTTTCCCTGGGCAACGATCACCGTTAATGTCACAGGTTGTTTTGTGGTCGGTTTTGTTTCTGCATGGCTCGCCCCTACCGGGAGCCTCGCGGTATCTCCCGCCACGCGCCTCTTCGTGGTCGTGGGATTTCTCGGAGGCTTCACGACATTCTCGGCCTTTAGCTTGCAGACGCTCGTTCTCGCACAACAGGGACGTTGGCTTGCAGTGGGGGCAAATGTCTTTGGGTCGGTCGCCTTGTGCCTGCTTGCCGTGTGGATAGGCCACATGGCTGCCAACGCATTTTTCTCCATGGGACGATCGTAAGAAACATCAACCGAGCTGTCTTGGCACGGCCTATGCTTCATGCCAGTTCCCGATGATTACTCCCAATTCTCGGATTCGGCTTACGGCGGACGACTTTGATTACATCGTTCGCACCCTTTCGATCAAAAGCTCCGATCGTGTGTCTTTGCAGAGGCTGCTCACCGAGCCCGCCGTGAGAGATGAAATACTCGATCATGAAGCACTCGGAAAAGCACTATTGGAAAGTCCTGAACGACTCACGATATCCACGCATTTGTTGTTTTATGTTTTGTGCCGCCGGGTGCTCCGAGACACACCAGTGAAGAGTCGGGATGCGGCCGATTACATCGCGGCCATGCTGGGGCACTTTTCCAGTGCGGAACGAGTCTACGAAGCGGAGGGCACAGGACGAAAGCCTTCGCGCTATTATTCCGATATGCTGGCGTGCCTAGAAAACGCTGACGATCGCGAGGCCTTTATTCTGCGGACGCACATGGCGAACTACGCACTCTTTGTGAGCGGTATGTTTGCTGAAAATGTCGAGAAACGCACCGAGCGCGGAGCGCCGAATATTCTATTCTACGAGAAGATGGGGGGCATGAACTACCGCGTGGCTGCTGAGTATCGCGACGCGAAGAGATTTGAACTCAGTGGCATCTTTGAGGAAATTTCTAAAGGCTTCCATGATGTCCGCCTTGCCCTCAACGATCTTGCTACACGCCTCCTCCACATTGATAGCCCGCAGCCACCCATCATTACCGCGTGAACACGCTTTTCTCGGAAATCCAAGGGCTCTTTGAGCGGACGTATGCAGGTGTCGGTATTAATCTCGAAGATTGCCTCATTGGCGCTCGCCGGAGCCGCCAGCTTGAGGCTCTTGCTGGCGCGCAATCCCGCGAGTTGAGTTCGCTCGCTTGCACGTTTCTGCGATCAGCGGGAGGACATCTCCACGTGGGCATTTACTATTCCCAGTGGCTTATCGAGCAACTCGAAGACAATGATCCTCGAGCGGGCGTGCACGATGGAAATATTCGCGCACTCATCGCTTTTGTTGAGGAGATCAACCATGCGCTCCACGCCGCATTGGCTTTTCAGCGGGGTGAGATCCCTGTGCCCGGTGAAGACTACGCGCGAAATTTGGAACTGCAGTCGCAGGTGGATACTTATCTTGTCGTGCTGCTTTTCCTGGCTTTCTTCCGCAAGCCCGGAGCGATCACAAGGGCTGACCGGCGTTGGTTGCGATTCCACATGTTTCAAGCTCAGACGCCCCGAGCTTATCGCGACCGACAGCTCGCAGCTCGCTACGCAGAGACGACATTACTTGCGTCGCGCTTCACGCACTTTTTAGAAAAGCTTTCCGCCGCGCGTCGCGTGGAAGAAATTCGCATTTTTCACGCGCTCGGCTTTGACGAGAAGCGTCAGAAAATTCTCGACCTCCGTGCTGGCCGTGGCGCTTCGTAGTGGCTACCAGAAAAAGCTCACCATGAGGATGAGCACCACGCCTGCGCTGATTGCGGCGTAGAGACGGTCCCCTCGCAGGGCGAATCCCACAGCACAGAGAACGACACGAAGGGGTGGTCCGAGAAGCAGGAGGCATATCCCAAGCATTACCACGCTGCGCTTTTCTCCAACGGCTTCCAGAGTCCATGCTTTTTGAACCATCGCTACTGGATTCGTAAGGTAGCTTGGTTCTCCCGAAAAAATGTGATCACCAGCTGTCATGCCGACATGGGCACTAAGGAACCATGCAAGCCCTATCGCCATGAACAGAGCTGCGATTTGAGTCACCACGATTGTCGTTCGGGAGAGTTGGGATTCTAGGAGTTTCATAGTGTCCCGATCCCATGCAGAATCATCTGAATCGCTATTACAAGCACGGCAGTAAGAAAAATGACTCGTAGGACTTTCACTGGCACAATCGGCAATAACTTGGCTCCGAGAAAAGCTCCGGCAAGAACCCCGAGCGCAACAGGCGCGACAAGCACGGGGTCAATGTAACCTTTTTTTAAATACATCCCGACACTCGCGGCTGCGGTGACACCGATCATGAAGTTGCTGGTTGCCGTGGTGACTTTAAAAGGAAGACGCATGATCTGATCCATCGCGAGAACTTTAAATGCCCCGGAGCCGATACCGAGTAGGCCAGAAAGAACTCCAGCGATCCACATAACAAACGTGCCTGGAATGAGTGCTGCCACGCCATACTGGACAATGCCGCTCGGCGTGGGAAACTCCCCCGGCAGACGAAGCTTTACGGCGAGGGGATCAGAATTCTCTACAGCCACAGTTCCCAGCTTCTGCTTGCGGAGCGAAAGCACAACCGTGGAGAGAAGGGCAAGTCCAAAAATGACCGCCAGCACCGCAGGATTCATGAGCGTGGAAGCAAAGGCTCCACAAATCGCACCCGAAGTCGTAGCCAAAGAAAGAAAGAGTCCCACGCGCATATTAGAGATTCCATCGCGCAAGTAAGCAGCCGCCGCGCCAGACGATGTCGCAATCACCGAACACAGCGCGGCTCCCATGGCGTAGCGAATATCAATCCCGAATCCCAGCACCAGCAGAGGGGTAACAATAATTCCGCCTCCCAGTCCGATAAGAGCTCCCAAGAGACCAGCTCCGAATGAGGCAATCGCAATGAGAAAATCAAACAGCGGTGTCGTCATTCCGCTAGCGTCAACGCATCGTGCGGCGGTGAATCCAAACGCTTTGTAGGACGCCGAAGCTGATCAGCACGCTCATAATAAACGAGCCTCCGTAGCTGATCAAAGGCAACGGCAGTCCCGTGATCGGCGTAACAGAGATGGTCATGCCGATATTCAAAATCGTGTGTGTGAAAAGCATCATTGCGATGCCGATGGCCAGCAGGCGGCCTAAGTCATCCCCCGCTTCCATCGCGATGTGGAGAATAAGCACGAAAAGGAGCGCGAAGGCGAGCAATACGCTGAAGCCACCTATAAATCCGTGTTGTTCGCCCAATACCGAAAAAATGAAATCGTTGTGGACGATGGTTGAGGGGAGAAAGCCAAGTTCATTCTGAGTATTTGGCGCCTTAAATCCTTTGCCGGAAAACCCTCCCGACCCAATCGCGATGAGCGATTGCGTGATATTCCATCCGTCGCCTTGCGGGTCGGCATTGGGATTTAAGAAAGTCGTAATGCGTGCGTACTGGTAGGGTTTGAGTCCGAAGTAAACGACGAGGGGAACAAGGGTCACGCCCACGATCAATAGAACGATGAGCCACCTTTTGGGAATCCCCCCCACGAACATCATTCCAACCACGACAGGCACCCAGACAAGGCAAGCTCCGAGGTCTGGCTGCACGAGAATCATAATCCAAGGTGCCCCGACAATAGCCCCACACCCCAGAATACGCAGTATCGGCGGCTTGTCTCGGAAGGCTTGCAAGAAGACCGCCAAAGCAAAAATGCCGGCAATAATTGCAATCATGGATGGTTGAAAATTCATCGGCCCGAGGTCCAACCAACTCTTTGCGCCGTAGCGACGCTGACCAAAAAGCATGACTGCCACTAGGCACAATATCGAGATCACGTAAGCCGGAAAGACACCCACGCGGATCCAACGGTAGTCACACAAGGAGACGATGAAAAAAAGCGGGAGCGAAATACAAATCCAGATCGTCTGGGGAAACCAGAAGTTATGTTCCCGCATCCATGTCGCGCTATAGATTGCGTAGACACCAAAAATCATCATGGCCATCATCAGGGCGAAGAGGGGCCAATTGAGACCAAAGAGTTTGCGAAGGAGTGGATGCATTTTCAGGCGAGTTGTGGCACGGAAGCTAAGAGCGCTTTTGTGTAGGCGTCCTGCGGGTCATTATAAATCGCCTCTGCCGTCGCAGCTTCGACAATCTTGCCATTGTGCATCACTAGAACAAAGTCGCTTATATGTTCTACCACGGCGAGGTCGTGGGCGATGAAGAGGTAGGCAATTCCGAATTGCTCCTGCAAGTCTTGTAGAAGGTTCACGATTTGAGCTTGAACACTCACGTCCAGCGCGCTCACTGGCTCATCACACACGATGAACTGAGGCTCGACTGCCAGCGCGCGTGCGATGCCGATTCGCTGGCGTTGGCCGCCACTGAATTCGTGCGGGTATCGCCGCATCATTTCTGACTTAAGACCTACTAGATTGAGGAGCTCGGCCACACGCGCAGACCGATCCGAACGTGACATTGTTGTGAAGTGAATTTCTAGGGCCTCGCCGATAATTTCCAGAACATTAAGCCGAGGATTTAGCGAGCCGAAGGGATCTTGAAAGATCATCTGCATGTCGCGCCGCAGTGGACGGAACTTGCTCTCCGGTAGCGAAAGAATGTCTGTGCCATTGTAGCTCACAGTTCCTGAGGTCGCAGGGATCAACTTTAGAATTGTTCGCCCTACCGTGGTCTTACCACTTCCACTTTCGCCGACAAGTCCCACCGTCTGCCCCGCTTCCACCACAAAACTCACTCCATCTACTGCACGAATATCGCCCGTTTTGCGGCGAAAAATTCCGCTTCGCACGGGAAAGTGCGTGCAAAGATTGCGAACCTCGAGAAGCGACATCAGAAAAACGTAATGGCATCGCGCGAAATTGTCACCCGCCAAGGTGACTTTCGGTTCGACATCATTCTTTTGCCTCGCGAGGTTGCGTGGCTCATGATATGGCCTGACCTTACGACACTCCAATGGACGTTCGCGCTCCTCGCAGCGATCGGCGTTGGATTGAGCAAAGCTGGCTTCGGCGGCGTGGGTATTATTTCCGTGGTCTTGATGGCGCAGGTGCTTCCACCTCGGGAATCCACAGGCGCGATTTTGCCCTTGCTGATTTTTGCCGATATGGGTGCCGTGTTGGCGTATCGCAAGTTTGCAATCTGGAGCCATCTTGTGAGACTTCTGCCCCCCGCTTTTCTAGGAATCGTCTGCGGGTGGCTCATCATGCCCCACCTTGATAGCCGGGCATTTGGCCACTTTCTTGGAGCCTTGGTCATCGTGCTCGTAGCTGTGGGCATCCTGCAGCGCTGCGTGGGAGCATGGCCTGAGCGCGTGGCAGAACATCCGGGCATGGCTTGGAGCATGGGATGGATGGCTGGCCTCACCACCATGCTTGCAAATGCGGCTGGTGCGGTGATGACGATTTACCTCCTAGCGTGCCGTCTGCCGAAATACGAATTTGTGGGAACCGCGGCATGGTTTTTCTTCATCGTGAACGTTGTTAAGGTACCATTCAGTGCTTCGCTGGGCTTGATTAATCCACAATCGCTGACGCTCAATGTGCTGTTATTGCCATCCGTAGTGCTGGGCCTACTCGTCGGTCGCTTTTGTCTTACTAAAATCAACCAAACAGCCTTTGAGTGGCTCATGCTTGCCTTCTCGCTGGTCGGGGGGCTTAAGCTGTTACTGGGGTAGGTGGCCTGGCCGCCGGGCGAGTTCTGGAACGCCTTTTCTATTGCCCACGATACCGAACAAAAAAAGTGTGGTCGTTGGCCCGTGCACGCCTCGTTTTGCTAACGGATGTTTGATGTCGTGATCTCGACCACGATCATGCCTTTGAGGTTGCAAGGGTGCATGTGGGTTCAAATAAAGATGAGTTGGCACTTGTCGCCAAAAGTTGTTAGAAATTTGTACGTGCAGGAAATGCTTCCAAAAAGCAGGAGGAACCCGGAGTTATGGCATCAGCTCAATCGCTTCGTGTCTGTGCTCATCGTGATTGCTTTGCTCATCTTCGTCGGGCTTCTCTTCTATCCGGAATGGGTGCGCCGTGGCGAACTCGCTAGTCAACTTGCGAACGAACAAACGAAACTTACCGCGGAACAACTCCTGCAAAAACAACGGGCACGCGAAGTCGTCTTGCTACAAAATGATCCCGAGTATTTCGAGACGATCGCCCGCGACAAAATCGGAGTAATGAAGGAAGGCGAAACAATCATGCGCCTTGAGGTAAAGTAGCTAGGCCCTACCAACGCTCGCTCATGAGCCACGCAGCGACGGCTATGGCTAGCACGACGCGATACCAACCGAAGATTGCCATGCTGTGGGTGTTTAGGTAGCCAACCATCCACTTCACGGCAAAAAACGCAGCACCCCATGCGGCAAGCATCCCTACGATGAGGGGAGGCCATCCCAAGGTCTGTACCATGGCTTCCCCGTGTTTCAGAAAGTCATACGCCGTGGCGGCGGAAAGGGTCAGAACACCTAAGAGGAAGCTGAATTCCACGGCCGCCGGCAGTGAGAGGCCCACCAACACGCCTCCGACAATTGTAATAAGGCTGCGGCTTACGCCTGGCCACATCGCAAGACATTGAGCGACACCCACGATCACGGCCATGCGAAAAGTAAGGCTTTCCAAGGAGAGGCCCTTGGAGAGCGAGTTAGCGGAAGCTTTGCGCCGATAGGTGACGAGAAGAATGACCACACCCCCTAAGAACCATGCACCGACTATCGGCCAAAGTCCCCAAGTGTCGCCGGCGAAAAGATATTTTTTGATGGTTTTCTCCAGCACAAAACCCAAAGCGGCCGCTGGAATAAAAGCAGCGAGGAGTCGTGTGGCAAGGTGCCATCCATCGGCATTACGACCGACGACACCTTGCATCATCTCCCACACATGCTTGCGATAGATGCCAACCACGGCAAGGATAGCCCCGACTTGGATGCAAATGGTAAACGCATCTGCGGCCTCGCCCGAGGGAATACCCATAATCCGCTGAGTGAGCAGAAGGTGACCTGTTGAACTGACCGGTAGAAACTCGGTGAGCCCCTCGACAATGCCGAGGATGAAGGCTTCAAGGATACTCATGAGCGTCGTCGCTCTCGCAATCTCTAGATGGCGTTATCTCCCACTTCTTCCGTGCGGATACGAATGGCTGACTCGACAGGTAATACGAAGATTTTTCCATCGCCGATTTTTCCCGTTTTTGCTGCGGTCGAAATGGCCTTTATGGCCTTCTCAAGCATGGCATCAGAAACGACAACTTCAAATTTCACCTTGGGTAAGAAGTCTACAGTGTATTCACTTCCACGATAAATTTCTGTGTGACCTTTCTGGCGACCGAAGCCTTTGACTTCGCTGACGGTCATTCCTTCGATGCCGACTTCGGCGAGTGCTTCTTTGACATCTTCAAGTTTGAAGGGTTTGATGACAGCTTCGATCTTCTTCATATTTGCAGTATGGTAAAGCGGTCTTGGCTCGGTAAAGCAAGCCCCATTGCGCAGAAGAGAACAAATACATGAAACCAAACCAATGGCGTCGCGGACGCTTCGGACGCTATTTGCGCCACATGCCGCGTATCAAAAACATTCGCGGCACATGGCTGCACCGTCGTCTTGGAGACCGCCTCTTCGTGCCCGAACTCTGGCAGCCGAGTCGCCGCCGCTTGGCTGCTGGCCTAGCGGTCGGGGCCTTCTTTGCCCTCATGCCAGCACCTTTCCAGATGCTGGCGGCGGGTTTAATCGCCTACATCACTCGGGTCAATGTCCCTGCGGCCATCGCCGCCACGTGGATCAGCAATCCCTTCACGATGCCCTTTTTCTTCTATGCACAGTACCGCTTAGGTTGCCTGATCCTCGGATACCAAATGTCTGATGCCCCAAGCTCCGACTTGCTCACGGTTCTCAAGCATGCTCCTGTACCATTTCTCGTAGGTGCTTTTCCAGCAGGCGCGATCTTGGCGATTCTGATATATCCGCTTTCGCTCATCACTTGGGATATTGTGATGGCAAGGATAGAAAGAAAGCGCATCCAGACAGGTGGGAACTGACATTGCAAATCCCTGCGACGTTCGCGTAAATACTGCAAGCCATGTCTGAACCTGTTCGTTTCCAACACTTCGAAGTCAGACGCCGTGAAGACGGCTCGCTGGAGGAATTGGGCCGTGGGGCGATGGGCGTAACCTATAAGGCCTTCGATACGAACCTACGCTGCTACGTCGCGCTCAAGGTGATCAATGGAGCCATGATCGAGAGCGACATCGCACGGCAACGATTCCTGCGCGAGGCCCGCGCGGCTGCGGCGCTGAGGCATCCGAATGTCGCAATGGTCTTCCATCTCGGGGAGGAGGGAGGGGATTGTTTCTATGCCATGGAATACGTTGTGGGCGAAACCCTCGAGCACATGCTCCGGCGCGATGGGGCTCTGCCAGCGCGCCTCGCTCTAGAGATCTGTCTGCAAGTGGCTCGCGCCTTTGGGGCCGCAGAGAAGCAAGGCCTCATCCACCGCGATATCAAACCCGCCAATCTCATGCTCGTGGAAGGTGCTGACCTTACCGTGAAGGTCATTGACTTCGGTCTCGCACGGAATACCGAAAGTTCTTCGGGCGGTGAAGAGGCAACGCTGACCATCGGGGGATTTCTGGGCACGCCGCACTTCGCAAGTCCCGAACAGCTCGACGAGAAAGCCCTGGATATTCGGTCCGACATTTATTCCCTCGGAGTTACACTTTTTTATATGCTCGCAGGTCGCGTGCCTTTCTCGGGTTCGGTAGCTCAAGTCATGAGTCAACACCTCCATAGAGAGCCGCCGCTTGAGATGCTTACGGATCAACCTCCTGCGGTCATCGCATTGCTTAAGCGACTTCTTGCAAAGGATCCCGCCGGGCGTCCCCAGACCGCAGGGGATCTGCGCCGTGAATTGGAAGCCTGTCTTACGGTTCTGCCACTTATCGCTCCACGACCTAGTGCACCAGTCTCACACGATGAAGAATTCGTCACGCAGGTCTTTGACTCGCCCACCGTCGTGGAAGAGCCACAATCTCCAGCTTTGCCGCCGGTCCCCACCTCGGCGCGTAAGCCCACAGGTCTTATTTTCGGGGGGCTTGCTGTCATAATCCTGCTCGGCGGCGGTGCTTTTCTTATTCCCTGGCGCAAATCGCCGCCGGCTATTGCGATTGTGCAGCCGACCGCGACGCCCGAGGAAGTGCTGCCGGTCGCTGACCCGACTCCTGAACCCAAAGAAGAGCCACCACCGGTCCTGGTGGATAGCAATCCCGGCGCGACGCTGAGCGCCTTACTGGATTTGCAGAAAAGCAATCCCGCCGAAGCATCCCCAAAACTGGATAGCTTCTTCAAAAATCTTCGGCATTCCATCGGCGACTTAACGCCGGGCCAATCTGCCACATTGCGTGAACCCTTGGAAGAAGCTGCTAACCAAGGAATCGCTGGGGCTCAGTTTTTATTGGCGAACGAACTACGCGAGTCCGACGAGGCCCAGGCGCTCAGGTGGTTTGAGGCAGCGGCTGGCGGTGGTGATGCCGAGGCCATGGTACAAACGGGACGCATGCTCGCGCGGGGACAGGGCATGGAGCGACCAGACTTGCCGGGCGCCGCCGTATGGTTTCAGAAAGCCAATGCGGCCGGGAGTCCGCTAGGCACATACTACCTCGCGCTTTGCTACCTCAGCAGTGAGGGCGTCATCCGCGATCCTCGCCGTGGCGTGATGCTTCTTGAGGAAGCGGCAAATAAGCACGAACCCCTCGCCATAAATAAGCTTGGAGACATCTATCGAAGGGGAATTCCCGGTATTGTGATTCCAGACGCTACGCGGAGTTTTGAACTTTTTTCGGAGGCTGCGAGACTTGGTTTTGCCGATGCGAAGGGCAACCTTGGTGTTCTTTACGCCAATGGTGAGGGCGTCGAGGCACCCGACCCGGATAAGGCGATTTCGCTCTGGAAGGAAGGCGCGGAGAAGGAATCTAATCCTCTCTGCATGCGCCTGTATGCCATGGCTCTGGAGAATGGACTCGGAGATCTTCCTATGAATGCCGACGAATCTCGCAAATGGTATGAACAAGCTGCTCGCCTCGGCGATAAGCCTGCGCAGGAGTGGCTCGAGGCAAATGCCGCAGCCACCACAGGCCCCGAGCAAACTCCCAATCCCTAAAATAAGATTTTTTGCTGTGGAGTAAGACTTCCTCGCAGCGTATACAGAACCGCGCTTCAAACATGAATATCCACGAATACCAAGCTAAAGAACTTCTCGACAAATATGGCGTCGCCAATTCCCCCGGGGGCGTGGCCACAACGCCCGAGGAGGCAGAAAAAATCGCCCGATCGCTCGGCACCAATAACCTCGTGGTCAAGGCTCAAATTCACGCAGGCGGACGCGGCAAGGGCACATTTACCAATGGCTTCAAAGGCGGTGTTCACCTTTGCAAGACCGCAAGCCAAGCGCGAGACATTGCTGCGCAGATGCTTGGCCAGACGCTCGTGACCCACCAAACTGGGCCAGAAGGTCGTCCTGTTCGCAAGGTGCTCATTTCCGAATCTGTTGAGATTGCGCGTGAGCTTTATCTTGCCATTCTCATAGACCGAACCATTTCAGCGCCGGTCATCGTGGCCAGCACGGAAGGTGGCGTGGAGATCGAGGCCGTCGCTGAGCATAGTCCGGAAAAAATTGTCCGCATGGCCGTAGACCCTCTTCTCGGCCTCCAACCCTTCCAGACGCGCAAGCTCGCGAAGGTGCTGCAAATTCCCTCAGGCGAGATGCGGAATGCCTGCAAGCTTTTTGCCAATCTCTACTCTCTGTTTATCAAATGTGATTGCTCAATGGTTGAGGTCAATCCGCTTGTGATCACAAAAGGTGGCATCGTGCTCGCCCTCGACGCGAAGTTTAACTTCGACGACAATGCCCTCTTTCGGCACCCGGACATCCTTGCTTACCGCGACCTCGAAGAAGAGGACCCGCGCGAAGTCGAGGCGTCGAAGTCGAACCTCAGCTACATCGGCCTTGATGGCAATATCGCCTGCCTAGTCAACGGTGCCGGCCTCGCGATGGCGACCATGGATATCATTAAGCACTACGGCGGCGAGCCCGCGAATTTCTTGGACGTCGGCGGTGGCGCGACCGAACAGCAGGTCACCGATGCCTTCAAAATCCTCGTCGCTGACAAGCGTGTGAAGGCGATTCTTGTGAATATTTTTGGCGGTATCATGAAGTGTGATATCATCGCCCAAGGCATCATCAACGCGGTTAAAGCCGTGAATCTCCCAGTGCCTCTTGTGGTTCGTCTGGAAGGCACAAACGTTGAGGCCGGACGCAAGCTCCTCCAAGAATCCAATCTCCCCGTCACCTCCGCCAGCGACATCGCGGATGCCGCAATGAAGGTCGTCGCCGCTGCTCAACCTGCTTAATTTTTTCTCTGCAATATGTCTATTCTAGTTGATCACTCTACCCGCCTTCTCGTTCAAGGCATCACCGGAAAAGCTGGAGGCTTTCACGCACGTTCGTGCATGGAATACGGAACCAATGTCGTCGCTGGCGTGACGCCTGCACGTGGGGGCGAAGTTTTTGAAAACAAAGTCCCCGTATTTGACACCGTGTATGAGGCCCGCAATGAAACAGGCTGTAACGCGAGCATGATTTTTGTACCTGCGGAGTTTGCAGCAGATTCCATTCTCGAAGCGGTGGATGCCGGAGTCGAACTTGTGATTTGTATCACTGAGGGGATTCCGGTTCTCGACATGATGCGCGTGAAGGCTGGCATGGAGGGCAGCAGCAGTCGCCTTATTGGACCGAATTGTCCCGGTATCATTACCCCAGGAGCGTGCAAAATCGGCATCATGCCTGGCTATATTCATAAGCCCGGAAACGTCGGTGTCGTTTCGCGATCCGGCACGCTTACCTACGAAGCTGTCTGGCAACTTTCCAGTCGCTCCCTTGGCCAATCTACCTGCGTTGGCATCGGTGGTGATCCCATCAACGGCACATCTCACCTCGATGTGGTAAAGATGTTCAACGACGATCCCGGCACGGAAGCCATCATCCTCATCGGTGAAATCGGCGGAACGGCCGAGGAAGAAGCCGCCGAGTGGATCGGCAGAAATTGCGTGAAGCCCGTGGCTGCATTCATTGCCGGAGCGACGGCGCCTCCCGGACGACGCATGGGGCATGCGGGAGCAATTGTGAGTGGAGGCAAGGGGACTGCCGCTGGAAAAATCGAAGCCATGCACGCTGCGGGTATCGAAGTCGCGATTACCCCGGCTGATATGGCCGACGCCCTTCTGCGACGCATGGCTCGGTAGCAGCATGGCACACGACGGGCGAGGGGACCCCATGGCAGGCCCGGCTATCCAAGCATCGCCTATGGCCCGTGGCCAAATGGAGGTGACGGTTCTAGGCAGCGGCAGTGCGGGAAATGCGCTGCTCATCCGCACGGAGATCTGTGCTGTGCTCGTGGATGTCGGCCTCAGCGCGCGCCGCATCGTGGCGGAACTCGCCGCACGCGGACTTACGATGAGCCATATCGCGGGCATTCTTCTCACACACGAACACGGCGACCATACGCGCGGCCTGAAGGTACTTGCCGGCAATTCCGGCGTGAAAGTCTATGCGAATCCCCTGACCGCCGAGGCACTCAAGCGAACGAGCATTTCTGCACAGTGGAATCTTTTTGCGAGCGGATCGGTCTTTGATGTTGCAGGGCTCGCGGTGACCGCTTTTTCCGTTCCCCACGATGCCGCAGATCCCGTTGGATTTGTCGTTCGACATGGGGAGATCCGCTTTGGCATTCTCACCGATATCGGATACGCCACGCGCCATGTCATTGACGCTCTGCGAGGTGTAAATGCTCTGCTCATCGAGACGAACCACGACGAAGCGCTCCTCCAGCAAGACACGAAGCGTCCGTGGTCCGTAAAACAACGCATTCTCTCCCGCCACGGCCACCTCTCGAATGCTGCCGCCGCCGCGATCGTCATGCAGATCGCCGCGCCTGAGCTGAAGCACCTCCTCCTCGGCCACCTGAGCCAGGATTGCAATTCCGCGGAGCTCGCTTGCAACGCAATGTCGGCAGTGCTAAAAAGTGCAGGCTATGAGCACGTTGCAATCCATTGTCTGTCGCCCGTTGCGACCCCTTCTGCCTTCACGGTAGTTGTCTCTGTCTGTGATTGATTTTGCCTATAAGGTGCTGCTGCGGCCCAAGCCGCTGCGCATGCTGGCAAATAAGGCAATCTGTAGTCTGATCCCGGCTCAGATTAAGGTGCATGGTGCTACCGTCGTTCTGAATCTGCGTGATCCCGTCGTATGCGGGGCACTCACGCTTCGCGTTTATGAAAATGATGAAATCCACTTTTTTCTATCTCATTTTCGAGCCGGCATGGTCTTCCTAGACGTGGGCGCAAACGTCGGTCTCTACACTGCCCTCGCCATATCCCGGGAGGCCGGAAGCGTTCTTGCTATCGAGCCTCACCCAGAGACCTTTGCCTTTCTGGAAAAGACCGTTGCCGCAAACGCGCCAGCCTGCCCCGTCATAACCAAAAACACCGCTGCGAGCAACGTGCGAGGCGAAATCCCGTTTTTTACAAATCCCGATAATAAAGGCGACAACCGCACATATTCCGACCCCCTGCTGCGACAATCAGAAACAGTGCCCGCCGACACTCTTGACAACCTCTGCGCTGAGAGTGGAATCGAGAGCGTGGACTTCGTGAAGATGGACATCCAAGGGGCCGAATTTCATGCCTTGCGGGGTGCCTCGCAGATTCTTTCCCAGTCCCCAAATTGTCTTCTTCTGACGGAATTCTGGGCCTATGGCCTGCGGCAGGCTGGTAGCGATCCGCGAGAGTATTTGGAGAATCTTCGGGGCATGGGTTTTCATCTCTACGCACTCGTCGGCAAGACTCTCAAGCCGGTGTGCGACGCTACCTTGGTGAAGCAAACATCGGATAGCACTTACACCAACCTTGTGTGCCTCAAGGGCACCACCGTTCAGATCGCGTCGTGAACCGCCCGATTCCCAGTGCGGATGTGCAGGACGTGCTCGCTTCCACAAGCGACCTTTGGGAAGAAATGCGCGGTGGTCGGCTGTTTTTCACAGGCGGGACTGGCTTCTTTGGGGCCTGGTTGCTCGAAACGTTTGTCCATGCGAACAAGGCGCTCCAGCTCGGAGCGAAGGCTGTCGTCTTAACACGAAACGTCGCTGGTTTTCACGGAAAGCTCCCGCACCTCGTTAATGAACCATGCCTAGAATTCGTCGAGGGGGACGTGCGTGGATTTGCTTTTCCAGGTGGACATTTTTCGCATGTCATCCACGGTGCTGCGACTTCCGCACGCGAGATTGATCCATTGGAAATGGTCGAAACGGTGGTTGACGGCACCCGACGCGTGCTGACTTTCGCGAAGCTCCGCGGCGTTCGCAAATTTCTACTCATTAGCTCCGGGGCGGTCTACGGAACTCAGCCCGAGCATCTGCCGAGAATCCCAGAAACATACGATGGGTCACCTGATCCGACGAAGCCGAGTTCCGCCTACGGTGAATCAAAACGCATCGCAGAAGTGCTCGGTGGCATCTATGCGGTGGGCGGCGGCATGGAAGTGAAGGTCGCGCGCTGCTTCTCGTTTTCGGGACCGCTACTTCCGATTGATGCCCACTTTGCATTTGGCAATTTTCTAAGCGATGTGCTCCATGGCAGGCCGATCACCATTCAAGGAGATGGCACAAGTCTTCGCAGCTACCTCTATGCGGGAGACCTTACGGCTTGGCTCTACACCCTCTTGTTTAAGGGGCAAAATGGCCATGCCTACAATGTGGGAAGCGAGGAGGCTGTTTCGATTCTCGACCTTGCTAAGGTCTTCTGTGCCGAGCTGTCGTTCTCTCCAGGTTTCGTTCTTGCCAAGACCGCAATAGCCGACGCCCCAAGACATCGCTACATACCGAGTTGTGCCAAAGCGCAGGGCCTCGGCCTTACACAAACAATTCCTCTTCCCGCGCAAATCCAAAAATCTTTTCAATGGCTCAACGACGGCATAGCCTCTTGACGAACGGAACCTATGCCCCCCACGCAAAAAACCCCTATGCAAACAGAAATAATGATCGGCTCACGCTCCGTAGGAGACGGACACCCCTGCTATCTAATTGGCGAGATTGGGATTAATCACAATGGGAGCCTCGATATTGCTAAAAACCTTATCTCTGTCGCAAAGAATGCGGGTTGGGATGCTGTGAAGTTCCAAAAGCGAACGATCGAAGTCGTTTACACCACCGAAGAACTCGCCAAGCCGCGCGAAAACCCCTTCGGCGAGACGAACGGCGACTTGAAGCGTGGGCTTGAATTTGGGCGAGACCATTATTTGAAGATTGAAGACTTTTGCCGTGAGATGGATATCCCGTGGTTCGCTTCTTGCTGGGATGAAGATTCGGTGGACTTTATCGAAACATTCTCTCCGCCCTGCTACAAGATTGCCTCCGCCTCGCTCACCGACGACAGCCTGCTTCGCCACACACGTGCCCAGGGCAAGCCCATTCTTCTTTCGACCGGGATGAGCACAATTGAGGAAATTGACCATGCGGTAGATATCCTCGGAAAAGAAGATTTGGTGCTCATGCACACGTGCAGCTGCTATCCCTCACATTACCCAGAGCTCAATCTCCGCCTCATTCCAGAACTTCGCAAACGCTACGGCGTTCCAGTTGGATATTCGGGCCATGAAACAGGCATTCCCTCCTCGGTTGCCGCGGTCGCTCTTGGTGCCTGTATCGTCGAGCGGCACATCACGCTCGATCGCTCCATGTGGGGCTCTGACCAAGCGGCGTCACTAGAACCCAGCGGCATGACCCGCCTCGCGCGGGATATTCGACTCGTCGAGGACTCAATGGGCGACGGAATCAAGCGCCTCGAAGAGCGCGAAATCGCCGTCATGAAGAAACTTCGCCGAGTTGGCTGCAAATCTTAGTCACCACTTGCACTGACTCCCCGCGATGAAACTTTCCGACTACGTCATAAATTTCATCGCTGGGCAGGGAGTGAAACATGTGTTCATGGTGCCGGGCGGGGGGGCGATGCACCTGAACGACTCGCTCGGCCAATGCGCGGCGTTGGAATACGTCTGCAATCTGCATGAGCAGGCCAGCGCAATGGCCGCCGAGACCTATGCCAAGGCGACGGGAAATCTGGGTGTTGCCCTTGTCACCACAGGACCTGGCGGCACAAACGCGATCACAGGTGTGGCGGGAGCCTGGCTCGACTCGACGCCGTGCCTCTTCATTTCTGGACAAGTGAAGCGCCCGGATTTGAAAGGAGATTCCGGCGTTCGGCAAATGGGCGTTCAAGAGGTGGACATCGTCTCCATCATTTCCCCGATCACGAAGTATGCCGTGCTGATTCTCGAGCCCGAGTCCATTCGCTACCATTTGGAACGCGCGGTGCATCTTGCAAGAACAGGACGCCCCGGTCCGGTCTGGCTGGACATTCCACTCGATGTGCAGGCCTCAACGATTGAGCCGGAAGCATTGCGGGGGTTCGAGCCTCCAGGCACGGAAACAACTTCCGGGCTGGAAACCCTGAGGCAGCAGGTCGAGCAGGCCATCAAATTGCTGAACTCCGCTGAGAGACCCATCTTGCTTGCTGGAAATGGCATCCGCCTTGCGCGCGCCGAGGCGGACTTTTTGGAACTCATCGGTATGCTAGGAATACCCGTGCTTGCGACGTGGCTTGCCGTGGATCTTCTGCCCTACGATTACGAGCTCTTCATTGGGCGGCCAGGCACGGTGGCACCACGTGGGGTCAACTTCGCTCTGCAAAATTCCGATTTTCTGCTGACCATTGGTTCACGCATTGATTTTACTATTACTGGATATGCGCCCGAACGTCTCGCCCGCGCGGCCAAAAAGATCATGGTGGATGTGGATCAATCGGAACTTGGAAAACTTAGGGGCCATGTGGATGTTTCCATTTGCGCGGACGCGGGGGCGTTTATTCGCGAACTTTTCGCGCAAAGGGGCAGCATCGTGCCACGGGATCGCCAGTCTTGGATGAGCCGCTGCAAAGAATGGAAGACGAAATATCCAATCGTCCAGTCAGAGCATCGTCTGCCAAATCAGCGCGTGAGTACCTATTACCTAGCAGAGATTTTGTCCGAGGAACTTAAGGAGAACGACATGATCGTGTCGGGCAGTTCCGGCGCCGGGATTGAGATTTTTCAGCACGCACTGAAAATGAAAATCGGACAACGGTTGTTCCACACAACGGCTTTGGGCGCGATGGGCTACGGGCTGCCTGCCGCCATCGGCGCTTGTCTTGGTGCGGGCAGGCGCGAGACGATTTGCGTGGATGGGGATGGCGGATTTCAGATGAACATTCAAGAATTGGAAACCGTGCGCCGACTGAATCTTCCGATAAAGTTTTTTATCCTTAACAACGACGGTTACTCCTCCATTCGCACCTCGCAACAGCGATGGTTTGGCCGACTTGCGGGAGCGGATGCGACAAGCGGACTGACTCTTCCTGACATTGGGAAAGTTGCTGCTGCCTACGGTCTTCCAGTCGTGCACATCAAGGACCAGCGGGACTTGCGAGGTCAGGTTCGAAAGGTTCTCGATATGGCTGGCCCTGTTGTCTGTGACGTTGTTTCCCTTCCAGACGAGGCGCGTATGCCGAGTCTCGCCTCCGCGCAACGCGCAGATGGATCGCTCTTTTCAAAACCGCTTGAAGACCTGTGGCCCTTTCTAGACCGCGCCGAGTTTCTGGCAAACATGATCATCCCGCCCATCGAAGAATGATGTCCATCGGCATCATGCAGGGCCGCCTTCTGCCGCCTATCGGAGATCACTTCCAATGCTTTCCACGAGAGCAGTGGGCTGATGAAGTTTTTCTCGCAAAGGAAGCAGGGCTTTCCGGGATCGAATGGATTTACGATCTCTATGGTGCCGATGTGAATCCGCTCGCAACCGATGCGGGCATCGAGAAAATGAAATCGCTTTCCGCACGCCATGGCGTGGCAATTCATTCCGTTTGCGCCGATTACTTTATGGATAGGCCGTTTTTGAGGGCGAGCAGAGTAGAGCTTGCCGAGCGCGTGACGGTGCTCCGGTGGTTGCTTCAGCGGTGCCAGTTGTTGGCGATTGACCGTATAGTCCTTCCCTTTGTGGACAGCGCGAAAATTAACACGCAAGAGGACATAGAGCAGGTGATTGCACTTCTCAATTCCGTGCTGGAAACTGCCGCTGCAATGAATATTGAATTGCACCTCGAAACATCCCTCCCGCCGAATGAATTTGCCGCGATGCTTGCGCGAATTTCACATCCACTTGTGAAAGTGAATTTCGATTCCGGAAATAGCGCAGCTCTTGGCTACGATTTGCAAGAGGAGTTTCTCGCATATGGCGAACGGATCGGAAGCGTCCATGTGAAGGATCGTCTCCGTGATGGAGGCACGGTTCCACTTGGAACAGGTGATGCGAAATTAGACTTGCTGTTTGATGCACTGGAAGAAATCGGCTATAACCGCAACTTGATCCTTCAAGTGGCGCGGGACATCCCAGGTGAAGAAGTCACCTGGGCCAAAAAAAATAGATCGTTCGTCGAGGAACTCTTGTTTTCCCAAAGGAGCTCACAAGCAATTTCATGAAAGTTTTAATGATTGGATTAGGAGGGATCGGACAGCGCCACGTGCGCAATCTCCGCGCGGTTCTGGGCGATCAAGTAGACATTCTGGCCTACCGGGTTCTTAAGCGTCCTGAAGTATTGACGGAAAAATTGAAACCGGAGTTAGGCAGCAGCCTCGAAGAAAAATACCGAATTGCCGTGTTTGAGGACTTGGGAGAAGCACTCGCCCAAGCTCCGGATGTCGCCTTTATTTGTAACCCCAACAATCTTCATATCCCTGCTGCGATTGCCGCCGCGGAGGCGGGATGCCACTTGTTTGTGGAAAAGCCTCTCTCCCACAATCTGGAGGGAATCGAGGAGCTCTGCCGAGTGGTGGAAAAAAGAAACCTCGTCGCACTCGTTGCTTACCAAATGCGGTTTCATCCGTGCCTCCTGCGCGTCAAGGCACTTCTCGAGCAAGCGCGCGTCGGGCGCATTCTGGCGGTGCGGGCCGAAGTCGGCGAGCACATGCCTTCGTGGCACACTTACGAGGACTACCGCCAGCTGTATGCGTCGCGCCGGGATTTAGGAGGCGGAGTAATCCTCTCACAGATCCACGAAATGGACTATCTCTACTGGCTTTTTGGATTGCCCAGCCGGGTGTTTGCGCTAGGCGGGCACCGCAGCGGCTTAGATATTGATGTGGAGGATACGGCAAGCATCCTGATGGATTGTTCCGGTGTGCCGGTTCATCTGCATCAAGACTACCTTCAGCGTCCGCCTGTGCGAACGCTCGGTGTTGTTGGTGATGAAGGGAAAATTCTGGTGGATTTTCGAGCCCCGAAGATCACTGTTTTTGATGGTATGGGCACAGTGGTTGAATCGGATTCATTTGAAGGCTTCGAGCCCAACCACGTTTTCATTGAGGAGCTTAGGCATTTCCTTGCCTGCATCGAGGGCTCGCAAAAACCACGTGTGTCCCTGCGTGACGGCGCGCAAAGTGTGCGAATGGCCCTCGCAGCACTGGAGTCTTTAGAAACAGGCCACGTCGTTGAGCTACGATGAACATCGCGTTGCAAAATCTTTTCGACTTATCCGGACGCGTCGCCGTAATCACGGGCGGGGCCGGCCTGCTCGGGCAGAAACATGCGGAGACAATTTTCGAGGCAGGAGGAATTCCTGTCTTGGCCGATATTCACCCACTTGCCAACGCCGAAACTCGGGAGCGATTCGGCTCGCGTGCGTGCTCGCTACGGGTGGACATAACCTCCTCTACCGCGGTGGAAAACCTGTTAGCGGAAGTCTTAAAAGTCTATGGAAGGGTGGATATTCTTATCAACAATGCCGCCTCTAATCCGCGCGTTGAAAATCCTTCAGATTTTGAAAAGTCACGATTGGAAGTGTTTCCCTTAGAGCAATGGCGGGCGGACTTAGAAGTGGGTCTCACCGGGGCGTTTCTTTGCAGCCGCATTATCGGCGCGGAAATGGCGCGCTGCAAAAAGGGAGTGATCGTCAATGTGGCATCCGACCTCGCGCTCATAGCACCCGATCAACGACTCTACACTCAGCAGGGGCTTTCAAAAGATCAGCAACCCGTGAAGCCCGTTTCCTATTCGGTCGCGAAGACGGGCCTCTTAGGGCTCACACGCTATCTTGCAACATATTGGGCGGAGGAGGGAGTGAGGGTCAACGCGATTTCTCCCGGCGGGGTTTTCAATGATCAGCCCGATGATTTTGTGCAAAAGCTTTCTAGGCTTATCCCTCTGGGGCGCATGGCCGAGCTCGGTGAGTATAAGGGTCCAATGTTATTTTTATGCTCCGACGCCTCTTCCTACATGACAGGTTCGAATCTTGTGATAGATGGCGGAAGGAGCTGCTGGTAATCGCATGAATGCAAAATTGCAGCTTCAGGCAGAATTGGAACAGCTACTGTCCGAGCCAGTTGAATCCGCCCGGCATCGCGCTCAATCTTTCTTCGATGAGCAAGCCGGTTCCCTGGCCGATTCACTGGTGCTCTTCGGTGCGGGGAACATCGGCAGAAAAATGCTCAAGGGCCTGCGTTCGGCCGGCATCGAGCCACACGCCTTTGCGGACAATAATGCCGCCCTTTGGGGCAGCGCGATTGACGGACTGCAAGTGCTTTCTCCGAAGGATGCCGCTGAGCAATATGGGCAGAACGCCGCGTTCCTCATAACAATTTGGCGAGGGGAAGGTTCCGACACGATGGAGGAGCGCTGCCGTCCTCTCCGCGATCTCGGATGCCGGACAGTTTTAAGCTTTGGTGCAGTTTTCTGGAAGTATCCCGACATCTTTTTGCCGCATTATTCTTTGGATTTGCCGCACAGGGTTCTAGAGCAGGCGGATGAAATTCGAACCGCATTTGAGCTCTGGCAGGATGATGATTCACGCCATGAGTTTGTGGCCCAGATTCGCTGGCGACTTCATCTTGATTTCGACGGATTACCCCGACCCGTCACACATGAAATATACATGCCAGACGATCTGGTAACCGTTTTCGCAGAAGAAAGATTTGTGGATTGTGGGGCGTTTGATGGCGACACGCTGCGGAGTTTTGTAAACAAGCGAAACGAATCATTCGGACGCTACTTCGCATTCGAGGCCGATCCCACAAATTATGCTAACTTATGTAAAACAGTCTCGGCACTGTCTGCGCCGCAACGCGCTAAGATAGCGACATACGCTCTTGCGGTAGGGGCCCGCAGGAAAAAGGTTTATTTCAACGCGATGGGCACAGAATCCTCCGCCATGGGGTTTGAGGGAATTGAGATTGATTGCGCGCCATTGGATGAACTGTTACGAGGGGAATCTCCGACATGGATTAAAATGGACATCGAGGGTGCGGAACTTGAAGCACTTTCCGGTGCTAGAACATTGATTTCCGAAGATGCTCCTGTTCTAGCAATTTGTGTTTACCATTTGCAAAATCACGTTTGGAAAATTCCCCTGCTTGTTGGGCAGCTTTCAACGGAATATCGCTTCTTTCTACGTCCGCATCTTCTCGAAAGTTGGGACTTGGTTTGCTACGCAATTCCCGCCAAACGTTTGCACTCTGGTTCCGCTCCATCTCTATGAATCATCGCGCCTGTCCCGCTTGCGGAAGTCTGGAGAAAAAGCTCTTCTATCGGCAGCGATTCGCAAAAGTTTCCAACCAACCGCAACTCAGCAATTACGACGTGGTGCAATGCACGGACTGCGGGACAGCGTATGCAGACGACATACCTGCCCAACCGTGGTTCGACGCCTATTACCGCGAGATTTCAAAGTACACGCACGACCAGCGGGCAGGGGAAGAGTCACCAGCGGACACGATCCGGTTTCATGACATAACAGCATTAATTGCAAAACAAATGCCCGAAAAGTGCCGACGTATTGTGGACTTTGGGTGTGCCACGGGCGGGCTGCTTCGGCGATTAAAAAGTCTTGGATACACGGAATTATTGGGCATGGACAAGTCACCGGCCTCTGCGGAAATCGGGCGAAGGCTTCATGGTATTCGCATCGTAAACTCGAATCTTGTCGAAATCGCAAACGACGAACTCCCCTTTGATCTGCTGATTCAGGTGGGAGTTTTGGAGCATCTTTGCGATCTTCAAACCACGCTGGCCGAAATGCGCAAGATTCTTGATCTCGAGGGTTTGATGTATATTGAGGTTCCGGATGTGGAGGGTTTTGATGCCTGGCCGGGTGCACCTTTTCAGCAGTTTAGCATTGAGCATATTAATTTTTTCAGCAGAGATTCACTCACCGGATTAATGGAGCGAAGCGGATTTATCGCGGTGGAGGTTTTCCGCACTGCGCGAGATCACACTTCGAATACGAAGATGCCCGTGGTTTGCGGGTTCTTTCGCCGGAGCGACGCAACCTCTAGAGAAACACCATTCGACGCGGCATCAGGACCCGCGCTGCGTTCTTACATTGACCAGTCTGCGCGGGCGGAGGAACAAATTCGGGAGAATATCAACCTGCTGGTTGCTTCGCAGAGGCCGGTGATCGTGTGGGGCGTCGGAACGAATACGCTGCACCTCATGGAAACCACGGCATTCGGCAAAATGAACATTGTGGTCTTTGTGGACTCCAACCTCGCTTATCAATCTCGGGAACTGGGTGGTCGGTCGGTATTGGCCCCAGCGCAATTGGCCGACTTTCCCCAGCCCATCCTGATTTCTTCGCAACTCTTTCAATCCGAAATCGAGACGCAAATTCGCGACACGCTTGGGCTTCCGAATGAGACGATCAGCCTTTACGCCCCATGAAACAGACCGTGGATTCCTTCAAAAATAAAGTAGCGATCGTCACCGGTGGACGATCAGGAATCGGAGCGGCCCTCTCGCGCGAACTCTGCTCGCGCGGCGCAACGGTCATAGCGTTCCCTTTTTCTGTGCGATTGATGTGGTGGCTTGATCGGTTTAATTCCTCCCTTTTGAATCCTCTTCATGCCAAGGTTCTCCAAAATTCTCGAACCCTAAGAAGCAAACAATAACTATGTCGTCTAGTGAAGATCAGCGCTTGCTGCGAAGAACGGTTACCGTTGTAACCGGCTGCTACAACGAACAGGAAAACGTCGAGGAGCTGTATTCTCGGGTGAGGGCTGTATTTGACAAACTCGATCGCTACGAGTTTGAAATGCTCTTTATTGACAATGCTTCGCAAGACAACACGTTCGCCGTGTTGAGGAAAATTGCGGAGAACGACAAGCGAGTGAAGGTGATTCTCAATGCCCGCAATTTCGGCGCAATTCGTTCGGGTTTTTATGCGCTCACGCAAGCCAAGGGCGACGCTGTGATTGCGATGGCATCGGATCTGCAGGATCCGCCCGAGCTCATAGCAGATTTTATCGCAGAATGGGAAAAGGGGCACAAGGTTGTCTTGGCGATCAAGACGGCGACGAGTGATTCGCGTGTATTTTACCTTGTGCGGAGTGCCTACTACAAACTGGTGAAATATCTCTCCAACACGGAACTGAATGAACACAACACTGGCTTTGGACTGTATGACCGACAAGTCATGGAAGTCCTCCGAAAGATAAATGATCCCTACCCCTATTTTCGCGGTTTGATTTCTGAGATCGGATTTGAAAGCGCAAAAATTCCCTTCACACAGCCGCAACGCGCGCGTGGGATCACTAAGAATAATTTCTACGCGCTATACGATCTAGCGATGCTTGGGTTCACCAGCCACTCCAAGGTGCCCCTCCGAATTGCGGCGCTTATGGGGTTTGCGATGTCGTTTGCCAGCCTGCTCGTCGGGCTCGGCTATCTCGTCTACAAGCTTCTTTATTGGGATCGGTTTTCAGCAGGGCTAGCGCCTGTTGTAATCGGGCTGTTTCTGTTCTCTTCTGTACAGCTTTTCTTCATCGGCATCCTCGGCGAATATATCGGGGCAATCCACACGCAGGTGCTCAACCGTCCGCTCGTGGTTGAGAAGGAGAGGATTAATTTTTGAATATTTCTTGCACTCTTTTTTATCACTTTCTTTGAAAACACTTCTTTCCAAAAATTCCCAGCTATTGCTGCCAGTCGCCCTTCTACTGTATTGCGCGGTTGTTGGTTTCGGGTGGGTGGGGCAGACTCCCTCGTTTGAAGAACTGGCTGGCGGGGTAGGTCGCCTGCAGGAAGTGCTAAGCGGTGGGGTGGGTCGGTTTATCTGGTGGTCGCCAAGCTATATGATGGGTGCTACCACGACACCACTGCTGGCAGGGTTGCTCCCAATTGTTATTGCAGGAAGTCTCATCGCAACTTTTGGGTTCTTCTCTGCAGGGACACTTTTAAAACTCTTCGGCCTAGCCATGATTTTCTTTGGCGGCCTAGCCATGGGGCGGTTGGCGGAGAAGCTTTTGGGAGATCGGTGGGTGAGTGTTGTTTGCGGCTTGCTCTATGCGATGAGTGCCCAATTTGTGCTGCGCTTGGCGCAACTCGAGCACTTGTCCTCGGCGCTTTGCATGGTCTTCGGCCCATTGATTTTTTTGGCCATGTTACGGTGTGAGGAACGAGGAGGTTGGCGCTCTGCGTTACTTTTGGCCCTGAGTGTTTCGGCGATGATCCTGAGCTATGTGAAGCTCTTTTTGCTTTTCCTGCCGGCTGGAGCCATTTTTTTTGCATGGCGCATGCTGGGCGCGAACCCGACCCACCGGCGTAACCTCGTCGTGGGTTGTCTGCGGGGTGCGTTGCTGAGCGTGCCACTTGCGCTCCTGCCCTTGCTTCCAATGCTCCGAGAAGGAAAGTGGCTGGCTCTCTTTGAACTGCAACCCTTCGAAGCCTGGCAAGTTACCTATTCGTTTTACTCGGCAATCTCATGGCTGGATTGGGGCAATCTCTTCACCCATGGATCGGCCTTGGGGGCTCTAAGCCCGACGCGGCATGCGCCTTTGGAATTCTATTTGGGTTTCGTCGTCGTATTTGGAATATTCGCGGCGGCAGGAGTCGGGCAATTTCGAGCGCCGTGGTGGGCGACTAAGCCATGGAAAGTATTGCGTGTGTTCACGCTGATGATGCTGGTGGGAACGATGCTCGCATGTGGACCGAAGTCCATTTTCTTCAGCCACATGATGTTTCTTGAGGCAGCGGGTGGCATGCGAGACTTCACGATCGCTCTGGTCTGGGCCATGTTTCTGAGTCAAGGCGTTCTCATCTATTGGCTGTGGGCCGGGGTTTCCGGGCGTGTTTTTTTCGCTGCTGCCTCGATGCTCGTTTATTACTTTTTTCCGGTTTTTCGATTTCTGGAGTATCTCCCGCTTTTTTCGGATATTCGCGCTCCGAGTGCGGTGTGGACGGCCTTCGGCAGCTTAAGTGCTGTGCTGGCTGCGGGTGCGGGTTTGTGGCTCATTTGGGGAGGTCTTTCCCAGTCGTGGAAGCGCGTGGGACTACTGGTTGTAATAATCGGTCTCGCAGCCTTCGACTTCGCGTTTTTGTATAAACCGTTTTTCCGTGAGGGACTCCCTGCTTCGCTCTGGACGAATTACCAAGAGGCACAGAAGTTCCTCGCGACAGCGCCGAGAGTTGGGCGCGTCGCGCCGTATTCTGGCCGTTACTTCTACCTCACCACGCCTGTCGATTCAGGACGCGGTCTTACAACAGAGGCTCTTATGCGGCATACGCAATTGCGCTGGATTCGGTACATGGAAGCCGGAGCGCCCGCTTCCGAGCTCTCCAATCAGGCGTTCCAGGACCTCTTCGGCGTTGCTTATTTGTTGTTGGATCTCAGTGATCCCGACTTTCCGAAAGAGGCTCAGGAGAAACTGAAAAAGACGTTTCCTAAGGTGTTTGAAAATGCAGATTTCATGATTCTTGAGAACCCTACGTGCCTTGCGCCGGCCTTTATTGGCAGGCAGGTCATGCGGGCCGCGCCTGACAGTTTTCTCAACCCTGTTCCGCTGCTTCTTTTGGGATCGCGGGGTTACCTTTCGGCGGAGTTGGCGGGGGAGGGGGCCGTAGGCACCGTGGATGAGAAGGGAGCAGAAACCTATGTGGAGCGGACAGGTGGTCGTGAGCAGGGGAAAGTCACTCGACTTCAATTGCAAGATGCTCGCAACAAAGATCCGCAGCGTTTCGTGGTCACGGGCCTCACCCCTGAGAACACACCTGGCCTGCTCGTCGTGCCAGAGTCTTGGCATCCGGACTGGGTTGCGTTCCAAGATGGCAAGCCTCTTCGGGTTCTTCGCAGCGTCGGCGCACTCATTGGCGTGCAGACGAGGAGCACGGGGGACGTTTCATTCGAGTTTTCTCCACCGTGGTGGTATTCGGCGACATTTGGGTTGTGTCTTTTGTCATGGGTTATTGCTCTCGCAACTTTCCCCCTCATGCGCCTTGCGCCTGCGCGCTGGCGAGGTGCGTGGGTGGGCACGCTGCAAGGGGCGCAGCCAAGGCGACTCGAGATTTCCCGCTCGGCGATCAGCCGCTCGCTCGTTATTATTCCGACCTACAATGAAGCTGCGGGTATTGTCGCCGTGATAGACAGAACGCTCGAGTGCGCGGCTCAAGTCGAGATTCTGATCGTGGATGATGGCTCCCCCGACGGCACGGCTGGGCTCGTGCGTGGGCATCGGGAAATCGGTAAACGCGTGCATTTGCTTGCCCGAGAAAGCAAGCGAGGACTCGGAAATGCCTATCGTGCGGGGTTTGATTGGGCGCGGGAGCAGGGGTTTGATTGCGTGATCGAGATGGATGCTGATCTTTCTCATGACCCAGCCGATATTCCTCGCCTGTTGGCTGCAATAGATGGAGGTATGGATCTAGCGATTGGCTCGCGTTACATAGGAGGGGTGCGTGTTATTAACTGGCCAGAGCACCGCTTGATTCTGAGTGCCTTTGCGTCACGGTATGTGAAGATTTTGACCGGTCTGCCGCTCACGGATGCGACGAGTGGGTTTAAGGCTGTGCGAGTGGCCGCACTGGAGGTCTTGCCTCCTGAAGCCTTGCGTGCTCAAGGATATGGGTTTCAGATTGAGTTGCATCATGCGCTCTGGAAAGCGGGTGCCTGCATGGTTGAAGTGCCGATCATTTTCACAGAACGCCGAGATGGCGTAACAAAGATGAATGTCGCAATCGCTTTTGAGGCTGCTTGGAGAACGGTTCAGCTCGCTATTGGCCGGTAAGGGCGATCATGCATGACTGACGCCGCCCATTTAGGCTGTGTAGTGCGTGCAACAAATTGACGGTATGGCACGCATGCCATACGAGCCGGAGAGTGCGGCAGAAGAAGCTTTTTGCGATTCCGCTTGGACTCGCAGGCAAAGACCCGACCTCGTATTTCGACTTTGTTACCTACGATTCCTTGCGTGTGGCAAAGCCGACGGCAAAATATGCAGCTCGTCGTCGCCGATAGTAGCTTCAACATTCACGAGATGCGGTCCGGCCGCGAGCCGTTCTTCGAAATGGAACCTCTGGCCGATCGCATTGAGTGGGCCACCACCGGCATCATTATTCTCGAGGTCTGCCGAGGCCTCAAAGATCCTCTGGTGCGCGACCTCTATCTAGACCGTTACTCCACCATGGTCTTCTTGCCGACCCCCAACCTAACTTGGGAACACGCGGCGCGGATGGCGTGGGACATGGATCGAAAGGGATGGGTTCTTCCTGCTCAGGATATTCTCATAGCCTCAGCTTGCCTACGCCATGAGGCTCGGCTTTTGACGCACAACAAACATTTTGATCGCATGCCCGGCCTGCTTCTCGCGCGTGAGTTGGCTGATCTTTAGCATTGATCGGTCAAACCGGTTTTTTCGCTGCGTCGTTCACGGATCAATCACGTCGCTTCAGATTAGTTTTTTGGCCTTTCCGCTTCGGCCTCGCGGAGCGGGAGGATGCCATTACTGCGGGCTTCCGCTACGTCCACGATGGCGAATTCTGTGCCGTCGGAGTCTTCGTCGGTGAGTTCATCTTGGTTTTCTTTGAATTGCTCATTGCCGGCTTCGACGGCTTCTTCAAACGTGCCAGAGCGAAGCATGGTGGTTTCGATGCAGACGTATTCTTCCTGCTCGTCGTCGAGATATACGCCAACAAACATATGGTCTGGCAGGAGAACTAGAAAGGGCTGCATCTCAAGCTTAAGGAGGATTGAGGCGAAGAGGACAGTGCCATCGGCGCAATTTGCTTGGCTTGTTTTAAGCGAATCCCCAACCAGACGGATATGTTGGGATGCGACTGAGGAACCTTCTTTAGACGATCGCGTGATGCTGCTGTAGGAAAGTCCGCGGGCTTTAAGCGCATTCCAGATGGCTTCGAGTTCTTTGAGCACGTCATCTGGGCTACCCTGATAGCCTGAGAAGCCTTCGACATCTCCGGAATCAAGCGCTTCACCGAGAATCTCATCCACAGCGGGGTGATTCTCGTTCACATAAGCGGCGAACATTTCGTTTAGCGAGTAGGTCGTGCCATCCGCATCGGTAATATTGAACGGGCAGTCGTTGATGGAGCGCACGACCATGCGTTTGGTTTTTTCGCCGAGCAGCTTGTCGTCAAGAATGACGCTAACTGTGACATCCTCTGGAAAGGGTTGGCGCACGGCAAGGAGGCTTTCGTAATCGTATTTGAGTTGGGGATAGATCTCGTAGGTCTCTCCGCCTTTCGGGAGCTTGGCTTCAAGGACGGTACGCTGAATGAGCTTTGGGCTCTTGATTTCCACGCGGATTCTTGCGTTGTCTTCAGGCGCGGTAACAAGAGCACCTACCAAGCCGAAAGGATCTCCAACAACGTTGGGATTCTTACCCTCTTCGTCGGGAAACTTGTAAGTGGAAGTCGCGATGATGACAGAGGGATACAGGTCGCCATCAAGACCTGTGATGATTTCCCATTCCGCCGCATCCTCGGCAAGAGAAACGTGTGTGAGGAGGCTCAGCGTACATAGGAGTGTTGCAAAACGGTTCATGAGTTTGAGAGTTAATTAATCTACCAGCGCCAAGGCACGTTCAAATCGGGCTAGAGTTCGCTCTTTGCCGAGGACGACGAACATTTCGTAAAGTCCTGGGCCAACTGAGCGTCCGCTCACGGCTACGCGAGCCGGGTGGATGAGGTCACCGGTTTTCGCCCCGAGTGCCAAAGCAGTCTCCTTGAGCTTTGTTTCGATGGCACCATGAGACCAGTCTGCGAGCGTGGAGAGGGCCTCCGAGAGGGCCTTCAAGCAGGCGGGGGCCCCTTCCTTGGTCAGGGATTTTGCGGCAGCTTCAGGATCCATGGGAAAATCTTCCGTGAAAAGAAATCCGATCCAATCTGGCACATCACTGAGATGCTTAACCTTCGGCTTGACGATGCTAAGTGCGGCGAGGAGAGCCTGAGTCGTACCGTAGGGAATTTGGGCTCTTTCGACGAAGGGCAGGGCGAGTTCTGCGAATCGTTCATGGGTCATGGCCGCGATGTGCTGGCCATTGAGCCAGAAACATTTGTCGAGGTCAAAGATGGCATTGCGGCGATTAATCTGGCCGAGGTCGAAAAGGTCACGAATTTCATTGGTTTCTAAAACCTCCCGATTACCTCCGGGCGACCATCCCAACAAGCAGAGATAATTCACCACGGCTTCGGGGGTGTAGCCCAAATCCAGAAAATACCGAATGCTCGATCCCCCGTCGCGTTTGCTGAGCTTTTTGCCTTCATGGTTTAAAATGAGCGGAATATGCGCAAAGGCCGGCGGGTTGGCCCCGAGTGCCTGATACAACTCAATGTGCTTCGGCGTATTTGAGAGGTGATCCTCTCCACGAATCACGTGCGTGAGCTGCATCTCGATGTCGTCCACCACATTGACAAAATGAAAAATCCACGAGCCATCGGGCCGACGAATCGTCATATCGGGATGTGTTGCTGGGTTTGACATATCGAATTCGATACGTCCGCAGACCATATCCTCCACCAGTACGGTTTTGCGTGGTGAGCGGAAGCGCATGGCTCCCACGTCCTCATAGATGTGTCCTGCGGATTGGAGTTGGTTAAAATACCGCTCGTAGATCGCGGAGCGTTCGCTCTGCTGGTAAGGGCCAAATGGCCCACCGCAATCTGGCCCCTCGTCCCAATTAAGGCCCATCCAACGTAGGCCGTCGTAGATGACCTGGTAGGCCTCGTCGGTGTTTCGTGCTTCGTCGGTATCCTCGATGCGGAGGACAAATGTGCCGCCGTGCTTGCGGGCAAAAAGCCAATTGAAGAGAGCCGTGCGTGCGCCTCCTACGTGGAGAAAACCGGTGGGGGAGGGGGCGAAGCGCGTGCGAACTGTCATGCCGCAAAGAAAAACGAAGTTGCTCGGAAACTCAAGCAGTGTTCACGAGCCACGCCGATTTTCCGGCAAGGCCCCCGCAGATTGATTTGAGCATCGCGGAAAATCACGTCATGGTCTTGGAAGTCATGGATATTGTTTACTTCGACCTAGAAACGCAGCGCACTGCTAATGATGTGGGCGGATGGGATAAAAAGCAGGCCATGGGCATGTCGCTTGGAGTCACCTACAGCACAGCAGAGGGCCGCTATGAAATCTTTGGTGAGGACCGAGCGGAAGCGCTTGCGAAACGGCTCATCAGAGCGGATCTCGTGGTTGGCTATAACATCCTCAAGTTTGATTATGAGGTTCTAAATGCTTACTCTGCGTGGACTCTCAGCGATCACTGTCGAACACTCGACCTGCTATTGGACATCGAAAAAGCTGCGGGACATCGTGTGAAATTGGACGATGTCGCGCAGGGCACACTCGGTGTTGGGAAGGTGGCTGAGGGCCTTGATGCCATTCGCTGGTGGAGAGAAGGACGTATGATGGATATCGCGGAGTATTGTTGCTTCGACGTGAAGGTGACACGCCTTGTTCACGAATACGGCGTGGCTCATAAAGAGATATTCTTCCACGATCGCTTCGGGCGGAAACAACGACTGGAGCTTAGTTGGTCGGCATGATTCAACCCATAAAATCCGCAAAAAATACGTGGTTCCTATACTGGCTGGACTTGGATGAACCCATCGAACACGGAAATGTTTGGATACTGCCCACGCTCGTCATTGTCTGCGACCGTGCGGGCGTGCCGCTCTCAGCGCCGGAAATCTTACCGGAACTCGATCAAGACAGAGTGGAAAGTTATCTCTACAAACTCATCGAGACACTCAGCGCGCCAGATCGGCTGACCATTGCGGCAAGTCCAGATTGGGACGATCAAATGTGGGTGGCGTTTGCTGCGGAGTGCAAAGTAGATATCCGGTTTCAGAGCTTTGAGTCCACTTCGACTCAGGAGCTAAAAACTCTTGCCTCGGCACTCACGCAGCGTGTTGGCCCCTCCGCGCAGAATCTTTCTCAAGCGAGTCAAATCTCTCGCGCCCTTGTTCGCACAGCTCAGCGCATGCAATCTCCGTCCAAACGCACTGCAGTTCTTCGCAAGGCTCTTGAGCGAGATCCGGAGTGTTGCGAGGCGAGGATCGAGTTAGCTGATTTAGACTTTCAAGGTGGCAGTTGGAAAGCCTGCCTTGAGCAATATGAAGAGATAATTCACCGACAAGAAGGCCGCTGGAGCGGACCTGATGTGCCATGGTGGGTGGATTACGACACGCGGCCCTACTTGCGTGCGGTGTATGGGCGCGCCATGACGCAATGGCACCTCGGACGCTACACACTCGCCTCACGAACACTGGAGGATTTGTTGCGAACAAATCCTACGGATAATCAAGGTGCGCGCTTTCTCATACCGATGCTTTATTTGCTCTCAGAGTCAAACGACCGGGCCGCCGCATTTTTCGTTAAGTATGCGGAGACTTACCCCGGAGATTATGCCGAACCCGCCTTTGCTTTTGGCTGGGGGCTGAGCTTGTCACTGGAAGGTCGTGAACTTGAAGCCCGGCAGAAATACGTCGAGGGAATTCTCAAGAACGTCCATATCGTGCCACTCTTGCTTGAGCAGGAACTTCCCTCGGAAAGCATGTGGATGCCGAGCGATCGTGCCGATGCCAGCTATGCCGAAGATTTCATTGATTCGTATGCCGTGCTGTGGGATCGCGAGCCTGGGGCACTGCGAATACTGCGTGAAGTGTATGCTGAACTTGCTCCCCGAATAGAAAAAATCAATCAGCATCGCTCTCACATGGCCGACTTCCAAGATCAACGCTACGAGCCAGACTACAAAGAAATCTGGCACAAACTCATCGCGACTGATGAGGCACTCATGCGGCCCTGATGACTGCGCGGGAGTATTTGCTCGCCGTGCAAGATCAGTCGGGAGGCGCGATTCCCTTCCACCGCTACATGCAGGACGCGCTGTATCACCCCGACTTTGGATACTATGCGGCGAACATCCGTGAAGTAGGGCGCCGTGGAGACTTCGCCACCTGGCCCACCTTGCATCCTTCGCTAGCCCGCGCTGTGGCAGCTTGGATCGGGAAGGCGAGGGATGTGATCGAGGTCGGTGCTGGCAACGGCGAGATGGCCCGAGCGATCTTGGAATGTGTCGGTTGGTTTGGACGCAGACGCCTGCGCTATCACATTGTCGAGGCATCGCCTACGCTTCGCAACGCGCAAGCCAGCCGCTTGCGAGGCAGCGGGGTGCGGTGGCATGAGGACGTGGCCGCCGCGTTAAGGGAAACCGGTGGCTGCGCGCATATTTTTTCCAATGAACTTGTGGATGCATTTCCATGCCGCGTCTTCGAGCGTGGTGAGTATGGGTGGCACGAACTCGCACTTCGTGTTGAAGACGCGCGTATCGCAGAGGTCTTATTGTCCGTCACCACCTTGCCGGATTCCTCCCTTTTTGCGGAATCGGCGAAACAAGGTAGCCGAGTGGAAGTGCACGACTCCTATCGCTCATGGCTAGCGATGTGGGCTGGAGGCTGGCGCTCCGGGAGTCTTCTCACGATAGACTACGGTGGCACGATGCCAGCTCTCACGCATCGCCGTCCACGCGGCAGTCTGCGGGCATATGCCCACCACCAGAGGCTCTGTGGGCAGGACGTGTATGGCGGATTTGGAAAACGGGATATTACGGCAGATGTGAACTTTTCGGATCTAGATGCTTGGGGTCGCTCGCTGGGATGGGACACGCAACGTCTCACGACTCTCCGTGAGTGGCTGTCCCCGGCCGTTGCGGTGCCTGATGCATTTTCAGGAGCTGCCGAGGCGTTTTACGTTCTCATCCAGACCCCTGGTATTCCGGTCACATCCGAAAAGCTGGCATTGACGGTTCGCGGTGAAGAAAACATCCTCTCGGCGTGACTTCTGCATATGCATTTGTAATGGCCGGCGGGAGTGGCGAGCGATTCTGGCCTATGAGTCGGCAACGTCTGCCCAAACACCTGCTCCGACTCCTAAGCGAGACAACACTGCTGGAAGCCACCCTAGAGAGACTGAGCGGTCTTATCCCACCGGAGCGCACTTTCGTGCTGACAAATACCCAACAGCTTGCTGCGACGCGAGCTGTCCTGCCGCACCTGCCACCAGAAAACATTGTCGTGGAGCCAGCAAAGCGAGACACCGGGCCGGCCTGTGCGCTGGCGACGGCACTCGCTATGGCAGATGATCCCGAAGCCATTTGCCTCGTTCTGCCTGCAGACGCGATGATTCACGACGTCGAGCGCTTTCGCGCTCAACTGGGCGATGCGATCACTCGCGCGGGTGCGGGTAATTCTCTTATTACGCTAGGCATTCCGCCGACTTTTGCAGCGACGGGGTTTGGGTATCTGGAAACAAGTGATTCGCTTGCGGTAGCTCCACAGGGTAGCAAAGTGAAAAAACTCATGCGCTTCGTGGAGAAACCCTCTGCCGAACGCGCTGCGGAATTTCTGACATCGGAGCGATTTTATTGGAATTCCGGCATTTTCGTCTGGCGGGCTTCAACCTTTTTAGCTGAGGCAGAACGCCAACAACCTTTGCTAGCTGGCTTCATTGAATCCCTCGCCACAAGCTCCAACCGACTTGCGTTCATTGAAGAGCATTTCGGCGACCTACCCAAGATTTCGGTGGATTATGCAATCATGGAAAACGCAAAATCCCTTGAGACCATCATCACGGATTTTGATTGGGATGACGTGGGATCATGGACCGCGTTGCCATCTCATATGCAGTCGGATTTAGATGGAAATTGCTTTCGCGGGAGTATTCTCCAGCATGATGCGAGCGGGAATGTCGCGATCTCAAACGGACGCACTATTGCGCTGTGTGGTGTGCGAGACCTTGTCGTAGTCGAGACAGAAGACGCCATTCTAGTGTGCCACAAAGATGCTGTGCAGAAAGTCAAACACTTGCAGGAACAAATGCCTGAGGCTTTAAAGTGATGCGGAAACTATGAGTGATTCTTTTCAAGCTGCATTGTCGGTAACTCTTCCTGCCCTCAAATCCCTTCAAAGCGGATTAAAATCTCCCCCTCGTGCCTCTGCTTCGGCTCTGGCTAAGCTTCGGGCGTCTCGAAGAAAGGTTGGGCTAGCTCGTGCCGCCGAGCCACATGCGGTGGAAAGCTTCGACTCGCTTGAGTCCCTCTATGCCGCAGCTCGCGCTTGCACGAAGTGCCCGCACCTCGTGCGATCTCGCACTCAGGTCGTCGTTGGCGTTGGGAACCCGCGTGCTGAGCTTTTGTTTGTCGGTGAGGCCCCCGGAGCTGACGAAGATGAACAAGGCGAACCTTTTGTTGGGAGAGCCGGTCAGTTGCTCACAAAAATCATCGAAGCCATGGAATTTGCGCGCTCGGATATTTACATTGCAAATGTTCTAAAATGCCGCCCCGACATGCCAGCGGGCGAGTCGGGAAATCGGAAGCCGAAACCAGAAGAAATGGCAACATGCCTCCCCTGGCTCAAGGATCAAATCCGACTTGTGAAGCCGAAGGCGCTTGTTGCCCTGGGAGCTACCGCCGTCGAGGGGCTTACGGGAACGACGGGAGCTCTCATGCGTGATCTGCGAGGTCGGTGGCTTGATTTTCAAGGCATCCCGCTCATGGTGACCTACCATCCGTCCTACCTACTCCGCAATCAGTCCATCACCGAGAAACGCAAGGTTTGGGAGGACATGCTCCTTGTGTTGGAAAAACTCGGCAAACCAATCTCCGATAAACAACGCCGGTTCTTCACTCAGCCCGCCGCCTAGAATGGAGTGCGCTCGAAACGTTTTCCACGCAGCCTTTCATCGCATCGTGGTCGGATCGCTCCGTGTAGGGCTTACCTTGGCAGTTCGCACCTCCGTGGTGCGCTATGGCAAACTTCCGAAGGGCGCCTACATTCTCGCCTGCAACCACATTAGCCACTTTGATCCTCCGTTTCTTAGCGGATGGTCCTCGCGACGAATTGAATGGATAGCTATGAGCGAGCTGCTTGGGACATGGTGGTCGCGAGCCGCCTTTGGATGGCTGGACGTGATTCCTGTGCAGCGAAATGGCGACGACAGGCAAGCTCTGCGCGAAGCTTTGCGAAGGCTGGCGGATGGGCGAGTCGTGGGAGTTTTCCCGGAAGGCGGGATCCGCGATGGCCAAGACTCCATGCTCTGTGGAGGATCCATTCGTGAGGGTGTGGCTTTGCTGGCCGTCCGGGCAGAGTGTCCCGTGGTGCCTGCGATTATTCTTGGAAGCGAGCGACTCTATAATCCACGGAATTGGTTCTTTTGGCGGCGAGCGCGTGTCTACTTAGCCATCGGAAAACCGATTCTCCCGCCCCGAACTGCGAATCGCTCGGAGGCGCGCCGTGAGCTCTTGCAAGCTCTCCATTCCTCGATGGCCGAGTTGAAAGCCGAACTCTTCCAGAAATATTCTCTGACGGGCAACGATCTTCCTCATTCCCCGAAACAGCGCATGAGCGAGGCATGAGACAGCTCGCGGAGCGAACCGCCTTTTGGGCCATGGACACGGCGATGTGTATGATGATGAACGTCGTGCAGTGGCGACGAAGAGGCGATGTGTGCTCGCTTCGAACATTTTCCGATTACATCACTGAGCACGCGGCACTCACACGCCAAGACTACTATCGTATGCCTGCAATCTCTGGCTCCGTGCAGAGCGAGCACTTTCTCGCATGGGATAATCCGCTGCCCAGCGGCCACGTAGAAAATGATCGCACTCACGTGAGTTTCTACCCCGCAAAGTCGCGGAACGCTCCTGTGCTCCTCCTCCTGCACGCGCTGATGAGTGCAAACGACAGTGGCTACCGTCGCGTGGCTGATTGGTTTAACCACCGCGGATGGAGCGTGGCATTTCCGCATCTTCCCTACCACTATTCTCGCCGCCCTCGCCGCCTCCTCAATGGCGAACTGGCCGTGACCGCCGACCTTGTTCGGAATGCCCACACTCTACGGCAAGCCGTCATTGAGCTTCGGCAACTTATGGCTCTTCTGCGTGCGAGGGGGATTCGAGAGTTTGGAATTTTGGGTATGAGCTATGGTGGCTGGGCTGGCGCCCTGCTCTCGTTTCTCGAAAGTGACCTCCGATTTCTCTCCCTCGTGCAGCCGATCGTCAATACGGAGCGTGCTGTATGGGAAAATCCTGGCGCGCGATCGCTCCGCAGTTCGCTGCGACGGCAGGGCCATGTGCAGGGCAATACGGTAGGTCTCTCTCACCTCGGTTCTCCTTTGCATGGCGTGCCGCTCTGTGATCCAAAAAACATTTTTATCACCGCCGGTGTTTATGATCGAGTCTCTCCCGCTGTGGATCTGGAGGACATCGCTCGCCGCTGGCCAGGCGCTCAATTGCTAAAAGTTAATCAAGGCCACTTCGGCTACCGTGCTCTTCCAGCAACTCTTAGGGCCTTAGAACCTATTGTTAGACGTTGATGTCCTCGGGGACACGGTTTCCAGTGCGGACTGAATGTCGCTCACCCGCAGGGGCTTCGTAAGGAACTCGTCCATGCCGGCATCCAGACACTTCTGACGATTCTCAGGCAACGCATCGGCCGTGAGTGCGATGATGCGCGTCGGCATTCTTTCAGATGATTGCTGCTCATCTTTTCGTATCTGACATGTCGCTTCAATTCCGTCGCAAACCGGCATAAGGACATCCATAAAAATGGCATCAAATTTGTTGTTTCGTGCGAGCTCCACCGCCTCTCTTCCATCCGAAGCCAAGGTTGGCGTATAGCCGAGGCGTTCCAGAATTGCCTTGATGAGCATGAGATTCGTTGACACGTCGTCCACCGCAAGAATTCGAAGATTTGGGGCAAGGATGATTTTGCGAATCGGCGGAACGATGGGCACTGAAGGGCGCGGAGCATTGGTTACGACAAGATCGAATGTAAACATCGTGCCTTGCCCTACCATGCTCATGACAGAAATGCGGCCTCCCATGGCCTGCAACAACCTCCGGCAGATCGTAAGCCCGAGACCCGAACCCCCGTAATCCTGGTGGATCGCTGAATGGGCTTGTCCAAAGGCTTCAAAAATTCCCTGTTGTGCCTCAGCGGGAATCCCTATGCCAGTGTCCGAAACTGTGCAAAGCAGTGCGGTGCGATTTCTCTCAAGTGGGTTCGCCTGCACTTTAATCGAAACGATGCCCGCCGCAGTAAACTTTACGGCGTTGCCCACGAGATTAAAAAATATCTGACGCAGGCGCTTCTCATCCGCGACAATCAATGAGGGAACGGATGGATCCATGTCGCAGCGGATTTCCAACCCCTTTTGATTGACCACGGCACCAAACGATCGAATGACGTCGTCGAGGCAAGTCTGGAGAGCAAAAGGGGCAGGTTCCAATTGAAGTTTTCCCGCCTCGATTTTCGATAAATCAAGAATGTCGTCTATGAGTGCCAGAAGCGAATGTCCGCAATTGCGAATAATTTCCACCCGCTCGGCCACCTGCGGCTGGAGCGGCTCACTCATCAAGAGGTTGGTAAAGCCGATGACTCCATTCAGCGGCGTGCGAAGTTCGTGGCTCATCATGGCGAGAAAGCTCGACTTGGCGTTATTTGCTGCCTCTGCGGCCTCAGTGGCTTTGCGTGCATCCTCCATCAGACTGAGAGCAACACGTCGGCTGCGGGCCGATTCTTCTGCCCGAATTTGGGCTGCGATGTCACCCCTCTCTCGTAGGATGGCGCTCCCAATCCCCGCGGCGACGGCTCGCAGTGAATCCATTTCATCGTCCTTCCATTGACGTTCCACCGAGCAATCGCCCACGCCGATGAATCCCAATAACCCGCCCTGCACGGTCATGGGAATAAAGACGAAGGAGACGATATTTTGCGGCTCCATAACATTGCGAAAGCCTTGAGAGAGATCTTTCGTGAGGCGAGCGTAATTGGACCCAGACAAGAGGTATTCGAGAACCTCAGAGTCGAGGTGCGCATAGGGAATATGCTGCAACTCAGGGTCTTCCAAGTGGGAGGATGTCGAGTCTCGAACCCATTCGTAGCGTTGGCTACAACAAAGTTGGCCTTCACGCTTCTCATTCTCAAAAACATAGACCCGATCCACTGCTGCCGCTCGTCCCACCCTCGCTAGCAGCCGTTGCATCTTCGTTCCGAGTTGGCCTTGCTCGAGAAGAATCCCCAAGCAGTCCGCCACGCATTGAAGAAGAGAATGTTGGCCGGTCCTGGTGTTCATAACTACAAGACCGGCGTGGTGTAGGCTTTAGCGATACCTAGCTTCGACCGCAGACGATTAACTTCCTCCTTCATTTCCAAAATGCGTTCTTCCCTGCCGACCATCGCGCGATTAAATTGCTCGATCTCGGCCATTTGGTCCATCGCGGCTTGTTCCGCCAGCTTGCGTTGGGAAATTTCCTCGAAAGTCACGACGAAGCCATCGTTCCATGGCATGATCTCGGAGTGGATCCACAGTTCTTGGCCGTTAATCGTCATCAAGAATTCGCTACTCAGCGGCATACGCGTCTCCACGACTTCGCATTGCCTTTGAAATCGGCTCACTTCATCGCAACTCGGAAAGTTTTGCTTAAAGCTTCGAGCGAGAATCTCGGGGACTGGCGTTCGCAAAATGCGTTCAGCCGATTTATTTGCAAGGATAGGCCTAAACTCTTCAATTTCACCCGCCTCGTTACGCACGGCTTGGAAAGCCATGATTCCTTCAAAGGCTGTATCTAGAATGCTCGAGAGAAGGTTCTCTTGCGAACGAGCATCTCTCGCCCGTTGCAGGAGTGCCTCGTGCATTCGCGTCGCTGAGAGCGAAAGCCGGACAAGCTCGTCACCGCCTTGGGCCTTTACGTCTGCACGGAGTCCATTTTCCCCGGCAAGCCGTTCGATCTTGGCGTCAAGCCGCGCAATAGGCCGAAGAAAAAGCACTTCAATGACAACAAAGCACAATGCACTAAAGACCAAAAGGCAGCCCACAAGAATTCCAAGGGTTTGATTCTTCAAATGCTTAGCCGCAGTAAAGACATCGCTCGGAACTTGCATTTCCAGAAAGATAGGTGAGGTGTGCAACGTATCGCGGAATTCTAAGACAACCATGAAGCCTATTTCCGGGGGAGGCAGTCGTGGATCACCTGGAAAAAAAACATTCACTTGTCCGAGATAGGATGAAGGAGTCGAGTAACTTAACTCGTAAGTTTTCAACTTCTCTGGCCTTGATCCGTTGAGAACTGAGATGCTACACCCCGTAATAGGTTCAAAGTCTTTCATGGCCTGAGGTGAAAGAACTTTACCGAAGACAATCCATCCAGATGAGCCTGCCGCCTGATCGCTTCTTAGAACGGTTGATCCCGAGAAGATAGCGAGGCCCTCAGGCAGAATTCCTATAGCCGACGACACGCCTTCTGGTGCGAGCAAGGAACTGGTGGTAAGACGCGCGAGGCTCGGGTTTTCTTCCACGTTCTGCGCTCTCAGCATCGCCACAGATTCTTTCTCCGTAGAAAAAAGTGTTATGAAGGATTGGCCCGAAGTGCCGAGCGTTACAGAATATGAGGGAAAGTTTTCTGCAACAAATTCCGGATTAGTCCCCTCTAGGAAATTGTAGGTCTCATCCCAAATCGCGTTATCAAGCAGGATATTTCGTTGCTCTCTGACCAATGTGTCCAGGTGGAGGACAACACGGCGAACATGGTCGTGAATTAAGTCCTCTTGAATCCCGCCGAGCGACGAGAAAAGCGTACCAACAAAGAGCGCAACAAAGGCAGACATCGTGACAACAAGCGTTCCCCCGATAATCATGTATGATTTTGTGCGAAGGGTATGGCCGCCTGAGGAAGATGTCAGCTTCATGGCTTAATTCATGAAACCAATTCCGCTAAAATCGCCTTTTGGGCATGCAGTCTGTTCTCCGCCTGGCGGAAAATCGTGTGGGCATGTGCCTCAAGGACATCGGCTGTAATCTCTTTGCCGCGATAGGCTGGCAAGCAATGCATGACCATGGCTTCCGGTGCCAATGCGCAGAGTTCTGCCGAGATTTGATACCCCGCAAACTTCGCTACCCGCAGCGCTGCTTCCTCTTCCTTGCCCATGCTTACCCAGACGTCCGTGTAAAGGACATCCACTCCCTCCGAGGCAGCTCGGATATCATTTGTCACAATAATGTTTCCGTCCACACGCGAGACAAATTCAGACGGAGGTTGAAAATCGTGTGGAGCCGCAATGCGTAATTCAAACCCACAGCGTGCTGCCGCCCACATCCATGAACGCGCCACGTTGCAATCCCCATCCCCAATAAATGCGACCTTGAGCCCATCCAGTGAGCCACGAGTTTCCATGATGGTGAAAAGATCGGCGATAATCTGGCAGGGATGTTCGGCATCTGTCAGGGCATTGATTGTTGGGATCTGGGAGTATGCGGCAAAGTCTTCCACTTCTTGCTGTTCGAACGTGCGTATCACTGCCCCGTGCAGCATGCCCCCCATCACACGCGCGGTGTCGCAGATTGGTTCGCCTCTACCTAATTGGATATCCGCAGCCGCGAGAAACATGACGCCTCCACCGAGTTCGCGAATCCCTACTTCGAACGAAACCCGCGTGCGCGTTGAGGACTTTGAGAATATCAATGCCCAGCATTGTCCCTTTAATACGTGAGCGTCCTCCTTTCCTCGACGCACCTTCATGAGATCTGTGTCCGCGAGGAGGCGAGAGATCTGCTCTGGAGTCAGGGATTCGATCGAAAGAAAATTCCTCATAGGGGAGCAGTAGCAAGTTTTAAGCCGGAGATGGCAGCTGTAAGTTTTTCCACGGCCTCGCTCAGCTCTGCAAGAGAGACATTGAGCGGAGGGAGAAACCTCACGACGCGATCGCCTGCTGGAATGATGAGAAGCCCGGCGGCCATCGCTGCTCGGACTACTGCCATCGCAGGGGTTGCTTCGCCCGAAGGAAAGTCTTCCGAAAACTCCAGTCCGACCATAAGTCCAAGAGCACGCACCTCGCGCCGATAAGGGATGTCGGCCTCCTGCAAGAGACGCACTAGCGCTGCCCCCTGCATGACAGCAGCCTCTAGCAAATGATCGCGCGCGATGATGTCCATGACCGCTAAACCGGCGCGACACGCCACTGCATTGCCTCCGTAGGTCGTCCCGTGGCTTCCGGCGCCAAGGAGGTCGCAGAGCAAGCCGCGATCCCCGCAATCTCGCCGTGAGGCCCAGAAGGCGCCGAGTGGAAATCCATTGGCAATTCCCTTGGCCCATGACACGGCATCCGGCTCGACATCTTCTGTAATGCTCCGCCATCCACAGAAGTTCCCCGTGCGGCCAAGCCCGCACTGCACTTCGTCGAAGAGGAGCAAGAGATCACACTCGTCGCAGATGTCGCGCAATCCGCGCAGAAATTCTGGCGAAGCCAGATGGATGCCTCCTTCTCCCTGAACAGGCTCCACGAGGATCGCAACCGTTTGAGGTGTAATCGCCCCACGCACGGCACCTAAATCCCCAAAATCAACATGAGCGAATCCCGGCAGTAATGGTCCAAAATCTTTTTTCACCTTTGTCTGCCCCGTAGCCGAGATGCAGCCCAACGTGCGTCCATGGAACGAATTCGAAAAGGTGATGATTTCAAATCTCCCAAGCGCACTCCCAAATCGCCGTGCCAGTTTCATAAGACCTTCATTCGCCTCGGCCCCGCTATTGCAAAAAAAGACTTTCCCGGGTCCTGTCACCTCCACTAATCGGCGTGCCAAGTCCGCTTGAGGAACCGTGCGATAGAGATTCGAAGTATGCACCAATGTCGCCGCTTGCTGGCTTATTGCGGCGGTGATTTCCGGGTGCGCATGTCCCAGCGAGCACACTGCGATTCCTGCACCCATGTCCAGATATCTTCGCCCTTGGTCATCCCACACCGAGCATCCAGAGCCCCGCAAGAGGTCAAGGTCAAACCGCCCGTAGGTCGGCATCACAAATTCGGCGTAAGCCTCGCTCAACGATTCCATAGTCCCCACGTTATCCTAGATGGCCGCAATCTGATGAGTGAAAAATGCTCATCCTAATATCGCGTGAAGACCCTTGGTGCGGCGATCGTGTTCCTCATCACTCAAAACAGAAACCAAAGCGCAGTGGCCCAGATCGGGAATATTAACCCACGAGCGACAACCGCCGAACTTTTTTTCCATGGGAAAGACACAGGCTGGCTCCAAGCGAAAAACCCGCACAAAGGCAACGAATAGGCCCTGCATGCCGTCGTAGCAGAAGCGATCCTGCACGACGCTCTCGTGTAAGACGTGGAATTCCCGAAGTCCCAGCACGTGTTCGGGATTCGTCAAGAGCCTCGACCAGATTATGGTTGCTGCGTAGCGGATTTCGATTTCATTCTCCTTCTGCTCGGGCAGCACAGTGTGCGCAGGCAGCGTCGTTTTTGGCAGCTGCTCGTGAAACCACGTTGGGAAAAGAAAAAACTCATCGTGTTGAAACGCAAAGCCACCGCGACCCTCCGCAATACCTCCCTTGCGGAGAATAAGGCTCTGGCGTCCGTCGCCCAATGCCTCGCAGACTAGTGCCCATTCCTTAAAAGCGACGCTCATGATTTCACTTCATGCTTTACACTATCCGCACACCAAAGGGAAATAGCGTTTTCCCATGCTTCACCGCTTTGATCTCCACATGCATTCATGGTATTCCGGCGACGCCTCAAGCTCGCCCGAGGCACTCATCGCTTCCGCGCAGGCGAGGGGACTCAGTGGCATTGCCATCACAGACCACGATACGTGTGCCGCGCACGAGTATCTCGCGGCCAATCCTCCGCCGCGCGGGTTCCTTGTCGTTCCCGGCGTCGAGGTGAGCACCGCGCAGGGTCACTTGCTTTGCCTCGGCGTCACTCTGCCGCGTATGCGCGGACACGACGTAAGAGAAGTCTTTGCGGCTGTTCAACAAGCCGGTGGATTGGCCATTCCTGCCCATCCCTTTGATAAATGGCGAGCAGGTATTCGCGTGCAGGTTCTGGATTCGTTGGAACTCGAGGTTCTCGAAACATTCAACGCCGCCGTCAGCTCGCGACGATTCAATGCCGACGCCCTCTCCTACGCCACGGCGCGCGGCCTACGTCCCCTTGCCTCGAGCGACGCGCACCACGCCTCTGCTGTGGGAGTCAGCCGTATCGCCTGCGATCTACAAGAACTCACCACACCCGCTCTCCTCGCTGCCCTCCGCAAAGGCGCAACCACCGAGAGCCACTACCTGAGTCTTCGGGAGGGGATGAAAAAACATTTTGGAAATTGGTTCCGTGCAGGAAACACCAAGCCTCCCACCGCTTTGCCATAATTCCTGAAAACACTAGTGCAGACGCCAGCATTATCTATATCGTCGCGGCCTATGAACGACTCGAATACCGCAATTGCTATTAATCACTTCTCAGGAGCGTCACTCCTAGCCCTAGGACTCGGAGCCCCGAAGCCCGAGAAGGCCTAAATCAAAGAATCGAGAAGAATTTGCCAGGGAAGTTCAACCTCCAATAAATCATGAAGAAATCGTTTTTGTCCATTTTCCTTGTTCTTAGTGCGATCGTTACTGGTTGGATAGTATTCAACCGCGCAAGTGGATTGCAGCTCGATCCGGCAGAGCTCCTTGGTGGAGTGGTGATGACAGAGAATGCAGGAGCACCTCGCCTCTATTACCTGACAAGCCAGTGGGAGAAACTTGCAACCTGGAGCAGAGGGCGTGCAAGTGCCTCTCAGAATACGACGAGTTGGCTCAATGTGGATCTTTGGGAGATTGACGCCACGACCGCGCAACCCATATCGCGGCGACGGATCAAGCGCGATAAGGTGAACGCGGATTCGAAAGCAATCGGCCTGGAAGAGGGCGTGCTCTGGGCGCGCATTCCAGAGCTGGTTGGCATTCGGTTAGCTGATGGCGCCATCGTCGTAGATCGCGAAACGATCGCAGCGCGCAATCCGTCCATCGCGGACTTTCTGCCCAAGCCACCAACAACTTTCTTTCTACCAGACTCCATGCAACCACTCAAGTTCACACCCGAGGCAGGCATGATCGTACGCTTGGACGACGCGCGGAAAGTGCGCATTGATCCCCTCACATCAGAGGCCACGCCGTATATCGCAGCCAATCCGGATAACAATCCACCTTCAGAAAATGACTCGCCGACTTCGCGGAAGAAGGTGATTTCGCCCAGTAACGGAACCGATTGGAGGGCGATGGCGCGTGGCCTCCTGATTCCGCAGAATGGAGTGAGTGATCAATGGCTCGGTCTGCTTACGGCAGCAGATCTGGAGCAGATGAAGCAGCATGGAGTCGTCTCTCCGCGGATGGACTTCACCAAGCCGCAACGGTCTCGCCTGTATCGCGCAGTCCTGCAAGAGGAAGGGGGCTTTATGGGGCGTGGTATGCTGCACCAAAACCCAACTCTTCTGACGGACAGTCCCGATTTTTTAATGGCCGGCCTGCTGACCCAAGAGCTGAGCGATAACAACAAGGCCGTTGCCGCGTGGCGCCGCGAGCCGGATAGTGTGTTTGTGCTTTCGCACGACCGAATAGGAGAGGAAGGGCGGCTGCAATTGACCCGCGCTTCTAGCGAGAATGGTGCGCCGATCTGGAGCGTGGCCCTACCGCTTTCCGACCTACGCGCATGGATTCCGCAAGATCGCTATGCCCTCATCTTAGGACCGGCTCCAACCGCAGAGCGTTCGCCGATGGCTGGTGAGAACGAAAATTCAGTGACCCACATTCTATCCGTCGATTTAACGACGGGAGCCATTCAATCTTTCAACCCCGATCTTCATCGTGACTGGCCACTGCAAGAAATTTCAAAAACTCCTTAGTTCACGTAATCGGCCAACCTACCAACGCCGCGCAACCCTTTTCGATCCGATCTTCGCTTCAACGCGCCAATGAGTACACTGTTTTCCAATTACCAATGGATCGAAAACTGGGCAACCATTCCAAGCTCACCGCTTGGCGAGACCAACGGCCGAACTCACGGTATTGCCGTCCTGCGGAATGGCGAAATCGTCGTCTTTCACCAAGCCGACCCGGCCGTATTATTCTACTCGTCCGAGGGCACGCTCCTGCGCTCGTG
>Ga0163147_10000236_pt1 | contig 85538 bp, 78 predicted proteins | sample OliLakLV19MP6G1_FD_148597 | JGI IMG/M metagenome (GOLD analysis project Ga0163147, IMG submission 148597) | Freshwater microbial mat bacterial communities from Lake Vanda, McMurdo Dry Valleys, Antarctica- Oligotrophic Lake LV.19.MP6.G1 | ecosystem: Environmental > Aquatic > Freshwater > Lake >... | reverse complement strand
CACTCAATCTGCCCGTCGCGCTGATCAATGATGCGCGGGCGTTCACGCTGGCTGAAGCGACCCAGGGCGCGGGACGGGGCGGCACGGTGGTCGCTTGTTTCACCATCGGCACGGGGATTGGGGGCGGGATTGCCATCAACGGACGGTTGCATCTGGGCTTAAAGAACGCGGCAGGCGAGTTCGGTCATCAAACGGTTGAGCCGAATGGTGCAGTGTGTGGGTGCGGCAATCGTGGCTGTTTGGAGACGCTTGCCAGCGGCTATGCGATCAGCGCGCAGGGCGTGGAAGCAATGAAGCGCGAGCAAAACGGGCAGATTGCATTACTGGCACAGCACGACCCCAACCGTGTGACGCCAGGGGTAATCATGCAAGCCGCTGAACGCGGCGACTCAACAGCGCGAGACATTCTCACCCGTGCCGCCCAGTATATAGGCGTGGGCATCGCCAACATTTTGACGATACTGAGCGCCGACAAGGTGGTTCTCGGCGGCGGTGTCTCGCAGTTGGGACATTGGCTGTTCGATCCAATCTGGGCGACGGTACGCGAACGCTGCCATACGATTCCGCTGGATCAGGTGACGATCACGCAGGCGGCACTAGGACAACACGCGGGCATTATCGGGGCATCACTCTGGGCATCCCAGCAGGGAACTTACTAGACAAGGATACATAATGGCGGTTCATACAGAACCCGGTTTCGCATTCATTGACGGAGCGCTGGCGATTGTGCAGCGCATCCGCGATACACAAATGGAAAATCTGGTAGCCGCTGCACAAATCTGCGCGGATTCTATTGCGGCGGGCGGCTTGGTGCATTTGTTCGGCACAGGACATTCTCGCATTCCCGTTGAAGAAATGTTCCCGCGTCACGGCAGTTTCCCCGGTTTTCATCCGATTGTTGAGCTGTCGCTCACGAATCACACTCAGGTCGTCGGGGCAAATGGTCAACGACAGGCGATGTACTTGGAGCGCGTCGAAGGCTTTGGCGAAATCATCCTGCGCAATTTCGTATTCGGCAAACACGATAGTTTCATGGTGTTCTCGAACGGTGGGGTGAATGGTGTGGTTATTGATGTCGCGCTGGGCGCAAAACAGCGCGGGATGCCCGTGATTGGTGTCGTGTCGGTGGATCATTGTAAAGCATCGGGTGTGAAACACAGCTCCGGTAAGACGCTCATGGACATTGCCGATGTCATCCTCGATAACGGCTCTGCGATTGGGGATGCGTTCGTCAAGATTGAGAACCTGCCTTACCCCGTTGCACCGGGATCGACGGTGGGTTATGCCGTGCTGGTCAATGCGCTCAAGGCGATGATCGCCGATGAATTGACGCGGCGTGGACAGCCACCTCTGGTGTTGACCAGCAGCGCCTTGATCGGCAGCAAAGAGTCGGCGGAACTCTTCGACAAAACCTATGATGATTATCGAGCGCGGGTGGCACAGGTCTATGACACGTCTCGCAAATAAAATCCTGCTTGTCACCGGGGCAGCAAGTGGAATCGGGCGCGCAACAGCGCTTCACTTTACACAGGAAGGCGCGAAAGTCCTGCTTTTGGATCGCAACGCCGACGGCTTAGAGGAGATAGGATCGCTCATTCAAAGAGCAGGTGGGGAAAGCCATCTGTTTCAGGTGGATTTGACCGACGCGGCAGCAGTAGAGTCGGTATTGCATGACGCTGTCAACGCTTGGGGTGGACTGAATGGGATCTTCAACGCGGCAGGCGGGAGTGGTCGCCGTTTCGGTGATGGACCGGTAGATGCCTGCACGATTGAGGGGTGGGATAAGACCCTGGCACTCAACCTCGACAGCATGTTTTACGTGTGCAAATTCGCCCTGCCGTCATTGCTCGAAAGTCGGGGAGCAGTCGTCAACGTGGCATCGGTGTTGGGCATGGTCGGAGGGGATGAAGATTTCGCCACCCATGCCTATGCGGCCAGCAAAGGCGCGATCATTAGTATGTCGCGGGCGATGGCATCCTACTATGCCCCGCGCGGCGTTCGCGTCAACGTGATTGCGCCCGGATTGATCGCCACGCCCATGAGTCAGCGGGCGCAAACTGACGACCACATCCTCAGCCGCCTCTCACAGCTTCAACCCCTGACGGGCGCTATGGGCGAACCGGAAGACATCGCCAGCGCCGCCGCTTATTTGATCTCTGATGAGGCTCGGTTTGTGACGGGAGCGGTTTTAACTGTTGATGGAGGGTGGACAGTCCGATGATTCGTACCGTTACCGGCGACATTGTGCCCGAACAACTTGGCATCACCTATCCCCATGAGCATCTCTTGACGCTTCCGCCAGCCAGCGTCAAAGATCGCGATCTTGAAATGTCGGATGAAGCGGTCATGCTGCAAGAACTCAAGCACTTTTACACGGCAGGCGGACGTTCTATTGTCGAAATGACACCGCGTGATTATGGTCGTATGCCTGACGGGTTGTGCCGCCTCTCCCAACAGAGCAGTGTGCAGATTATCTGCATTACGGGTTGGATCAAACAAGCATCGTATACACGCTGGTCAGACGGACGAACCATCCACGAAATCGCAGACGAGATGATCGGCGAAGTCATGGATGGAATCGGCGGGACAGGCATTCGCGCCGGAGTGATCAAAGCGGGGTCAAGCCTCAACATGATCACGGTGGAAGAAGAAAAGGTTTTTCGAGCGGCGGCTGTGGCACACCATCAGACGGGGGCATTAATTTCCACGCATACCGAAGCTGGAACGATGGGCATAGAACAGGTCGAATTGCTGCGTTCCGAAGGGGTCTCCCCAGATCGCATCTTGATTGGTCATACGGATCGCAATCTGGATTGGGACATGCATCTCAAACTGGCGAATACGGGCGTAACACTTGGCTACGATCAGATTGCAAAAGAAAAATACTTCTCCGACAGCCAGCGCGTCGTTTTTATCAAGCGCTTGATTGAGGCTGGGTTCGGCAAGCAGATCATCTTGTCAGGCGATCTGGCTCGCAAATCGTATTTCCCGAATTACAGCGGTTGGGGCGGTCCCGGCTTCACTTACGTGTTGTGGCGTTTTGTCCCATGGTTGCACAGTGAAGGCGTAGACGCAGCAGCCATTGACGACCTGTTGATCCACACGCCCGCGCGATTGCTCAATTTAAAGTAGGGGAAATACAGGGTAGTGGGGTGAGATCATCTCCATTACTCTATGTGATTCGACACAAAATAACCAAAAACAGATGAAGGATTGACGACAAGGCGGGCGACAATCTTGTCACCTGCCAGCCCGTCGCCATGATGTCTGTGCGCTAGAAGACCGAATCGCAATCGACGTGACACAGAGAGACACAGCAGGAAGCATTATCCGCATCCCTGCTGTCATGAAATGATTCTAAAGCTACGGCGCCCCAATTTGACCGAAAGACGCCGCCAGCAGCGAAAAGTCAGTGATATTGACGGCATTATCGTGATTGAAGTCGGCACGCGCGTCGTAACCGCCGCCGAGCGTCTTTCCAAAGGTCGCAGCCAGGATAGAAAAGTCGGTGATATTGACGACGTTGTCATCGTTGGCATCGCCTTCTTTGAGCGGCATGGTGGTCACGCTGTTATCGCCCTCAGTCAGCGTGACCGCCTGCACGCGCGCCAGGGTGTGAGTGCCTTTGACCCACAGTATGAGATCGCCGCCAGTCGGCACGTCGTTCAGGATGACCTGCCCGCCCATCGAGGCAACATGATCCTCGATCACCCGCGCCACGCCCGCTGTCGAGCGCAGCTCGGTATGCACGATGATCCCGTATGACGGATGAGGAACGGGGTTGCTGCGCCCTTGCAGCGCAAGCGTGATCGTGAGCCTGGCGGACGGCGACTCGACGGCACCAATATCCAGACGGCGCCCCAGCACGCGCGGGAAGCTATTACCCCGCTGATCGAAATCGGGGGGTGTGGCAAAGGCAGGATCGCCCGCGTCGATGGCGACACTGCCTGCCAGCAGCATATGGGTAAACCCTGCGCCGCCGTTATCGTTCAGCACGTCCAGATTGAGCGGTGTAGCGTCCGCGTTGTACAGGTCACCGGTCGCTGCGCCTGTGATGATGGCGCCGCTGGCATCGGCGATCAGGTTGTAGCCATTCGAGGTAATCCTGGCGCTGATGTCCGGCGAGATCGGCGCGCTGTTTCCGGCGATCAGCGTGTTTTCCAGCGTGATACTGTAGGTATTGATCAGGGTGCTGCCGATGCCGCCGCCCGCTACGGACGCGCTGTTGTTGACGATCGTGCTGTGACGTACCGTCACTGTACCGCCCTGCACATGCAGCCCTGCGCCGCTCTGACCATTCGCGGTATTGGTGCTGATGGTGCTGTTGACGATATTCAGCGTTCCGCTGCTGGTGAAGATCGCGCCACCGCGCACACCGGTCCCGTTGCTCGTATTGGTACGATTGCCGTCGATCGTGCTGCTGGCGACCTGCATCGTCCCGCCGCTGTTGAACAGCGCGCTCCCAGAGCCAGCATCGGTATTGTTGCTGGAAAAAATGCTGCCCTCGATGGTGGCGATGCAACCAAAAGCGTTATGGATGCCCGCGCCTTGCGTGCCATTGTTCGCCAGGAAGGTGCTGCCATTCACCGTGATTTGCGCTGCCGCCGCATTACTGTTTCCGTTGGCGATGCCCGCGCCCTGGGTCGCGCTGTTGCTCGAAAACAAGCTGTCGCTGATGCTTGCTGTACTGAAATTTACCAGCGCCCCGCCGACACTGACTGGGATAGCAGCGGAGAAAGCGATCTGATTGCCGACGAATGACACCCGATTTGCTGTGAACGATCCGAAATTGACGACAGCGCCGCCAAAATATTCGCCTCTGCCGACGCCGAGCGACAGGTCGTTCAGCGTCAGATCGCCGCCCGTCCTGATATAAAAATGGCGAAAATTGGGTGATCCAGTCCCGCGCAGGATGCGCCCATTGGCGCCTTCGATGGTCAGTGTGCCAGCGGTCGATGCTGCGACGATCGACGGCAGTCCGTTGGCGCCGACCGCGAGCGAATCGTAAGGCGGCGGAAACGTATCGGTACTGGTATTGTTCACGGTTGTCAGCAGGTAGATGCTGTTCGCCGTCAGCGTGATTATGTCGTCGTCGGGGGTGGCGTTGGCGCACGCGATCGCTTCGATCAAGGCGGGGGTATCGCCATCGGGGATGGTGGCGGGAAAGGTCGGGCACGCGGACAGATTATCCGACGCGCCTACTCTCCCCACGATGCTTGCGAACAAGACGATTAGGGCGGCGCGTCGGATCATGACAGGTTGTCCTTGAAACTCTTACGAAGCAGGCAAATTGAGCGCGGTAATGCGCCCTTCCAGTGCCGGATCGAGTGGCGCATGTTCACGGGCATAGTCGATCAGCACGTCATCGAAGAAGATGACCGTATCGACCGGATCGATACCGCGATCCGCGAATACCTGGTAGCCGTCCCCGCCCTTGCGGATGAAGTCGTTGGTGGCGATCAGATAGCGGCGTTCCGGGTCGAGCGGCTCGTAAGTTTCGCCGTCGTCAGCCAACACCTCGATGCTGGTGACACGATCGAGCGCTGGCAAGCTGAAATCGTAGGTATAACGCAGTCCCGATACCTGAGGGAACCGTCCTGTACCGCTGGACTCGCCGACACGCGAGACGCCATTTTCCAGCGCCAGCCTGAGATCGGCGCCCGTGACGCTGAAGCTGGTCAAACGGTTGGTGAAAGGCAGCAGCTCCAGCACATCGCCGCGAAGCAGCGTTCCTGCCTCCAGACCCTCACGCAGACCGCCGCCGTTCATCAACGCGATCTCCGCCCCGGTCGCCCAACGCAGTGCGTCTGCGACCAGATTGCCCAATGCGCACTCGGTGAGGCGGCACTCGTCTACCGTCCAGGTAGAGTCTACCTCGACAGCTTCACCCGTCGTAGCGCGGATGGTGCGTTCGCGCTCGATCTCGACCTGCTCGTTGAGATCATCGATCAGCGCCGCGACATCGGCATCAGGCGTGATGCTGCTATCGAGCAGGATGGTATCGCCCTCGTAGGTGTCGATCATGCCGTCGGCATCGAAAGTCAGGTCGAGTCGCCCCATGAAGCGCAGCTCGCCCCGCGCTCCCCCGCCCGACTGCACGATCAAGAGCGGCGCGCCGTCGGCGCCTTCAGCAGCGGTCGGATATGCTCCGGCTGCGTCTGCCTGCGTGTTGCTCAAGAGGGTGCGCGTATTGCCGCCGACGATCACATCGACCCCGGTCAGAGTCGGCGCCAGCTCCAGATCGAGATCGTAACCCAGATACGACAGCAAAATAATCTTATTCACGCCGTCGGCAGTCAGCGCGTCGGCTTGTTCCTGAATGATTGCCGTATAGTTGCTGGCGAAAATCAAATCACGGCTCGGCGAAGAAAAGCGCGGGGTCGTGTCGGTGGTAATGCCGATCAGCCCGATCGACTCGCCGCCTGCCTCCAGGATAGTCGAGGGGAGAAAGCGGTCATCGAGCATGGCGGCACGGCTGGAGTCGATGTTGGCAGCCAGCACCGGGAAAGTGAGTCCGTCGATAAACTGCGCCAGGATCGCATCGCCGTTGTCGAATTCCGGGTTGCCGACGGTCATGGCGTCGTACCCGATGGCATTCATCACCTGCACGTTGTCTTGCCCGGCATAGACGCGGTGAAACAGCGTCCCGGTGAAACGTCCACCCGCGTCGAGCAGCAGACTGTTTTCGACTTCATCGCGTATCTGCTTGACGACTGTCGCCTGTCGCGCGGCACCACCGATGTCGTCGGCGTTGGGGAGATGATTGGCGCGGGTGTCGTTGGTGTGCATCAGGGTGAGGGTGTAGTCGTCAGCCTGTGCCGCGACCGTGAGGGAGATGACGACGATGAGGGTGAACAGCATGACCGCACGGGTAAAACGAACGAAAACCAACATAAAATCATCCTCTTATTTGAGGGGCACAGCATCTATGCCCGGAAACCCTTAGCAGTGATCGCAGCGTTTGCGCCCTAGGATTCAGGCGCGGAGGTGACCACGCGCACGCCGCACGCGCGGGCACGCGAGTCCGGTGCGCGCGATCCACGCACCACCAGGCGGGCAGTGGCAGGTGAGCTGGAATAGTTGCCACCTCGGATGACCCGCCGATCGCCCGTTTCTGCGCCGACGGGATCATCCGACGGCTCGGTAGGGTAGGAGGCGTACCAGTCGTTGACCCATTCGCAGGCATTACCGACGAGATCGTACACCCCTGCCCAACTGCGGTCGGTCGGACGCGATCCCACCGCCGCCGGACGAGTCGGCGCAGTACCGCCGCGTGAACTCTCGTTGATGATGCTGTATCCGAGCTGATAACCATCTCCCCAGGCATACAAACGGGCATCGGCGCCGCGCGCCGCATATTCCCATTCCGCCTCGGTCGGCAGCCGCCCGCCGCGCCAGCGCGCATAGGCATCGGCTTCATACCAGCTCAGGTTGATGCGCGGTTCGCGCCCATCCAGTACAGCGGCGCGATCTTCGGCGCTGGCAAATCCGGTACTGGTCAACCAGGCAAATCCCTCGGTCGTCCAGAAAGACGGATCGCTGTATCCACCCGCATCGACAAATGCCTGATAATCGGAGTGGGTCACCTCGTACACGTCCGTCCAGACAGCGCTCAGACACACCTCGCGCGCGGGCAATTCATCGTCGGCGGCGTCGAGATCGCGCGCCGGAGCACTGCCCATCGTGAAGCACCCCGCTGGGATGAGTGTCTGCAATACGCCGCGTCCGTCGAGCCGCTGTCCCTCTGGCAGCGCAGGCGCGGATGTGCCTACGACCGCAGTGGGTACAGGAGGGGTCGTGGTTCTACTGAGCGCGCCCACGCCCAATGCGACCGCGACCGCCACCACCAGGGCAGTGATCACGCCTATCGACAGACCCGTCCGCCGCTTGTCCGGGATCGGCGTCTGCGGTGTGATCGGCGCGGCGATTTTCGGACGTGACGCCAGCGTCTGCGAGGCGCGCATCGGCTCGACAACCTGCATGGTGTCGATGTCATCTTCGGAAGGCATCGAATAACTATTCATTGGCAGCGGACTCAGCCGCGTCACGGTGATGGTTTCACCGTGCAGGGCGGAGCGCAGCGTCTCAAAAAAGGCATCGGCGCTGTCGTAACGTTCTTCACGCTTTTTGGCGATTGCTCTGCGGAGGACGTGGCTCACCGACGGGTTGAGATCGTCGCGCAGCAGCTCGATAGGCTGTGGGTAGAGATGCAGATGCTGAAACATCATGCTGGTGGCGGTGTCGGCTTTGAAAGGAAGCTGTCCGCTCAACATCTCGTAGACGAGCACGCCGAACGAGTAAATGTCCGAGCGATTGTCGATCGGCGCACCTTCCCATTGTTCGGGTGACATATAGGCTGGCGTGCCGATGATCGCCCCAGTGCGAGTCATGCTGATATTTTCGCTCAACAACTTGGCGATCCCAAAATCGGACAGCATGGCGTTGCCGCTTTCGTCCAGCAGCACATTTTGCGGCTTCAGATCGCGGTGGATCACGCCCTGACGATGGGCATAGGACAGGGCAGCGGCGATCTGCGCGCACAGAGTTTCGACGCGCGCTATCATCATCAATCCCTCAGCCATCAGCGTGCCCAGGCTGCCGCCGGGCATATAGTCCATCACCAGGCACAGTTTTTCGCCGTCACTGTCGTCGGTGAAATATTCGATCAAGCGGAGAATGTTGGGATGACGCAGCGTGGCAATTGTGCGAGCCTCGGTCATCAACCGTTCGGCAAAGGTCGGCTCACCGAGCAGTTCAGGGCGCATGATCTTGAGCGCGACATCGCGGTCAAAGGCGCGAATCTGTTGGGCGCGATACACCATCGCGGACGTACCGTTGCCCAGCGGCGCGATGATGCGATACTGTCCGATCTGCTGCCCAATCAGGTCTTTTTTCGTGGACATAGCGGGACGCCGTTCAATGTGCTGGTCAAAGGGACTGTTTCGAGGTAATTATGACGTGTGTTGACGCTGAACACAACTGGCTTTGCCGAATGACCAGAAGGATGATGCTATAATTTAATGATGCGGCATTCGTCTTTACACACAGGACATCCTTAGGCATGGTGAACGAACCTCACACCGCCGACGCCGGACTCGAATCGGACGGCGGCAAGCGCAGTTTCATCCGTGACATTATCGACGAACACAACCGGACAGGACGGTTTGGCGGGCAGGTGCGCACCCGCTTTCCACCGGAACCGAATGGCTATCTGCATATCGGACATGCCAAGTCGATCGCGCTCAATTTTGGTCTGGCGGACGCCTACGGCGGCGCGACCAATCTGCGTTTCGACGATACCAACCCAACCAAAGAATCGCAGGAATACATCGACGCGATCATCCGCGATGTGCGCTGGCTCGGCTTCGAGTGGGAGAATCTGTTTTACGCCTCGGACTACTTCGAGCAGTTGTATCAGTGGGCGGAGACGCTGATCGAGAACGATCGCGCTTACGTCGATGCGCTGACCGCTGAAGAAATGCGCGGCTTTCGCGGCACCCTCACCGAGCCGGGCAAAGACAGCCCCTGGCGGAACCGTGCGATCGCCGACAATCTCGCTTTGTTCCGGCGGATGCGCGCGGGTGAATTCAAAGAAGGCGAATACGTGCTGCGCGCCAAGATCGACATGGCGTCGCCCAACATCAATCTGCGCGACCCGGTCTTGTACCGCATTCTGCACGCTCATCATCCGCGCACGGGCGACGCCTGGCACATTTACCCGATGTACGATTGGGCGCACGGACAGAGCGACAGCATCGAGGGGATCACCCATTCGATCTGCACGCTTGAATTCGAGGATCACCGTCCGCTGTACGACTGGTTCATCGCTCAGTTGGGTATCCACCATCCGCAGCAGATCGAGTTTGCGCGGCTGAACGTCAACTACACCATCATGAGCAAGCGCAAGCTGATTCAGCTCGTCACCGACAAAGTGGTGCGCGGCTGGGATGATCCGCGTATGCCGACACTCTCCGGTCTGGCACGACGGGGCTGCCCCCCGGCGGCACTGCGCGAATTCGTCGAGCAGACCGGGGTGAGCAAGCAGAATGGCATCGTCAGTATCGAGATGTTCGAATATTTTGTGCGCCAGCATTTGAACAGGACCGCGCCGCGCGTGATGGCGGTGCTGCGTCCCATCAGGCTGGTGATCACCAACTATCCTGTCGATCAGGTCGAGTGGTTCGACGCGATGATCAACCCGGAAGATCTGTCCCTCGGTACGCGCAAGGTGCCGTTCGCGCGCGAACTCTACATCGAGACGGACGACTTCATGGAGGAACCCGCGCCAAAATTCTATCGGCTGTCGCCGGGCAAGGAAGTCCGACTGCGATCAGCGTATTTCGTCACCTGCACCGAGGTGATCAAGGACGCCGATGGCGCCATCACCGAGCTGCACTGCACTTACGATCCCGCCACGCGCGGCGGTGACGCCCCCGACAAGCGCAAGGTCAAGGCGACGCTGCATTGGGTGAGCGCCAGCCACGCGCTGACCTGCGAAGTGCGCCTGTACGACAAGCTTCTCACCGTCGAGACCCCCGGCGCTATGGATGAGGATAAGGATTTTCTGGATTACATCAATCCAGAGTCGTTGGAAGTGGTCGAGCGCGTCTATATCGAGCCGAGCGTGCAGGGACTGGCGGCGGGGTCGGCGGTGCAGTTCGAGCGCGTCGGCTATTTCACGGTCGATCCCGACTCGACAGCCGACAAGCTGGTGTTCAACCGCACTGTCAAGCTCAAGGATGAATGGACAAAGGTGCAATCCCAGGGCGCGGCGGGGTAAACACAAAAAGTAAATCACCGGGGTCTGGCGTGCCAAGCCTCGGTGATTCACCCCTACACAAGCGACCTAATCTTTGTTACACTTCACAGCGTAAAGAGGCATAGTTCAATGGTAGAACAGTGGCCTTTGGAGCCATCAGTCCTGGTTCGAGCCCAGGTGCCTCTGTCATTTTTCTTCCCGCCGCGAGACCCCATCCCATGACCCAGGAAATGCCCCAGGTGCCGCCGCCCAATCCGCTCGGCCCTGCGGCGCTGCGACGCATGTTGATCGTGGGCGCAGTGCTGGCAGTCGGCGGAGTCGGGCTGTTTGTCGCGCTGTGGGTGCTGCTCGGTCAGGCGAATGTCGAATCATTTCCGCGTCTGATCCTGTCGATGTGCGTCCCACCCGCCGTGATCGCACTGATCGTCGGAGGACTGTTCCTCTTCGGACGGCGCACCTGATTTGTTATTTGACCAACCGCAGCACCAACACCACAGGCGCCCCTCCCGGCGTCAGGGTCGGTTCTCGTACCGCATCGATCGTCAGACCGCTCGAACCCGCTGCCGCGTGATGGTCGGCGTAGAGATGCGGATAATGTTCGACGGCATAGGTTGTCCCCCCTGTCTGAAAGGTGCGTTTCGCCCCGGTGAAGTGCATGATCGGATGAAAATCGCTGATCAGCGCCACGCCACCGGGACGCAAGACCCACGCGATCGCCGCAAATGCCGACCTTAAATCGCGCGTGTGCCCGATCGCCATTCCACACACCACCAGATCGATCGACTCCTGCGCCAGCGGAATCGCATCCAGCGACGCGATCGCTCGATACGACAGTGGATTGGCAGCCAGCATCGGCGCGCTGTTGTCGAGCGCGATCACGATGCGCGCGCCTGCGTCACGCAGCAGCAGCCCATAACGTCCCGTCCCCGCCGCCAGATCGAGCGCGACTCGTCCGCGCACGTCGGGCAGCAGCGCGTGCATGGCGGCTTCTTCGGCGTGCATGAGTGGATTGTGCGCCTGGGGTGGATAATCCGCCGCCCACAACGCATAAGCGTCAAGGCTGGTCAGGGGGATAGGCACGATCTGGCGACGGAAACGCCTCCATATGCGCGCCATCGGTGTCATCATGGATACAGCCGCTTCAGCATTTCATCGCTGACGATCTGACCGACCTCGCGGACGGCGCCGTCGTGCATGGTCTGTGTAACCGTGCCCAGAATGACCAGATCGCACCAGAGCGCAAAATGATGCGGGCTGAAATCGTAACGCCAGCGTGCCCGCTGGGGCAGCCGCAGCCACAGGAAGGCAATACGCCGTCGCTCTTCGCGGGTGGTTTCCTGAGTGAGCCGCACGATCCACAGTGGGAACAGCGCCAGAATGTGGGCATGATGCGCCGCACGGTTTTTCAGCATCCAGGCACCATAGGACAAGACCGCCAGTATGCCCGCGATCGGCATGGCAGCACCGGCGCGCGGCTCGATCTGTCCGAGTAATCCACTCAAAGAGCCGACGAACAATGCCAGTACCAGCAGCGCCTGAGGCAGCAGGAAATAGGTATCGCTGGTGTCGTAGCGCGCCAGAAATGTCATGATCGGGCTTTTCAGCACGCCCGCCGCGATCAAGCCGACACGCACGACCGCTCCCGCCGTGATGATGGTGGCGACTCCGTAAAAAATCAACTCGAATAATTCACTGAATGTAATGGATGAGGCAGGTGGAGTCATCATGCCGTTCCTAAAAAGAAGTCAAATGACCTGTGGATGTGCGACGCTGTAGGGTCGCAAAACGAATGCGTCCAAATAATTGTTCCTTCATAAGGTTATTTGCTTTGAAGATGATATCTTCCTATAGCGCGCCTGATCGCTATAACGCCAACAATCCTCGCGCCCCTTTATACAGCGGACACACGCAGCGCGCACATTCATCACGGTTACCCTGGCGTTGTTGGCGGCGGAGCGTGACGGCGGCATCACTGTTGATCGCATCGGTCAGGCTCACGCCTTCAGACAAGCGCACTCGCCCCATCGATGGCAGGAAATAGCACGGACGTACCCGTCCATCGACCTCGACAACCGCGCTCGTTTTCGGCGCGTTGCACAGCACAGGGGGGAAAGGATGCGCGGCGCGCACGGCGGCATCGGTCTCATGCTGACCAAGCAAGGCGCGGAAGTAATCGGTCATGCGCCTGAGCTTCGCCGGCGATTCGGCAATACGCCCGTTTAGAAAGTCATTGCTGTAATCCCGTTCCACCTGTGCCAGGATCAACTCGAGTTCAGCGCATTCCTCGATCGTCAACGCAGCGGCGGGCGGATGATGGTCGGGCGTCTCGAAAGCCGTACCCGTCATGTCGTCGAACAGCGCCTCACTGACGAAACGCGGTCCAAAGGCGAACTGGCTGCTCACATCCACCGTCAGAAAGCTGACCTTGCTGGCATCGGCGCGTTTTGCCGCCGCGATGATCTGCGGAATCTCGCGGAAGTTTGCACGTTGTACCGTTGTGCGCGTCGTGACGGGTTTTCCGGCACGGCGTGCAGCCGTAATCCCTTCCAGTACGCGCTCGAATCCGTCCACCCCGCGAATTGCCTCATAGGTGGCAGCCGTGCCCCCATCGAGACTGACGATCAACTCGTCTACAGTGTCGATCACCGTCTGAATCTGCCGACGCACCAGCAGTCCGTTGGTCAGCATAAAAATGCGCGCGCCAATCGCGCGGAACTTGTCCGCAATCGTGCCCCATTCGGGATGCTGCATCGCCTCGCCGCCGCTGAGAATCACCCAGCGCACACCGAGCGCCGCCGCGTCCTCGACCAGAATATCGACCAGATCGAGCCGCATGTTGCGACGGGGGCTGCGCCAGATGTCACAGGTCACACAGCGCGAGTTGCAGCCGTCGGTGATGTACAGCACCAGGATCGGCAGGCTCGCCAGCTTGTCGCCGGACAGCGGAGAGAGGTTGAGGAGGTGTTTGAGCGTCATAGCTGAAGTATAGCGCGAAACAGAAAAATATCAGGCCGACAGGAGCGTTATTGTGAACTTACTCGTCGCTCTTTTGTCCGATTGGGTACAATTTGGCAAGGATGGGATACGCGCGCACAGGTGACAAGCACATGATCACGCTCAACACGTTCGAAGTCTGGTTTCTCACAGGAAGTCAACATCTTTATGGGGCGGAAGTACTGACTCAGGTCGCGGAACACGCGCAGCGCATCGTCGATGCGCTGAACAGCGCATCTGCAATTCCCATCACAATCGTTTATAAACCTGTGCTGACGACCCCTGAGGAAATTCACACAATTTGTATGGAGGCGAACGCCGCGCCGCACTGTGTCGGGGTCGCCGCATGGATGCACACATTCTCCCCTGCGAAAAATTGGATTGCGGGACTGGCGGCGCTCAAAAAACCGCTGCTGCATTTCCATACCCAGTTCAATCAGGATATTCCCTGGGCGGACATCGATATGGACTTTATGAACCTGAATCAGTCGGCGCATGGCGACCGTGAATTCGGATTCATCATGAGCCGTATGCGTTTGAACCGTAAGGTGATCGTCGGTCATTGGGCTGATGAGGACGTTCATGCCCGGTTCGCTGCATGGAGTCGGGCAGCCTGTGCGTGGCAGGACTGGCAAAGCGCGAAATTTGTCCGCTTTGGCGACAATATGCGCGCCGTCGCTGTCACCGAAGGCGACAAGGTGGAAGCGCAAATTCGTTTTGGTTATGCGGTTCACGGTTACGGGGTGGGCGATCTGGTGGCGCAGATTGCCCAGATCGAACCAACCGATATCGATGCGCTGATCGACGAGTATCAAGACCAGTACCTGCTGGCAGCCGATTTACAACCAGGCGGCAGTCGCCACGACTCGATTCGTGAGGCGGCACGGATCGAGCTTGGTTTGCGACGCTTCCTGCAGGCAGGCGGCTTTCGCGGCTTTACCACGACGTTTGAAGATTTACACGGACTGGCACAGCTCCCTGGTCTGGCAGTACAACGGCTGATGGCAGAGGGCTACGGCTTTGGCGGTGAGGGCGATTGGAAAACGGCAGCGCTGCTGCGAGCAATGAAAGTCATGGGTGCAGGACTGGCAGGCGGCACCTCGTTTATGGAGGACTACACCTATCACTTCGATCCAGCAGGGATGCGCGTGCTGGGTGCGCACATGCTGGAAATTTGCCCTAGCATTGCGTCTGGACGGCCCCGTCTGGAAGTGCATCCGCTGTCCATTGGGGGCAAAGGTGATCCGGCGCGGCTGGTATTCGATGTGCAGCCTGGTCAGGCAGTCAATGCGTCTCTGGTAGATATGGGCAATCGCTTCCGCCTGATCGTCAACGATGTCGAGGTCGTCGCACCCGAACAGCCCCTGCCTCGCCTTCCCGTCGCACGCGCACTCTGGACTCCCCAGCCCGATCTGAAAATCGCCGCGACCGCCTGGATTTATGCAGGCGGTGCCCATCATACAGGCTTCAGTCAGGCGATCAACGCCGAAGTGTTGGCGGACTTCGCCGAGATCGCCGGCATCGAATATCTGCATATCGATGCGCATACCACGCTGCATCAGTTCAAAAATGAACTGCGCTGGAACGAAGTCTACTATCAGTGGTCGAGGGGCTGACCGAATGATGCCCCCGCATCGTCGGCGCCGACGATGCGGGTGATTTATTCCTCGTCAGCAGCGCGTGCTGACTCAGGTGATAGTTACAGGGTCAGGCGCGCAAAAATCGTAATACGCCGTCGTTCCCCTGCACCCTCATCCGCGTCCCGTCAGATCGGCTCGCAGCGCAGCTCCGCGTCACAGCGGTAGCCCGTGAGCGTGACCTCCGCCACAAAAACCGCTGGCTCCGTGTGCAGGGTCAGCCCGGCGCCATCATCGATGACCGCGATGACCTCCGCCGTCAGTAAATGGATCACCACCCCCGGTCGGACTCGCCAGTCGATCGCCAGGATGACGCCGCGCCGCGCCGGAAGCGTCAGCGGCTCACCGCCGAGCAGCGGGACATCGCGCATCGACAGCGTGGTCGTGATCGGATCGTCCTGATAATTATGGACGAACAGCAAGCTCCCGTTCTCTCCTTCGGACAGGCGTACATCGACCCATTCGCTGGCACCGAACAGCGGGTCGCTGCCCATGACGCTCGCCATCTGATGCACGATTATCTCTATCACTTGATCGGGCACGAAGGGCAGCGAGGATACAGCCCCGTAAATCGAGACCGTCCCATTCGGCTTGGGGTCGAGCAGCGCGGGCGTCGCGCCCGACACATCGTATCCCCAGGGGCTATCCCCGGCGCTGGCGCCCCAACTGTCAGCGCGGCTGGATGGCGCGTCCGACCTGCGCATCTTCCTGGCGATCGCGGTGCCATCCGCGCTGCCGGCGTATATCGTCTCGCTGATATTTGGCACTGTCTGGTACTGGAACGAGATCTTCCTCACCGTCATTTTTCTGGACGGCGGCGTGACGACTCTGCCGATGCAGCTCTCCAGGTTCGTTCAGGCTTACAAGAACATGTATTCGCCGGGGACGGTGAACTTGTTCGACCGACTCAACGAAGCGGTCAAGATGAGCGGAACATTCCTGAATATCCTGCCGCTGCTGGTGATCTACTTCATTCTACAACGCTGGTTCGTCGAGTCGGTGGAGATGACGGGCATCACCGGGGAGTAGCGAACAGGGTGCTGTGGTGCCGTAGTGTTCGTTGGACGAAGCGGTTGAGATGAGGTTGCAGTCCTCTTGTTCAAATTTCCTCTCCGCTTAAGGAGAGGGAGTCAAGGAGAGGGAGTCAAGGAGAGGGGAGGTAGCTGCACTCCTTCAATCGGATTTCGTCCAGCTTTGAACGAGTCTTTGTATTAAAGGCACGATGAGCAAGGAAATGGGAATTGAAACCACCAGGCTGATAAGGATACTCTCCATCCAGGCGCGGAAGAAAGCTGGAGTAAATCCCAGATTGATCGCTGTGAATACAAACGAAATTGCAACCGACATGGTCAGAGAGACCAGGAAAGAGAGAACCAGTGTAGCTCCGAAACGATTCAACATCTTCTCGACATCCTCAACTCAATGAATCACGGTTTACTGTGGGAACGCATCTTAAGGCGTGTCTGCAAGCACACTGAATCTGTGATTAGTCGATTCTAACAAGTGCTATATCACCTACAAGGGACAACCGAGGCATTTCCATCTGCACCCACAATCACAGAACGTCATGAGAACGGACTACGTATGATCGAGTGCTTGCCTCAGCCCGGACGCAAACGATAAATATTTGAGGCGGTCGCTGCCAACTGAGAACCGTTATCTTTACAGGCGCCAGCTTATCAGCCTATCATGCACATCCTCACCGGATGTTTAAAATGAAGCAGTGACCGTGACGACAGGAAATTCACTTTGACGACCATCGCACTCGTCGGAACCGGCGCTATCGCCCACGAACACGTCGCGGCACTGCGACAAACGGGACGCGACATCACCATCATCGCCTGTGTTGACCCCAACCTGGAGCGGGCGGCGCAGTTCGCCGCGCAGCATCGGCTTGCCCATGCCTACGCCACCACCGAGGCGCTGTTAGACGCACATCGCATCGATTGTGTGCTTATCTGTTCGCCGCCCTATACGCACATGCCGATCGCTATCACCTGTATGCAACAGGGCTGCTGGGTGCTGTGCGAAAAGCCTGTGTGCGGCACGCTGGCACAGCTCGACGCTTTGCAGGCTGTAGAAGCGCGCACCGGCTGTTTTGTCGCCAGCGTGCTGCAATACCGTTTCGGTCAGAGCGCGATCCATCTGAAACGCCTGATCGATCAGAATGTGCTGGGCGTGCTGCGCGTCGCACTGGCGCAAACTCTGTGGTTTCGCTCACCTGACTACTACGCGGTAGACTGGCGCAGCACATGGGAGCGATCGCTGGGCGGCGTGACGATGACGCTCGGCATTCATCAGATGGACATGCTGCTGTGGCTGATCCGCGACGCGACCGGCGACTGGGTAAGCGTGCAGGCGCAAATGGCGACACTCAATCGCAGCATCGAAATCGACAATATTTCGATGGCGATCGTGCGGCTGGCGAATGGCGCGCTGCTCAATATCAGCAACAGTGCGCTGTCGCCGCGCGAACAGACGGTTATGCGCCTCGACTTCGACCATGCGACAGTCGAGCTTCAGCATGTCTATGGCTACAACGAGACAAGCTGGACAGTTACTGCTTCGCCGCTGCACCACGAACCCATCGATCTGACTTTTGAACGCTGGCGCACCCTGCCAACGGGCAACTTTACATCGTTGCTGGCAGAACAGCATGAAGCGTTTTACGCCGCCTTCGACGCCCGTCGGCGTCCGCCCGTCGGCACGGACGCGCTGCGCCCGACGATGGAGTTTTTGACCGCCTGTTACAAATCCGCCGCGCTGGGAGCGACGGTAGCACGCGGAAGTATGGCACCAGATGACCCGTTTTATCACTCACTGACCGGTGCGGGCTAGACCAGTGGTTCAAATTGTCTTTACGGACGCATTATTATGCGTCCCTCCATGCTGCGATCGTAGGGATGTATAACAATGCGTCCGATCTTGGATGATTTACGGTAGATAGCTTAGATCGTTGAATGCACAAGGAGCGCCAGTATGCAGCATGTCGTGGTACAGGATTACGATCCCCAAAGCCTGATTCAGTCGCGTCGCAAAATCACGGGTATGTCGGCGATTCTGCTGCCGTTCCTGGACGGCGGCGACATCGACTGGCGTAGTTTCGAGCGCCATATCGAGCGCACCGCACGAGCCGGGTTGACCCCAGCGGTCAATATGGATACGGGATATGCCAATCTGATCGCCGAGGAAACGCGCCGCGAGGTGCTGGAACGGACGCAGCGAGTGCTGGGCGGCACGCCATTTGTCGCGGGGGCTTATGTGGGCGATGCGCCGGGCGCCTCATTCAACCTCGACGCCTATCGCCAGCAGATCGGCACTATTCAGGCGCAAGGTGGGACGCCCGTCATCTTCCAATCGTATGGACTGACGGCGCAGCACGATCATGCGATCGTCGAGTCTTACCACCAGATCGCCCGCGAAACCGACGGCTTCATCGGCTTTGAACTGGGGACGATGTTCGCGCCCTTTGGCAGGATTTACTCACTCGAAGTCTACCAAGGTCTGATGGCGATTCCGCAGTGTATCGGCGCGAAACATTCATCACTCAGCCGCCGCCTGGAGTGGGATCGACTGGTACTGCGCAATGCACAGCGCCCCGACTTTAAAGTGCTCACGGGCAACGATCTCGCTGTCGATATGGTCATGTATGGCAGCGATTATCTATTGGGCATCAGCACTTTTGCGCCCGACCTGTTCGCGCGACGCGATGCGCTCTGGCAGCAGAACAGCCCCGACTTTTACGAGCTGAACGATTTACTGCAATATCTGGGCTTCTTTGCATTTCGCGCGCCTGTGCCCGCCTACAAACACAGCGCTGCCCAATTCCTGAAGCTGCGCGGCTGGATAGCCAGCGACCTTACCCATCCGAAAAGTGCCGCGCGTCCGGCGAGCGATGTCGCCATTCTGGCGGAAATTGCCGATCGTCTGGGGGTGACTTCATGACCTACAAGCGCGTCGCACAGCTCAAAACACCGGAAGACTTCCGCGCGTATCTGGACACGCTCGGTATTGCGCTGCCGTTTGACGCCGAGATCGATACAGGCGCGCTGGCGCAGCCCATCAGCGTGTACGACCGGGCGATCGGCAATCGTTTCTGTATTCTGCCGATGGAAGGTTGGGACGCCTCGACCGACGGACACCCGACAGAGCTGGTCAGGCGGCGCTGGCAGCGATTCGGGGAATCGGGTGCAAAGCTGATTTGGGGTGGTGAAGCGGCGGCAGTGCGGCACGATGGACGTGCCAACCCAAATCAGTTGGTCGTCGATGACTCGACAGTGGACGATCTGTCCGCGCTGCGTCTGAATTTGGTCGGCGCGCATCGGGCGCGGTTCGAGCGAACGGACGATCTGCTGATCGGCTTGCAATTGACACACTCCGGGCGTTATGCGCGCCCGCACGACAAAAAGAAACCAGAACCCCGCATCGCTTACCGTCATCCGATCCTCGATCGGCGTCTGGGACTGCACGACGACAGCGCGGTATTCACCGACGATGCGCTGTACGAGTTGATCGAGGACTTCATCCGTGCAGCGGTACTCGCGCAGGCGGCGGGCTTCGACTTTGTGGATGTCAAACATTGTCACGGCTATCTTGGGCACGAGCTGTTGAGCGCCGTCAACCGTCCCGGCGTATTCGGGGGCAGCTTCGAAAATCGCACCCGCTTTTTGCGTGAAATCACCACCGGGATACGCACTAGGGCTCCCGGTTTGCACATCGGCGTCCGCTTGAGCGCCTTCGATTGGGTGCCGTTCAGACCAGGAGACGACCGGATCGGCGTGCCGGAACCCCATCCCGACGAGCACTATGCCTATGCCTTTGGCGGCGATGGCAGCGGCACAGGCATCGACCTGACGGAGACGCGCGCATTTTTGTCGCTGCTGGAGAGTCTCGATATTCGACTGGTGTGCCTGACAGCGGGCAGCCCTTACTACAACCCACACATTCAGCGACCGGCGCTGTTCCCGCCGTCCGATGGCTATCAGCCGCCAGAAGACCCGCTGGTGGGTGTGGCGCGACAAATCAGCGCGGCGGCGGAACTCAAACGCGATTTTCCATTGCTGATACTCGTCGGGACGGGCTATTCGTACTTACAGGAATGGCTGCCACATGTCGCTTCGCACGTCGTGCGCACTGGGATGATCGATTCGGTCGGTCTGGGGCGGATGGTGCTGTCGTATCCCGATCTGCCTGCCGACGTGCTGTCCGGCGCGACCGTCAAACGCAAGCAGTTATGCCGCACCTTCAGCGACTGCACGACGGCGCCGCGTAACGGGATGGTGTCGGGGTGTTACCCGCTCGATCCGTTCTATAAAGCGCGCGACGAGTACAGGATGCTGACCGAGCTGAAGCACGATGCTTGACTTTATGCAGGATGCGCTGGACGTGATCCACGCGGGTAGGCTGCTGTTCCGCTATGTCTTTCGACCCCTTACCCCGGTCGATGAGGCGCCGCGCCCGTATTTTCACCCTTTGTGTACACGCAGCGGCGTGACGGTGACAGAGTTCCAGCCGCCCGATCACCGCTGGCATCACGGACTGTCGTTCACCATTCCTGATCTCAACGGTGTGAATTTTTGGGGCGGTCCGACCGATGTACCAGAACAAGGCTACGTCATGCTCGCCAATCATGGGCGGGTGGAGCATGTGGCGTGGATCGACAACGATGGCGAAGGGTCTTTCGCGCATCGTCTGGCGTGGCTCGACCACGACGGCGCACATATGATGGACGAAACCCGTCATATCGCTGCTGTCATGCTCGACGAGACGGCTTGGCAGCTCGATTTCTCGACGCGGCTCACCAACACCACCGATCACACGCTCGTCTTCAAAGCATGGCAGGCGGGCTATGGCGGGCTGTTCTGGCGCGCAATGCCGTCGTTCGAGCGGCGCTGGCTGTCGAGCGGGGACGTGCCCATCATGGGAGGGCGGGCACCGCGTTTGTTCTACAGCGGCGAACACGCCTCGGTCGTTCTCGAAGACCGCCCAAATAATCCCGGTTTTCCGAATGCGTGGTTTTCACGAGGAGACTCAGAAGGATACACAGGTGCCTGTTTTGGGCTGTTCTATCAGTCGCCTTATCTGTTGAGTGCCGGCGAGAGTGTAGCGCTGACCTATCGCCTGCACATCCTGGATCACCCTCTTTTGCCGCACGACAGCGCGGACATAACCCGATCAGAAGCCGGCTCGTGAAGATCATCATCGCCCCGAACAGCTTCAAAGGATCGCTTTCGGCACACATGGCAGCCGAACAGATCGCAGCCGGGCTGCGCCGCAGCGGGCTTGCCGCCGAGTATCATCTGCTGCCGCTCGCAGATGGGGGCGACGGTACACTTGAGGCGTTTTTGTCCGGCGGTGGCACCATTCACACGCACGACACCACCGACGCGCTCGGTCGCCCTATCCGTGCCCAGTGGGGAATGCTGGCAGATGGCAGCACGGCAATCGTCGAAATGGCGCGCGCCAGCGGGCTGGCTTTGCTGACTGGAGACCGTATCACAGCGCAGGCAGCCCTGTCTGCTTCGAGCTATGGCACCGGACTGCTGATCCGGGCGGCACTGGATACAGGCGTGCAGCGGATCATCCTGGGGCTGGGCGGCTCGGCTACGACTGATGGGGGTGCAGGCTGCCTGCACGCGCTCGGCGTGCGCTTTCTCGATGCGACCGGGTATGAACTGTCCCCTGGTGGCGGCGATCTCGTGCGCCTCGCATCAATCGACCTAAATGGGGTCGATCCGCGCATCCGCGCGATCGAGTGGGTGATCGCGTCGGACGTGGTGAACCCGGCGCTCGGCGTTCAGGGCGCCGCACGGGTGTTTGCACCTCAGAAGGGGGCTGACCTGAACGCAGTGGAACAGTTGGAACAGGGATTAAGCCGCCTGTTCGAGATAGTGGCGATGCAGACGGGCAGGGATGTACGCGCGATTCCCGGCGGCGGTGCGGCTGGCGCATTCGCGGCAGGCATGATGGCGTTCACGGGTGCGACGGTCGTATCGGGTATCGATCTGCTGCTGGATACCATCGGGTTTGATGCACTGTGCCACGATGCCTCACTGGTGATCACGGGTGAAGGTCAGATCGACGAACAGACGCTCGGCGGCAAAGCACCGCACGGCGTGGCAGTGCGCGCGGCAGGTTTCGGCGTGCCTGCGATCGCGCTGGTAGGGAGTCTGCGTGTCGATGACGAAAAGCTGCACGCAGCAGGGTTCACGGCGGCATTTCCGATCGTGACGTATCCTATGACGCTTGATGCCGCTGTCCGCGACGCGGGCGATCTGCTGGAACGGGCGGCACTGCGCCTGGGCTATGTATTGCAGCTGGGAAAGCTGCACGATCTTTCATGAATGTTGGACAATCAAGAGTCGATCGGACCGGCGCTGCGCCAAGGCATGGCACTCGATCTGAAACGCGACGCGCTGGTCATGCTGACCGCTGACTGGCGGGAGACAAGTATTGTCTCTCAGTTTTTCCATCAATCTTTCGTCTAGGTTTCGATGATTGTTCGTATCATATGATCGAGCAAAGAGCAGTACGCCTACTCTTTCTGTCCTGAGTGACACCTGTGCATAGGTCAGGGATAACGATGCCAGATAGGACAAGCAGAGGGTTTGCGCCACGTCGTTTCGCTATATCATTGATTAAGATGACTTCGCTCACGATGGTAACCTTATGCTAACGCGAATCCTACAACTCACTTTACGAAGTCAGGCAATGATCTTTTGCGCGTTGAGCGCGATGATCGGTGCCGCAGTTACATTCACGACACGCGCCAACGATGACCCGGCGGACGAATTGCGTGCCCTGGCGGAAGCCAATGCCCGACTGCGGATCGAGATCGCTGAACGGGAACGTGCGGAATTGATCTTACGTACCGCGATGCACAATTATCCGCAAGGCGCTTTCATCATAGTTGATCACGATATGCGCTATGTCTTTGCCGACGGGGAAGAACTCGTTGCGACCGGTTTTCCGTCCGAAAAGCTGATCGGCAGGACGATCTACGAGGTGCTGCCCCCCGAAAGTCTGATAGTGATTGAGAAGGGTTTCAAAAGCGCATTGGAGGGCGAAACCCTGACGTTCGAGCGTCACAGTATGGGTGGCTACTATCTGACCCGCTTCGCGCCTGTCCGTGATATGTCTGGCGTGATTATCTATGCTATGTCCACCGTACACAATCTGACCGAGCTGGTCGAGGTAAAGCGAGCGAAAAGCGATTTGCAGGACGCCAACGCGCTGCTCAATATCAGCCTGGAAGAGCTGCGTGCCGCCAATCAGGAAGTACAGCGCTTCACCTATATCATCTCGCACGACCTGCGTGCCCCGTTGGTCAGCCTGACCGGATTTTCGCAGCTCTTGCGTGAAGCGATCGAGCATGTCCAGCGCGTCATCACCGATCCGAACGAAGGCTTGTCAGCGGACAACCTGCAAGCACTCGACCTCGACCTGAACGACACCATCCCCGCCGCGCTGAAATATATCGGTGCGGCGATCCAGCGGCTCGACACCCTGACCACCTCGATCCTGAAACTGTCGCGTTTTGGCAGACATGAATTGCGGCTCGAACAAGTCGATGTGCATGTCCTGGTGAATGGTATCTTGGACTCGATGGCATCACGCCTGCAAGAGCGCGGTCTAAGAGTCGTCATCGGCGAGCTGGCGCCAATCGTCGCTGACCGCACTGCGCTGGACACCATCTTTGGCAATCTGATCGATAACGCCACCAAATACCTGGAACCCTCACGTATAGGATTTATCGAGATCACCGCAGAACAAGGCGACATCGAAACAATTTATCATGTCCGCGACAACGGACGCGGCATCAGCGACCGCGATCGAGAAAAGGTCTTCGAGCCATTCCGACGCGGTGACGTGATCGACGTCGATGGAGAAGGCATGGGACTGGCTTATGTGCAGGCTCTGCTGCGCCGCCTGGGTGGGCGCATTGATTACGAGACACAGCCTGGAGAGGGCACGACCTTTTCGTTCGCACTGCCACATCGCGCGCTGGACCGCGATGCGGTGGGCACCGGGCGTGTGTCCGACCGTAGAACCGCCCAGCCAGATACGTCCTATGACGGGCGTCAAAATGAGAGAGGACAATCATGACGATGACAGCAGTAAAAGCGCCTCCCATTCGTGTGCTGTATATGGAGGACGACCATGCGCTGATCGCGCTGGTCGGACGGCGGCTCAAGGGTGCTGGCTATGAAGTCGAGGCAGTCTACAATGGCACCAGCGGCTGGCAGCGCCTCTTGGAACGCACCTGTGACATCGCGGTGTTGGATAACGATATGCCTGGACTGACCGGATTGGAGATTGTGCGCCGTGCCAACGATCAGCCGGAGATGCCGCCGCTGGTCATGCTGACAGGTGCAGGCAGCGAATCGCTGGCAGTCGAGGCGATGCGCGAGGGTGCCAGCAATTACGTCGTCAAGGATGTCAACGGCGCCTTCATCGAGATGCTGCCGATCATCATTCGACAGGTATTGCAGGAACGCCAGCATAAACGTGAGGGTCAACAAGCCGAGATTGCCTATCAGGCGGAAATGCAGCGCCGTGAATTGCTGGCACGTTTCATCCGCGACGCTTCGCATGAATTCAGGACACCGCTAACGGTGATCGGCACCTCTATCTATCTACTGGAGCGCTCGGAGCTGAACGAACGCCAACAGCGTTATGTTACGTCGGTACAAACGCAGGCGAATTCTATCGAAAAACTGGCGGACAACATGATCCACCTGCTGCGTCTGGATAGCATTACCATGCTGGAGCGTGCGCCCTACGCGATCGTCTCGCTGGTCGATCTGCTGCGCGGCGTGATTGCCAGCTACTGTGATGCCACCATGCCACAGCCGCACATCGTCAATGACACCGCGCCGGACGCATCGATTCTGGTCGATCCCGACGAACTACACCTGGCTTTCCTCAAACTGATCGACAACGCTGTGCGCTACGGCGATCCAGCCCACCCCTTCTCGCTCACGATTCGTGACGATCAGGAATGGATCAAGTTCGAGATCGTCGATCATGGGATCGGTATTCCGGAGGAAGTCGGCACCCGGGTATTCGACCGCTTTTTCCGTGTGGACGACATGCATCAGACGCGCGGCTTTGGTCTGGGGCTGCCAATCGCGCGGCGCATCATCGAGCTGCACAACGGTACGATCGCCTTAAGCAGCCTTGAGGGGCAGGGCACGACTGTGACGATCGCGCTGCCCGCAGGATAAAAGCTCACGCATCGAGTGAGGTTACAGCCGGATTATAGCCCGGACGCAGTTCGCGCTCGTACATGGTGTAGCTGAAATCGATGACCATCCCGGCTTTTTCGTACAGTTTGGTCGCCCCGGTCAGGCTGGCAGCATCGACACCCAGGATCGCCCGTCGGCACCCCATGCCGTACAGCGCCACAAACGAGGCGCGCAGCAGTGCCAGCGCAATGCCCCGCCGACGATAAGCGCGGCGCACAGACAGCATAGACACATAGCCGATCGTCGCGTCGCCCCCACTGGAAGGGAGACACAGGCTGGCGCCGACGATGCGTTCGCCGTCAAGAGCCAGTATCCACGCGCCAGGCACGTAGATATCTTTCCATTGATGCGTGAAATTCTGATAGCGTTCCTCGAAATCACGCTCGATGTAGCCCCGATGATCGCGCCAGCCGTCCATGATCGCCTCCAGCACCGCGCGCCGATCATCCCCATCTTCGGCTATACGGATGACGACCGCGTCTATGGGCGCTGGCGGCTGCGGCGGCGCGTCAATGTCGATGCGCATTTGCAGTCCGCGGCGCACAGCGCTCATGCCGACGCTGCTCAACATCGCACCATAGCGCGCGTCGTGGCTGTGCATCCAGGCATTGACGACGACGCGCATTCCATCGGGGGCACGCTCGATCGCGTCAGTGGCGCGGCGCATCGCCCAATCGAGCAGATAAGGCTCGGTAACGCTGTCGGTCTGCCAGCGCTCGGGTTGCAGATAGATATCGATCTGCGACGCCATCGGAGGATCGAGATAGGTGATCGCATAGCCGACGATCTGCCCGTCGCTGTCAAGCACCAGGCGGGTATCCTGCGCCAGATCGAAATTGGGCGCCGTCCAATCCGTCTGCACTCCTTCGATGTCTTCTTCCAATTGCCCGACCATCTTCAGGCTGACGGCGTGCAGCAGTGCGAGCACTGTGGGCGCGTCGTCCAGCACAGCGGGACGCATGGTCCAGTCTGGGGCGAGTGCAGTCGATATGTCAGTAGAGGTCATGATAGTCCTGGAAGATGTCGGATTGGGTCAGATGACGACCAGTGTAGAGTAGGAATTGCGATGGGTCAAGCGTGATGACCATGCTTGCATTGTCCGTTAGAAAACGTACAATTTTTGGCACTCGACTCAACATGGACTCGAATGCCGATGCCGCCCCTCGTCAGTGTAATCGTGCCCGTCAAAAATAGCGCCCGCTATCTGGCGGAAGCACTCGACAGTATCGCCCGGCAAACCTACCGCCCGATCGAGATCATCGTCGTCGACGGACATTCCACCGACGGCACCCCCGTGATTGCGCGCGATTTTCCTTACCCCGTCGATATCCGCGTGCAGGTGCTGACACAGCCGCATGACGGCCTTACCGAGGCATTGAATTTCGGCATCGCGCTGTCGAGCGGTGCGCTGCTGGCATTTTTGAGTTCGGATGATCGCTGGCTGCCGGACAAGCTGACGGCACAGGTGGTAGCGCTGCAGGTGGAACCCACCCAATCGATGGTGATCACCCACATGCGCGCCTTCGCAGCGGAAGATTATGCCGCAAAAGGTGGTCAACAGGCGCGTTTGCTCGGTCGCATCTATGCAGCACTGCTGCTGGAAACCGTCCTGGTGCGTCGAACGGTCTTCGACGATGTGGGCTTGCTCGACACCAGCTACATCCTGTCCGCCGATGCCGACTGGTTCGCACGGGCGATCGATAAAGGGCACACGCATATTATTCTATCCGAGGTGCTGGTCGAAAAGCGTCTGCACGAACAGAATCTGTCCAATCAGATCGATCTCGTTCAGACAGAGCTGCTGCGCACGCTGCGTGCATCCGCTGTCCGACGGCGCCGTACCCCATGAGTCCGCTCGTCTCGGTAATTGTCCCGGTATACAACGGTGCGCGGTTTCTGCCTGACGTGATCACCACCGTGCGCGAACAGGCTTACGCGCCGCTGGAAGTTGTGCTGATCGACGACGGATCGACCGACGGCGGCGGAGTGCTGATGGATGAGATCGCATTCGAATCGTCGGATTGGAGCGTCCGCGTCGTGCATCAGCCGAACCTGGGCGCGGCTGGCGCTCGCAATACCGGGGTTGCTCGTGCGCGCGGCGGATTGATCAAATTTCTCGACGTGGATGACCTGCTTCCGCCCGGCAGCATCGCTGCGCAGGTCGCGCGCCTGAGCGCACAGCCCGACCTCGACATACTTAGTGGTCTGGTGCAAATGGTGCTGATGCCCGATGCACGCCTGGACAACCCAGTTACAGCGACAGCAGCGCCGATGTTGAGTTTCAATCTGGGGGCGGCGTTGATCCGATCCGATGTAATCGCCCGCGCAGGCGGATTCGATCAGACGATGGCAGCTGCCGAAGACATGGATTTTTTCCTGCGTTGTGTCGAAATGGACTGCACGATCGCTATCGCGCCGACGATCAGCCTGTACTATCGCCGCCACGCCGACAACATGACGGCTGCGGATACGCTCGCACGCCAACAAACGCACCTGATGCGCTGTTTCAGACGCTCACTGGCACGGCGACGCCAGCCCGATGGGACGATCATCGCCCCGATGCGCGACTGGGGGAGCTTTCTTGAAACTATGGAAATCGATGTAAGCGATAAGATGGAGCCGTCAATGTAATGCTTGCAGTCGAATTTTTTCCCCGACATCTGCCTTATTTTTTTGCAAAACTTATTTATTCGCTGTATCATGCCGTCACTCGGAAAATTAATCCTGAAGATGAGACGATGAACCTCTCCACCACCTACCGCATTAACGCTCCGACAGTCGTCGGTGAAGTCATCGACGGCGAAGCGATCATCATACACCTGGAATCTGGTACTTATTTCAGCGCGCGTGACAGCGCCGCGCGCATCTGGGAGCTCGTCGAACAGGGCGCCAGCGTCGCCCAGATCATCGAAGTGTTAGCCTCGGAATACGATAAGAATGCGCTCGAACTGTCCTTCAATCTGGCAGCATTTTTCGCTCAACTGCAAAGCAACCACTTAATTGTTGAAGACTCTTCCGCCGCACCTGCCACGCTGACGGTCGCGCTCGTCGAGAGCAAGCGACCCTATTCTGAACCGCAGCTTGAGATTTTCCGCGATATGCAAAATCTGCTCATGCTCGATCCCATCCATCAAGTTGACACGAACATTGGCTGGCCGGCTCCGCTGAACGGAAATGGTTGAGACACATTTCGCTGGAATTCATAAACTGAAAGCACGACAAAATCTGACTCGATTTTTCGATAGGCTGCTGGAGTCGTATGCTGAAGCGGCACAGCATGCTGGAGAAGTCGTGCGTCGCGTCATCATCGCGGGCGAGCGCATCGAACAGCGGTTTGCCAGCCCGGTGCTGAGCGCGCGCTTCGCACATGCGCTGGCACATCTGCCCAACCATTTCGACGGCGCCCCCGACCTGACCGTCTATCTGTGGGATGGCAGCGCGCGTGGCGGGATGCTGCCGCCGCTCCCCTGGCGCTATTTCCCCGACCTGTACACCAATGATTACGGTTCACAGGGTGAGATCGCCGGCTTCAACGACGCTCGTTTCAGCCTGAACCATGTGCAGTGGTTCCAGGAGATTACGATGATCGATCGTGAACGCAAAATTGCTTTGTTTCATTGTGCTGACGCGCTTGCGCTGCCGTATTGGTATACCGCTTTTCCACTGCGCAGTACCTTACATATGGCATCACGCGACCGTCCCCTCCAATTGATGCACGCGGCGGCGGTTGGCACCAGCGAGGGTGGTGTGCTCTTGATCGGAAACAGTGGTGCCGGAAAATCGACGACCGCGCTGGCTTGTCTGCTGGCTGAAAGCGGCGCGCATGGTCTGCAGATCGCCGGAGACGATTACGTCGCTGTAGGATTGGATAATGGGGGCGGGCAGCCGACAGTCCACAGTCTGTACAGCCTGGTCAAGCTGGTCAACCACCCGCAGATGGATTTTCCTGTACTGGCTCCTTTTGTAGTCAATCCCGACCGACCAGCTGAAGAAAAAGCGATGATCGCGCTGCACCAGGCTGCCCCCGATCGCTTGATTCGATCTTTTGCGCTGCGCGCGATCATCATGCCCTGCATCACGGGGCAGACCGAGTCCCGCCTCGTGCCAGGCAAGGCGATCGACGCGCTGCGTGTGCTGGCACCCTCCACGATCTATCAGACGGTCGCCGCCAAGCCGATCACCTTTCGCAAGCTGGCAGGGCTGGTGCGATCGGTGCCTGTTTATACGTTGCTGGCGGGGACGGACATCGCCGTGATCCCCGGTGTGATCGCGCGCTTTTTACGAGAAAACAAAAAGGAAGCCGTGTGACACTTTCCGTCAGTGTGATCATCCCGGTGCATAATGGCGCTGTCTTTTTGCCTGACGCGATCCAGTCGGTGCGCGCGCAAAATTATAGCCCGATTGAGATCATCGTCGTGGACGACGGCTCGACCGACGCGACAGCGGACGTAGCGTCGAGCCTGGGCGACGATGTGCACCTGATCCGCCAGCCCAAACGCGGCGTGTCGGCGGCGCGCAATGTCGGATTTGCCGCAGCGAGTGGCGACCTGATCGCGTTTCTTGATGCGGACGATTTGCTCACGCCGGGTACGATCGCGGCAGAGGTCGGCTGTTTCGAGTCGAATCCGGATATCGATATGGTGGGCGGGTACATGCAGTTGATCCCGCTGCTCGGCGCCGATGGTGCGGCGGTACATGCGCCCACCATGATACGCAATATCCCTCAGTTAACAGTGCAGATGGGCTGTGCCTTGTTTCGGAGCGCACTGGTCGAGCGCGTCGGCGGATTCGACGAAACATTATCCTACGCCGAAGATGTGGATTGGCACCTGCGCGCCGAAGAATCCGGAATTCGACGCGCCATCCTGCATCGTGTCACGCTGTTGTATCGTCGTCACCCGGCGAACGCTACGCAAAGGACATCCTATGCTGTCATGCAGGAACATTATAAGGCTGTGCTGAGGCGGGCATCGGCGCGGCGTGGCGAGACAGTAGAGCAGGTGCAGGACTGGTACGGCGATCTGGTGCCGCGTGCATTCGCGCCTTTGACGGTGAGCGTGGTGATCACGCTCGATGACGATCAGAGCGCGGCACTGGCTGCGCTTGTCAGCCTCGCCAGACAGGACTGCCTGCCTGATGAGGTGATCGTGATCACCTCCAGACTGACTGACGCCGCATCTGCTGCACTGGCGCCCCTTCACGGGCGTGTGCGGGTGATCGCGCCGCGCGCAGATACAGCACCCTACAACCAGGGCGCTGCCGCCGCGTCCAGCACGATCATCGCCTTTTTGAAGCAGAGCGACCGCTGGCACCCATCGGTGATATGCACACAGATCAATATTCTCGGTCAGCATCCGGAAATCGACTATCTGCTGTGCAAGGCGGAAATCTTCGTCGAGCCAGGTGATGACATGCCTGACACGTCACCCCAGCCGTTGTTGTCTGGCTTGGCGGTACGCCGTCACCTTTTCGAGACGATCGGTGCCTTCGATGCGCGCTTTACCTGTGCCTTCGACCATGAGTGGATCACGCGCGCACAGGATGCGGCTGTGCCCTATTTTCGCGTCGAACAGGCTTTGGTCATGGCGCGACCTTATCCAGGTTCCATTTTGCCTGTGTATTTTCAGGAACTTATTCGTATCCGCCATGCCTCGCTCCGTCGACGCACCCATGAAAGAAAATACCAGCTCACATGATAGATTCGACTGTCAGATTACGGATCAGCACCATCATTCCGGTTTACAATGGCGCCCGCTATCTGCGTGAGGCGATCGTCAGCGTCCAGTCACAGACACTCTCCCCTGACGAGATCATCGTCATCGATGACGCTTCCAGCGACGAAACGCCCACGCTGATCGCAGAGTTAGCTGCGGATGACCCGCGCATCCGCCATACCCGGCTGCCCATGCAAAGCGGTGCGGGCGCCGGGCGCAATCATGGCGTCAGTATGGCGACGGGCGATTTGTTGTCGTTTCTCGACGCTGACGATCTGTGGATGCCTGACGCGCTGGCGATACAGGCAGAGACACTGCGGGGCAATGCACGCATCGACATCACCTTTGGTTGTGTGCAGCAGTTTTTCAGCCCGGATCTGGATGCGCGCACGCGCGAGTCAGCGCGGCTCGATGAGGCTCCTCGTACCGCGCTGCTGCCCGGCGGCATGATGATCCGTCGTTCGACCTTCGAGCAGGTCGGCGCCTTTCGAACCGACGTGCGGGTGGGCGAATTCGTCGATTGGTACATCCGGGCGCGGCGGCTGTTCCTGCACGAAAAAATGCTCCCTGCGGTGACGCTCAGACGACGCATCCACCGCGATAATCTCACCCGCGCGGGCGCGCTGCACAGCGATTACGCCCGTATCCTGAAAGCATCGCTGGACGATCAGCGCGCTCTGCCCACCCTCATCCCAACGTTGCGCGCTATATTCGACACTGGGATCGTCACTGCGGCATCGGGGGAAGCCGTGACGCTGCGTGCGCATGTGGATGAAAGCTCGTGCTATGTGCTGCAATATCTGCTGCGGATGTACCGTCCCACGCGGATTGTGGAGGTCGGCTTCGCCTACGGTATATCGGCACTGGCTATGCTGTCGATGGTGGCACAGGTGGATCACCTGGTCTATCACATCATCGACCCGCATCAGACGAGTTTCTGGCAGGCGATTGGAATCGAGAATGTGCGCCGCGCGGGATATGACGGCAAATACAATCTGCACCTGCTGCCGTCCGAGATCGTGCTGCCCTGGCTGCTGACCAACCAACAGCGTCTCGACTTTGCCTTCATCGATGGCAATCACACCTTCGATCATGTGCTGGTCGATTTTTTCTACGTCAACAAAATGCTCGACATCGGCGGCGTGGTTGTCTTCGACGATGTGCAGATGGAGTCGCAAGCGCGTCTGATGAAACATATTGCCACGTATCCCGCCTACGAACGGATAAACGCGCCTGAATCGCTGGTGGTCGATGGGGTGCGTCGTCCGATTGACAATCCCGCACGCTTTGGGGTTTTTCGCAAGGTCGCCGATGATCTGCGTCAGTGGGATTGGCACGCCGACTTTTGAAACTGTGCCGACCCCACCTCTTGAACGTCCTGCTGGTGCGCGCCTGTCTTGGTGATGCTGCCGCGCTGCACGCCTGGGAAGATCGCGCCGACATCGAGGCGCATGACGCCGATATGCACGCGCTGCTGCCGCTGCTGCATGTCGCCGCTGGAAAGCACGGCTGGACACTGCGTCACGGCGCACGTATCACTGGGGTATATCGTTACTGGTTTGCGCGTAACCAAATGCTGTCCCATACATTCATGGGCGCGGCTGCTGCTCTGGAGAGCGCGCACTACCCGGTGATAGGGCTGGACGCGGCGCTGTGGGGGCATGATCGTGTCGCACTGCATCCGATCGAGGTGCCGACCATGCTGGTACGTCCTGCCGACCAGCGACGGGCGGTGTTTACGCTGCAACAGGCGGGTTGGGTGGCGCAAGGGTGGGTCGCTGGGCGACGCATTCCTTACGCCGAGTCGCTGGCATTTCACCGCGGCGAGGCGCAGTTGATCCTGCGCTGGTTCGCGGTCGATTGGCGCTGTGCACCCGGAGTCGACGATGGGCTGTGGGCGCGTGCTGAAACGCTGGAGCGCGCCGGCGGTGTACAGGTGCGTGTCCTGGCACCCGCCGAGCAATTCGTGTTGAGCGCGGCGCGTATCCCGGTTGTGTGGGCGGAGCGCGCGCCATCGCTGCGGCTGGCGATCCTGCTGACCTTGATCGCCCAGCCCGGATTCTCGTGGGACGAGGCACTCGCCGCCGCCGTGCATTACGGTCTGGCAGCCCATGTCGGCGCGCTGTTGACATTGCTGCGCGACGAGTACAACGCCGCCATCCCCGCTGACGTGCTGGCAAGGCTGGCAGTCCGTCCGTATGCCATCGAACGCATGGATAGTACGGCGCGCGAAAGCGGGGTCGTGTCGGGGTGGCGCACGCATCTGATTCGCTGGTACTACGCGGTGCGCGGGCTGCCGCCGCCGCAGTGGGTGCGGCGCACCGCAGGGTATCTGGCGCGCATGGTCGCTCATGCCTAAACGTGCGCCGAGGAAAAAAATTGCACTACTGCTCGATAACGGGCGCTGGATGCTGGCATATGCCTGGCGCCACGCCGGGCGTTGGCTGCTGATGCTGATCGGCGCGGCACTGGTGGCGGCGGCGCTGCCCGCACTGACCGCGATCGCCGCGCGCGCGCTGATCGACGCCATTTTTGATGCAGTTGGCGCTCAGGCTGATCCGGCCGGTGGAGAGCGCGTGCTGCTCTGGCTCGGCGCCTCAGTGGCGGTCGCCGCTTTGGGTGAGCTGATCCATGCCATGAGCGCGATCAGCGGTGGACGGTTCCGGAGGCGGCTGCATCAGGTGATGACCCTGGACATCATGACGCACGGGTCGCGCCTCGACCTGACCGTATTCGAGAATCCTATCCAACAGGATATGATGGCGCGCATTCAGGACAATATGGCAGAACATGCCGCTCGCTTTTTGGAGCGCCTGATCACGGCGGGCACCGGAGTCTTGAGCGTGATCGCACTGATTGGCGTAGTCATGGCGATCGATCCGCTGGTGATCGTGCTGCTGGCGCCCGTGATGCTCGTTCGTTTCGTGGCGGACTGGCGTCAGGCGGAGCGCACCTTCCGGCTGAACCACGAGCAAACCAACGCCTATCGCTGGACAGGTTATTACAGCTATCACCTGCTCAACTTTCAGAGTGTGCCAGAAACACGCCTGCTCGATCTGGCTTCAACTCTGATCGCGCGTTATCACGCCGTGATCGACGGTGTGCTGTCCGCCGCGCAAAAACTCGACGATCGTCAGATCGCGCTCGACCTCGGTTTCTCACTGCTGACACTAGGCGCTTTTTACGCCGCCTTTGCACGGGTGGTCACGCGCGCCCTCGCGGGTACGATTACAGTCGGGGATGCAGTCGTCTACGGACAGGTGGCGCTGACGCTGCAAACGCGCTTTCAAGCGGTAAGCAAGGCGCTGACCAGTGCCTATCAGGAGACGCTGTACATGGACGACCTGCGCGCGTTCTTCGCATTGGCACCCGCGTGCCCGACGCCGCTGGATACGCCGACAGCAGCGGCGGCGCGGCTCGACATCGAACACATTGGCTTCACCTATCCCGGTCAGGATCGTCCGACGCTCGCTGGCGTGAGCTTCAGCGCGGCGCCGGGCGAGATCGTGGCGGTCATGGGCGCCAATGGGGCTGGCAAATCGACATTGGTCAAATTACTGGCGGGATTGTACACCCCGACCGAAGGTGCGATCCGGTTGAACGGCGTCGATACCCGGACGATTGAGCCAGGCGTCTATTTGCGTCATTTGTCGATCCTGTTTCAGATATACAACCTCTATGAGGGCAGCGTCCATGACAACATCGCGTTTGGCGATCACGCGCGTCTGCTGGATGATCGCACCGCACTGCGCGATCACGCCGAACGTGTCGGAGTAGGTGCCATGATTGCTGGACTGCCCAACGGCTACGACACCCAGGTGGGTTTAAGTTTCCACCATTACACCCTGTCCGGTGGACAATGGCAAAGGCTGGCGCTGGCGCGTGTGCTGGCAAAACAAGCCCCGATCCTCATCCTGGACGAGCCAACTGCCAGCATGGACGCCGAGTCGGAATACGCACTGTTCGAATATCTGCGCGCGACGGCGGCTGCGCGGACGACGCTGCTGATCTCGCACCGTTTCTCGACGCTGAGTCTGGCGGATCGGGTGGTGGTGCTGGAAGAAGGGCGGATCGTCGAACAGGGATCGCATACCGATCTGATCGCGGGCGATGGCATCTACGCACGTGCCTATCGTCTGTACGAGCGGCACATATAACGGTTCATTCATGTGTGCCAACAAAAATCCGGCGTATGATATTGTGTAATATACACTCACGGTCATTCAACTATGTCCTACAACAATACTGAGAGGCTCCCAAATGGCACAGGATCGACTTGCCGGCAGAAGCTCATTGCCCCCGCTCGCTGAAGGGTTACCCTATCTGGGAAGCGCTCTCGACCTGCGCATCGACCCGACTCGCTACCTGGTCGATCTGTACCACCGTCACGGCGCCGTCTTTCGGTTTCGTCTGCTCGGACAAATTTACTGGGTCATGGCGGGGATCGACGCCAATCGCTTTCTCGCGCGTGAAGGCGACGCCCATTTCAGCAGTGAGAAGCTGTTCGGCTCGATGGGGGCAGAGATGGGCGCTGATGCCTATCTGGTAGCGATGGATGGTGCGCCGCACCGCCATTTCCGCAAAGTGATGCGTCGTGGCTACAGCCGTGAGGCGATCGCCACTAGTCTGCCAGCGGTCCTGGACATTGCAGGCGCTCATGCGACCGCGTGGGCGGCGCGCGGCAGCGTCGCATTATTTCCGGCGATGCAGCGCCTCGTCACCGACCAACTGGGTCTTTTGACCGGAGGACGTGTGGCAGGGGAGTATTTCGACGATCTGCGCTTGTATCTCAACGTATTGATGAAGGTGCTGGTACTCAAGACGCGCCCGGCGATCGCCTTCAGGACACGAGCGTATCGCGCGGCAAAGCAGCGCACGGATGAATTCATCACCTCGGTGTTGGATTGGCATCGCGCCAATCCGCCCATCGACCGCGAACCGCGCCTGATCGACGACCTGATCACCAGCCTGGACGATACTAACGCCCCCTATTCCGACGCGACGATCCTGGCAGCCGTGACGGGTGCCTATTTCGCCGGGATGGATACGGTCGCCTCCAGCCTGAGCTTCATGCTGTATGCCATACTGACTGTGCCGAACCTGATGGATCGGGTGCGCGCCGAGGTCGATGCCGCCTTCGAGACAGGTGGCGGGCTGACCGCCGACACGCTGCGACACATGCCCACGCTCCACGATATCGCCATCGAGACGCTGCGGTTGTATCCGGTGGCGCCGTTCACCCCACGCACGGTGGCGCAGGCGTTCGAGTTTGGCGGCTATCAGTTTCCGGTCGGCACAGAAGTATACATCGGCAACACCATCACGCACTTTTTGCCGGAACATTATCCCGATCCCTACATCTTCGACATCGACCGCTTTGCCCGTCCCGATCAACCGAAAATTGGACAGGCTTATGCGCCGTTCACGTTGGGCGCGCACACCTGTCTGGGTGCAGGCATGGCGGAAGTGCAGATGATGGCGACGGCAGCCATGCTGGTACGATCGCTCGATTTTTCGCTCGATCCTGCCAACCCACCGCCGACGATTTACGCTGCGCCGCTGCCCAATCTAGGCACAAAATTTGCCATTCAGATTCACGGAGTCCGCACTGTATGACCCGCCGCGCCCGTCTCGACGCAATCGCCTTGCCCGATTTTGGCACACCCGCCGATGCCCCATTCGACGCGGGCACCGATGAACTGCTGCTGCCCGCGTCGATCTATCACGCGCGGCTGGAGCGACTGAATGCCCGCGCTGCCGATCTGGGCTGCGATGTGCTGGTCGTCTACGGTGACCGTGAACATTTCGCCAACCTCGCCTATCTGTGCGGCTACGATCCGCGTTTCGAGGAAAGCGTGCTGTTGATCGATGTGCGCGGGCGCAAGGCGCCGCATATTCTGGTCGGCAACGAAGGAACCAGCTATATACGTATCAGCCCGATCCTGGCTGACATGACCGTCGAACGCTATCAGCCGCTCAGTCTGCTCGGACAGCCACGCGACAGCACCCGTGCGTTCACGACCATCTGTGCCGACTATGGTATTGGTAGTGGGACGCGCGTAGGGACGATCGGCTGGAAATATTACAGCGCGATCGAGGGCGAAAGCGCCGACACAGCGATCGAGCTGCCTTCGTTCATGGTGGACGCGCTGCGTAACCTCACCGGAGATCGCGCCTTGGTGCGCAATGTGACGGCGCTGCTGATGCGCGCGCGCGATGGGCTGCGCGCGGTCAACGAGGTCGAGCAGCTGGCGCGTTACGAGTACGCTGCCTGTTTCAGCTCGGACGCGGTGCGCGCTGTGATCGCGGGCGCGCAGCCGGGCATGACTGAATATGAAGCGCTGGCGCACATGAATCCGCGCGGAATTCCGCTCAACGCACATATGATGCTGTCATCGGGGCTGCGCACGCGCTATGGTATGGCGAGTCCATCGGGCAAGCGACTGGTGCGCGGCGAGCCGATCGTTGTGGCGGTCGGATTGTGGGGTACGCTGACCTGCCGCGCTGGATTCCTGGTCGAGTCGGCGGATGAACTGCCGGAGTCGATCCGTGATTATCTGGACAAATTGGCGATCCCATACTTCGAGGCGATCGCGGCGTGGTACGAGACCATCGGGATCGGCGTCGCGGGCGGTGATCTGCACCGCGTGATTCATGATCGCATCGGCGATCCCTTCTTTGGCGTCTTTCTCAATCCCGGACACCTGATCGGGCAGGATGAGTGGATCGATGCACCGATCTACGCCGGGTCGGATGTGCCACTGCGGTCGGGCATGGCGCTCCAGGTCGATGTCATTCCCGGCACCGGAACCGACTATTTCAGCAGTAATATCGAGGACGGAATCGCGCTGGCGGATGAGCCGCTGCGTGAGGCGTTCGCCTCGCGCTATCCGGAGGCGTGGGGACGCATCATGGCGCGGCGCGCTTTTATGGGCGAGGTATTGGGAATTCAACTCAAGCCGGAAGTGCTGCCATTCTCGAATCTGGCAGCGGTTCTGCCCCCGTTCTGGCTGGCACAGGGACAGGCTTTGCGGATGGGGTGAGGACGCATAACGATGAGTCCTCACCCCATCCGATCGCGTCTGAATTCGTCTGTCACATCAAATCGGTGAAGAACTCCATCGGCGCGACGCACGCCCCGACGATGCCCGGCCCGGTGTGGACACCCAACACCGGCGAAATGCGCAGCAAATCCATTTCGCCGATGTTCAGCTTGCTTTTCAGCTCGGCTTCGAGGATGTGCGCTTTATCCTCGAATTTGCCGTGCATCACGCTCACCCATACTGGTTTTGTCCCGTAACGGGTCGCCAGATGCGTGCCGATTGTACCGATTGTCTGGGCGATGGTGCGCCCACGCGCCACCGTGCCATACTTGCCATCATCTTGTACATGGATGATCGGCTTGACCGACAGCAGTGATCCGGCGAGCGCCTGCACGCGCCCGATGCGCCCGCCGCGCGCCAGATACTCCAGCGTCTCCAGGGTGTAGATTACCTCGGTCTGCTGACGCAGTGCGCTCAGACGTTCGCCGATCTTGTCCAGCGACCAGCCCTTGTTGAGCGCCATCGCCGCTACCAGCACTTGAAAACGCTGTCCGCACGAGAGCGTCATGGTGTCGATCACCGTCACCTTGCCGCGCTTAATCTGCTGTGCTGCGCCCGTCGCGGTGCTGTAAGTGCCGCTCAATCCCGACGAGACATGGATCGACAGCACATCTTCGCCGGACTGGGTGGCATCCTCGTAAACTTTCAAAAAGTCACCGACCGACGGCTGCGAAGTGGTTGGTACAGCAGGCACCATCGCTTTGAGCCGATCGTAAAAAACATCGGGTTCGATGTCGGCGGCTGCGACCTCCAAATCGGGAAAGTTGATCATCAGCGGGACAACCTTGATGTTATAGCGCGCGATGTCTTCCTGAGTCATGTCGGCGGCGGAATCGGTCACAATTTGCATGGGTTTGTTCCTTATCACTTTACTTAAAAAGACAGTGAGTGTACGCGGGCATCGAACGAAGATCAATATAACGGTTTATTTCATCCGGAAATTTGCTTTTGAGCGAAACAATGTTACGTAAAGCGCCTGTACACCAGCGACATGCCTGGTTCATAACCTGACACTCGAAAACACGCTGTTTTAGGCTCATAAGTATGATCACCTGACTTTCCCGCGTCTGCATGTATGTCTGTTGTATGGCTCGCCATATAGCGACATGTGCTGCCTGGAGAGCGGTGGATTAGACGAGACACTCGTTTTTGTCTGACCGGATGACCGACTTTCCAGAGCGAAAGACGGTCGTTCTTATTTCCGGCTCTTACCATCCAACCTGTGTATATTTCTCGATTGGAGTCACACATGTCCTTTGCTAAACGTCTCGTCCTGGTCGCGTTGATCGCCTTGTTCGCGTTCGCCGCTGGTGTCAGCGCGCAAGAGTCCAACATCCTGCGCGTGGCGACCAACGCCCCGCAGAATCTCGACCCCGCTTTCAGCCCAAATGACCCGGAAACCCTGTTCAACCGCACTGTATATGACTATCTGGTCGAGGTGACCCCCGACAACGCGATCGTCCCTAATCTCGCCACCGAGTACACCATCAGCGACGATGGTCTGGTCTACACCTTCATCGTGCAGGAAGGCGTGACCTTCCACGACGGCGCGGCGTTCACGTCCGCCGATGTCGTCTTCACCTTCGATCGGCTGGTGGAGGTGGGTTCGCCCGCGCTCAACCTGCTCGGCAGCTTCACAGTCGAGGCACCGGATGCGACTACCGTTGTCTTCACGCTGACGCAGCCCAACGCTGACTTTTTGTATGGCGTCGCGTCGCGCTGGTCTCTGATCCTCAAGGACGGCACAACCGAGCCGAATGTCTTCGGGGAAGGCGATGCGGCGTTGGAGTCGTTCAACGGCACGGGACCGTTCGTGCTGACCGCCTACGAGCCGGGCGTGCGCGCGCTGTTCGCCCGCAACGAAAATTACTGGCAGGATGGCGCTCCGCTGCTGGATGGGGTGGAGATCACCTTCATCGATGATCCGGTCGCTCAGGTGGACGCACTGCGCGGCGGCGCGGTCGATTTCATCTTCAAAGTGCCGGTCGATCAGATCAGCGTGCTGGAAGGTGCGGGCGATCTGGTGATCAGCGAAGTTGCCAGCAGCCAGCACCCGGTCATCCGTCTGCGCGCCGATCAGGGCGCCGGCACCGATGTGCGCGTGCGTCAGGCGTTCAAGCTGGCGACCGACCGCGCGGCGCTCAACGACATTCTGCTGCAAGGGCGCGGCGTAGTCGGCAACAACGACCCGATCAGCCCGGTCTTTGGCGCGTTTTTCGATGACAGCATCGAAAACGCGTATGACCCCGAAGCAGCGCGCGCGCTGTTGAGCGAGGCGGGCTACGCCGACGGACTCGCGCTGACGCTGTACACGCCCGACTCGCTTGGTTACGCAGACCTGGCAGCCGTGTTGCAGCAGCAGTGGGCGGCGGCGGGCATCAACGTCGAGATCGTGGTACGCCCGGAAAATGTCTATTACAGCACCGACGAATGGCTGACGGTCGATCTGGGTATCACCGGATGGGGTTCGCGCCCGACGCCGCAGCAGGTGTTGGTCGAGGCGTATGCGTCGGACGGTCTGTACAACGAGAGCCACTGGTTCGACGACGAACTGGACGCTCTGATCGTCGAGGCGGGCACCACCGCCGACCCCGCCGCGCGTGCGGCGCTGTACAGCCAGATCGCTGCGATCTTCGCGGAACGCGGGCCGGTGATCGTGCCGTACTTTACGCAGATCGTCGGCGCGACGCGCGATACTGTGCAGGGTATCGAACTGGCGCCCTTCCCCGGTCTGACCGACTTCAGAGGCGTGTCGATCGGGTCGTAGGCAGGATAGCACACGCTGAGTAAATGAAAGGGGCGAACCGATCGGTTCGCCCCTTTTTATTTTCGTTTAGCTGGATACGCGCCGCATCCATCCGATGCGGGTGTTGGCGTGCCAAACCCGCGCCGTGAAAATTCCGATTACAACGACTCGCCCACCCGTCCAAAATTCGCCGCCAGCAGCGAAAAGTCGGTGATATTGACCACATCGTCGCCGTTGTAATCCGGGCGCGTGTCGTAGCCTGGTTGACCTGCCGCCTTGCCGAATGTTGCAGCCAGGATTGAGAAGTCGGTGATATTGACCACATTGTCGGCGTTGGCGTCGCCCGCCAGCAGCGTCGGCACCGTAATGGCGTTGTCCCCGGTCACCAGTGTCAGATTGACCACGCGCGCCAGGCTTGCCGCGCCGCTGACACGCATTCTGTATGTGCCTGGCACTAGCTGCACAACGAATGTCCCGCCTGGGTCGGTCGTGACCGGTTGATCGAAGACCGCCGCGCCGCCCGCCTGAGGGACGATGCGCACATTCAGGGGCACGATCAAACGTGCGTTTGGCGCGGCGGGACGCCCTTGCAGTCCGACTGCCGCGTCGATGAAGGTGACCAACCCGCCATCGGTGATCGCGCCGACGATGCTCTGCACGTTGGTGCCCGTCGGGGCGCTGTTCGCTGTCACCGCGTTGGAGCTGGCGTTGAGGGTGCCTCCCTGGGTGTATACGCCGCCGCCTGCCCCGGTCGCGCTGTTCGCGGTCACGGTGCCACCCGTGACATTGACCGTCCCGGCTGCGCTGTAAATACCGCCGCCGTTGGGCGCACTGTTGCCGCTGACGATGCTGCGCAGCAGATTGACTGTCCCGGCTTCCGTGAAGATGGCGCCGCCGCGCGCGCTGGCGTTGTTGCCGCTGAGGGTCACCCGATTCAGCGTGAGCGTGCTGGCGCTGGTGTGGACGCCGGCGCCGTCGGTCGCGGCACCGCCGCTGATTGTCAGGTTGTTGAGGGAGACGGCGACGACAGTGGTGACCGTGATCGTGCGACCGACGCCGCTGCCGCTGATCGTCGTAGTCGCGGCTCCTACGCCCGTGAGGGTCAGATTTTTGGCAATGGTGACATTTTCGACGTAGGTGCCCGCGGCGATCAGCAGCACATCGCCGGATTCAGCACAGTTGACCGCCGCCTGAATATGCTTGTAGGTGGCGCTGGTGCGCGGGACAGGGCAGGGCGCCCCGGTCAGTACGGTGCCGCTGGCAGCGTTGACGTTCAAGACCGCCGCCGCGCTGACGCCGAAAACACTCATACTTATGACAGCAATCGCTATCGCCCCGATGATGACCCGAAACCGCGTGTTATTGCTCATACCATCGCTCCCCGCGCTCAGTTCGCTCGAATATCTTATCCTGTTATTATACGCGCAATGTCACAATTGGCACTGTGCGCAAGGATCGCGCGTCGGTTTACGCGGCGACTTCAGCAATGGTGGGCTGATCCTCTTTCACCCGTGCGCCGCCGATCGCGCCGGTCACGCGCGCGAACAGCCACCACAAGCCGTACATCAGGAACACCTGCAGGTAGAGGATCGCCGGAATGCGGATGATCTCGTTCGCCTGGAACGGCTGGCGTATGACCAGATAGGTGAACAGCGCCGACGCCAAAAACCCGCTGTAGAAGATCGTCTTGACCCAGGGCTTCAGTCCGAGTCCGTGCATCTGCGTGACGATGAACATAGTCAGAAACCCGAACAGGAACATATAGATCAAGCCGCCACCCTGATTCAGGGCGACCAGCGCGGCATGAGGCAGCACCATGATCTCGACCAGCAGCTTCCAGTATTTGTTCTGGTGTGTGCGCGTGAAAAAGAGCGATCCTTGTGCCATCACCAGAAACACGCTGATGAAGCCGCCCAGATGTCCTAAGGTCGGCACCATCGGATGAAACCAGAAGGTGTAGATGACGGCGAAGCTGAAGGCATAGCCGTGATACTGCTTCATCCAGTGATAGAATTCCTGACGAAATTTAATCTTTCTGCCAAAGAACATCCCGCGCCGCTTGTTCTCCATTGCCATGATCACGAACAACATCATGATCACCGTCGCCTGCGCCGTCCAGCTTGGCAGGTCTTGCGCGATCGCATCGTAAAAGAAGGCGGTCTGGGCGAAGTGCAGCGCGATGAAAACGAGGTTGATCACGATCGCGGCGACATTGGCGCCGCGCAGGGTCGCCGTGTACTTGACGTAATGTTTTTGCGCGTAGTAGATGGTCAGCCAGATCGCCAGATTGTGCAGCGCAAAGCCGACCCACGCCGTCGCCCGCGACCAGAAATCGGGGTCGGCACGCTGCCAGTCGTAGAAGAAGGCGTCATTGATAGTCGGCGTCGCCAGCTCGAAGCGGGTCAGCCACACGCCGAGGGCGACGATCGCCAGACATGCCGCGATCGAAAACAGGATGCTGGCATCCGCGACAGCGGCGTCAGTGATGCGTTGACGCCACGAGCGTGGCGCTGGCGTAGGTGTGTCGATGGTCGTGGTCATGGATGGGAAAACCTTTTTTATAGAGAGTGCGCAGCGATAATCGCGCGTTTTAATGGATTGGCACTAAATATCCCATGAGCGTTAAATGAAAAACATCCCGGTTTTTCTACACCACCCTACGGATCACGTCCAAATAGCGATCCTTCACCACGTCGGCGCTCAGGTGCGCCTCGGCATAGCGCCGACCCGCCGCACCGAGCGTCGCCCGCCGACCCGGATCGTCCGCCAATGACCGGATCGCCGCCGACAGTGCGTCAGCGTCACCGACGGGGACGACAACCCCGGCGCCCGACTCCTCGATCAGGCGTGCGCCTTCCCCCCGGATCGCCGCGATAATTGGCGTCCCCGTCGCCAGCGCCTCGTACAACTTTGCCGGACGAGTGCCCGCCGCCAGCGCGTGATCGCCCATTGCGATCAGACACAGATCGCCATCCGCCCATACGTCTGGCATGAGGTTGTAGGCGAGAACTCCTGTGAAATACACATTGCGCAGTCCGCGTCTCGCCGCATCCGCCTGCACGTCATCGGCTTTGCTGCCCGTGCCGACATAGACGAACGACACATCAGGGCACAGCGCCGCTGCGTCGAGCAGCGTCTCGAAATCGTAGGTGGTAGACAGGTTGCCGATGTGCAGCGCGACGACGCGATCGGCTTCGATGCCAAAGCGCGCGCGTAACATGCCGGAGCGTGTGCGCGGCTGGAAAAAATCAAGATCGACGCCATTGGCGATCAGGCTCACTTTCGCCGGATCTGCCCCATGTCGCCGGATACCCGCGATCACGCCGTCGGTCATGCCGACGATCTGCGCCGCGTCGCGGTACGCCCACCCCGCGACGGGCATGGCGAGTCTGACCAGCGGATGCGTTGCAGCCAGCGTCCCGGTCTCGACGGCGGACTCGGGCCACAGGTCGCTGACGTTCAGCACGACCGTCGCACGTTTTACCCGTTTCAGCCAGCCGCCCGCGATCGCCATGAACAGCGGGTGCGACTCGACCAGGATTACATCGGGACGCGCAGCGAAAGTCCCGTGCAGCGCTACCGCGCACATCGCGCTGATCTGATTGAGTAACCTTGCCGCTGTCCCCTTGCCCCCGGCGTACACCCATCCACGCAGCACGTCAGCGCCATCGATGCGTTCGCGCATGAACACACGTCCGCGATAGCCATCGGCGATGCCGTTGCTGCTGTAGTGCGGCATGACGGTCAGCACGGTGACGCGGTGTCCATCCGCCACCAGCAGCCGCGCCAGCCGGCTGAGGCGCACGGCGGCGGCGCCGGTGTCCGGTGGGAAATACTGCGTGACGATCCACAGGTGCAGCGGGGTCATGGCGTGCCTGTTTTGCGCGGGATCACCTCGGTCAGCGCGCGTTCCAGTGTGCCGACGATCGCCCGCTCGCTGAAGCGCTCGACGATGATCTGGCGCGCCGCGTCACGGTCGAAGCGGTCGTATTCCGCCATCATGCGCCGCATCCCGTCGGCGAGCGCCTGGGTATCGCCGGGCGCCACCAGGATTCCAGTCGAGTCGGTGATGTAGTCTTCTGGTCCGCCGCAGCGGGTCGATAACACTGGGATACCGCACGCCATCGCCTCCGCGATGCCGACGTTGAAGGTCTCGACTGTGCTGGCACATACGACGGCATGGCTCGCCTGGAGCAGATCGCGCAGTTCATCCATCGTCAAGCGCGGCAAAAAGCGCACCTGATCTGCCAGCCCGTGCGCCCGCACGTCCGCTTCGATCTCTGGTTTCAGCGTCCCGGTGCCGCGCACATGTAGACGCACATCCGCACGCCCGGCGAACTGCGCGAAAGCGGCGATCAGGTGGTGGTACCCTTTGCGCCGCTCTTTCATCTCCGCGATGATAGTGAATTGAAAGGGGGGACGCGGTGTCACCGGTCCGGGCGAGAAAAAGCCGGTATCGACGACGTTGCCCAACACGTCGAGCGACACATCCAGCGCGTAGCCGTGCAGCGCATCGACCAGCGCCGTTCCGACTGTGAACGGGGCGTCGATCGATCGCAGCGTCCGGCGGATGATGGACGGCTGACCTGGAAAGATCGCGCGTCCTTCCTGATACGCGCTGGAGTGTTCCAGCAGTGCCGACCGCACCCCATAGCGCCGAGTCAGCGCCGCTGCCAGCACGCCGCCGTAAAAAATATCGTGGGCATAGAGCGCGTCCGGCACTCCGTGCGCTTTCACATAGTCACGATAGGCGCCCATACCCGCCGACCGCGCCAGCGCCGACGCGATCGGCGGCAGCGGACGAAAAAACCAACCCCAGTGCATCCGATAGACTGGAATGTCGTCAGCATACGCGAAATAGGTTTCGTGCGTCACCGGGCGCAGGCTGGCGATTCCAGCGCGTCGCAGGTGTTCGCGCGTCGCGCTAAAGCGCGGCAGCACGATCACGCCGACGCGGTGTCCTGCCCGGTGCAGCGCCAGCGCCTGTTTCTCGATGAAGGTGCCGACGATTGGATTTTCGGTGGTGGGGTAGTACGATGCCAGGATCAGGATGTGCATGATGTCATATCCCCTCCTGTTGGTGCATCCACATCGCAGCGGTGATCGCCCGGTGAATCGCGGCGCTGCCGTCGATCGCCCCGCTTAGATGGCGTGTCCACAGCGACTCCGCACGCTCACGGTCGAGCCAGCCGCGCGGCATGACGACATCACGCCAATATGACTCGACCTCTCTGCGCAGCGCCCCATCGGTGCGTAACCACTGCCCAAACGGGGTCGGATAGCCAAGCTTGTCGCGCCGATCGACGACCGCATCCGGCAGCGTGCCGCGTAACGCGCGCCGCATGATCACCTTATTGACCGCGCCGACAATTTTCTGATCCCCTGACACGCCCAGCGCGAACTCCGCCAGGCGGTGATCGAGATAGGGGACACGAGCCTCGATGCCGTGCGCCATACTGTTTCTGTCCTCGTAATGCAGCAGCGCCGGGATGCTGTCGCGCCGCACCGCTGCATACAATACCTGATTGAGCGCGTCGGCGCCGGGCAGGTAGGGTGTCGCACGTGCCGCGCGGCGCGCCTGTGCCAGCGCGGTCATGTCCGTTGAGCTAATGCCAGCACCCATGCGTCCATGACGGATCACACCGGACGCGCGTGATACCAGTTCGCGCGCGCTGTACCAAGGCTGAAAGCGTCCCCATGCCTCGCGTGCAAAGTGCGCCATTTGCGGTGCCCACTTCAACGGATCACGTCGGCGCAGATCGTTCAGATGTGCCATTACATAAGACAGATAGCCGCCAAATAATTCATCGGCGCCCTGTCCGTCGAGCAGCACTGTCACATTGCCATGTGCCAGCCGCATCACCGCATTTTGCGAATACACGCCAGGGGTTGCGGTCGGGATGTCCTGATGCCAGGTGATATGATCGAGCTGCGCGAGATAATCGCGTGAGTCGGGCGTGGTCGTGTGGCGGCGTGTATTGTAGGCTGCGCTGACCAGATCGATATAGCGACTCTCGTCCATGCCGCGCACCCTATAGACCGTGCTGAAGCTGTTGATTGCCGCGTCGGGCTGGTCGGCACGCAGACGCGCCGTAGACAGCGCCACGATCGCGCTGGAGTCGAGTCCGCCGCTGAGACAGGTGCCGACGGGGACATCGCCTACCAATTGCAGTCGTACCGAGTCGTCCAGCAAACGCAGGAATTCGTGTTCCGGCTGCGTATAGTCATAGACAGCACGAGCGCGGGCAAGATCGAAGTCCCACCAGCACACAGGCGCGCCGACGCGCCCATTTTCGACTGTCAGATGATGACCGCCGGGGAGTTCGCGCACACCCTGGAAAAACGTATTCGGCGCATCGTAGACCACACCGTCGGTCAGAAACAGCGCCAGCGCGCTCATGTCCGGTATCAGCGCTGATGGCACGAGCGGACGCAGCGCCTTGATCTCGCTGGCAAAGGCAAGACGTGCGCCGTCGTCGGCGTAATACAGCGGCTTGACGCCGAAATGATCGCGTGCCAACCACAGACGACGCCACTGCCGATCGTAGAGCGCGAACGCGAACATGCCGACGAAGCGATGCAAACAGTCCGTACCCCACTCAGCGTAGGCGTGCAGGATGACCTCGCCATCGCCCTGCGTGTGAAAGCGCCGACCGAGCGCGATCAGTTCAGTACGTAACGTCTGATAGTTGTAAATTTCGCCGTTGAAGGTCAGCCACAGATCGCCGTCTGGGGTGGTCAGCGGCTCGTGTCCACCAGGGGAGAGATCGATGATCGAGAGACGGCGGTGTGCCAGAGCCAGATCGGGGGCGAAGGGCAGCGGATCGCCCGCATCGTTCCAGTGTCCTCCGGGGATGGGTGAGACGGTATCATCGCCTTTGCGCAGCGCATGGGCGCCTGTGCTGGAATGCGTGAACCACAACCCTTCGTCGTCTGGTCCGCGATGACGCATGATCGCCGCCGCTTCCGCGATGCGCGCCGGGTCGATCACGCCGCCGCTGTAATGCCAGATACCTGCAATGCCGCACACAGAGTCCGCCTATTCAAATGTGGCGATGTCGCCTGGTTGCAATTCACCCAGTTTAGCACGGACAGCGGGCATGAGCGGCAGCAGCAGCTCAAGCTTATTTTTGTAGGCTTTGAGGACGACGACAATGAAGCCCACTTTTTGAAAGTTTTGCTGATACTGCATGTTTTGGTCAGCAGTGACAAAAACCTCGAATTGACCCTGCATCAGCTTGATCAACGCTCCGTTTTTAATGCCAGCCCATCCCATGTCCGGGACAGTTGTTACGGCGTGATCAGTGCCAAAGTGACCCCGCAGCTTGCGTGGAATATTCTCGTCAAGGAGAATGCGCATCAGTGTTTGCAATCAAAAGGGCACTCGCCTTTTCAAGAAACGCAATCGCATGTTCCCGCGTGACCGAAGGGAAATCATCCAGGAATTCGTCCAGGGTTTCTCCCGTTGTGAGATAGTCAAGGAAATTCTTCACAGGGACGCGCGTTCCCGTGAAAACAGGGGTGCCGCTCACGATTTCCGGGTCAATAGTGACAAGTGATGGGCGCTGCATAATTGTCCCTCCTTAAGGCGTCGTTTCATTTTACATCAGTTTACGGCTAATCTAGCCTTTCACCGCGCCGACCAGGATGCCGCGCGCGATGTAGCGCTCCAGCACGATCGCCAGGATGATGATCGGCGCCAGCATCAGGGTCACCAGCACCGAAATATTCCACCACTGCGGTCCGCGTGTGGCATTTTGCGCTGCGACCAGCAGCGGCATGGTCTGCGTCTCGGCACCCGTCAGGAACAGCGCCAGCGTGTACTCGTTCCAGGCGAACACCAGCACGATCAGAAACGTGGCGATCAGTCCCGGCATCGACAGCGGCAGGATAATGCGAATCAGCACGGTATAGCGTGACGCGCCGTCGATGAAGGCGCTTTCTTCCAGTTCCAGCGGAATCCCGTCGAAATAATCGCGCATGAACCAGACCACCAATGGCAGATGCACGGCGGTATAGACGATGATCATGCCCTGATGCGTATTGAGCAGACCCAACTGCTGATACATAATGTAGATTGGCAGGATCACCGCGATCGGTGGCAGCATGCGCTGACTGACCAGCCAAAAGGCGATATCGCTGTTGCCAATGGTGCGCTGAAAGCGCCTGGCGATCGACTGACTCAAAATGATGAACACCCCGATCACCACGACGATCGACAACTGCCAGGGAACGCCTGCCACAGTGAGCAGGGCAGCGCCGATCGCGCACAGCAATCCGAGCAGGATCAGGGAGATCTTAGGGGCATACGTGAATCGGCTCAGAGCATACGATGCCGATGAGCCAATGATCAGCGCACATAGCGAGGCGATTACTGCGATCCCGATCGTATTGGTGTACGGGCGGATGACGAAATTGCCCTGGGTGATCAGCAGTTCCTGCCAGGTGTTCAAATTCGGTTGAAAGTCCGCGAACGGGACGTACAGCGGGCCGTTGTTCACATCCGCTGGCGACTTGAATGAGGTGGTGAACAGCCAGTACAGCGGCAGGATCACCACCGCCGCCCACAGAAACAGGAAAATATAAGAGACAAACGCCCGGATCGGCGATGGGCTGAACGGATCGGAACGGCGGGTCAGTGCGCGGATCATGCGAATGCCTCCAGTACGCGGCGGCGCACGATATTGACGAACACCATCGCCATGAACGTCACCACGAACAACAGAATGTATGCCACCGCTGAGGATATGCCCAGGTCGAGCGCGCGCCAACTGTAGAAGGAATGCAGTGTCAGCGTCTCGGTAGCAGTGCCAGGTCCGCCACCTGTCAGCACGTTGGGAATGTCGAGAATTTTGAAGGCTTCGATCATCCGGATCAGGATCACCGTCGTACTGACCGGGATCACGTCTGGCAGCACGATATAGCGGAATAACTGCCAGCCGTTGGCGCCGTCCACCAGCGCTGCTTCGACCGTCTCTTTTGAGACACCTTCGAGGGCAGCCAGCAGGATGATAAACATGAACGGCGTCCACTGCCATACATCCCCGACGATGACGGCGAGGCGAGCGCTGTGAGCGGTGTCCAGCATCGAAAAATTTTGCAGACCGAGTCCGACCCAGATAAATTCGAGCGGACCGACGGTGGTATTGGTCAGCATCCTGAACAGGAAGCCGACCCCGACGGGGGTGATCATCATCGGCAGCAGGAACAGCACCCGAAAGAAGCGCTTACCACGCAAATTCTGAGTTAGCAGCAGCGCCAAGCCGAAGCCGATCGCGTATTCCAGCGCCACTGCGCCAAAGACGATCAACAGCGTAACGGTGAGCGTGCCGGGGATGCCGATACCAGTCAGAGTCGCCACCGCCATCAGCGCCAGCGATCCAGCGATGATCATGGTGATCACGCGCATGATCATCCCAAATACACGTCGGCGCGGACTGGTGACGTACTGATAGAACAAGACCAGCATCACCACGACAAATGCTGCGAAGACGATCCACGCGGGTAAGCTCAGTTGGTCCAACGGGGTAAATTTGCCGAGTAAATGCCGCTGTTCGCTTCCAAAGAACAATTTATTGTAGTTGGCGAAGCCGACCCAGGTGATCTGAAAGCCGCCGCGCACGAATTGAAAGCGCGAGAACGACAACACAATCGAGACGAACAATGGAAATAAGGCGAACACCAGCACGATCAACACGGCGGGCAGCAGCAGGACGTGCGGCGCGGCGTCGTCCAGGCGTTCGGCAAAGGTACGCCGGGGCGGGTCGCCTGGAACGGCATTGGTGCGGTTGACGGCGACCATGTGCGACTCCCTGGTCAAAATGAGGGTTGGATACAAGGCTCTCAATGTAATCGAATCGGGGGTGGTACACGACCACCCCCGATTTGTTTATCGGTACAGCAGATTTGGCACGCCAAACCCCTGCCACGACAGTAGATATTATTTAATCATACAGGAACGCATCACGAACCGTTCTTACCCAATGCGCGTCCTGTTTGGTTGTGATTAATTGCCGCCCTGGATACCCAGCGTCGCCAGATACGCCGTCTTCTGGGCGTCACGTCCGAGTTCGTCGCTGATCTCGTTCCAGCGCGCTTCGATCTCGGCGGCAGCTTCTGGAGCCGTCAGTTCGTCCGCCAGGAAGCGTGCCAGCACTTCATCCAGGACAACCTGCTGATAACGCTGATTCTGCGGCACGCGCAGATCGAGTACCATGTTCGGGCTGCTGAGGCTGGCGTTGATCGCGCCCAGATAGTTGGTCGCGGACTCTTCGCTGAAGCCGCCTGCCATCCAGTTGCTCATATCTTCAAACTGGCTGACGCGATAAGGATTGAACCCGGTCTTGCCGATGGTCACATCGACGTTCGATTGTGCGGGCGCTGATACATACGAGAAGAAAGCATAGGCAGCATCTTTCACCTGTTGATCGGCAGCCGCGCTGATGCCGCCCGACCACCCGCCAAAGGCGGCGTAGGGAGCATGGTTGACGCCACCGATGTGGTTGGGGCAGGTCATGTCGTCACAGGTGACCAGCTCACCCGTCGCGCGGTCCAGCACTTCGGTCGTCCCTGGGCTGATGACCGCGCCCGTCAGACCGTTGACCATCGAGCCTTCTTCGACCGCCAGCGAGCCAATATCGCCCCAGTCGAGTGTGAGGGCACAGCGACCCGCCGTCCACAGACCGCGCGTATCGCCTACACCGATGCTCAGTTCGTCCGCCGGGCCAAAGTCATTGGTGGCTTTGTAGATTTCCAGCGCACGGATGAAGCCGGGGTTGTTGGTCAGCGGGTTGAACGTCTCGCTGTCAAAGAATGCACCCTGCGAGGTGCCGCTGGTTTGCAGGAACGGCGCTGCGATGCTGTAAATCCACCAGTAACCCTGTTCGCCGCGCTTCTTGGCGATGCACGAGCCGAAATCGCCTTCACCGTCGCCGTTCATATCCATGCCGTTGGCGGCTTCGGCGATCGCCAGGTATTCATCCCAGGTTGTCGGCGGTTCCATGCCGAGATTTTCCAGCACGTCGGTGCGGTAGTACACCATGTGAAAATCGCCGTCGAGGGGGATGGTGTAGGTGGCGCCCTCATAGGTGGCGGAGAATTCACGGAAGAACTGTCCTACGTCGTCCCAGGCGATCTGTTCGTCAGCTTCGATGTAGGGGGTGAGGTTTTCGATGTAACCGGGGATGACGTAATCGCCCATCCACTGGGGCGCGAACACGAACGCCTCATAGCTGTTGGTGCCCGTCGCCTGGTCGGTCAGGATCGTCTGATACAGGTCGCTGAAAGGTACCGTGACGACATTGACGGTGGCGCCGGTCATAGCGGCGAATTCCGGGGCGTGGCGCTGGAGTGGCTCGGCGATCTGCGGACCGGTGAAGGTCAGCACGTCGATGGTGACGCCCGCGTAGGGCATATCCTGCGCTGCGACGAACGAGGCGCCGAGCAGAGCGAGGGCAACGATCAAGAGAAGGGTAAGTTTACGCATGACAGAAAGACTCCTGTGGCTAAACAGTTCTAGTTTTGCAAAGGGATACAGTGCGGATATGGATATCATGGCGCGAGTGGGTGGGGTGGTCGTCCTCCTCATCGACGGACACAGAATTTCAGTGTGTAACGATGCAGCTTTCGTTTTGCATCGTTACCTTACAAAGGATTATATCTCATCATCCGCAATTTGGTTGTCGATACAAAATGCAAACGAACTATGATGGTAAACGTTTGCAGAAATTTGTCAAGCATTTCGCGCTAATCTGATGTAAACTGCACTACACAGGAGAAAATATTACTGAAAACGTTTGCAGTATTTTTGTTACAGGAGCGGTAAACGATGGCAAGCATGAAAGATGTGGCATTCAAAGCGGGTGTGTCGGTGGCGACAGTCTCGCGGGTACTGGCAGACAAGCCGCACATTCGTCCCGAGATTCGCGCGCTGGTGCTGCAGGTGGTCGAAGAATTGAATTATCGTCCTAATCGACTTGCCAGCAATCTGCGGCGGCAGACCTCGCAGGTGATCGGGGTACTGGTCGGCGATATTCGCAATCCGTTCTTCACCGCGATGGCACGGGCGATCGAGGATGTGGCACATCGTCATGCGCTGAGCATTTTTTTGTGTAATACCGATGAATCACCCGAAAAAGAACAGCATTATCTGGAGACCCTGCTGGATGAAAATGTAGGCGGGATCATCTTTGTGCCGACGCGGGAACAAATCGACGGCTATCATTTTCTGCTGGAGAGCGACGCCGCTGTCGTGACGATCGATCGCCGCATCATGGGGGCGAATATCGATACAGTGTTGAGTGACAACGTGCGTGTGGCACACGCTCTGACCGCCCATCTGATTGGGCACGGACATCGACGGATCGCGGCAGTGTTCGGATTACAGGAGAGTACCACCGGGCGCGAACGCATGGACGGCTACCGCGCGGCGCTGATCGAGGCGGGGATCGCGTTTGATCCAGAGATCGCCACCTATACCACGCCGCGGGAAGAATACGGTCAGCAAGAAGTGGCGCGGCTGCTGGCGCTGAGTCCGCAGCCCGACGCGATCCTGACTGGCAACAGCCGCCTGACCATCGGTGCGCTCAATGCCATTCGTGAGGCGGGACTGTCGATCCCCGACCATGTGGCGCTGGCAGGATTCGACGAAACGCCCTGGATGTCGCATGTGGGCTTGGGAATCACCGTGATCAGCCAGCCCACCTACGAGATGGGGCAGACCGCCGCCGAGCTGTTGCTGGAGCGGATGCGCCAGCCCGATCGTCCGACGCGGGAGATCATCCTGAATGGCAGCCTGCTGGCACGGGGCAGCAGCGGGCGATAGAATTGAAATAGGCGACAAGGTGAAATGAGAAGAAACATGAAAGCGACTCGTGTCCTGGTTGACGGCTATTTTAATGACGAGCGTGACGATTTCGATCGTCTGTTTGATCTGGCTCAGACCGTGCGAACAACCGCTGGTGATTTGTGGTTCGATTTCACGGGCTGTCAATTTCTCGCTCAGAATGCCATAGCGATCATTGGGGCACTTTGGGTGATGGTGCAAGAAAAGGGCAAGCAAGTCTATTATTCTTTTGAAAATATGAATCCCAGGGTGCGAAGTCATCTGTAAAGTATAGGTTTTTGCGATTATTTTCTTCCTGATCGTACAAAACCTTTAAAGCAGACTGCGGTTCCATTTCGTTTGGATCCAATTGAAGATGAAATGGAATACGTCAGCTATTTACTGGATCATTGGCTTGTTCCGTCACGGATTAGTGTCGATGATACAGTTTACGATTCGGTAGTCTCGTGCGTTATGGAGATTTACCTGAATGTATTTCATCATACCGAGTCGCCAATCGGGGTAGTGACGTGTGGGCAATATTTTCCAAATAAAAAAGAGTTGGATATCACGTTGGTCGACTTTGGTGTTGGCATTCCTTCAAATGTAAGGCGATTTTTGAAAAAGTCGCGGCTATCAGCGGGAAATAGTATTAAATGGACATTTCAGGAAGGCAATACCACGCTGAAGGAGCCGAACACGATACCGCGCGGGAGAGGGTTGAAAGAATTAAAACGCTTCATTCAAGCCAATAAAGGGAAAATTGAAGTGTACAGTGAGACGGGACGTATGGTGGTGGACTCGAATGGTGAACATGCCTATAATGACATGATACACAGTTTTTCGGGGACAGTGGTACAAATTACACTGAACTGCGATGAGATGAAAAGTGCTCACGAGAAATTTATCGGCACTATTCCGACAAATAATTCTCTCTTTTAGTGGGCAGGATCATGGAGACTAAAATGGAATCTGTAAATATAGAGATACACAAATTGGTAGGCGAATTTGCGATCACCCTGGATGATGGCGAAAAAATCTATGCCATTATTCATCCTGCCATGCAAAAGGGTCAGCCAGTGAATCTTGATTTTTCCGGAGTGCGCATTTTCGGCTCTCCGTTCATGAATGCCGCTATTGGACATCTGCTTCAGGATTTTCAATCGGAAGAATTGAACCGTCTGTTACTCATCGATCGTGACAAGATTACCCCAGTGGGTTTGTCGATTCTGCGCCGCGTCATCGAGAATGCGAAGGCATATTATGCTGATCCTCTCGTGCGAGATGCAGTCGAACAAGCTATAGCTGAATATTTAGAGGATTGATCAATGGTAAATCAGTTCTTTGTTAAAGCGGACGTAGTCGATATAACGAACGACTCGCCTCAAGCTGCCGACCAATTTTTTGTAGATACAAATGCTTGGGAATTTTTGACCTACATACCTGTGAGTTTGAGCCCAATTACGCCAAAACCTTATCAAGTACGGGACTATCCTAATTACATCAAACACGCTTTGAAGTCTCGATCGCGATTATATCGTTGTGGATTATCCTTTTCAGAATTGTCCAGCCTCATAGAATTTAAGCGCTGCGCCAATTTTCTACACAAAGTACCTGATAAAAGAGAGTTAAAGTATTTTCGTCACAATAATCCAATTGAGCGCGCGGGAGTGGTGGCTGAAATTCAGAGTCGTTGGTTAGACATTACACAGTTTAGCGAAGATTTGTCACTGACTATAGATGACGTACTGATAAATCGATCCTTAAATTTAATCGGAAACGTTCAAGTCGATATGTATGATCTGTTTTATGTTGAAGCAATGGCATTGGCAGGACTTACTCAGATCATCACAGATGATGCTGATTTTGTCACTATACCCGGCATTACCGTATTTACATCTAATCGCAATGCGATTGAATTAGCGCGCAGTCAGGGTAAGTTGTTAAAACGCTGATGGCAGCCTGCTGGCACGGGGCAGCAGCGGCGCAAAGATAAAGACTTCATGAAATTAAGAGAGACATGCGTAAGGGTTCGCCGCTGATTTTCATCCGCTGTTTTGTGTATGGTGGTGCCAGAAAATGAGGCGATTGACCGATGCTCGACTTCAAGCAGTTCCCTTTCGATTTCAAGCGCGTGTATCTCCGTGAGCCAGACCCCGATCCCGCTGATCATATCAATGACCTGCGTCCACTCACCGCAATGCTGGCGCAAGGAGTCGTGCAGGAAAATACCCCGCTTCTGACGATGTCGCTGCATGATCGGGTCATCACCTTCATCACCACGCAAGCCGTCTATCGTCATGTCATCTACGGTTCGGTCGAGGGCGTGCCCTGGATGGTCTCATTTTGTTCGGTGTGCAACAGCGGCGCGGCATTTTCCCCCGTAGTCGATACGCGCGTGCATACCTTCGGGGTTGGCGGCATGTACGATGCGATGGTGCTGCTGTACGACCAGGAGAGCGGGTCGTACTGGGATCACATCACCGGGCGGTGCTTGCATGGGACGCTGCGTGGCAGACAGCTCACCCGCTTGTCCAATCTGCTGCATACGACCGTCAGGCAGGTCTTGATCGAGCATCCTGATGCCGTGTTGGGACAGTCCGTGTTATCCCCGGCACAGCAAGCGTCAGGTAAAGAAGATGGTGGTTGGAGGATGGAAGCACAGCCAGCCTGGAGTAAGGGATTGGCGGCGACCCTTGCGGACGAAGATACCCGCCTGCCGCGACTGGAGATGGGCTTAGGCGTGTGGTCGGACACCAGCCGATACTACTATCCGATCAGCCGCCTCTATGGCGCCAACAACGTTATTTTCACTACACTCGACGGACGGGGGCTGCTGGTCTACATCGATCCGGAGTCGGGTACGCCGATGGCGCTGTTTACCGACGCCAGTGGGTATGAATGGCGCCACCACACGCTGCTGCTAAACAATGGCGACAGCGTGCGTGATGGTGTGGTGTTCACGAAAAGCGGTGTGCGTCAGAGCGACCGTCCGCTGCAATTGTTCTCTCGCTGGTATGGGTTTGCCATCAAGTTTCCTGGCTGCGGTATCTATGGACGCGGAAGTTAGGAATGTCCTGGTACGCGCACCAGGACATTTTTGTGAGACACGGGGGCGACCGTGCGGGTCGCCTCTACTCGGTTGTAAAATAGCCCCCGGCGATGGTCTGATTCCCACTTTCCTCTAATGCCAGCACTTCCAACTCATACCCTGTCCCTGGCTCCAGAAATTCGATCGGCACGGGCAGACGGTTGCGGTCTGCAGGAACATGCACATCGTAGATGGGGCGTGAAAACCCGTGCGGGTCGTTGTGTTCCAGGCGCGTGACGATGATCTCGTAACCAGTAATCGTCACCGGGCGACCGTCTACCGTCTGCGTCACGTCTTCCCACTCGATTACCAGGTCTGTCATCGACACCAACACCTCGCCCGCCGTCTCTTCATCCGGGGACAATGCCGGGGTGACGATCACAGGTTTCGCGGGGATGTTGTGGGTAAACAGTGCCGCGCCGACCAAGCTCGTTCCGTCGAAGTTGACCCCCATTACGGTATATTCCCCTTCAGGAAACGCCGTTGCTAATTCTGCAAAGCCAAACTCGTCCAGGACGGGTTCACGTGATTCGAAGAAGATGTCCGCCATCGTCAGGTCGCCCAATGACGACTCTGGGCTGACCGACAGAATCAGCGTGCCATCCGGGGCGAATACGCACAATTCTGACCAACCATGATCGCCGAACGCGCCATGTACGCCCAGGTCGTCGGCATGGGCGTTGTACTCGATAATCAGTTTGGCGGTGCCGATAGCGGTGGTTTCCGTGGACGCTGCCATGCAGGCGTCATCGTCGGTGGCATCATCATCGTCGGCGTATACCGACCCGGCAAGTGTGACTGTCATCGTGACGGTGAGCAAGGCGGATAAAACGAGCTTACGAAAGTTGCGCATGATCTTCTCCAAGAGTGTTACAGGTCGAATTGACTATGATCAAGGTCGCTGTCAGGATTGAGCGCGGAAATTAAATGGCAATTAAATCCAGAATAGCTGCGCGAATCGACCGTTGGGAAGTGGTTTACATAAATTAATCGTGATTTAATGCGTTCTGACGATGATCGGTTGAATAGGTGAAATGAGGACTCGATGCGGCTGCTGCTGGTAGAAGACGAACCTAAAATGCGCGCCGCCCTCGAACAAGGTTTGGAGGAGGCGCGTTACGCGGTCGACACCGCCGCCGACGGAGACTCAGCGCTGGAATGGGCGCTCAATGTCTCTTATGATCTGATCGTGCTGGATGTCATGCTGCCCGGACAGGACGGATTCGCCGTCTGTCGTGCGTTGCGTGCTCGTCGAATCGCCACCCCGGTTTTGATGCTGACCGCACGCGACAGCGTGGAGGATCGCGTGACTGGGCTAGACTGTGGCGCCGACGATTATCTGGTCAAGCCGTTTGCTTTTCGTGAGCTGCTGGCACGAATTCGAGCGCTCTTACGCCGCGACTCACCCCAAAAATCTCCCCTTTTGACAGTCGGCGATCTGACACTTGATACCACGACTCATAGTGCGCGACGTGGCGATCACATGATTGTCTTGTCTACCAAGGAGTACACGCTGCTGGAATTGTTGATGCGCTACCCCAATCAGGTCTTTTCGCGGTTGGTGATCGCGGATCATCTGTGGAGTTATGACGATGCGCCCGACTCCAATGTCGTCGATGTCTACATCCGCTTCCTGCGCAGAAAGATAGACGATGACCACGATGATAAATACATCCGCACAATTCGCGGGACGGGTTATCAACTGGTTGACCCATCTGACCATTAGAAGTCTGCGCGTCCGACTGGCATTGTGGGGACTGCTGCTGCTGGGGGTGACACAGACCGTTATCAGCGTCCTGATCTATATCGCTGTCTCGACCTGGCTGGCAGATCAGGTGGACGGCAATCTGCGCGTCACCGCCGCACAGGTTGCCGCCGTACTATACGACCCGGAAGATGTACAGAATCCGCTCGACATTGCGGACGTGCAGCTTCAGTTTATGGACAGCGCCAGCATTCTGACGCAGACCTATCTACGCGATCAGCAATTTTTCGTGCGCCTGGTCGATACCCTCGGTGGCTTAGTGATCGCAGCCAGCGTAAATGATGCGCCAGCGGTCGGCGTCGAGCTGCCGCTCGCTACGCGCTTCGAGACGGTCAATCGTGCCGACGACACACGCGCAACTCCCATGCGTGTGTACACGCTGCGCTTGTCGTATGCCCCGGAGTATGCGCTGCAAGTCGGTATTTCATTGGCGGATACGCGCATGATCCAGTCGAGCGTCGCCGGTCTCTTGGGCGTGCTGGTGGTGGTGGTGGTGACGCTGGCGCCTTTAAGCGGTTGGTTTTTGGCGAACCGAGCGCTGGTGGCGATCCGAGCGACGACGCAAACAGCAGCCGAGATCAGCGCATCCGACCTGACGGGGCGGCTCGATCTGGCATCCGCCGACATCGAATTGCAACAGCTCGTGCGCACTTTCAATGGCATGTTGGATCGGATCGAGGGCGCGTTTCGCCGTCAGCGCCAGTTCACCGCCGACGCTGCGCACGAGCTGCGCACGCCGCTGGCGATCATGCAGGTCAACCTGGAGGTGACCCTGACCCGTGAACGCACAGCAGTCGATTATCAGGCGGTGCTCGCAAGCCAGCTTGAAGAAGTAGAGCGCATGGCACAGCTCGCCAATACCCTGCTGCTGTTCGCTCGCGCCGACGCCCCCGACATGCAGCTCAAATCTCAGGATTTAGACCTGAGCAATCTGCTGGATACGGTTGTCGATCAGTTCGACAGGGCGGCAGGGGATAAACACATTACCCTGGTACGCGCGATTGGGTCGGGTTTGATGGTGCGGGGGGACGAAGATCGGTTGATTCAGGTCGCGTTCAACCTGATCGACAATGCCATCAAATACACGCCGCATGGTGGAGTTGTCGGCGTCACAGCCAAAAATACAGAGACACAGGTCGAGTTTGTCATTACAGATACAGGAGTAGGTATTGCCGCCGACGCGCACGCGCTGATCTTCGAGCGTTTTTATCGTGTCGATCGGTCACGCGGAAGTGCTCATCCTGGATTTGGACTGGGTTTGGCGATCGTGAAAGAGATAGTCGCACTGCATCACGGGAAGATCACAGTCAGCAGCGCGCCGGGAGGAGGCGCGCGTTTTATAGTCAGCTTGCCGCGACGAGCGGGGTAGGGGTCGGGGAGAGTCTGGATCGTTTGTGGATCGACGGGCGGAGTGTCGCTCACAGTAGCCATCAACACCAGAAATTGCGCTGACGTCAGAATGGGGATGCTTACAACTGTTCAGCTCGATGAGCTGCGTGTCGCCTCGATGACGACACGCAGCGTCGTAGGGTCAGGCTCTTTTCGACCGACGCCATAGTGTCATCATCTTCATCGTCTTCAAGTGATTTGTCGATGATTGCCTGCGTTTCTTCCTCTGTTACAGTTTACATTCCCTCGCTCACCGTCGTCAGCCGCGCGATCTCGTCGGCAGTCAGCGCCAGATCGACCGCGCCGACCACTTCCTGAAGCTGTGCCACCGTGCGCGCCCCGACGATCGGCGCGGTGATGTTCGGGCGGGTCATCGTCCATGCCAGCGCCACATGTGCCACCGGGACGCCGCGCGCCTCGGCGATCGTCCGCGTCTCATCCAGCACCGCGAACGCCTGATCGCTGCTCAGGAGGCGCTGCACCAGCTTGCTGTCGTTGCCGCGCGCTGTGTCAGGCGTGCGGTTGTCGCGTGTGTATTTTCCAGTCAGGAAGCCGACCGCCAGCGGGCTGTAGGGGATGACGCCGATCCCCTGATCGGTGCAGGCTGCCATCATCTCGCGCTCGTACTCGACCCGATGTACCAGGCTGTAATGGGGCTGAAGCGAGATGTACGGTGCCAGATGATTGACGCTGCTGATCCAGCGGGCTTTGAGCAGCCGCCATGATGCGGTGTTGCTCACGCCGATATAGCGCACCTTGCCCGCCTGGATCAGTGCGGTGAAAGCTTCCAGTGTCTCATCCAATGGGGTGAGGTCGTCATCCCAGTGCGCCTGATACAGGTCGATGTGATCGGTGTGCAGCCGACGCAGACTGTCTTCGCACGCGCGCACGATGTGGATGCGGCTCAAACCCTCATCGTTGGCGGCGGGGTCAGCGCCCATCGGTGCGCGCACTTTGGTCGCCAGCACGATGCGCGAACGGTCACGTCCCGCGAGCCAGCGCCCGATCACCATCTCGGATTCGCCGCCGACGTGTCCCGGCGCCCAGCGTGAATATACGTCGGCGGTGTCGATGAAGGTGATGCCAGCGTCGGTCGCCGCGTCGAGGATGCGATGCGACTCGGCTTCGTCCGCCGTCCAGCCAAAGGTATTGGTGCCCAGGCACAAGGCGCTGACGCGCAAGCCGGATCGTCCTAAAGTGCGGGTGTGCATGGCGAGCGTGTCCTTTGTGCTGGCTTGAGACGCTGAAAAGAAAGTTGGTGCGATAATAACATGATAGCGTACTTAGATGAAACGGCGGTATCGCCATGTCTGCACCCACATCCATGCCAGGACACAGCCGCTTTTCCGATCTCAATGATCTTGCCATTCATTTCACGATCGGCGCTCACGCCGTGCAGGTCGTGTATTGGGGGTTCATCCCGCCGGAATGGTGGCGCAATTATTTGCATGTTCATTCGTTTTTCGAGGTTTGTTATGCTTTTGCCGGACGCGGAACCTTTCGCATCGATGAGAGCGACTACACCGTCACCGCTGGCGATGTGTTCATCGCGCCGCCGCGTCTGGCACACGAGATTATTGCCTCGACCGACGACCCGCTTGGCATCTACTTCTGGGCATACAGCCTGACCGAGGTGACGCCAGCGCGTGACGAACCATCCGACCTGGGCACGCTGCTGCGCGACTTCATCCGATCGACGCGCTATGTCAGTGCGCGTGCCCCCTCCATGCAAACACTGCTCGACTTGTTGACGGCGGAGATCATCGACCCGGTGCCCGGCATCGTGCAGAGTGTGCAGGGGTTGGTGTCCAAACTGGTGATCGACACCGCCCGCGCTGGCGTCGATGTCGCTGGCATGGTGCCGATCGCAGCCAGTGCCGGTAAGAGCGCTGCCGAACGCACGACTCAGACCATCCTCCGTTACCTGCATGACAATTACGCGCGTCCGCTGACCTTGCGCGACGCCGCTGCCCAGGTTCACCTGAGTGAACGCCACACCAACCGCCTGTTCAAAAAACAGACTGGACAATCGATCGCCGATTACCTGGCTGCTCACCGACTCAAGACCGCATCGGCGCTGCTGCTCGATCCGACCTGCTCGATCAAAGCGGTGGCGCGCTTGAGCGGCTACCCCGATGTGCGCTATTTCACGACGGTGTTTCGGCGCCATACCGGACTCACCCCCGCGAAATACCGTAAACAGCATGGGACGCAATTTTTATAAGGCGGTCTTGAGACCGCGAATGTCCATATTTTGAACAAGGGTGTCCACCTGCTCTACAACCTGACGTCTGCACAGCGTGAGGTTTTCCGCCTAGACTCAGTTCATCGAAACCATGTGCGCTCATGTCTCAGGTAAAGGAATCGAACCATGCTCCGTCCAGTCGAGGTGTTCCAACAACAAGATGTTGCGTTTTATCAGGAAAATGGATATGTGCTGATCAAAGGATTGTTGAGCCGCTCCGAGGCGGCGGACTACCGTCAGGAATGCCATGATCTGCTGGCTCGTCTGTCCAGCGATACCGACGCTACGTGGGAAAGCGCCAAAGGACTCGGCGATCAGGCGAAGAAGACGGTGCTGAAGCACTGCCATGATGTGCAGTTCTACTCGGCTGCCTTTAGCAAGCTGATCGTGGACACGCGCCTGACCGATGTAGCGGCGGCGGTCATGGACACGCCCAACGTGCAGCTACACCATACCAAGATGTTCATCAAGCCGCCAGAAAACGGATCGCCGTTTCCGCTGCACCAGGATTATCCGTTCTTCCCGCACGACCATGACTCGATGATCGCCGCCATCATCCATTTCGACGATGCGCCGCTCGAAAAAGGATGTGTGCGCGTCGTGCCGGGCAGCCACAAGCTGGGTCGGCTGCCCCATTTGGAGACTGGATCGTGGCATCTGCCCATCGATCAGTATCCGATCGAGTCGGCGGTGCCATGCCCGGCTGAAGCGGGCGATGTCTTATTTTTCAGCTATCTGACCATTCACGGTTCGGGTATCAATGTCAGCAGTGAAGCGCGCACGACCGTGCTGGTGCAGATGCGCGACCCGGCAGACCCTCCCTCGGTCAGGACGCACGAATCGCGCGGACAAGGGATGATGCTGCGCGGGATCAATCCGCTGGTGACCAGCAGCAGCCACAGCATGATGGGGTAGGGGTTCGCCTCAGTGCCGATCCAGCCCGCCATCCATGCAGATTCAGTGAATCACGGTTTTCTCTACGGACGGATTGTTATGCGTCCCTACGGTCGCGCTGAATCCGTGATTTACTGAGATTGCCTGATGTCGGGCTGGCGATGATGTGATCGTTTTGGGAGCTTACCGTATACCAGGAAAAGCCTCGGAGTAGACACCATGCAGACCCTTCAACACAGTCGCATCGTTACAGACACGCAGATCATGGTCGGCAAACCTGTAAACAGAGGTACTCGTATTACAGTCGAGTCGATGTTGCGCAAGCTGGCGGCGGGATGGAATGTTGAAAAGATCATCGAAGCGCATCCTCATTTGACGCCAGACGACATTCACGCGGCGTTGGCGTATGCGGCGGACGAACTCAGTAATATAACCGTGAGCGCATGACTTGAGTACACATACGCAAATTTTTAATCGATGAAAGCTGTAATGTGATCGTTTTGTCTGCTTTCAAACAATTCAATTCTGATGATCGCTAAACCTCTCCCTTCACCCCAACGCCGTGCGTAAATCCGCGATCAGGTCGTCTACATGTTCCAGCCCGACCGACAAGCGCAGCAGATTGTCCGGGGTCGGGCTGTCCGCCCCTTCGATCGATCGGCGGTGTTCGATCAGGCTCTCCACCCCGCCCAGGCTGGTCGCGCGGGTGATCAGGGTCAGACGCGCGGCGACCGCCATTGCCTCGGCTGTGCTGCCGCGCACCTGGAACGAAAGCATCCCGCCAAAGCCGCGCATCTGCCGCGCCGCCACGTCGTGTCCTGGATGGGCATCCAAGCCCGGATAATGTACCCGCTCGACGACGGGATGCGACTGCAGATAGTCAGCGATCATCCCCGCCGACTCGGTCTGCGCGCGCACGCGCACGGGCAGCGTGGACAGACTGCGCAGCAGCAGCCAGCAGTCGAACGGACTCGGCACTGCGCCACCCAGATGCTGGACGCGCGCAATTGCCTCTGCGCGTGTCCCGTTGTCGCGGGTGATCAAGGCGCCGCTGAGAATGTCGCTGTGTCCGCCGATATACTTGGTGGTCGAGTGCATGACCAGATCAGCACCGAGCGCGATCGGGTTTTGCAGCAGCGGCGTCGCCCAGGTGTTATCGACTCCGCACCAGGCGCCCGCGTCGTGCGCGATCTGTGCCAACGCCGCAATGTCTACGATCTTCAGCGATGGGTTAGAGGGAGTCTCCACCCAGATCAGGCGCGTCTGGGGCAGCACAGCCGCGCGCACCACATCGAGGTCGCGCATATCGACAAAATCGACCGCGAGTCCCCAGCGCACATAGACCTGCTTCACCAGGTGGCGCACGCCGTGATACAGATCATCTGGCAGCAGCAGATGATCCCCCGGCGCCAGCGTCCGCAGCGCGGCATCGACCGACGCCATCCCCGACGCGAACGCGAATGCAGCCGCACCGCCTTCGAGATCGGCTAATGCTGTCTCCAGTGCCGCACGATTGGGATTTTCGCTGCGCGTATAACCGTAGCCACTGGGAAACGAGCCGTCCGGCTGGCGCTCGAAGGTAGTCGAGAGGGTGATCGACGGGGTGACGGCACCGCTGACGGGATCAGGGGCGCGTCCGGCGTGGACAGCGCGGGTATCGATGTGCATGACGATTGTCCTTTCAGCGTGGCAGAGACAGCTTCATTCTAACATGGCGCCAATACGCGCGTGATATAATCGCCCGCATTGTGAGAAGCGATACTCATCCTCCCTATACGAGGCGAGCATGTTCAAAAACATCGTCAATTCCGTCTTCGGCGATCCGTCCGCCCGCGCGATTAAGGCGTACCGCGAGATCGTCGAACGCATCAACGTGCATGAACCCGCGCTCAAAGCGCTGTCCGATGACGCGCTGCGCGGCAAGACCGCTGAATTGCGCGCACGGCTTGCCGCTGGCGAGACACTCGACGCGCTGCTGCCAGAGGCGTTCGCGGTCGTGCGTGAGGCGGCGGTGCGCAGCATCGGGATGCGTCATTACGACGTGCAGATGATCGGCGGCATCGTGCTGAATGAAGGCAAGATCGCCGAGGCGAAGACAGGCGAAGGCAAGACGCTGGTCGCCACGCTCGCGCTTTATCTGAATGCGCTGCCCGGCAAAGGCGCGCATCTGGTCACTCCCAACGACTATCTGAGCAAGGTCGGCGTGCAGCAGATGGGCGCCATCTATCATTTCCTGGGGATGAGCGTCGCGGTCATCCAGAATATGGGCGGCGACCCGAACGGCGGCTCGTATCTGTACGATCCGGAATTCCCGTCTAACGACGCGCGTTTTCAGAATTTGCGCCCCGTCAGCCGACGTGAAGCGTATGCCGCCGACATCACCTACGGCACCAACAACGAATACGGCTTCGATTATCTGCGTGACAACATGGTTGGCGAGCTGCCACAGCTCGTGCAGCGCGATCTGCATTTCGCCATCGTGGACGAGGTGGACAACATCCTCATCGACGAGGCGCGTACCCCGCTGATCATCAGCGGTCAGGCGGACGAACCGAGCGATTTATACAAGAAATTCGCCGCGATCGTGCGCACCCTCAGGATTAGTTCCGACGCCAGCGTCGAGGATGAAGAGGGTGAACCGGACGGTGATTATGTGGTGGATATCAAGGATCGCGTCGCCTACCTGACCGACGCTGGCACGGAAAAGGTCGAGCGCGCGCTCGGTATCGATGGGATTTACACCGCCGAACACGCCGACATGGTGCCCTATCTCGACAACTCGCTGCGCGCTCATGCGCTCTATCACCTGGACAAGGAATACATCGTCCAGGACGGACAGGTGATCATCGTCGATGAATTCACCGGGCGTCTGATGTACGGTCGGCGTTTCTCCGAGGGTCTGCATCAGGCGATCGAGGCGAAACAAGGCGTGGAAATTCGGCGCGAAAATCTGACGATGGCGACCATCACCTTTCAGAATTTCTTCCGCATGTACAACAAGCTCGCCGGCATGACTGGTACTGCCATGACCGAGAGCGAAGAATTCGAGAAGATTTACAATCTTGAGGTCGTCTCGATCCCGACGCATCGCGCGATGGTGCGCCAGGACTATGAAGACCTGATCTACGCCACCGAGTCCGCCAAGTTCGACGCGATCATCGAGGAGATCAAGACACACCAGGCGATCGGTCAGCCGGTGCTGGTCGGCACTGTCGCCATCGAGACCAGCGAACGCCTCAGCAAGGCGCTCAAGAAAGCCGGTATCAGGCACGAGGTGCTGAACGCCAAGCAGCACGAACGCGAAGCAGAGATCATCGCACAGGCTGGACGGATCGGCATGGTGACGATCGCCACGAACATGGCGGGACGTGGCGTAGACATCCTCCTTGGCGGCAACCCCGAAGGCATCGCCCGCGAACGGCTGCGCAAAGATGGGAAAGATGTGACTCAGGTCACGCCGGACGCCTTTCGTGCGCTCGTCGCTGAGGTGGCGCGCGAGATCGAGATCGACAAAAAGACCATCATCGAGAACGGTGGTTTGTTCATCCTGGGCACCGAACGGCACGAAGCGCGCCGTATCGACAATCAACTGCGCGGACGGGCGGGGCGCCAGGGTGACCCTGGCGAGTCGCGCTTTTATCTGAGCCTGGAAGACGACCTGATGAAGCGCTTTGGCGGCGATCGCGTCAAGGGCGTGATGCAATGGGCGAAAATCCCGGAAAACGAGCCGATCGAACACAACATCATCAGTCGATCGATCGGGCAAGCGCAAGTGCGCGTTGAGGGTTACAATTTCGATATGCGCAAGCGCGTCCTCGAATATGATGACGTGGTGAACAAACAGCGCGAGGTGATCTACCGCCAGCGCAAAGAGATACTCACCAAGCCGTCGCTGCGTGACGACTTTTTGACCATTCTCGATGAAGCGGCACTGGCGGTGCTGGATGAGGTCGCGGCGGACGAGGCATCGCCTGAAACCTGGGATATGACGGCGCTGTATCGGCAGTTGCTAACCGTCTTTCCGGTGCCTGCATCTATGAATCCGGAGTCGTTGGAGACGTTCGACTCGCTCGATGCGTTGGAAGAAGCGGTCAGCACGGCGCTGATCCAGGCATATGATCGCAAGACCAGTGAACTGGGTGAAGCGATTATGCGCCAGGTTGAGCGTATCGTCATGATCCGCGCGATCGATTTTTACTGGCGCCGTCATCTGACCGATCTGGACGTGCTGCGTGAGGGCATCGGCTTGGTGGCGATGGCACAGCGCGATCCGCTGGTGGAATACAAACGTGAGGCGTTCGGCATGTGGGAGGCGCTCCAGGGTGAGATTCGCACCCGCGCTGGGCACGACATCTTTCGTATGCAGGTCAGTACGCCCGCACAGCTTCAGCGCGTGACTCAGCGTGCCGCGCCGCAAAATGTGCAGGCGATCAAAGCGAGTAGTGGTGGCGCGGTTGCCAACAAGAAGCCGGAACCGATACGCAAGACCGGAGTCAAAGCCAATATTGGTCGCAATGACCCGTGCTGGTGCGGCAGCGGTAAGAAATACAAAAACTGTCATTACAAGCAGGATCGCGTCGGGGTGACCGAGGCGTAAACGACTGGGCGATAGAGGAGGCGGGTTTCCCCGGCACAACATGGAAAGCGGCGCGTTCAGCCAACTGCTCACGCTCTACACCTGGTTTCTGCTGGCAGCGTTCATCGCCTTCTTGCTGCTGATCGCCCGTTTCTACGGGCGCTTTGCCGGGGAGCGCACCTACTATCTGCTGTTTCTGGTGCCGATCATCCTGTTCGGCGTCGAGGCGGTACGGCAGACGCGCCTGCGCGTAGTCGATGATGCCGTCGGCGCGCTGCTGGCGGCGGTCGCGGGGCTGGTGCTGATCGGATTGTCTGCGCTGCTGGTCTATCGCATGACGACCGGGCGGACTCCGCGTGAATTTTGAACGCACGCGGTTCAGGGTCGCAGTCCTATGCCAGGCAGGACGCCCATGACCGCCGCCGCCGCGTTGATCGCGCCGATCGCCGTCGCATTCGCGCTGATCGTCATGGGAATACTGAGCCGCCGTCTGGGCACAGCCATGCGCGTGCACGCTTACTACATCGGCTTTTACGCCGCCGCTCTCATGATGTTGATCAGCGGCGGCGCGCGTTTCTATACCGTGATCGCGCCGCTCGAGCGGCTGCCAGAACTGTGGCGATTGGCACTGCTCGAAGGGTTGCCCGCGCTGGCGCTCACCCTGGCGGTGATGCTGGCATGGCGCTATTGGAGTTGGTTGTTGGCGGAACGTGCGTGAATTCAATAAAATTCAGCAAATCATAGATTCGGTCGGTTGGCAGGGTCGCATAACAACACGTCCGTAGAGAAAACCGTGCATTCAATAAAATTCATTGCATCATGAGTTGAAGGGATCGTCCTGCATGGATGACGCACTACTGCAAGCGGCGCGTGCGCTGCCCAAAATCGAATTACACCGTCATCTTGAAGGATCGCTGCGTATTAAAACGCTGGTAGCGATCGCGCTCGAACACGGACTGACCCTGCCCAGTTTCAGCATCGACGGACTGCGTCCATTCGTGCAGATGATGCCTGGTGAACCGCGCAGTTGGCAGCAGTTCCTGAGTAAGTTTCAGGTCTTACGCCAGTTTTACCGCTCCAAGACGGTGATTCAGCGCGTCACCCACGAGGTGATCGCGGATGCCGCCGCCGACAACGTGCGCTACATGGAGCTGCGTTTCACACCACAGGCGCTCAACAACCTGATGAAATGCGACTATGGCGAGATCGTCGATTGGGTGTGCCACGCCGCCGCCGAAGCTGCGCACATCCATCATATGCAGGTCGGATTGATCCTATCGATGAATCGCCATGAGAGTGTGGACATCGGCGCCGAGGTCGTGGACGCCGCCATCGCCTTCAAGGAGCGCGGCGTGGTCGGGATCGATCTCGCTGGACAGGAAGCGGGCTTTGCGGCACACCCCTTCGCAGCGGAGTTCGCGCGGGCAAAGGCGGAAGGGTTGTTCATCACCGCCCACGCGGGTGAATGGGCAGGAGCCGACAGCGTGCGCGAGGTGCTGGAGGCGCTGGACGCCGATCGTATCGGACACGGAGTGCGTTCCTACGAAGACCCGGCAGTCGTGGCGATGCTGCTCGATCGCGGCGTGGCACTGGAGCTGTGCCCGACCAGCAATGTAGACAGCGGCTCGGTCGCTGCCTATGTGTCGCATCCGATCAGGCAGCTCTATCGTGCGGGGGTGCGCACCACGCTGAATACCGATGATCCACTGATCTCCAATATCACCCTCAGCGACGAATACACCGCCGCCATGCGTTTGCTCGATTTCACGCTCGACGACATTCAGCGCCACATCCTGACAGCGGCGGACTCGGCGTTCCTGCCGCCCGAAGGACGGGCAGGGCTGACGCGCCAGTTCCGCGCCTGGTTCGACGAGATGCCGCGCATTCAGGCTTAGTAGCGCGGATGATGATGCGTCCGAGCATGACCGACCAATCTGGAGATCGCCCTTCATGATCGCTTTGGGTGACATGCGGCTGCACTGGATCGATGACTGCCATGTCCTGAACGATGCCGGTGGCGCATTTGGTCTGGTGCCGCGCGCGTTGTGGCGCGATATCATGCCGCCTGATGCGGAAAATCGCATTGCGATGGCGCATCATGCGCTGCTGGTGCAGCACGCCGGACGCAACATACTGATCGACGTCGGGTATGGCGACAAAATGCTGGAAAAGATGCGCACTGCGTTATCGTTGGAGCGACGACGCGGTGGCGTGCCGGGGGCGCTCGATCGACTGGGCGTGCTGCCCGAAGATATTCATATCGTCATCGATACTCATCTGCACAACGATCACTGCGGCGGCAACACGCGCCTGGACGCCGATGGGCAGATCGTCGCAGTCTATTCCAATGCCGACTATATAGTGGGGGCGCGCGAATTCCACGACGCCACCCACCCCAATGAGCGCACGCGCGCGACCTATCTGGTCGAGAATTTTGTCCCGCTGTACGAGCGCCAGCAGCTGCGGCTGATCGATGAGGATACGGAGGTCGCGCCGGGCGTGCGCATGGTCTCTACGCCGGGGCACACGCCCGGACATATGAGCGTGCTGCTGGAAAGCGGCGGCGAGTCGGCACTGTTCGTGTCCGATATGGCGAGCTTTGCAGTGCATTTCGAGCGGTTGGCGTGGATGACGGCGTATGACGTGGAGCCGCTGGTCACGCTGGAGACCAAGCGCCGCTGGCAGCGCTGGGCGCTGGAGACGAATGCGCTGTTATTCTTCGTACATGACCCGACTCGTCCAGTGGGACGCTACGCGATCGGCGACGACGGCAAGGGGCATGTGCTGCCGGTCGAGACCGCGTTCGCGTAGCATCCGCATTGGCATTGGATGGAAGTCAGTTACAGGTTGCGATACTGCGGCAGATCACGCCCGTCATCGGGCTTTTGGCGCTTTTGGATCTTGCCCTCGCTGGCGAGTTCTTCCACCTTACGCACGCGCACCGGATTCAGACGCTGACTTGGCACGCCCATCTGACGTGCGATCGCCGCGCGGGTGAACCACTGTTCGTCATCAGGCACGGATGACCGTTTGTGCAGTTCATCGATCGCCTTGAGGATGATCTCGCCGAGCTTATTGCTTTTTGCTGCCATGTGCATTGTCCTGAGTGTGTTCACAGTGTAGACAGGACAGTATAGGCTCGGTATGTTAAGGTTGTGCGATCAGTTTTACTGGCGACTCTGCCATTCCGCGATCGTGTCCTGCAAATAAGCCCGGACATCGGCATCGCCCACATCCCCGACCGACTCGAAAAATTGTCCATCCACCTCGATCACGATCGACCCGCCGACTCCCGATCGGACATGGATTGCCCGTCCCGGAAAATCGCCATTGACGCCGCGCTTGTGCTGCAGGAAAGTCTCGATCGCGCTGCCGACATTGATCTGCGGAATATCGACTTTGGGCGCATTGCGGTTACGCCGGGGCTGCATGGGTGGCAGATCTTCCAGACGAAATTTTGGCAGATCGCCGGGAGTCGCGCCGGGTCGGGGCGGTGTCAGGGGCAGCGGTGCCGCAGCGAGGGGATACGCCGGGGGCTGCGCCGGAATAGAAATCGATGCCCCGGTCAGTGCGTTCAACACCCCCGACAGGCGGCGCGTGAAATCGGCGTCGGCATTGACGGGTGGATAGCGGTGCAGCTGCTCTCCGATCTGGATGATGAGCGACCCGTCAGCGATGTCGCGCAGCACGGTCAGAATCTCGATCGTGTCGGTCGTCTCCCCATTTGCCAGCACGACACGATAGCCAGTCGTCGGACGGGCTTCGCCAGGGACGATTGTTTCCGGGTCGATGTGTGCCTCGGCACTGGGCATGGTATAAGCGTGCGCCATCGCTGTGGGTGGGGTCGGTGGGGCAGCGGGGTGCGAGAGCGATTCCAAATCGGGCAGATCGTCATCGTAGTCAGTGTTGTAGGGAGGCATGTCGTCGGCATCGCTCGGCGGAATGATGTTTGGCTGAGTCATGGTCGGGGACTGCCTTTCAAAAATGGGATAGGGCTCGGTATACGATGGATTTACCTGGGCGGGAACATAACCAGGGGAAGGAAAGATGGTCTCACTCTGTTTGCGGTCGCGTCTGCGCTGCCCGCGCTGCCACGTTATGAAGCCGATCGCGCCAAACAGCAAGGCGCCCGATCCGCAAAACATCACGACCAAGCCGAGCGGTATTTGCCTGAAGAATGCCTCGAATCCGCTGTCCATACCTCGCCGATCTCCCGTTCGTCACCGCTGCTGACACTGCGGACAGTAATGTGTTCCGCGTCCTGCTGCGCGTATCTTCTCGATCGCCGCGCCACAGCGTACACATGCCTGTCCCTGACGATCATACGCCAGGAAATGATTTTGCGCCGCGCCCGTTGTGCCGTCTGGTTTGCGATACCAGTTGATACTGGCACCTTCCTGGTCGATCCCGGCAGACAGCGCAGCGCGAATCGCCTCGTGTAGCCGGACGATACCCTCCGTGTCGATGCTGTTCGCCGGGGTGAGCGGATGGATCGCCGCGCGCCACAAGGCTTCGTCCGCGTAGATATTGCCCACCCCGGCGACGAACGCCTGATCGAGCAGGACGGCTTTGATCGCCTTGTGGTGCCGTGCGAGGCGCGTCCGCATCACCTCCGGCGTGAAGTCATCTTCCAGCGGTTCAGGTCCGAGCGCCTGGGTCAGCTCGTCCAGTGAGCCGACCAGCGCGACGAACCCGAACTTGCGCGCGTCGGAAAAGCGGAGCTGCTGCCCTGCGTCCAGATCGAAGCGGACATGTACCCAGCGGTCGGCGTCGTGAATCGAGTCGGCAGCCGTGACGTAGAGGCGCCCAGTCATCTTGAGATGCACGACCAGAATATCGTCATCCAGCCTGCACAGGATGTACTTGGCGCGCCGATCGACCGCGCGAAAGGTTTGCCCGATGATGCGCGCGGCGAACTCGTCCGGGTCGGGCGTGCGCACTGTCTTGCGCCAGTCGTACCACAGACCGGATACCGTGCGCCCGATCAATGGCGCGCGTAAGCCTCGGACGACGGTCTCTACTTCAGGTAGTTCAGGCATGGCGTCAGTCCAGGATAATCAATGAGTGCGAACAACGACAGATACCGATCGAGCGTGTTCAGGGTTTGGCACGCCAAACCAGGCGTCCGATGGCATAAACACCTTTCTGGTGAGCTGCCAGGCATTATAGGCTGTAATCCTGGAAAAATTCCCACATGATCGCGCTGGCGTCGATGTCCACGCGCGTGATGCCGACCAGAAATTCGGGCAGCACCAAGCCACCAGGCCAGGTGTGTCCGCCATCGGGCAGGGTGTAGAGTGTGACCAGGGCGTCGGCGTCGCAGTCCAGCCATTCGCGCACAATGATCACGTCCGGCGCGGCGGTCTCGACGACGAGCGGCGTGCCACAGCCGTTGCGTTCTGCCCATTCTGCCGCCCAGTCTTCGATGAAGGGCAGCGTGACCGTCTCGCTGAACTGTTCGCCCTGGTAAGCCACGATCGGGTCTTCACCGCCGTGAAACGCGATCACGGGCACCGGGCGCGACGGGTTGCAGCCGTCCTCCAACTCGGTATAGGCGCCCGCGACCGTGCCGATCGCGGTAATGCGATCCGCCATTTCACATGCCAGACGGTTGCTCATGCCGCCGCCATTGCTCAACCCGGTGGCGTACACGCGCGTCGGGTCGATGCAGTAGGTCGCTTCGAGATGGTCGAGCAGGTCACGAAAGAAGGTCACATCGTCGGCGGGTTCACCATAGATGCGGGCGTTGATCTCACGCGCGGCGCTGTTTTCGAAGGTGCCGCCCGCGTTCCAGCGGCGTGGGGTGCCTGTCCCGGCGGGGTACACCGAGATGAAGCCTTCGCGTTCGCCCAGCTCGTCCCAGCGCGAGAATTGGCGCTGCTGTGACGGATTGGATGTCAGCCCGTGTATGCCCATCACGATGGGCAGCGGCGTCACACCGTCGTAGGATGTGGGCAGATACATCTCGAAATAGCGATCGAGACCGCCCGATTGGAGGGTGGTTTCGATCTTGCCTGCCTCGGCGGGTCGCGCCGGGTTACAAGCCTCGGATTGGGCGACGGGCGCGGCGTGGGCGGCGGAGAGAGAAGTGGCAGTCAGGAGAGCGAACAGGACAGACACCAACACCAGCTTCAACAAGGGCAGTACTCCAGATACAGGCGCAAGAATTGACAGCATGATACCGCACTCACAACTGGATGGCATGAGAAAATGATCAGGGTTAGTGATACAATCTGAGCGTCAATCCGAACATTAGAACGCATTTCACAACCCATGAGCGCGATGACCGACCCATCCTTCGTTCACCTGCACGTCCACACCGAATACTCGCTGCTGGACGGTTTCAGCATGATCAATCGACTGACCGAGTATGCCGCCTCGCAGCATATGGGCGCCCTGGCGATCAGCGATCATGGCACCATGTACGGCGTGATCGAGTTTTACAATGCCTGCAAGGAAAAGGCGATCAAGCCGCTGATCGGCATGGAGGGGTACATCACCCCATTTGATCGGCGTATGTCCGACCGTGACGCCAAACATGACCGCGAAAATCATCATATTCTGATGCTGGCGATGAATCAGACCGGCTACAAGAACCTGCTGAAGATCGCCACTGCCGCACAGCTCCAGGGCTACTACTACAAGCCGCGCATCGACAAGGAATTCCTGGCAGATCACAGCGACGGGCTGATCGTCACGAGTACCTGTCTGGGTGGGCAAATTCCCGGCATGATCATGAAGGGGGACGATCGCCGCGCGCGTGAGATGGTCGATTGGTATCTGCAGGTCTTCGGCAAAGATCGCTTTTTCCTGGAGGTGCAGCAGCATCAGATCGACGAACTCGACGGCGTGAATCGCTGGCTGATCGAGCATGGCAAAAAGGACCAGGTGGGTCTGGTCGCCACCGCCGACGTGCATTATATCACGCCGGACGATTACGACCCGCACGATACCCTGTTGTGTATCCAGTCGAGCGCGCTCAAGCACGACGAAAAGCGGATGCGCATGAGCGACAACAGCTATTATCTCGCCACACCCGCCGACATGTGGACGACCTTTGGACACATCAACGATGGCGAAGCGCTGCTCAATACCGTCAAAATTGCCGACATGTGCGACCTGGACCTGAGCAAGAAAGATTATCATCTCCCCGTCTTCCCGGTGCCGGATGGACACACCTATCCCAGCTATCTGCGCCATCTGGTCGAAAAAGGGCTGATCTGGCGCTATGGGTCGCGCGCGACGACCGACAGCCCGCTGCGTGAACGGGTCGAGTTCGAGCTGGCGACGATCGAGCGGATGGGCTTTCCGAGCTACTTCCTGATAGTCTGGGACCTGTGCGAGTTCGCGCGTCATGTCGATATCTGGTTCAACGTGCGTGGCAGCGGCGCGGGCAGCGTGGCGCTCTACTGCCTGGGTATCACCAATATCGATCCGATCGAGAACAATCTGCTGTTCGAGCGTTTCCTGAATCCGGGTCGCGTGACCATGCCGGACATCGATATGGACTTTCCCGACGACCGCCGCGCCGAGATGATCGCCTACACCGCGCGCAAGTACGGCGAGGACAAGGTTGCCGCCATCATCACTTTTGGGACATTGGGCGCAAAGGCGGCGATCAAGGATGTGGGACGCGCGCTCGGAGTCGAGCTCAGTATCGTCAACGGCGCGACTCGCCTGATCCCGACCGAGCCAAAGCCCAAGAAGGTCATGGAGTATGTCGCTGACATTCCCGATCTCAAAAAGATGATCGACGCCTCAAAACCCTTGCAGGAGGTGTTTGACATCGCCTCCAGGCTGCAAGGACTCAACCGCCATGTCTCGACGCACGCCGCCGGGGTGATCATCGCGGATCAGCCGTTGGTGGAATACCTGCCGCTGCATCGTCAGACCAAAGAGACCGACGACGCCATGACGCTCAAGCAGGTGACGCAGTTTCCGATGGAGACCTGCGAGGCAATCGGGCTGCTCAAGGTAGACTTTTTGGGGTTGGCGACTCTCACCTCGATGCGCCGCACCTGTGACCTGATCGCTAAACACCATGGCGTCGTCTACACGATGGACAACATCCCGATCCGCCCGACCGGTGACCCTGCTCACGATCGCATTCTCAAAGGCGCGTTCGAGATGATGGGGCGGGGCGAGACGGTCGGGGTGTTCCAGCTTGAAAGCGGCGGGATGCAGACGATGCTGCGCGAGATGCGCCCGGATCGCTTCGAGAACATCATCGCGGGAGTGTCGCTCTACCGCCCCGGTCCGCTGCAATTTATCCCGCAGTACAACGCGCGGATGCACGGCAGGGAAAAGGTAGAATACCTGCATCCGAAACTGGAAAATATATTATCCGAAACCTATGGGATAATGGTATATCAGGAGCAGATAATGCAGGTGGGGCAGCAGTTGTTCGGCTACACCCTGGGTGATGCCGACCTGATGCGCCGTGCCGTCTCGAAGAAGAAGAAAGCCGACCTGGAAAAGCATCGCACCATCTTCGTCGAGAAAGGTCCAGGTTACGGCGTCACGGCGGAGGTGGCGGACAAGATTTTCGACCAGATCGACTATTTCGCCAATTACGGCTTCAATCGCGCCCACGCCGCCGACTATGCCGCCATCACGGTGCAGTCGGCGTATCTCAAATACGCCTACTCCGCCGAGTACATGGCGGCGCTGCTTTCCACCCATTTCAGCGATGCCGTCAAGGTGACGACCTTCCTGGCGGAGTGCAAGCGGCTCGACATCGCCATCCTGCCGCCCGACATCAACGAGAGCCAGCTCGACTTTGACATTCAGAACCAGCCGGACGGCAAACGCGGGATTCGTTTCGGGTTAGCCGCCATCAAGAATGCGGGCGTGGGTGCGCTGACGGTGCTGATTGCGGCGCGTGAGACCGGTGGACGCTTCACCGATCTGGCAGACCTGTGCGGACGGGTCGATCTGAGGCAGGTCGGCAAACGCGCGATCGAGATGCTGATCAAGGTCGGCGCCTTTGCTCAGTTCGGCGGGCGTCACGCGCTGCTGTCCGCGCTGGATCGGCTGATGAGCCTGAGCGCGGAACAGCATCGCGCCCGTGAGGTCGGGCAGATCAGCCTGTTCGGAGCGAGCGCACAGGGCACAGGCGGCGCCGAAGACGATCTGCTGCGTAATCTGCCTAAAGGACAGGACGCCAGCGAACGCGAGATGCTGGAGTGGGAACGCGAGCTGCTCGGCATTTATGTCTCCAGCCACCCGATCGACGCTTTCACCGCGCATCTGCAAGGTGCCAACCTGATCACGACGCTGGAAGTCCACAACGCCGATGGTGCCATGCACGAAAAGCCCGCCCGACTCGCCGGACTGATCGCCAGTGTGCGCAAGGTGGTGACCAAGAGCAAAGATACGATGGCGATTATCAGGCTGGAAGACCGTCTGGGGACGATCGACGCGGTGCTGTTTCCGCGTGCATGGGAAAAGTATCAGGAATTTTTCGAGACGCCCGGCGAAGTGGTGCTGGTGATGGGCACACTCGATCTGTCGCGTGGCGAGCCGCAGATCGTCATCGATCACGTCACGCAGCAATTCGAAAGCATGGTCATCGAACCGAACGCATTCGTCAACACTACCTCCAGCGTCGAGCCGCCGTCGTGGTTGAACGATATGGATGATCAATCCGAGCTGCCATCGCCCACCAGCGCGCCCGACTCGCCGCCACAGCCGATTTATCCCCCGCCGACCGTGTACAACGAGCCGCCGCCCTGGGAGGAGCCGCCCACATTCGAGGAGGATGGCTATTCCTTCCCGCTCGGTGACCTGCCTGGAACCTCAGGCATACACAATGCGCCGCCGCGACTGCTGCGCGTGCGCTTCTGGCGCACGGGGGACACCGAGCGCGATCGCTGGCGGCTGCAAAAGCTGGTCGGTGAGATCAGCGCCTTTCCGGGGCGTGATCAGTACGAAATATCTCTGGGCGAGGCAGGCACCATCACCCATGTGATGCGCTTCACCCACAAGACGACTCACTGTTCTGATACACTATTGCGCAAGATCGAAAAACTCGATGGGGTGGAGATCGAAGTGAGCGAACTTCAGGAAACACCTGGCGCCGTGCCCGCAGGACGTTAGAATATCAGTGGCGCTCTATGGTAGGGGATCGAATAAACGATGAAACGCATCGCAGTGATGAGCAGCGGGGGCGATTCCCCCGGCATGAACGCGGCTATCCGTGCAGTGGTGCGGACGGGGATGGAACTCGGCATCGAAGTCTATGGCATCCGCCAGGGTTATTCCGGGCTGATGAATGGGGACTACAATCTGCTCACCAGCGTCGAGGTGAGCGGTATCCTACAGCGCGGCGGGACAATCCTGCAGACCGCCCGCAATGAAGAATTCAAGACCGCCGCCGGACAGAAGCGTGCCTTGCGCCGTCTGAACGAACGCGGTATCGAGGGATTGATCGTCATCGGCGGCAACGGTAGCCTGACCGGAGCGCTGGCACTGCACAAGCAGGGCTTGCCCACTGTCGGCATCCCCGGCAGTATCGATAACGACATTTTTGGCACCGATATGTCGATCGGTGTCGATACCGCGCTCAATACCATCCTCGACGCGATCGACCGTCTGCGTGATACCGCTACCTCGCATCAGCGCGCGTTCCTGATCGAGGTGATGGGGCGCAACTGTGGTTACCTGGCGGTGATGGGCAGCATCCTGGGCGGTGCGGAGGTAGTGGTCACGCCAGAGCGAGTGGTAACGATGGAAGAGGTCGCCGCCGCACTGGAAGATGCCTATGTGCGCGGCAAGACACACGCGATCGCTGTCGTCGCTGAGGGCGCGTCGGTGAAAGTGACCGAGCTGGCGGAATTTCTGGCGGGGCGCAATGTCGGCTTCGAGATTCGCCTGACTATTCTGGGACACATCGTGCGCGGCGGCAGCCCGACCGCATTCGACCGGCTGCTGGCGACGCGCATGGGGGTGAAATCGGTGCGTGTGATCACGGCGGGCGAGACCGGCGTCATGGTGGCGCAGGTCGGACGCGAGATGAAAACCATACCCATCGAAGAGGCGATCAGCCAGCTGCGCCCGATCAACGAGAGTTACTTCGAGATGGCGCGCTTCCTGTCGCGTTAGGGGTGACTACGACAAACTGAGACCGTTCACGCGCCCGACGACGCGCACCGTCTGGTTTGTCTGTCCGTTGGTGATGGTGAAATCGAACGCCGCCGTCAGACGGTCGCCGTTTTCCAGCACGCGCATATCGCCGGACACCGCCAGGATGTTCGGGTCGGACACTTCCAGGAAGTTACCCTCGATCAGCGGAAGCAGCAGTGCCCGCACGCCGTATTGATCGGGGGTCATGCCATCGGCTTTGATCATGGCGCCCGCGCCGCCGCCCTCAGCGATATAGAGTGTCAGATTGAGCCGGGCTCCGTCGGAATGGACGCTGGCGACCGGCAGACTGATGACGAGCTGGCGTTCTGGCAATCCCACCTCGGAATTGCTCGGATCGACGTTGAAGATTGCGTTGGGTGACTCCCCGCCTGGTGTTGACGAGTCGGCGGTGAGATCGCCGCTGACGACGATCTCCAGCGTTCCCAGCGCCATATCGTCGAAGCGCGAGGCTGTTTCAACGACGATTGGGGGCGCGCTGGCAGGGGTGATCTCCTGACGTGCGGTCTCGCTGGTTGTGTCAACTGGAGGCAGCGCGGTGGCGTTGTCGTCGGCTGGCGCAGTCGATGAACAGGCAGCGGCGACGAGAAGGGTACAGATCAGCAGGGCGCGCTTGATTATCATGGAGTTCAGCCTTCTTATGAGTCTGTAAATGGGGTCGGCGCCGAGTCTGGCGGGGCAGCGTCGGCAGTGGTCAATTCACCTAATCGCGCTCGCACCAGATTGATCAGAGCCAGCGTGGGCACGCGCACATCGATGCCGCGCTGTCCGGCGCTGACCAGGATGTGCTGATGTTCGCTGGCGGATTTGTCGAGGAACACTTTCCAGTTTTTCTGCGTCAGTGCCAGCGCACTGATGCCGCCGACTTTCAGCCCGGTATGCACTTCAGCATCTTTGTGCGCTGCCATGCGCACTTTCTTTTCGCCCGCCAGCGCTGCCAGTTTTTTCAGGTCGAGATGCTGGTCAGCCGGGATGATACACAGGATCGGCTTGCCGCCGCTGTCCGGCTCGATGACCAGCGTCTTGAAGACGAGATACGCCGGGATACCGAGTGCTTCAGCGATTTCTTCAGCGTCACGCATCGTGTCGTCGAATGTGACGATTTCATAGGGAATGTCATGCTGTTCCAAAAGGCGCATCGAGTTGAGTTTTTGGGTCATGGTGCATCCGTCACTTGATCGACAGCCCACATTATTTGTATTGCGCCCGCGAGAATCGTCCCATCAGGCCTGGCGCGACCGCGCCGCCCCACGCCAGCAGCCGATCGAACAGGCGCAGATAGACCACTTTCGACCGCCGCTCGACGGCGCGCACGATCCTGTCCGCGACAAATTCTGCGCTCATCACCGGGACGAGCCGATGTGACTTTTTCTTTTCGCTCGACTCGGAACCGAGGCGGCGGGCATTGAACTCGGTCGCTGTCCGTCCGACGCGCATGTCGGTGACGCCGATGCCATCCACGCTCAATTCCATCCGTAGCGATGCCGCCATGCTTGACGAAAACGCTTTGCTGGCGGTGTAGGTGGTGTAATACGGCGCCACCAATGTCGCCAGCACCGACGAGATGATCACGATCTGCCCGCGTGTCTGCCTCAGTGCCGGGACGCACGCGCGCACACTGTGGTAGATGCCGTCGATATTGGTGCGCAATACGGTTTCGAGATGCGACCACTGCGCATCGACGACCGCGCCGCGCTGTCCGACTCCGGCATTGGCGAGCAGCGCGTCGAGCTGTCCAAAGCGTGTCAGCCCGGACGCGACCGCATCGTGCAGGCTGGCGGGATCGGTCACATCCGCAGTCCGTGTCATGACCGCGCCGGGCAGACCAGCGGCTTCCGCAGCCAGTACTTCCAGGCGGTCGGCGCTGCGTCCGGTGGCGACTACATTCCAACCCTGTGCGGCGAATGCCAGCGCTGTCGCGTAGCCGATACCACTGCTGGCGCCGGTGATCAGAATTGTCTTTTTTGTAGCGTTCATGGGTTCCGTTCGTTTTCAGCATGATCGGCATGATTGTACAACAGCACGACTGGTGAAAGGGCATATAATTCAATCAATAATCGACTGCGATCGCATTAAAGGTCTCACACCATGATCGACGCGATCAAGACATATGGGATGCTGTAAAAGACGTGCCCCGACTGAGAGCCGCTGTTTAAATATGGATTGCGTCACAATCCACAGCCGATGCTGACGACTGACTCACCCCGCTGCCTCGATCGCCTCGTGCTTCGACGCCAGCGTCTCCGCGCGTGCTTTCAGCTCACGCGCCATGCCCCCAAAAATCGCCCCATGAAAGGGCACCAGCACCCACCAGTACAGCCGACCCAACAAACCGTGCGGTGCATAATAGGCTGTCTGCGTCAGCCTGGTGGTGCCGTCGTCGTTCGCTTCGGTTTTGAATTCGAGCCAGCCACGACCCGGCATCCGCATTTCGGCACGCAGCCGAATCAGGCTGTCGCGTTTGAGCGCCTCGACACGCCAAAAGTCAAAAGCGTCCCCGACGCGCAGATCGTCCGGGTGCCGCCGCCCGCGTTGAAAGCCGACGCCGCCGATCAGCCGATCAGCCGATGCGCGCAGTCGCCACAGTGAGTTGTAAACCAGCCAGCCGTTCGCCCCACCAATGCGCGCGCACACCCGGTATACGGTCGCCACTGGCGCCGCCACCTCGACCGTGCGCCGTTCCAGCACATAGCCTTTGTCCTCCTGGAAAGCGATGATCTCGCCTTCGTCGTCCTCGGTCATATCCACCCAACTGGTCTCGACCTCGCCCGACTCCAGATCGCGTAACGCCTGATCCACCTGGGCGCGGTAGCCGCTCGGTTGAATCTGCGGAAAAATAGTACGCGCGGCGTTGTCGGTGACCACGACCTCGTTTCCGAGTCCGGCGATCAAGGCGCCCGCGACTTTGCCGTCGATGGGGGTGAGCAGATGCACCGCGACTGACGCCAGCCAGGGCGTAAGGATCGGCATGGGGACGGCGGTGCGCTTCAGACTGCGCGCGGCGGCAAAACCCAGCAGCATATCTTTATAAGTCAGCACTTCTCCGCCGCCGATCCCAATGATCTGTCCGATACTGGCAGGGGTGATCAGCGCATCGACCAGATAGTTGACGACCGTATCGACGCCGATCGGTTGAATGCGTGTCTCGACCCCACGCGGCATGAACAGGATCGGCAGCCGCTCGACCAGACTGCGAATCAGCTCGAACGAGACGCTGCCGGCTCCGACGATGATCGCGGCGCGAAACTCGGTCACAGGCACGCCCGACTCGCGCAGCGCCTCCCCGGTCGCGTGGCGCGATCGCAGATGCTCGGACAGGTCGTCCGACTCGCGTCCGAGTCCGCTCAGGTAGATGATACGCTGGACTCCGGCAGCGGCGGCGGCGCGACCGAATGCGCGCGCGGCATCGATGTCCTCCTGGGCAAAGCTGTCACTCTGCAAACTGTGGATGAGGTAGTACGCACTGTCGATATTCGCCAGGGCAGCGGGAAGGGTGTCGGGCTTCATCACATCGCCTTCCACGATCTCGACGCGATCCGACCAGCCGTAGCCTTCAACGCGCGCGGCGCTGCGCACCAGCACGCGCACCGCATTGCCGCGCACCAACAGCGGTTTGACCAGCCGTCCACCGATATAGCCAGTCGCCCCGGTAAGGAGTACGCGATCGCTCATGCCGATTGTCCTGAGGGATATGTTGTCCAATGATGCGGACAGCATACCGCAAAGATGACACTATTGGCGTCACCCACAGCGCCTAATCGCACCGGGCGAATTGGGCTATCCCGTCAGTCGATCGATTTAGGTTTTACATCGGCAGCAGGGCGGCGGGGTATGTCGTCGTTTTCGTCCACGTCGTCGATGTCGGTAAAATCTGGTGGCGCTGCGGTGATGAACGGGATTTCCGCGACCAGCAAATTGAGGCGATCGCGGTTTTGCAGCGCGATGTCCACACTATCGCCGTCGATCGTGATGTACTTGGCGATCACCGCCAGGATTTCGCGCTTCATCTGCTCCATCGTCTCCGGCGGCAAATTGATGCGGTCGTGGATCAGGACGAATTGCAAGCGCTCTTTGGCAAGACTCGCAGAGCCTTTCGCGGCACCGCCCCGCCCAAACAAACGCAACAAGAAGTCTTGCATCGGATCGTCTCCCGTGTGGACTGCTTTAGCTCTTGCCGCCGAACAACCGACCGAGTCGCTTTAACAGCCCGCCGCCGTCGTCCCCCGACCTGAAAGGCACATCTTCTCCGGTCAGACGCCTGGCGATCTCTTTGTACGCCGCGCCTGCCTTTGATGCCTCGTTCAGCACGATCGGCTGTCCGGCATTGGACGATGACACCACGCCGTCATCTTCTGGTACGATCCCGATCAGCTTGATCGAGAGCATATCGACCACATCTTCGGGAGACATCATCTCGCCCTTACGCACCATATCCGACTTGAGACGGTTGAGAATCAGACGCGGCGTCGGCTTCTTTTCCGCTTCGAGCAAGCCGATGATGCGGTCGGCATCACGCACCGCGCTCACTTCGGGATTGGTGACCAGCAATACCTCGTCGGCGGGCGCGACCGCATTGCGAAAGCCGCGCTCGATCCCGGCGGGGGAGTCGATCAATACAAAATCAAATTCCGCGCGCAACTCGTCAGTGATCTGGATCATGTCCGCCGGGCTGACCGCCGTCTTGTCGCGTGACTGTGCCGCCGGGATCAAAAACAGGTTGGTGAACTGCTTATGGCGGATCATTGCCTGACGCAGTTTTGCCCGCCCCTCGATCACATCGACCAGATCGTAGACGATCCGGCTCTCCAGCCCCATCACGATATCGAGATTGCGCAAGCCAATATCGGCGTCGATCAGCACCAGTTTTTTGTCGAGGCTCGCCAGGGCGATGCCCAGGTTGGCAGTCGTGGTCGTCTTGCCCACTCCACCCTTGCCCGACGTGATCGTGACCACTTTACATGCCATGCGCGCTCTCTCCGTAATTCAGTGTGCCGCGTTATTTCCAGGCTTCGACGATGATCTGACGTGCGCGAATGAGTGCCATTTCCGGGCGCGCTTTGTGGCGCTTGTCCACCGGGGCGACGCTGATGAATCCGGCGATGCGCAGTTGCGTCGGCATCATGTCCAGGGCGCATACGACCGCGCTCTCGTCGCCGTCGGCGCCTGCATGGACGATCCCGCGCACGCGACCCCACACCACCACATCCCCACCCGCGATGATCTCGGCACCGGGATTCACATCGCCAAAGATGACGACATGCCCCTGACTCTTGACCGTGCGCCCGCCGCGCAGGGTCTTGCGGATCATCACGCCCGACGAGCCATCCTCTTCGGACGGGATCGCCATCTCTTCGGTCGGCGCCGACGGGTGCGCGTTGTTGGGCAGATAGGTCAGATTGCCGCGTATATCGAGCGCCCCCGCCGAGTCCAGCGTCGTCTTGCTCTCGGTCAGCACATTGATCAGCGTCAAGCCGCGCCGTTCGAGCATCGCCTTGATCGAGCTGAGTTCGTGGCGCGTGACCGGGCGTGACCCTACGTCGAGGGTGATGCGCGCCCCCGCAAAGAAAGTCGCCTGTCCTTCGATGCGATGCGCCAGGTCATCGACGAGCGTCTGCCATGATTCGCCACTGTCCAGGGCGATCAGCACGCCGTCACGAAAGCCTTTGATGCTAACCCGTTCGTTCATGTGTTGTCCGTTCGATCGGGTTAATCGTATCCGCAAATGTGGAATGGTGCCAATGGTAACTGTTTTTGAATGGTCAGCCAAAAAAAACAGCACCTCCAAGCCGAAACACCTGGAGACGCTGTACCGATGAACCACTCCAGAGCTAGTTCGGGCAGCCCGCCGTCAGGAACGGCGTAGTCAACACGTTATTGTTCACCATCGCGCTCGTCGGACCCGTCGCCGCGCCCCACCAGTTGTTCTGCGCGTTGAAGTTTCCGGTCTGGCTGAAGACCGCCCCGCCGAACCGCGCCGTATTGCCGCTGAAGCAGGCGTTCTGGACGCGATTGGCAGTGGCATTACTGGTGTTATAGATCGCACCGCCACTTTCCACCGCAATGTTCCCTGTGAAGATGCTATTCGCTATCGTGACCGGACCTCGATTAGAGATCGCCGCACCGTAGCGCGCCCGATTGTTATCAAAAGTGCTGCCAATCACTGAGAGTGTTCCGGTTCGATTGTAAATTGCTGCGCCTTCTTCAGTCGCCGTGCTGTTACGCATCGTCACACCGCTGATCGTCGCCGTACCCGCATCGACGTAGACGCCGTTGCCGAACCGCGCCATATTGCTCTCGAACAACCCGCCCGTGATCGTGAGTGTCCCCACACGCTGATACACGCCTGCGCCCTGCTCATTGGCGGTGTTGCTGCGCATGGTCACATTCGTGAGAGTGGCGTTGCCGTTGTTCAG
>Ga0163147_10000226_pt1 | contig 87503 bp, 70 predicted proteins | sample OliLakLV19MP6G1_FD_148597 | JGI IMG/M metagenome (GOLD analysis project Ga0163147, IMG submission 148597) | Freshwater microbial mat bacterial communities from Lake Vanda, McMurdo Dry Valleys, Antarctica- Oligotrophic Lake LV.19.MP6.G1 | ecosystem: Environmental > Aquatic > Freshwater > Lake >... | reverse complement strand
ACAAAGCGTGGAAGGATACGTACAATTTGAAACCCAAAACCAAAGTCAAGATAGCCTGGATCCCTGACAACCGTCCCGGGACGTGGATATATCACTGCCATACCATCGAACACCATGCTGCGGGCATGATGGCCAGCTTTGATGTAATAGATGGCAGCAAGCCGCAAGTAGAAAAACATGTATCACAAGTCCATCATCACTAATAAGCCAAAGAGATCGAATTATGATAAAGCTCCGCTGCATTATAGCGGAGCTTTTTTATGCCAGATCCCATCAGCTTCTTATCCCAAAATTATTTAACACTGGGCTCAACTGGCGTAAAACCTTTAAGTCGGAAAGATGAAATGCAATTTTAGTTGCTGCATGTACATACCTCTCTATCCATACCCTTTAGGATTCCAAACATTTACGTCATAGATGGCAATATGACAGCCATGACCCTTAAAGTTGGGGTAGGAATAGGCTAAAGTGAGATGATCTCGTCGGCAGGTGGGACATGGTGTGTTACCTCACAACAACTATTTAATGAAGTATCAGATCTCGTTATTTCCTATATCCTATCTCCTGATTTTCATTTTTATTACTACATCGGGATGCTACGCCCACGCTCAAAGGACGCCCACTCGCTGGGAATTCTTTCTTTAAAGAACTAAATTTACCATTCAAGGCACAGACATGGGTTACACGACAATGCGGGGTGCAGTGCTTTGTTGAAATTTTTGTGCATATTTGAAGTGTAGTACTTGCCAAAGAGTGTCATGCTAAAATGTCAATACTGCATGAAGTCCCGAAAAGTTATTTCTCCTTTTAAAAGACAAGCAGTACGAAAAAAATGAAATAATAATGCAAAATTCATTAAAAGAAAAGAATATTCACTTTGCCAAAAAGCCAAATGTTCTTGTAAACTATGTTACCATTCAAATGGAATATAGGAGATACATTCTGGCTGGAACGCCAAAAAATGCAATTACAAGATTCAAGTGGATCTCAATATTTTTTCTACTGCAGTTGCATTTTGATGTTTCGGCTCAAGCATTTCTACATCTGCCCATAGAGGGTGAGTATGGCAAAGATTTCATCATCGTAAATTATGTAGATTGGGGGAATGGAAATGAAATACTTGATTACCAGTGTGGAAATAAGACCTATAATGGGCATGAAGGGACGGATTTTGTGATACGCAGTTTTGCAATGATGGATACTAGTGTTAATGTGTTAGCTGCAGCAGATGGCGTAGTGACGTTCATTAAAGATGGATTGTTTGATCGCGAAAAGCAGTCAGATACTACCAAGGGTCTTGGGAACTACATAGCTTTAAGACATTTCAACGGTTACTATTCCTATTACGGACATTTGGCATATCCTAGCATTAATGTTATGGAAGGAGACACGGTCAGCGCAGGACAAAGAATGGCATTGGTTGGAAGTAGCGGAAATAGTTCGGATCCGCATTTGCACTTTGAGTTATGGTGGGACTCGCTGGAACTGGTTGACCCTTTTAAAGGGGGTTGCGGAAATGCAAATTCACTTTGGTTAGATACTACACCTTACGACACCACGTTTGATATTTGGACATCAGGATTAACTAATTTTATTCCCAATTTAGATACGCTGCGTGAGGAACCCATAAAAATAAATCACTTCAACGCTGCTGATGAATCAATTACGTATTGGTCCATTCTTTATGGACTCCGCGAAGGTGATGACCTCACTATCAATTGGTACGACCCTGATGACACCCTAACATTCACTTACAGCTACGAGGTACCAGGTGATGCATGGTATTTTTATTACTGGAGCTACATTAATGTGCCTACAGTCAACAAAACAGGAGAATGGAGTGCACGTTTTTACCGCAATGATATGCTTGTAGATGAAATAGAATTCACCCTCGACATAGCCTCCTCTATCCCAAATATCCATTCTGACCATTTTCTAACTATGTATCCCAATCCATTTGAGTCTTACACAACCATCCGTTGGAAATCAGAGGTAAGCGAGCATACAAGACTGGAAGTAGTAGATGCACTTGGAAGAAAAGTTAAAACGCTTGTTGATGAGTTTAGACAGCAGGGTGATCATACTGTGTATGTAGACTGCAAAGAATTATCTTCAGGGACCTATTATTATCAAATGAAAGCAGGAAATACCATCACGACAAGAAAAATGATACTAATGAAATAGCGGTCACCTAATCGAGATCGCCGGACTGTGCGTCCCCTCAGATTCCGTTATATGCACTTTTTCCCAATAACCCAAATCTTTTTATATTTGGATCATCCTGACGACGTATAGCTCAGGGTGACACAAAACCAAATATTTAAAACCATACGCTGTTTTCGAAAACGTCTTCAACACACTACTTATGAATCGCAAAGAATTTTTAAGGTTAGGAGTTATTGCTGCAGCCCTCGGACCCTTGAGCACGACTTTCTCCAGCGGCAGAAGCAGCATGCATCTGCTCTCCCTATTAGAAAATAATCCAGGTGATATAGCCAAGGTCAGTGCCACCGTCCAGAATGAATTCACAGACCTTGTCGAATGGCTTTCAAAAAATGGCTGGGTCAGCTATCTCAAAGAGGTGGCCGGCGTCAATCTGTCTCTCTTTGGTGAGGCCCGCAATGCGGAATTGCTGAAAGACCTTAATGCCACTACGCTCAAAAAGCTGACGGACGATCCGGAATCCGGATATGATGATTTTGCAGGCATGAATCTGATCAAGCCAGGTTTTCCCGCCTTCAGTCTATTATACCACGCACTGGCAAGTCCAAGAGTACGCTCTCCGAAAATCCTAGCTTATCCTGAACTTGCCCAACTGGACATACTGGAAAACTACATCTATGCACTTGCAGAGTGGGATCATCTCAAGACGATCTACGGCGTGAAGTCAAATGATGAGCTGGTTCTTGCTGTCTTTGCTTATGAGTACCGCCCTGCCTTCAAGACTCCTCATCATGAACATGCGGATATGGTCTATTCCAGAACCGGAGTAGCCAGGGTCGGACAACATGAAATGAATTTTGACCGAATCAACAGGTGTTTTACAAATAAACCCAAGGATGGTGTCCCGGTACAACGCTCTGCAGTAGTCCCTGCAAGGTATGGTCTCTTTATAGCGCGGAGAGTTAAATCTACGGATATCAAGCTGATGACCACCGGTGTATTCAAACCCGGTGACAAGTTTGATGACAAGGATGATCCGAAACGCACCTTTATACAACCGATCCGCAAAGTATTCCAGCATGACCTCTTGTTTGGTGAAGCTCAACTCCATTTCAGTGAACTGCACCGGAGTGAAAAACTGGCCAAATTAGTTGAACACACGGATCTCAAATTCTATAAGGATATCAAACCAACCGTGCGCACCTCCTCGCACCTGATCGTGCAAGACAGCAAGTCTACGAATGTCCAGTCTTCATTTCTGGTGATATCACAGCCAAATGAACTTATACGCCTTTCGAAGGAGGGCAATGAGCCTGTATATTTTTGGGTGCCCGCTATGATACCGGGAGAAGATGGATATTCCCGCAACAGGTATTTCACAAGTTTCAATACACAAGAAGTGCAGGACGTGGAGTTACTGGTTAAATTAAAAGGAAAAGAATATCAAAAGATCCCAAACCAATACAATGAACCAAGGACACAACCTTTGTTTCTGAACATCACGCACGAACAAGATACCGTCAATACCATTGGTTATCGCGAAATACCAAAGGAAGGTGATTTTGAGCAGCGGCTCAACGACGGTATGTTCCAGGCCCCACTATTTGAAGACAGTATCTGCGAAGGATCTGTCAATGCCCGGATCGACATTGGTAATAATGCTGCACTAAAAGGGCTTTCGCAAAACAGTCTGCCGGCTTTTTCGATTGTGACAGCACCTGATTTTTTTCCTCAGGTAGACAATTTTGATTTGATGACGTATGATGTGACACCTGGTATAGCTGTCAATGTCAGTCATTTTTATGAAGGTGGATTATCCAGCCTTGCCACCGCCAGATTGTCTCCAAATCCTGAATTACTTTCTACTAAGGAATCCATCGATACCTATACGGCTGTGCTCAGTCATAAATCAAAGACTATCATGCCTGCAGCAAAGGCCGGAAAATTTTCCAACCCTACCCTACCTAAAGGATATATGGTTTCCGGGTTTTTACCGGATGTCGCTTCTTCGGTCTTTGCACCCGGATGGGATATCACGTATTCGGCAGATAAACCCGGAAGTACAGATGTGTATTTGAGCACGGAAGGATTGGGCTCGCCATTTGTGGAGGATATGAAACTGTGTGCAGCCGCCAATGGCATGTGGCCGGCATCATCTCCTGATGCAGCGAGGACCTATCAGGGTTCGCTTGATCCCTGGAGCAGAAACCCAACTGCTATTCCTTTACTGGATGATGAGATCGGATTTCATAAAAATTCGCCTGCAGGCAAGGCGATGAAAAAAGAAACGTTCGGCTGGGATGGCGTGCAGGGTCCGTTTTTGGAAAACATAGATGGAAAGTGGAAAATCAATTTTGCCGACATAGGCCGCGCCGATGTTGTGCAAAATGCATTGGATGGTAATGTGGACATGTCAAAATTGAGAGAACTGACCAGTGCTGAGTTGATCGCCCGAATGGCATGTTTGAAACATTGTATTGATCATCTCCCGAAAGTGAATTTCAAAGGATATACTAGTGCAGTTAAAATGGTGGCCTTCACGCGTTGGTGGCTGATCAGTGCAGAGGCTGTTGACTTCGGAAAGGAAGATGCCAAAGGCTGGGGCATTCCCACAAATCTCATTGGGGCAGATACAAAGTGGGTTACGGATAAAGCAAATGCAAAGGTGTCAGGAAAAGGTTATCTGTATGTCATTGTGGATGTGAACGGCAAAAAAGTCATCTGGGATGGGTTTGGCAGAAGGAGGGTTGCATGCACCGCTTTGTATGTATGCCAGGTCGTTGATCATCCTGGTGACAAACCAAAATTAGCGATGGCAACGATAAAATCCAGCAAGGCGAAATGGTCAACATTTTAAAGTAAATCTATTGAATAGCCCCGATCTTCAAGTCGCGAGAAAGGATAGTAACACCGTATGCGCTGTGATTTTAAAGCCGTGTCTCATAAACTATAGGCATCAATAAAGAGTTCAAGAAAAACCTGGTGAATAACCAAAATGCTGAGGCATGGGATGTCATTGTCATCGGATCAGGACCTGCAGGGTCTGCGGCTGCGGCAATATGCAGGAAAGCTGGGCTAAATGTATTGATCGTCACACAGGCTGCGAAGCCAGATGCATCTGCAACCATTTTTCCGGGATCACTTGAAAGTATTCATCCTGGAGTCTCTTCCCTCCTGGAAAAAATTGGAGCCGAAGGTGCTGAACAACTGGCATCACTTGCGACTTATGATGGAATCTATGCCGGTGACACCTATACTCCTCTTGGGGAAGACGTAAATGGAACCTGGCAGGGCTTACATATCCATCGTCAACTATTCAATACTCAGTTGCTCTTAATGATAGGAGCGTCAGGTGTGACCATACGTTGTAATCAAACCATCGAGAATTTTATCCTGGAACAGGATAGAATCGTAGGCATCAAAACCGGATCCGGAGAGCTTATTTATGCTACACACCTTATAGATGCCAGTGGTAAAAAAGCAATTGCCGGAAAAAAGTTAAACCTGAAACGAAAATTCTTCTCACCACCTTTATTGTGCTGGACGGGAATATCAGGAGGGATATCCTCTTATCCAGTCGACCCTCATGCAGCCCATTTTATACCGGGACAAGAGGAGTGGACCTGGTTAGCCCCTAACCCCCCGGATCAATGTGCATGGACCAGATTGAGCATGCGAGGAGAGAAATCCTTACTACCTCCTGACCTATTGAAACAATATCCAATCGTAGGAGAAGTGCAAGCACACAATATGCGATGGAGAATGTATCATCCCGTATGCCGGGAAGGAATAATACTCTGTGGGGATGCTGCGGGAATATTGGATCCCGCTGCCGGCCAGGGCATATTAAACGCACTCTGGTCTGGCATCATGGCCGCAAATACTGTGGTATCCTGCCTGCAGAATCCAGCATACGAGGCTTTCCATTTAGCGCGGTATAATCATTGGTTTGAGGAGCAATTTGAATTGAAGGTGAGTCAGCTCAGAGCATATTACATAACACATGGGTTGAGCGGGCTTACTGCTAAAATGTAAAAACACATCTTCAGCATGTCGGCATAATGAAAACAAAGCTTATTAGAAAAAGTGTAAGCCGATGATTCGAGTATTGCTCAATACTATTCTTCCTTTATGCATTTTATTAGCCCCAATAATTCTCCTTGTTACGTATTCTAAAATTACAAAAGATATAATCAGGAATGATTTTATCTTGGTGGCTATTTGTTGCTTGCTTTTGTTTCCTTAGCAACATACTGCGCAATTTATTTATCTTGGCTACATGAAGGCCAAACCCCTTTTATTTTTTATCTCTTTATATCTCTGGACAAATCATCCCGTTGCTTTGGTAGCGCAGAGTACCGCACGTTCCCATATTTCGTTATGCATTGATTGCAGCCTTGATTCAATGGGCCAACTGCAACAAAGGGCCAAAAGTCCTAAGGATACGTTAGAATTCCTGCTGGCCTATGTAGAAAATGGGGGTGATTTCTTGTCGAATGACACCGTCATGTATTTCATTTTAGAACTACTGAAATTAAATGGCCGACTTAAACTTATTGAGGATGAACCATACAGACTCTATTATGAGGCCCTGTCCCTATGGAATCAAAAACAACCGCTTCAAGCGATTTCAAAAATGGAAGAGGTTATAACAGCCTTTGATCAACAGCATAGAAAGCTTGGCATGTATGGTATTCTAGGAAGCATTAGGATTTACTATAATTATATCGGGTTGCAAGAAGAGCGTCTCGCCTTTTATCAGAAAAAGCTGAAATATTACGAGTTGAACGGCCCCCAGGAAAATACAGCCGTATGCTATCACGGAATAGCCGGGTATTATCTCTATAAAGCAGACTACAATAAAGCTATCAGCTTTTACCTTAGGGCAGCGGAAGGATTCAAATCATTTTCACAGAACGGATATATAAATGAAATCAATATTTCAGGTATGACCTATTACAAGTGGGGCAATTCTGAACGAGTTCAAAAATACCTGCAAAAAGGGTATGAATTATGCCTTAAAACAAAAGATAATTACAATCTTAGGTTTAGCTTACTGTTTCTTGGCCTCATTGACAAACAAAACAAAGCATATACTGAAGCTTTTCAAAAATTTGAAGCTTGTTTTGATGTATTGACGCTGCCTGTAGATCTTGATATATGGACGATTCTACTTGCGGAAAAAGGGGGACTTTTGCTGGAAATGAATCGTCCAGATGAAGGCTTCTCCATCATTACCAAGGCCATTTCTATGCGGGATTCTGCCTCCATCCCCATAACTACAAAGCAAGGCGAATTTGAAGGCTACTATTACCTCTATCAACATTACAAGTCGAAAGGAGAATATGCAAATGCAGAAGCATCCATTCTAAAAGCATATGATCTAGCCACGCTCACTCAATCCAATGCCCAGATCTTGAAATACAGAAAGGAACTAAGCCAATTCTATGCAACCAATGGCAGTGCTGAACTTGCACTTCCGTATGCACTAGGCTATATCTCGCTTAATGATTCTGTGGTTACCATTCAAAATAGTTTAAACGTATCCGAATATGAAAAACTACAGGAAGCAAAAGAGAATGAAGCTGAAGTGCAAGGCCTCGAAAAGCAAAAGCAAATTCAACTCAATTATTTTACAGCCAGCGGAATATTCTTGCTACTCCTCGTTGTAGGGATTTTCAGCCGACTTCAGTATATCCGCAAAGTCAAACGCCAACTGGAGGAGAAAAACATCCTGATCGAAAAGGAAAAATTACGCGCTGAGCAAAGCGAAAAATTCAAAGAAGTGTTTCTGGCCAATATGAGTCATGAAATACGGACCCCTATGAATGCCGTCATGGGCATGACTAATCTAGTGCTGGACTCACCCCTTACAGTAGGTCAGCGAACGTATATGGAGGGCATTAAAAATTCGAGTGATACACTCCTTCATATCATCAATGATATCCTCGACCTATCGAAGATAGAAGCAGGGAAAATTGAGTTGGAAACCATTGATTTTTCTATCCTTGATGTCCTGGAGCAGATAAAGCAAACGCTATCTCAGAAAGCAGAAGAGAAAGGATTGCAATTTATTTTGGAGGTGGAAGCGGGTATTCCGGAAGTGGTGATTGGTGATCCCTTCAGGCTCAACCAGGTCCTTATCAACCTGGCCGGAAATGCCATTAAATTTACTGAGAAAGGAAAAGTATCCGTAATTGTTTCCCAGGATGAAGATACAGACGCTACTTCCTTTTCCGTCACTGATACAGGCATAGGAATACCGGAAGACAAGCTGCACACCGTTTTTGAAAGTTTCTCCCAGGCCCATTCATCGGATACCCGTAATTTCGGTGGTACTGGTCTTGGTTTGAGTATCAGCCAGGATTTGGTGGAACTCATGGGAGGGCATATACAAGTTGAGAGCAGAGAAGGTGCTGGAAGTACATTTTTCTTTACCATTGATTATCCTGCCGGTTCGGCCCAAAAGCTTATGATGTCAAAAAATAAAGGCCATATTGATGGTAGCATCCTGAATGGATTGCGAATCCTCGTGACGGATGACAATGAATACAATCGAACTGTCGCGACAGACACACTCAAATCGAAAGCGAACGTCGATATCACTGAAGCAGCTAACGGGCAGGAAGCGGTGGACTGGCTGCAAAAAAAGGATTTCGATGTCATCCTGATGGATGTGCAGATGCCGGTGATGGACGGTTACCAGGCGACGAGATATATCCGCGAAAAACTCGACGAACCCAAAAGCCGGATTCCGATCATCGCACTGACAGCAAGTGTAATACGTAGCGACCTTGATAAATGCCGTGCTGCGGGGATGGATGATTTTGTTCCAAAACCGTTTACTGTAATCCAACTTTTGACAGCTATAGCCAAAGCGACTAACAGGGAAATAAAACACATTGCTCCTGATACTTCATTGCTTGTCAGTAAATCAAACGAATCCACTCATGTCCCCGAAACTAAAAGGGAGGACAGAACAGATCTTGCTTACCTCGAAAAGTTTTGCGAAGGTGACCGCGATCGAATGCGAAAATACATCCGTATGTTTCTGGATACGGCTCCCGGATTTATGGAGAACTTAACCTCAGCGATGGATCAGAAAGATTATAACGAGCTTTCCAGTCAAATTCATAGCTACAAAACAAAATGGATCATGATGGGCATGTCTGAAACTAAAGATTTGGCCCTGGCTATCGAAATGGTGTGCCGACAGGAGGTCCCGCCTCCGGATATTCGCAATCAGGTTGCATCACTAATGAAACATATTCAGGATGCCATAAACGAACTATCCTCATTTTAAATAACTTTGAATAAGCTACTTTAGCATAAAATTTCTACCCATGTCCGGCAGCCTGACCAAAAAGATCTTTGTAGTGGATGATGACCCGATGCTTACAGAAGCGCTGCAGGATTATCTGACCCGTAAGGAAGCGCATGTTGTCAGCGTATTCCAAACCGGCGAAGAATGCCTTAAACACCTGTCCGAAGGGCCCGATGTCGTGATCCTTGATTATTACCTCAATTCAGTGCACAAGGATGCAGCCAATGGCATGGAGATACTACAGACTATTAAAAAACAGTTACCCTCCGCCCACGTAATCATGCTCTCCAGCCAGGAACGGTATGGAGTGGCTATGCAAACCCTGATCAAAGGGGCAGAGCAATATGTCATCAAAGATGAAGACGCTTTTGAAAAAATCGCAGGGATGATTGCCAATATGTAGCCATTGCCGCATACAAATCAACATTGGAAATGACCACAGTCATAAGTCAAAAATCCCTATCATGGTAATTTTAGAACTGTCAACTGTCAACTGTCAACTTTTTACTGTCAACTGTTTACTGTCAACTGTTTACTGTCAATTCTCAATTGTTAATTGTCAATTGATCTCGCGCGTTGCCAAGCCTCATAGCATGATTTCATGTCTGGCAGGTATTGAAAATCATTGGGAAGAATGCCGTGCGTCAGTGCCCATGGAAAGCCAATTCCCTAACTTTGCCATGTAAAACTTTAACCATCATGATTGAAGTGTATTTTATGTATGTCAGGGATTTCATCGCCCAGCCATGGCCTTGGTATGTTGCCGGCCCCCTGCTGGCGCTGGTGATGTTTATCCTGTTGTATTTTGGCCATGAATTTGGCATATCTGAAAATTTCAGGCTGATGTGCGCTGCAGACGGGGCAGATAATATGAACGAGTTCTTTAAGATAGACTGGCGTTCCGGTGAGTGGAATTTGCTCGTAGCGTTAGGGGCGGTTTTCGGAGGTTATCTGGCTTCACATTATTTCTTTGGCCCTAATGGTGACTTGGCACATATCAGTGATGTCACCGTCGTCTCCCTCAATGAAATCGGGATCAATGTCACTAAGGGCGCTGTACCCTTGGTTCCTGCATTTCTAAGTTGGGAATCACTGCTGACATGGCAGGGCCTGCTGATGATTGCCGGCGGAGGATTTCTGGTTGGATTTGGAGCACGGTACGCCGGAGGCTGCACATCGGGTCATGCGATCAGCGGACTATCTGCCTTACAAGTTCCTTCTTTGATTGCCGTAGTGGGATTTTTTATGGGTGGATTGGCTATAACGTATCTGGTCATCCCTTATCTCTTTAATTACTAATAACGATCCCAGATATGAGAATGTCAAGATATATACTGATAGGAATGCTCCTTGGGTTTGTCCTCTATAAAAGTGAAGCGGTCTCCTGGTTTAGGATCTATGAAATGTTCAGGTTCCAGAGTTTCCATATGTTCGGGATCATCGGTTCTGCGATTGTATCAGGCATCATGATCGTGCAGATCATCAAGAGAAGAAAAGTAAAGAATGTGGAGGGCGCTGAAATAGTGATCAAGGATAAAGCAAAAACTTTCCCTCGCTACATCATCGGAGGATTTATATTTGGTTGCGGCTGGGCCATTGCTGGTGCATGTCCTGCTCCAATGTTCATTTTACTCGGCGCAGGGCATACCGTATTTATTGTTTACCTCATTGCGGCCATGACCGGAACTTTTGTATACGGTCTTCTCAGAAAGAGGTTACCTCACTAGTTTCCGCCAGTTTTCTGACTACGGAAAGCACCCGCGCATCTAACCCGCACCTATCCCCTATTGTATTAAAACGAGACGGTTGCCATACGGATGCCCGGATCTTATATGCAACAGGTAAACACCTGGCATCAAAGCTCTAGTATCAACACTGGTTTCATTAGCCGCACTAAATCCAGCTAATAAGATGCGCCCCGAAAGTTCACTCAATGAGTAATGAAACCCATCCGTCGCATCTGTGACAATGTAAATCTCATCTCTGGCTGGATTAGGATATGACTCAAAGAGCCACGATGGTTGAGGCAATGCAAATATTGATGTAGGGATACTATCACAGCCCCTGGTAACAGACAATGCTGCATCCAAAGATTCAATATGGACACCTATATCCATACCATCCGAACCGGCATTACTGTAGGGACTATTTGCAGTCAAGCCATAACCATGATAATCGCTTGACCCGCCAGCATAATCTAAAAAGCCTACGGTACTTATATCCGTTGGAAAATAATTTTGACTGATCGTATTAAAATTCGTATACCTGGAGGCGTTACCACCGATGAGCACATTTTTATGAAAGTGCAGGTTAGCATCAGTGATATCCGGAAAATAGTTGGCTATCGTATTATTTCCCTGAGATTGTCCGGGACCATAGATTCCCTGATAACCACCTTCCGAAATATAACTGTGCGAAAGGTTGTTGGTATACACGAATCCCTGAGAAACCTGATAAGCCCAGGTGATAGGTCCTGACTGAAAAATCGAATTATGATTGAGAATCACATCCATCGGTTCACCGATTTTGAGAAAGGTGCCATCATTAGGCCCTCCAACATTGAGATCACCATAAAATGGACCGTTTATATCCTCAAAGAGATTGTTGCTGATCATAATCCTGGATGAACGGGTACTTTGATTGCCATCAGTACCTGAAAGCGAAATCCCGGCACCTACATGACGTATGATATTATTGCTGATTAATACATCACTGACATCAGCCTGTGGAGACGCACCACCTTCAGTCCGGATAGTTAGTAAAATAGCATATCCACTTTGACCTATTGGAAGGTCCGCCCAACAGTTCTCTAAAATATTTCCATCTAGCCACACGCGCCTTCCTGTTTTCAGTTCAAAGAGATTCTTAATCGTCCAGTGTTTGCCGGCATACTCGGGATGACCTACACGCCAGGACCATGGTTTATAAAAATAATTGTGCCGAATTTCTATGTCGGCAGGAACAAGGCCCGCGATGGCCGGTGCACCACCACCAAAGAGTATGTTCTCGCCGGATGCTTCCAGATAATTGTTGAGAATCTTAAACGGACCGGGACCATTAATACCAGAAATAGCCTGGGCATCAAATCCAACGCTGTGAAAATCACTGATATAGCAATCGATAATAGCCGCTTTGGCGCAGTCAAGACGGACACCATACTTCATCACCACGGCTTCGGTGTGACCGTGAATAAAACAACGGTCCACAATAAAGTGATGAGGTACAAGGTCGAGGGAATGCTGAGCAGATGAAGCATCGCCAAGATTGACAAGTCCAAAACTATTGAGTACAGTTGGATCAGCGGTTATTTCAAGACCTACGAGCCTGTAATGATGCGCATTGGCCTGGGTCCTGAAACAGGGTATTCCAGATAAATTATTGGTGACAATTTTTGGCATAGCGCTGGACTGATCAGGATAATCATCATGTCCGGTAGGTTTGAGCGGGTCAACACGAATTTCACTCTCCGGAAGAATATCCAACTTAGAAGATAAAATGATAATCCATTCTTCACCTGCTCCCTTATCCGGCAGCGTAAATCCGCCATAAAAAATGACTCCGGCATCGAGCACCAGCACAGAGCCCGGTGTTGCAGCATCTATCGCTTCCTGCAGATCCGTGAAGTCACGGTCTACCGGACCTACGGTGATCCTAATGTAATCTGTGGTATCCGGAAAGCAGGTGATCACCTCCTTTGTATCCGGTAAGGCAGGCATCCCCTGCGCCGTGAGCCTTAATGCAATACTACAGCTCAACAGGAAAATTACAATTATGAGTTCTTTATTCAGCATGACCTAACAAAACTAAACGTTTTGCTTAAATCAATTTCTAAATTCTACATTGCTCTTTGGCTACACTTTATTCAAAAAAATAGTTTAAAATTTCGAAACAGATCCATTGTTTTGACGTAGCAAGCGTTTTGCCGATGCAGGAGCGATTAAGTTCTATCAATGTCTAAGGAGATCCGCTTCCATGGACTATGCAACCAACCACGACCCCGACCATCTTCTCCTTTCTGAATGTCCACAAATACCCCCCCTCCCTGTTATTTATGTGTATCACACTCGGACCGGCATTTATTTTCCTTGCACTTTTCGAGACCACACAGAATAAATTGACCCGAATCATCAGTGTCTATGGCAAGGTTCCATTCTTCTACTATATCCTGCATTTCTATATTCTCCATACGTTATGCATGATCTTGTTTTTCGCGCTTGGCCATGCTTTCAGCGAAGGCATGCAAAGTGTTTCAGGCATACCTTTTCGATTTCTTATTCCGGGAGAAGGCTACTCCATCGGCATTGTATACCTGATCTGGATTTTGATAGTGATAGTCCTTTATCCTTTATACAAATGGTTTAGTGATATGAAGCGGAAGCACTCGCATTGGTGGTTGAGCTATCTTTAAAGCGCTTTAAATGGTCAGCTATCAGTTTGATCGGGCTAACAGATTACTAAGTATAATTTTTACAGATGCTGCAGCCGCTCGTCTGCAGACGAAATTATATTGCACTTAGGTCTGAATGCTTATACAAGCTTTATACAAATAAAAATTGTTTGATGCAGGGGTTCAAAATTTTGAACCCCTACATCAAACAATTTTTACTCCGGTTGATGAGCGGACGGTTAGTGAGCTGCAGCCCACGGATGCGTAAAGAAGGTCGAACCAGTCAAAGCATCATTTTTTAATCAGTCAACTTCTTCCACCCTTCCATTAGCCACCCTATAAACCCTGCCTGGAAAACGTTCGATGACCTGAGCATTGTGGGTCGCCATGAGGATGGCGGTCTGATATTCTACCGCGAGTTTACGCATGAGTTGAAGGATGGATTCGGCTGTCTCCGGGTCGAGATGGCCTGTAGGCTCATCAGCAAGAATAATCTGTGGCTTATTGAGAACGGCCCGGCCGATGACCGCGCGTTGCTGCTCACCACCTGAAAGTTGGTGGACCGGTCTGTTGATCTGGTCAGTCAACTGTACATCTGTACAAACTTCAGAAATAATCCGGTCCTGCTCCGCCCGATCTTCGGTGCCTGTGGCATCAAGTACAAATCTCAGGTTTTCATCGACCGTCCACTGAGGAAATAGCTGAAAATCCTGAAAAACCATGCCCACCCTTCTCCTGAGTACCGGAATGGTGGATGGCTGAAGCTTTGTGAGGGATATGCCACCTACCTGGCCGTCACCCTCCCTCAGCGGAAGGTCGCCCCAGAGCGTGCGCATCAGGGAACTTTTCCCACTACCCGTCTTCCCGATCAGGTATACAAATTCAGCCTGGCTGACCGACAAATTGACCTCCCGGAGGACTTTTACGCCTTCCTGGTATATTCCGGCGTTTTTTAAACTTACGACTTCTTTCATGGTTATATTCCGGTGATTCTTTATTCACAAATCCTTAGGCTCAAGATGCCCGGGAGTGGCTATTTTGCCGTAAATTTGCACAAAGATTCAGTAGCAACGTGGATAACCCTCAAATCATTAAGCCTAGGCGTTTTAAAATCATGCCTATATTGATTCTTGCCCTCATGGCGGCAGGAGTCATCATGCTCATCTCGGCTTCCAAAGATATGAGTACCTATAGCACGTTTTCCCAGGTCAAACGCTCTGGTGAAACTTCCAAAGTGGTCGGTGTGCTGGCCAAAGACAAACCCATGTACTACAATGCTGAGGAAAACCCAAACCTCTTCAGATTTTATATGACCGATCAGCAAGGAGAAGTACACGAAGTAACTCTTCAAGCTCCCAAACCTCAGGATTTTGAACTCAGCGAGCAGGTCGTAGCCACCGGATCATTTGTAGGTGATGAATTTGTCGCCTCCAGCATTCTGATGAAGTGTCCTTCGAAGTATAAAAACGAAGAAGTACTCGTCAGAAGCAATATGTAACCATTCATGCAGGACATTCAATATATTGGAGAGCATCTCCTCCCGGGCCGCTTAGGTCACTTCCTTATTTTAACTGCTTTTGTTACCGCCCTGCTGGCCATTCTGGCCTTTCGGAAAAAAGTTACACACCCCGATGATGCCTCCTGGCTTCGACTCGGTCGCATCGCATGGGGTATCCATAGTTTCTCCATCCTGGCTGTCATAGGTCTCATCTTCTACATCATGGTCAGTCAGATGTACGAATACCAATATGCCTGGGACCATGTCTCAGCCGACCTGCCCATGAAGTATATCTTCTCAGCCTTCTGGGAAGGACAGGAAGGCAGTTTCCTCTTATGGATGTTCTGGCATGTTGTACTTGGTTCGGTTGTCGTCTTAACCGCAAAACGATGGGAACCTGGTGTGATGACATGGCTTAGCATGATTCAGCTAGTCCTTGTATCCATGATTGCCGGCGTCTATTTTGCTGATGATTTCCGCATGGGCAGCAGTCCTTTCCTTTTGCTCAGGGATACCATGCAGGCACCGATTTTCAACAATCCTAATTACCTATCCCTCATTGAAGGAAATGGACTAAACCCTCTGCTCCAGAACTATTGGATGACGATTCATCCGCCTACTCTTTTTCTAGGCTTTGCATCAGTCACCATTCCTTTCTGCTTTGCCATGACTGGCCTTTGGGAAAAAGAGCATACAGCCTGGTTGAAACCCGTTATGCCATGGACTTTGTTTTCAGCCGGCATCCTTGGTCTGGGTATCCTGATGGGCGGTGCATGGGCATACGAAGCTTTGAGCTTTGGTGGTTACTGGGCATGGGATCCCGTTGAAAATATGTCACTAGTCCCCTGGATCGTTTTACTCGCGGCCCTGCATGGCAATTTTATAGCCCGCCATACGGGACTCTCGATCAGGACAACCTACATATTTTATATCCTCTCCTTTCTCCTGGTCGTCTACTCAACCTTCCTGACACGCTCCGGCATACTCGGCGAAGAAAGTGTACATGCCTTTACAGAAATGGGACTAGAGTGGCAACTCGTTGGTTTCATCTTCCTATTTCTGTTGAGCGGCATCTATTTCCTGGTATCCAGGAATAAAAGTATCCCAGTGGTGCTGAAAGAAGAACAAATCCAAAGCCGTGAGTTTTGGATGTTTGTCGGCTCAATGGTGTTGATGTTTTCCGCTATCCTCATTACCTTTTCTACAAGTATACCCGTGTGGAACAAACTTGTGGATGTGTATGGATCGCTGATGGGCAAAGGAGATATGACTCCATATCACAAGGCTATGCCACTGGATCCGATAGATCACCATAACAGATTCCAGTTGTGGAATGCAGTATTGCTTTCCATTATTTCGGGAGTTGGTTTGTTATTACGATTTGGCGCGATGGGTTGGGCAGAGTACAAACCAAGATTTTTAAAACACGTAGGTACATCCGTTGTGCTTGGCCTGGGCGTAGCCTATCTCTTTTCCCTTTGGATTGAGTTGCCTAGCTGGCAGTATATCGTTTTGCTCATCGCCGCCAGTTTTGGTATTGTTTCCAATATAAATTACATGATCAATTTTGCGAAAGGCAGACTCACTTCGATGGCTGCTGCATTCGCGCACGGTGGTTTTGCGCTGATGCTTGTCGGGATCATGGTGAGTGGATTGAACAAACGCACGCTCAGTGAAAACCGATTTGCGCAGGAAGGACTTGCGGAAGGATTAGATGTTGGAAACAATGCATTTCTGATCAAAGATTTACCCATGTATATGAACAACTACTGGGTGACGTACAAATCAGATACGCTGGAAGGATTGACACGCAAATACGAAGTGGAGTTTGTCAAAGTCAACGAATCAGGAGATACGGTTGAACATTTCACCACGCATCCCAACATTCTCTATGATCGTGAACTGACCAAAGTGGCGACGGCCAATCCAAATACCAAAAGATATCTCGACAGGGATGTTTTCACCTTCATTTCCGGCCTACCGCCGGAACAACAGGACAGGGCTAACCTGGAAAAAATCGATAGCAGCCTCGACTATAAATTACATTTTTTAGCTCCTGGCATGACACGAAAAGTTGGCTCCTATAACATCAGACTCGACAGCATCTTGCTTGGAACAAACCACAGGGAGTATGACCGCGAAGAAGATGATCTTGTGCTTTCAGGCATCGTTACGGTGACAGATTCTGCCGGAACAAGAAGTGAAAAAATATATCCTACGCTGATTGTCCGCAAAGGATTACTCTACAGCCTCACTGACCAGGTCAATGATTTCAATATACGGGGCAGACTCAAAGCTTCTGCGCTTGATAGCCTTTTCCCAATGGATGACAAACTTGCCTATGAGCCCTTGGTTATAAAATCAGGTGAAACCAAAACCTGGAATGATCTTGCACTCACGTTGCAGGGTATTGACAAAACTATTGATCATCCCAATTACCGGAGCATGGAGGGGGATATTGCCATACAGGCCGTGGTATCGATCAAAGGAAAAGACAACAAGACGCACATTGCGCGGCCATTGTATTTCATCCGTGATGGCAGCCCTCTAAATATGAAAGCCTATGTGCCCGATATCGGTTTACATATGAAGCTAGAGCGTATAGATCCTGAAAAAGAAGAGTTTCATCTCTATCTGGCAAGACTATCAGACACGCCTTTACTTCCTTTAGAGATTGCTCAAGATGCACCTCGAAATGATTATATCGTCCTGGAAGCGATTCTGTTTCCAGGCATCAATTTATTTTGGGCAGGTAGCCTTATCATGCTGATGGGCATGTTTATTGGATTGTATAAAAGACTTCGCAAGACATGATCACTAGTAACCTCCCTTTATGGTAAAGGTTGTCTGCATTGGAGCCGGACGTCTGGCCCAGCAGTTGATGCCGGCTTTAGAGGAAGCAGGGTGTCATATCATGCAAGTCTATAACAGGACGCCACAAGCCGCAGAGGCACTGGCCGAAAAACTAAAGGGTTCTTCTTACACAGCGGATCTCGAATCCATAACCCGAGAAGCAGACCTCTATTTTTTCACGGTATCAGATGATGCCATCACGCTTCTTTCTTCACAGATTTTCACCTTGCTTCCCGAAGATGCCATTGGTGTTCATTGCTCAGGCAGCCTCGGACTTGACGTATTACCTTTTGCAAGGAAAGCTGGATTCTATCCATTACAGAGTTTCTCTGCTAATCATGAAGTCTCCTGGCGATGGATCCCATTGATCATTACTACCCTGGATGAAGACATCTGGGAATTCCTGGATACCATTGCAGGACAATTATCTACTTCGGTGTATAGGATGACCGAGGTTCAAAAATCGAATCTGCATATTGCCGCTGTTTTTGCAAATAATTTTTCAAACCACATGCTGACCTTGGCTGAATCTATTTGCAACGAGCATCAGCTCCCTTTTGAAATATTAAAGCCCCTGATCCTCGAGACCTTCAGCAAAGCTATCCTCTCAGGTCCGCAGGAAAGTCAGACAGGCCCAGCTGTGCGTGGTGATGAAAAAACGATACTGAAACATCTTGCTTTGTTAGACCATCATCCTCAACTAAGGAATGTGTACCGTGTCGTGACGGAAAACATACGGGAAAATCTTAAATAGCCTGAAGTTTTTTCAATTTCTACTCGGTAACAACTTCGCTACGATATCGTCATAGTAAGGTCGTTCCTTGAGACTGGAATGCGATCCGGGGAAGAAGATTAAATCGAGTTCGATAAACTGATTCTTTGCATCAAAATCGCGTAGCACGACTGCACAACGTTTGTCATTGGTCAGGCGTGTATTATCGATCATCGGAAACTCAAAGAAATCGACTACGAATACGGGGTTGACCACTTTGTCTTCCTTTTCAGGAATCCGGGTACCGATTTTCAGCGCAACTGTGACTGTAGAATTGACTGTATCCTTTCCCTGTATGCTCAGGTGCACAAAATGTTTGATCGGTTCAATCTTTTGTCCACTCACAAAGGAATCGATAAACATGCAGCTAAAGGTATCATTGGCATTGAAGGCCAATGAATCGTAGAAGTAGACAAACTTCTCAACCGAAGCGACGCCTTCAAGACTGGCGAGTTGCTTTGTGGTCACCTCCTTCGACATATCGTAGATCCTGTTTTTGTAACTGGTATGGAGTAGCCTGTCTTTGGTCTCGTTGTTATTACGTCTATTGAGATACGTAAAAAGAGGTGTTAGGTTCAACGATTCGTGAAAATTGTACGCCAGCAATTCCAACTGAAGGATTTTTTCATCCATCGCTTTCGAATCCTGAAGGATGGTGCCGATAATGGAGGTAAACATATCCTTACGCAGGGCACTCTCAGATTCTTCACGTCTGCTCATGAGTTCAGTGTACAATCTGGTCTTGGCTTCGTTTTCCTGGTTTTGGTTGATATAGTCAGATGCAAAATAGCTGACCGTGGCAATGGTGATCGCCGTAATCAAACCGCCCAGCGGATGTAATACGATTTCCGCCTTATCCCAGATATCCTTCTCGCCTTCCTTGGGCTCTACTGTTTTTTTAGCTGCCATACATCACCTGCTTTGACCAGGGATAATGTGTACCCTGTAGAGTTGTTGGTTGAGAAAACATCATAAGTGGCACCTGCATGGTCGACTACTTCAAGTTTGTACTTGCCAACTTCCTTAATGGCCATAGAGAAATAACCATTTTTGTCGGTGAGGGTCGTCGCTATCACCTTGCCGTTTTGTGTGATCTGGATAGCCTGGCTCAACATCGGTTGTCCGTCCTTTTTGATCGTGCCGAAAATCTCGCCTGCAAACACGAAGGATGGCAGAAAAAACAAAAGAGATAGCATGATATGTCTTGTATTCATAGTTTGTGATATTTAGTGGTTAAATGACATTGCTGCCATTGGTGCTATATAATGTAAATATAGGCCGATTAAAAGTAAAATTAAACGCCCCTTGGGCTAATCCGGGTGTTTTCACATTTGTTTAACAGCAATGTTAAATGCATACAGCGTACATAACGAATCCGATGGGTGAATGTTTTACGGGGCAGAATGATATAAAAAATGCTTGCGCCATGTGGTTATATTTTCCCTGCTCGTGCTTTTGACACAAACCGTCATACTCGGGTTTAGCACCTACGGCGCGAGATTTGTGATTGCTGTCTCTGTGTTGCCGACCTGTTGCCCCTACGGGGCATTGATGATCATCGGGTAGAATTTCGCACAGAGGCGCAGTTAAGTTCATTCTCAGCCCTTTGCCCATAGCTCCTTGCCCTATGTCCTATGTATATTATTTTGCGCAGAGACGTAGAGGCGCAGTTAAATTCTTCCTATTCCCTTTACTCTGCCCTACGCCCTGTGCCTTTAATCTTAATCAAAGCAGAAATAACATCTAGGGCACAATCATAGTGTGTGTGGTTGTTGATCACCAGGTCAGCTTCGTGCTTGAAAGGCAGGATAAATGATCTGTAGGATGGCAAAACATGATACTCATACCGATGAAGGACATCTTCCAGGGCATAATTTCGTTCTCCGGCATCTCTGATGATGCGGCGTTTGAGTTTGATCACATCCTCGGCGTCAATGAAAATCTTCAGATCAAGCAATGACCGGATTTCATCAAAATAAAAAACAAATAAACCTTCCACCAGAATGACCGGTGCAGGTTTAAAAGTTAACACGACCGGGGTTTGTTTGGCGTTATTAAAAACATATTGTTCCTTACGCACTTCACTACCTTCTATCAGCATTCTGATATCCCGTGCAAAGGTTTTGTCATCGATCGATTGAGGTAAATCAAAGTTTTGGTACCCGGCATCATCCCACACCTGCACCTCCCTCGGGCGGTAATATTCATCCTGGGAGATGATGCAGAGTTGATCCTCCAAAAATTGATTGCGCAATTCATGAATGATCCGTGTCTTGCCAGAGCCACTGCCCCCGGTAATGCCGATCAGATAAGGTTTGTCTGCCATGTAGGGGCGAAAATAAGTGTAAAATATGAGTTGCTCTATGCCTTATGCTCGATGCTCTATGCCTTCCACCCTATCATGCTTATATTTAAAACCAAACTGAAACAAAATACCCAATACCAGCGCATACGCTGCAAATGTGAACCATATATTGGACCAGTCTTTAATGCCTCCGGTGGTAAAATAATCAACCACCCATCCACTCAGCCAACCACCAAAAAATGCACCGAGACCATTGGTCATCAGCATAAACAATCCCTGGGCACTAGCCCGGATCTTGATATCTGCTTCTTTTTCTACAAACAATGAACCGGATATATTGAAAAAATCAAAGGCCATACCGTAAATAATCATTGACAATACAAGGAAGATCAATCCACTACCCGGATCCCCGATGCCAAACAAAGCAAAGCGGAAGAACCAGGCGATGATACTCAACAACATCACACGTTTGATACCAAACCGCCAGAGGAAAAAAGGAATGCTCAGGATGAAAAGCGTCTCTGATATCTGTGAAATAGAAATCAGGATGTTGGGATGATTGACTGCAAAGGTGTCTTTATAAGCATCGTTGGCTCCAAAATCATCCAGAAATGGTTTGCCAAATGCATTTGTGATTTGTAATGCTGCACCGAGCAACATGGAAAAAATAAAAAAAACGGCCATCTTTTTTTTCCGAAACAGGATCAACGCATCAAGACCAAACGTAGTCATCCAGGATGAACTCTTCCTTACACCTGCCGGTTTGCATGCCGGCATGGTAAAACAATACAGGCTTAGCACCACAGATGCCGCACCACTCACCAGAAACTGAATGGGCGTTTGTGTCCAATTGAATAAGTCAACAAGCCACATTGCGCAAATAAACCCTACCGTGCCCCAGACCCGAATGGGTGGAAAATCTTTGACAATATTAAACCCCTTGTTTTCGAGTAGGATGTACGATACTGTGTTATTGAGCGCAATCGTGGGCATAAACACCAGCGCATTAAAGAAAATAACCCAATACATCATATCGGGATCTTCGACGTTGGAAGCCCAGAACAACAATAGAGCACCGGCCAGATGGCATGCTCCTAAAACCCGTTCTGCATTCACCCATCGATCGGCAACGATCCCCAGAAGGGCAGGCATAAACAAGGAAGCTATGCCCATCGTCCCATAAGTAGCCCCTATCTGCGTTCCGGTGGCGTTTAACACACTAAACATATAACCTCCAAGAGAAATAAGCCAGGAACCCCAGATAAAAAACTCAAGGAAGTTCATGACCATTAGACGGTGCCTGATATTCACAAAACGAGGTTTTAGTGAGACTGAAGTAAAACTTTCAGGCAGGGAAGATAATAATTAATGATACGTCACTACCAAAAGGGAGGATCAACTCCCGGGCAGAGAACTCATGGATGAGTCAGGGGAATGGAAAGTCTTTGGGACTGGAATAACCTGGATTCTCCGGTGATCTCATTGAAGAGTTGGGCAGTAATACTCAAATCCACCAGATAGGTCTGAAGATTGTCCGGAGATAATCCATAAGCACTGATCTGATCAATTAGCATTTTTGAATCCCCGGGTTGAACTCCAAAAGAACTACTCCACAGCACACCTTCCTCATCTCTGTAACTGATCTCTGCCCTGTTGGCTACAACAGCCGGAGAGCTATTTTCAATCGGTGTACTCAGCAAGGTAATTGGAAAATAACAGGCATCAACCGCCAAGTCCTGAACTCTGATCGTCTGTGATAAATGGGATCTGTTACCTAATGCATCCGTCACGTTAAGGCTGGCATAGATTTCTGCAGTACTGTCCTGAACAGGTATGACAATAGTTGAAGAAGTTGATTCATTGAACCACTCGATCTGGAATGGTGGAGTGCCCTGCGGCCTGACACTTAAACTTACGTAATTGGGATTCTCTAGCTTAGGCTCAATCGAGATCAGGCAAGGCACCAATGTGGTAGGGTCAAAATGAATACACTGTGTATATTGACAACCGGTATAAGCTAAAGATTGAAAACAAACATCAATATTCTCCTGATATCCAACGACACTTCCAAATGCATGGAAAAATGTTGTGGTCGGCCCATTGAGATCCTCCCAATAACTATATCCACTCATAAATAACCCCGGATGGGTTGTCAAAGAAATATCAAAACTATCGACCTCCAGGTCGGATAAAACAAAATCTTTCGAACCAGTTTGAATTGTATTAGAAAAGGCCACAACAGGATCATTTGCTACCGGCACAGCCTGGTAAAAGCTGAATGTCCAGGAAGGGGAACACTGGTCAAGACAGCCATTCATACTAAATATAGAAGTATAAACCTGCAGTGAATCCTTTTGCAAGTTAAGCGGTAACGACGTCCAGTCTTCTTTTCCTGCTTCTATTTTCACAGACCCTCCCTCAAAGATAGCTGTCATGCCGAATACAGGATCACCGGAGAACCCCGAAGGTATGTCCTGTGGATCTTTAACACAGGATACAATCAACACTGCCAGGAGCAGTGATAATATCCTGATCATCTTGTTAGCGTCCATAGAGTAAATAATTTAAAGTGATAAATGGATGCAGGGTCGCAAACGATCCATCCCAGTAATATCCCTCAGCAGTAAGTACTGCATCTGTCTCTGTTATAGAGGAAAAGTAAAAATCCGTACCCGCTGTTACTACGAGTCTTGGCGTAAGTTGGAATCCATAAGATACATCTGCTGTCCAGTGCAGCTTGCGCAATCCATCTGTCTTCACCCAACTATAGCTTGATGATTCCGACATACTGGAAGTGACCTGATCTTGCATCTGGGTGACCACTGTTCCCTGTGCTCCATATAACAGTTGCATTCCACCATGCATTCCAAACAGATGGCGATGCAATCGATACTGCATACCGATCCTGGAATAGACAAAATGTAGTTTATCCGGCGTCAGGCTATTGAAACTACTTCTGCTACCAAAAGATGGCTGATTCGTTGTTGATGTGCGTTCGAAACCAAAACCTCCGGCCTGGAGAAGATAGCCGGCTGAGAGCGAAAATTGAATTTTCGGACTTACGCTATAACCAATACCAACTCCTCCTCTGAATTTCCACCCAGATGAATATTCAGGCAAAGAAGGCAATACCATACCTACACCTGCTTCTCCAAACAAATACAATTCATTTCTGAAAGCAGTCACGGGCATGATCTTTGATGGCCCTGCATTAGAAACATATTCAATACCTGAAATATCGAGTGGTTCCACAAACTCAGTATTACGTGTCATTCTTTCCTGTGGAAAAAGGTTCCAACCCGTTTCATCATCGATTTTAACTTCCGGTTCAGGTGCTGCGTATACACCTGGGTCTTCGATCGTAACAGCTACTGCGTCAGAGACAATAACATAGGATGTGAGTGCATCACCTTCAACCTGGTAGGTGGTTATAGGGTCTGGAGACACGACGCTTTCGTCGACCTCGGGGTTCCTTTGATTGGCTAATTCTGGGATAGTTGGGGAAGTTGTTTTTACTGGTTGTTGAGGGCTTGATCCGGCTAGTTGAGTTGTCTGATGTTTAGAAGTCGGTGTTTGATCAGCGTGCTTGATGAGCTCCCGCATTGCTTTAGAAAGTGAATTTGTAGATGCTGTTGATATTGATTTCTGGTTATTGATTGCTGCTGAAGTGTTATTGGAAGCTTGGTTCTGTGCTATAATCTTAGTCGATTGGCTTTCGGACATCGGAGGATTTTTTTGGATTTCATCGTTCTGATGAGGTTGCGTTGGTTGTTGGGAATCCTGCTCTATAAAAAAGAAATAGCCGGCAAGGGAAGCAACGATTACAAGGCTTCCTAACCACCAAAGAGGTAAAACACCTCTGCGTTTTTTACCATGAAGGAATTCAATCATTTCCGTACGATGGGTATCATCCATCGGGAAATGGTGCTCTTCAAATTTCCTTTTCAGGATATCATCGAAGTTGTCTTTCATTTCAATGATGCTATTTTTGACTCTTTAATCAATACTTCTTTAATCTTCTTCCTGGCCTCATGTACATGCCACTTGGAGGTACCTTCGGAAATATTCAACATGGTGGCAATCTCTTTATGTCCGTAACCATCAATGGCAAAAAGATTGAAAACCTGCTTATCCATTGGAGACAACCTGTTGATCACCGCCATTAAATGCTCGAGATCTGTCTCTTTAGCAATATGATTTACTTCTTCACTGGGCCATTCCATTTCCTGCGAAAGCTGGCCATAGTAAACATGTTGCTGGTAATGCTTTTGTTGTGACCTGAACTCATCAATGATGCTCCGGAGCGTGATTTTTGATACCCAGGCTTTGAATGATCCGCTGTGATCAAACTGCCCGAGATGTTGCAGGACTTTTAAAAAACTCATATTGAGCCTTGATCCTGCTTCCTGCTGATCCTTGCAATAGCGGATACAAATGGACATCATGTAACTGTAGCATTGATCATACAAGCGCAGCTGAGCCTTCCGGTCTCCCTGGATACACTGCGCGATCAATTGCTTTTCGATATTCATATCAGACGTAGAAAAGGCCGCCGACGCATCATTCCCTCTAAATGACTTGCCGGCAGCCCTTTTCTCAATAAGAGATCTTTAGGATCGAATCCATTAATCCTGTTTTATAAACCTTCCGTAGAAGTGACCCTGATCACCCTTGAGGTTGATGTGATACAACCCCGGTGCGAGCGAACCTACACCTACAGTAATGACACCATTTGTATTCCTTGCGCTGCTTGTATAGACAACTTTTCCTTGCATATCGATCATATGGATATCATAATTTGTATTCACAACCGGCAAAGGTATATTGATTTCCTCTTTTGCAGGATTTGGATACAATTTAATCTCTTCAAGCACTGGTTCATTGACAGCCGTAGTGCCCTGGTTGACGATCAGGCTAACCTGTAATTTTTCCGGGTTTTCAGGCGTTAGCGTCACCCAGATATCAGGTGATGTAAAGCCTGGAATATCATAACTGATTCTGTATGTTCCCCAAGGAAGACCCGTAAAGCGGAAACCGCCATCTTCAAGTGTCCATTGATAGTTCAATGGCAATCCCTGTGCATCCTTGATGAGCACTTCGACATTGGCTACTCCAGTTCCCCTTGATTCAACATTTTCTCCTGCAACCAGGTGATTAGGATCGTTTACAAATCCCCCGATCACTCCACCACCGGTGAAATCAGTTGAGCGAATCATATGAATGTCCTTCGTGACTGGCAACCAATTTGGTAAAGGCAGGATAACCGCTTCTTCCCAGGTTGCACTATTGAAATGATAAGTCGGAATAAAATCTTCAGCAGCTTGTGTTCCCGGTGACATGACTGCCTTGACAATGTATAGACCATCAGGCAATCCGTTGAAGGAATAGAATGCATTCTGTATCTGGGCGGAATCAACGAGCTGATACGTACCGCCAGAGTTGAAATCATATGAATAAGCAAATACCTGCCCCTGATAAAAGGATAGTGTATCACCAAATACATATCCGCTCATGACATTCTGGCCTTCTCCAGGTATGATCGAATCGATCGTAATGCATTGTGTTTGCACACATCCGAATATCGTCGTGACGGTAGCACAATATACACCTGGCTCCGTGATTTCAATCCAGGTAGACGAGTCTCCCGTAGACCATTCTATAATGGCTATCGGATCAAAAGATTGTATCTCTATAGATGGTGAAGGGAATGTATTGTAATTGAGGTTGACATAACAACTGTCCGCTTTGAAATTACATCCGGTGGATACACAACCTAATGAGTCCGTCACGGTCACACACAAATCATGAATGCCAAAATCAATAAAAACAGTTTGTTCAGTAGCTCCATTCGACCACTGATAGGTAAATGGTGGAGCGCCCCATGCGTTGGCTGTATATTCAACACCTGATCCAGAAGACGGATCAGCAGATATCCAGACACCACAGGAGTCTGCGTTCCAGAAATACACATCAATACAAGTGGTTTTTACGCATCCGCCAGCCATGGTAGTAACACAATAGTTGCCTTCAGCAGAAACGGTGATGGTCGGCCCTGCCTCTCCGGTGCTCCAAAGGAACGTAGCATTCTGGTTCGGATCATTCCAGATCGTTGCTGTCAGTTCTGCGGTATTGTTAGATGTATAATACACATTGATGAAAGCTTCACAAGGAAGGAAGAGAGTATCTACGCACGCCACTGTTTCACATCCGAAAGAAGAAGTTACGGTGACACAGGTAAATGCAGCAGGTCCTTCGATCTGGGTGACTGAAGTCGTATCACCGTTTGACCAGTTATATTCAAAGGTGCCCCATCCCCATGCATATGCTTCAGCATACCATTGCCCGGAACTGTCAGGATAGGTGTAAACCCAAGCTGAACATTCGGTGCCGAGATTATCAAAATCAACATAGGCACATGATATGGTAATACAACTGGAGTCAATAGTGACTGTCACGCAATATTCTCCAGCCTCTGTAACCGTTAATACCGGGGTAGTTTGTCCATTAGACCATTCGTAAGTGGGTGAATTTCCGCCAGGCATATTGAAAATAGGGTCTGTATAGACGGTGAGAACCGCCGTAGTCGTGTCGACATATTGCACATCGACCCAGCTATAGCAATAGTTGATACTCTCATAGCATCCTGTTGAAACACAACCTTCGGAATCAGTCATCGTCACACAATATGTTTGAGTCGGATCCTGTGGATATATAATTTCTGTTGTTTCGCCTGTACTCCAGAGATAAGACCATTCCGGTGCCGATGTATAACCAAATGCCTGTAACGTAAAGGTATTTGAATCAGTTAAAAAAGCACTGACATAGACAAAGCATGAATCTTGTACCCAACCATATTCATAGCAGGAGGACGTAGAGCATCCGCCATTGTCAGACATCGTTACACAATATAGTCCTGGCGAATTTGGATATATCACTTGCGTAGTATCTCCGGTACTCCATATATACCAAATCGGTTCTTGTCCGTAACCCTGAGCAAATAAGCCTCCGATAGAAGGATCTTCATAGATATATACTTCGCAGAAATTAAAGTCGTCCACGATAATACAGGTAGTGTAAGCACAGCCTGTAGCATCTGTAACTACTACACAATACGTACCGGGTCCTACATCCTGGAGGGTAGAGTTTGTTTCACCATTCGTCCAGAGGTAGCTGAATGGAGCTACGCCTTCACTGATAGCCTCGAGATTATATGTAGTACTATCCGCCGGATTCATGGTAGAAACGATATAAGCAAAACAGAAGCTATTTGAATCAAGGTTGACCTCAATGCAGTCTGTCTCTATACATCCAAATGGAAATATGACAGTTACGCAATACTGGCCTGAAACCTGTGGAAATATAGTTTGGGTAGATTCTCCCGTTGACCATGAATATTCAACTTGCTGTCCTGGTGGAACCCATGCGGTCAGTTGTACTTGATTGTTGGGATTCCATTCTTGCAATATAAACAGGACGCAGGAATCCTGAACGATTTCCTGACAATAGGTAAAATCAGCTTCAAAAACTTCATTACCATTAAGAATGGTGAAATACTGACTTTCGGTGGTACCCCAGCAATCAACCATGCTGACCTCCAGAAAACCTAATAAGCTTGGATTCTGAGTGGCAACATCTACTGAATAAGTCCCGAAGGTATTTGTGTAGGTGCTATATAAAGCGGCTGATGAATCAGCAAAGAATACGGATACAATCATATTTACCTCATTCTGAGGGTCACCTGTCTCGTTGGTCACTGTGCCATGCACATTGACATTCTGGGCCATGGCACCAAGCCATGACATTGCGGTAAGGAGGGTAAGTAGTAAAAGTTTTCTGTTGAACATACGGTTTTGATATTATGACTGGTTTTTTAAAATTACTTGTTTCAATCTACAATACGTTCCGTTTTGCCATAAGGTTGGGGTTCGTGGGCAAAATTTTGACTTATTTTGTAAATAATGGCAACAATTCCACTGGCCGAGCGCATGAGGCCCCGATCCATTGCTGAAATCCTGGGCCAGGAGCACCTCTTAAGTGAAGGTGCCGTATTGATGAAGGCCATCAGGTCCGGGAGGCTGCCTTCGATGATCCTCTGGGGGCCTCCTGGTGTGGGCAAAACTACCCTCGCCAGGGTTATTGCCGGGGAAATGGGCCGGTCATTTATCCCTCTTTCAGCTATCAATAGCGGAGTAAAGGATATCAGAGATGCCATTGACCAGGCTAAAAAGCAACGCTATTTTGATCGTCCGGGTCCGATCTTGTTTATCGATGAGATCCACCGGTTCAGTAAATCCCAACAAGACAGTCTCCTAGGAGCTGTAGAAGACGGAACGGTCACCATGATCGGCGCTACCACCGAAAACCCTTCCTTTGAAGTGATCAGTGCACTACTGTCTCGAAGCCAGGTCTATGTACTCAAACCACTGGATGAAGAGACTATGAGGAAACTCATCGCCAGAGCTATCAGCCAGGATGAGGAATTGAAAAAGAAACAGATTATCATCGAAGAAGATACTGCGCTCCTCCAGCTCACCGGAGGCGATGCCAGGAAACTATTGTCCGCGCTCGAACTGGTGACGAGTCAGGAAGAAGAGCCTATCGTCATCAATGATGCACATGTGATGGCAGCGATCCAACAGAACATCGCCTTCTATGATAAAGGTGGTGACCAACATTATGATATCATCTCAGCTTTTATCAAATCCATCAGAGGTTCTGATCCAAATGCGGCTATTTATTGGCTCGCCAGAATGCTACATGGAGGGGAGGATATAAAATTTATTGCCCGCCGTATGGTCATCCTTGCTGCTGAAGATATCGGACTGGCCAACCCAAACGCCATTTTACTTGCTCAGTCCTGTGCCGATGCTATCCAGTTTGTCGGAATGCCTGAGGCCAGGATTATTCTGGCCGAAGCAGTCATCTATCTGGCTACCAGCGCCAAATCCAATTCTGCTTATGAAGCTATCAGCGCTGCCATGCAAAAGGTAAATGAATCAGGCCCCCTACCCGTCCCGCTGGCATTACGTAATACACCGTCTCAACTCATGAAAAACCTGGGCTACGGTGCAGGTTATCAATACAGCCATGCTTATGAAGGTAATTTTAGTCAACAGGAATTTATGCCCGATGAAGTGTCAGGCACCGCCTTTTATCATCCCGGAAGCAATAAACATGAAAAAGACATCGAAGCCAAGATGAAGTATTGGTGGGGAGATAAGTATTCAAGTGAAGAATGAAAAGTGAGCAGCCAACTGTCAGTAGTCAACTGTCAACTGTTAAAAGGTAGAAATTACATATTAGGCCACTCACATTTCATTACTCATACTTTGACTCGCTCATTACAAGCTACACGCACAACTCATACTTCGACTCCGCTCAGTACAAGCTACACTCACCACTCACCACTCACAATTCACAATTCACAACTCATACTTCGACTCCGCTCAGTACAAGCAACACTCACCACTCATACTTCGACTCCGCTCAGTACAAGCTACACGCACAACTCATACTTCGACTCCGCTCAGTACAAGCAACACTCACACCTCATACTTCGACTCCGCTCAGTACAAGCAACACTCACAACTCATACTTCGACTCCGCTCAGTACAAGCAACACTCACAACTCATACTTCGACTCCGCTCAGTACAAGCAACACTTACAACTCACAATTCATACTTCGACTCCGCTCAGTACAAGCAACACTCACAACTCACAATTCATAACTCACAACTGAAAAATGATCGTATACAAATTCGGAGGCACCTCCCTCGCAAATGCAACCCGAATGAAATCCGTAGCGGACCTCGTCACCAAGGATGATGAACAAAAAGTCGTTGTCCTCTCTGCGGCATCAGGAACCACAGACACCTTAATCCAACTATCTGGCGCCAGTGCAGAAGAAGGTGAAATAATCATCCAGGGCATGGAAGCTCAGTATCAGCAGTATGTCCATGAGCTCCTAGACTATGTTGATTGCAAACAAGCTGCAGAAAGATTTCTGGAATATACTTTTTCTTCCCTGCGCGAAGCCCTTGGTAAATCATTGCCCCGGGATGAAAAATGGTTTGTGGCCTATGGTGAAATCATGTCTACTTCTCTTTTCAGCCTTCTCCTCGTAGAGCGTGGTATCAGCTCTGCATATCTCGCCGCGCTTGACTTCATGCGCATCCGGGACGGTGAGCCTGATATGGAGGCTATCAAAAGATTATTGCCTGAAAACATGGCTGCTGCCGGAGATGTAAAAATCTATATCACTCAGGGTTACATCTGCCGGAATGAACAGGGACAGATTGATAATCTCCGGCGTGGGGGCAGCGATTACTCTGCCACGATCATCGGGGCGGCACTGCTCGCTGATGAAATACAGATCTGGACAGACATAGACGGCGTACACAACAATGATCCCCGCATTGTCAAGAAGACAAGCCGCATTGATGAACTGAGTTATGCAGAGGCTGCAGAGCTTGCTTATTTCGGTGCCAAGATCCTCCACCCTCTTTGTGTACGTCCTGCCAGAGAAACAGGTGTCCCCATCAAATTACTCAATACCCTCAATCCTGAAGCTGAAGGCACCATCATCCACCGCGAAAACCTGGCTGAAAAAGGTGGTGTCAAAGCGGTGGCTGCAAAAGATGGCATCATTGCGATCAATATCCGCTCTTCCCATATGCTCATGGCCCATGGCTTCCTGAGAAAGATCTTTGAAGTCTTCGAACATCATAAGACGTCTGTCGACATGATCACTACAGCAGAAGTCGCTGTGAGTCTCACCATCGATGATGCTACTCATCTCGACAACATTGTTGCTGAACTGCAGGATTATGGAACCATCACCGTCGAAAAGGGGCAGACCATCATTTGTGTGGTCGGTGCATTCCGGAAGGAAGATGCCGGTATTGCCGTGCAGGTTCTCAATCCACTCCGGAATATCCCGATACGCATGATCTCATCGGGTGGAAGTGAAAGCAATATCTCTGTACTTATCGATTCCCGGTATAAGCAACAAGCACTCGAAGCATTAAATAAAGACCTATTCGGACATTAATCTTTACTCAAGGATGATCAGTTTTTCCTGATGCAAGCCCCCCATGTGGTCAGTCACGGAAACGATGTAAACACCTGCCGGAACAGCAGCAATGTCAATCTCTTCACCGGCGTAAACGGTATAAATCGACTTCACTAATGTGCCATTCACATGACAGAGACGGAGATCAAAATATTGGACATCCTTATTCATAGTCCGGATAGTAACCGAACCTGTTGCAGGATTAGGAGATAGCACCACATCCTGTCCATCGACAACAGGTATGGCAGAAACCGGAAGACATTCTCCGGGAATATTGGCATCCATCCATTCAAGCCGACGGATGAGCCATTGCTGCAGATAATTCAGCTCTTCTTGATAGGTATCCCCGATAAAAAAGTTTGGCCATACATATCTGCTCAGAATAGGCCATCTGTCATAGTTACGTTCTGAAGATGCCTGCAGCAGCATACCTGTCGAGTCAACATAATGCAGAATGGCTTCGGTACTTAAAACGGTCTGACGCAAGGAATCAAATCTGCACTTAAGCCTGTCTTGGTAATAGGGATCTTCCAGAAAACGGGCCCACCATCGGGGTGTATTGGAACAGCCGCCACTATGCTCATAACTCCATCCTTCCACCCACTGGCTTTCACAATAATCTACATTGCCGAAAGCCAGGTTGAAATCCCAGAGTGGTCCGAAGTGGAATAAGGAATCAACTGAAGTACGGTCTTTATAAAAAAACGTACTTAGCCTGTATGCATCGACATTATGTCCCAATTCGCAGATTATAAAATAATCAATGGCCGAATTGACATCTACATATGCCCTGTAGCCAACTATTGCGTCCTTAAAGTCCTCACCATATAGGGCTGATTCAAAATCATGGAAGTAATTGCTGATATACTCCTTTTGTTTCGGATGAAGATCCTGACTTTCCGGATCTTCGTACACGACCCGGATCTCTTCACTTTCAAACGTACCCTCATGATTTGATACGAAATAAGAACCTTCACCATCATCACGATCGACTTTAAGTAGATATCCGCCGGTAAGCGGGTCACCAATCGTATCCACTGGATTTAGTTTTTTAATATCTACCCTGTTTTTATCCCGTTTGATTTTTTCTTCCAGCCAATATACGCCTTGGTAATCGCCATTGATAAATACTTCACATACCCTTGTTCCGGGAGCATAATGTCCCATGTCATTTCCCAATTCATAGGTGATGGCATCTCTGAGAAATGATTTATCCGTATACGGTGCATACAGAATCCAATCTTCTTCCTTAGGCAATCCTAAGAGTTCTATTTCCAGATCATCACCGTTTTCATCCTGCGTCTCAAAACCGAAACTTTTTTTAGGGAAACTCTGGGCAGAAGATCCCCTGACTTCAATGGCCATATTGCTCTCAAATACCGGAATATCGGTTGGGTAATTCAAATTACCGGATTCATTCTCAAACACGCGGATATATCCATCGATTTTAGGTTCATTGGGGATCGTGATATGATCCGTGGTCAGCATGATCAGCGGCAGTTTCGTTCCTGCAAAAGTCGGTACAACAGGCGCACTGACTCCAAAATTTATTGTCCAGCTGATCACTTCTCCTCCATCCGCATAAGCGTAAGTGTCCAGGATCCTCAACGTCCAGATGCCATGACCTGACTGTCCGTTGTTTGCATTACCCAGCGACGTAAAAGGCCTGTATGCTCCGTTAAATGGAGGAACCCCATCCAGCATATGAAGAGGGACCGTCATGGTAAAGCAAGTGTTATCATAATCATCCGTATCCGCCCCAATCGCTGAGGTGAGCATCATATTAACTCCTGAAGGGCTGATCAAACGGATATCCAGGTCTGACACCCAGCTATGGGTGATTTTAAGACATACGGACACGAGTCCATGTGCTGCATTGAGTGTATCGGGAGTCAGATCATTGATTTCGATTGTAAAATCATTGATACGCCCGTCATCAGCTATAATGCCACCGATGCCGGCATAGGACTGGGCATTTACATGATCGGCGAGCAGACAAAACAGGCAGGTAAAAAGTGTGGTGTGACGCATGAATATAAAAATGGGTGGTAAAAAAAATCTCCTTTCGGCCTGCAAATCGGCCTTGCCGGCGACCGTTCAAGATAGAAAAAACTCCACATTGTAATGCATCTGAACACTGGTGAAGATTTGTGTTAAAATGATAGCCACCTATATCCTATGCCAAATACCGCTTGGTTGCCTATCTTTAAGCTTTCATTTTTCTCAGAAAGAAGACGCATGTCAACAACCCAACATTTGGCTCATGACCTCAAGATCATCGAAGATAGCACGCGCCAGTTTGCCCGCGCCCATATCCTACCTCATGTGATGGAATGGGATGAAAGCCAGCATTTTCCGATGGACCTGATGCACCAACTTGGTGCACAAGGCTTTCTCGGTGTGCTGATTCCCGAAGAATATGACGGATCAGGACTAGGCTATCAGGAGTATATCACGATCATCACTGAAATCGCTAAGGTGTGTGGATCTATCGGCCTCTCCCTTGCAGCCCATAATTCCCTGTGCACCAACCATATTTATACATTTGGTACCGAAGAACAGAAACGTAAATGGGTTCCCAAACTTGCTACCGGAGAATGGGTTGGTGCCTGGGGCCTAACTGAACCAAACACAGGAAGTGATGCTATGCGTATGCAGTGCACGGCGGTAAAAGACGGTGATGATTTTATCCTCAATGGCACCAAATGTTGGATCACCCATGGTAAATCAGGACATGTTGCTGTAGTCATCGCACGTACGGGCGATTTACTTGACAGCCATGGCATGACTGCATTCGTCATAGAACGAGGAACACCCGGCTTCAACGCAGGAAAAAAAGAAAACAAACTTGGAATGCGTGCCTCTGAAACGGCCGAAATCATTTTGGAGGACTGCCGTATCCCTGCGGCCAATGTTTTAGGAAAAGTCGGGGATGGTTTTATCCAATCCATGAAGATCCTCGACGGTGGACGTATATCCATCGGCGCACTGGCCCTTGGTATTGCAAAAGGGGCTTATGAAGCCTCCGTACAATATGCTAAAGAAAGAAAACAGTTTGGACAACCTATTGCTAACTTCCAAGCTATCAGTTTCAAACTGGCCGACATGGCTATTAAAATAGAAGCGGCAGAGATGTTGTTGCGTAAAGCAGCCGATTTGAAAAACGCCGGAAAGAATTGTACCAAAGTAGCTGCCATGGCAAAATATTATGCCTCAGAGATTTGTGTACAGGTCTCAACCGATGCCGTGCAGATTTTCGGTGGGTACGGTTACACCAAAGATTTTCCGGTAGAAAAATACTATCGCGACAGTAAACTCTGCACTATCGGAGAAGGCACATCTGAGATCCAGAAGATGGTTATTGCACGAGAACTCGTCCGCGAGCCGTAATCATCGAAGCAGGTAATTCTCCTTACAGCAAGTGAATAGCAAATAAAGGAATGCTCTTTGGCAGATAAACAGTTTATTCCTTCACTGCCTTTTCTACCCATTGGAGATTTCCCGTGGTGATCTGAATGAGATAGATGCCAGGTGCATTGCCGGTCAAATCGATTCTCGTGACTGATCCATTCACGGTAATAGCAGGTGTCTGCAGCCTACCCAGCATGTCAAATAGCTGCAACGTACCATTGGATTGATTTTTCCACGTGAGATCGATCACTCCTTGTCCCAGGCTTCCATTAATGTGGTATGGCTTATCAACAGAACCCGTAGGTTGTTCAACACTTGTAAATCCGACCTGAAGATTGGTTGAAAACAATTCAAGCCCTCCGCGCTGGTTACCGGTAATCAGATCATAGAGACCATCGGCATTAAGATCAGCAAGGGTAGGAGCACTGCGATTGCCGACATCGATTGAACCAAAATGATCATCCAAGATGGTAATAGCACCTGTCTTTCCGTTTTCAATATCATCATACAACAAAAGATTGCCTTCATCACTACCCGTCAAAAGAATAAGGCCATCATGTGTGCGCAAGATAGAGGGCGTACTGTAATGAGGAAGACCGATAGGGATATCAAATAATACCCTACCAAAACATTGAGTATTTGGTGCCACTGTAGCATCACCATTGAATAATGCGAAACCAGCCTGTCCAATGTTTTCAAAATAGTTCATATTGCTGCAACGGCCATTGTTATCAGCATTACCTGTACGTTCACCGATGACCAGGTCACCTAAACCATCACCGTTGATATCTGTAATCTGCGGAGTAGCTGAAACGCCAATATTAATATTCATATAGGGATAAACCGGTGGCTCATAATTCACCGGCTGTCCGGGCGGGTTGTTATTTTTAAAGAAGATTAGTTTACCGTTTGTTTCCCCGACAATCATATCAATCGTGCCATTACCATCAATATCACCGAAGGCAGGTGAATATTCAAACTTGTATGGCTGGACGATTCCAAATTGTGAAAGACCCAGGTAATCTTCAGATACCCTTACAAAATATGGTTGGGTAGGTGTTCCCTGATTTTCAAATAACCATAGGGAAGGAAAACGGGTGTACGTTTCTTCTTCCGCATAGTGGAATACACCCATCATCACATCAGGTAGTCCGTCGCCATTGATATCTGCCACTGCAGGTCTGCTATGCGAACCCCCATCAATCATATCCTTTTGAAAATACCCCTTTTCTGTAAGCTTGTAATTGAGTGGACCTGATCCCGGATCATCATCGTATCGCCAAACACTTTCCCTATCCTCTGTCAGCGAGCGCGAATTGTTAGCGGCTAATAATTCAGGTTCCTCATCATCATCCAACTGCACACTATAGCCCGCAACGAAATAAGGGAGGTCTACACTGATGTCCGTGATCGGAAAATGACTGTCCTGGTCAATGATCCATGCCTCATCTGCATTAAGCCCATTATGCAAATAGACCAATCGACGGGATGAAATATCACCTACCAGCGCATCCTGGTCACCATCCAGATCCATATCCAATGCCAGGATAGTACTTCCTGCATGACGGGGTAAGATTTCCCCTTCACCTATGAATCCATCAGAACAGATATCGGGATCGTCACTCAAGTATACGGATTCATTAAACTGGTTTTCAAGAATCTTACCCCAACAAATATCTTCAATGACATATCTGAGTGAATCATCGCCCCATCCTGATTCCACAGAACGATTATCGAAATAGGTGATCGTACTTCCTCCTGGCTCAAATACAAGAATATCCACATCACCATCTCCGTCCACATCCTTTACAGATGGGATATCGTCCCACGCCACATACAGGTTCGTCAGGCCACCTCCTGAGGATATTTGCAAATATTCCGATCCCCTATCCTGCTGCTTGGCAAAACTCCAGGCGCCATTGCTGTAGGATCCTTTATAAACAGCTACGCCGGCAACACCGAGTTCTGAAGAGCTTGTGAATATATCTTCAACACCATCATTGTTATAATCCACAATCAGTACCCAGTCGACCAACTTTGGAAAAGAAGGTAAATATGTCCAGTCCTTGATCCATCTGCCTGAAGCAGGCAGGCGTAAATAAGTTCGCAGGATATCCCCCTGACGATCAAACGAGATCAGGTCAGACACATCATCACGGTTAAGATCTATGTTGGAAAACTGAGGGGCATTAAACCCACCAATCCAGTCCAGTTCAATCTCATGCCCATCGATGTTGACCGGCACCTGCATACGTTCCTGGGCCCCGAGGTGCACCGCCATGAGTAACCAAAGCATAATTTGTAGTTGAACGGCTCTCCTTTTCATATAAATTATAATTATTACTCAAAGGTAGGGCCTTGAAGTGAAAGAAATTGTCGCGTGGAAAATAAACAATGTGAATTTTCCAGATGTTGAATGAACTCATTCGGCATCTACATACACTTCTAATAAATACCTTTAACTTATGCATACAGAGTCCGGCGAAAGGCGATATTCTGTTCATCCCTCATCCATGATGATGGTACTGATTCTGTGTGGCATTACCACGCTGTTTGGGGCGCTGAGCTTAGCCTATGTATACGCACGTGCTGATATGGGCATGTTTAGCATACATATACCTTGGCTGTTTTTAATCAATACCGTCATCCTTTTAGCAGCCGGAGTTTGCATTGAGAAGTTCAGGAAATTCTACCGACTCAGATTGGAAGCTCAGACCATACGGTGGGGTTACCTGACCCTGGCCACGACGCTGCTGTTTCTGATCATGCAGGGATTTGCTTGGTATACACTCCTGACAAAACAAATCACTCCCGGTTATTCCGGAGGATATGGATTCCTTTATGCCATTTCAATTCTGCACTTCCTGCACGTCATCGGTGGTATCCCCTTTTTATTGAGGGTACTGATACCTCTCGCCTCCGCCCAAAGACAAGGCTCTGCATCCCTTTTATTTATTGATGACCATATCAAGCGCAAAATCCGCCACGTATCATGGTACTGGCATTTTATTGATGGCGTGTGGATCTTCCTGATGTTGATCTTCCTGCTCAGCTCTCTATTCTAGCAAATCTTTCCGCTCAAGTAGCCAGGGAAAGATTAGAAGCAACTGTCAAGGTTTGATTTTTTAGTCATAGGCGGATGCAATACGCCCGTGACGGTTTTCGGGGGCGGATGCAATACGCCCCCGATGGTTTTCGGGGGCGGATGCAATACGCCCCTGACTAAATAATCAGAGTTGTCAGGGGCGTATTGCATCCGCCCATGATAATCTCATAGCAAACACTGTTACACTCAGCTACTAAGATGACTTGAATACCTGTGAGCCTATAGACTAAAGACTAAAAACTTGAAACTGCTCACAACTTCAACTGATGCCGGCTCTGGCGCAGGATTACTGGTTCATCACCTGTCATATCCACCACGGTGGACTCTTCCTGTTCTGCACCTTCATCGATGATAATAAATCCTACCTGTTTTTCATGGTGACTGATCAGGAGATCTGTATCAGAGAAATATGGTTCCATATCATCTTCATGATTGATCACTGAACTCACGATGAGTGGTATGTCCAGTTTGCTCATGATGGATTTGATCACGGGATGCTGTGGTATACGGAGACCAAGTGTTTTTCTTTTGTTTTTAAGAAAAGCTGGTGCGCGGTTGCCGGAATTGAGGATAAATGTAAATGGACCCGGCAGATTTTTATTGAGCAGTCGGTAAACCGGAGTATCCCACTGCGTGAAATAATCTGAGGCCTGGCTGAGATCCCTGCAGATGATGCTCATCATGGCATCCTTTGGATCGATATGTTTCAGGCGACAGATCGCTTCAAATCCTGCTTTTTCACTGGAAAGCGAACAATAACCATATACCGAATCCGTCGGTACGATCCCTGGCTTTCCTTTCTTCAGACACTCGACAACAAAATCAATATCATCGGGATGTAATCCATAACGCTGCGCTTCTATGATCATCTTAGTCGTATTTTAAAATATGGACAGGGACCGCTTCAAGTGCCGCTGCCCATGTTAAATAAAGTTGCATTCCTTCGCGTTTGGCCTTGTCCAGGGGATAGGAGATGTTATGCAAAAGATAATCCCTCTGCCATGCAGCTAATCCGCTGTCAGCAGATTTTACAAATTTGAAGCCGGATTCAAAAGCATCATCGAGCTCCCTGATCAATTCATCAGGAATGCCTGGCCTGGTAATCCATACAGCAAAGACCATCGGGAGTCCGGTGAGTTCTTTCCAGGCTGCAGCGAGATCAAACCTGTAGGGATATTGATCTCTGTGTTTAAAAACTTTATCCCCTATCATCAGACAGGATTCCGGATTCACTTCTTCCGCATCATGATAATAGGTCCATTCCTTTTCCCACAACCTACCCGCCAAAATCTGCAGGAGTATATTTGAAGTACGTGAGTGATCATCAAGCCTCACGGAAGTAATTTCAACCAGCGGTACTTTACTCAACAGGACCACCGTACCTACTGCCCCATCCGCCCCAATACAATACTTGCCCCTGATCTCGTGTGCCGGCAGATCAGGCAAAGCACCAACAGGACAAAGACTGATATCCACTTTGCCTTCATCATAAAGTTGAGCACATCTTGACGGTATCACCCTGAATATATCCAACTTCGAATCCAGCCGGGTACGCTTGATGCCTTCAGAAAAAGGCATAGTGTTGAGGTATTCAACAAGTGCAATACTGTATCTCATCAGGGTGCCATCAGTTTAATGTAGGTATAGCGATATACCCTTTGTACTCGTTGTCTTCCTCAAATGTTTCTTCACTCCAGTCTTTCAGTTCATGATACAGGGTATCTCGTTCTACCGGCACCCTTCCGGCGTTTTTGATGAGTGTCACCAAATCATACGTGCTCATGGAAGGGTTTTGTTCTTCGGAGCCAGCCATACTATAGATCTTAGTAGTATCATCAATCGTGCCATCGAGATCATCAACACCAAATGACATAGAGACCTGCGCCATATGACGGCCCAACATTGGCCAATAGGCTTTAACATGATCAAAATTGTCAAGGTAAATCCTGCTCACTGCATACATCTTCATATCCTCGATGACCGTGGTCTCCGGCAGGTACGACATCTCATTGTCCTGGTTTCTGAACTTAAGTGGAATAAACGTCTGGAATCCACCGGTCTTATCCTGAAGTTCACGCAGTCTGCGCATGTGATCTACACGGTGAAAATATGTTTCGATATGTCCGTAGAGTATAGTTGCATTGGATCGCTTCCCCGCCTGATGCCATAGTTCATGAATGCGTAACCATTGATCCGCATCACACTTATCAGCCGCAATTTGCTCTCTGATCTCTGGATGAAAAATTTCAGCTCCCCCTCCGGGCAAACTATCCACACCCGATTCCACAATGCGCTCAACACCTTCTTCGTAGCTGACCTTAGCTTTCTTGAAAATGTAATGATATTCCACCGGTGTCAGCGCTTTGATATGGAGCTCCGGACGGTGTTCTTTGATTTTCCTGAAAAGCGTACAATAGAAATCAAGATCATACTGTGGTAGAACTCCTCCGACGATATGTACTTCTGTGACAGGCTTCCCGTCATATTTTTTGACGATGTTCATCATATCGTCCATCGTATACTCCCATCCTTCACCGCGATGCTTGATCAATCTTGAATACGAACAGAACTTGCAGGTGTAGATACAGACATTGGTAGGCTCTATATGGAAATTCCGGTTGAAGAAGGTCTTGGTACCGTTCTTTCTGGTCCTGACCAGGTCAGCCATCAGACTTAACAATCCGAGTGGGGCTTTTTCAAACAGAAGGATTGCATCTTCATCCGTTATCCTGTTCCTGTCAATAACTTTCTGTTGTATGGCTTGCAACTCTGGTGAAATGGACTCGTCTTTGACGAGTGATGAGAGTAAAGCCAGGTGCGTTTCGGATATGGTCATATGGTCACAAATATCGCAGGATTTCTCCGGCCTTTTCGTCATCAGGCATCTGTTGTGAGAGTACCGCTACTCTTTCTTTCACCATATCCACAGAAAACGCCTGAGCCCAGTGAGCTTTAATAATGGTGACTACCTCATCCGGCTCATAAAAAAGTAAAGCTTTGTCCAGTGAAGTATTGGTTCGGCTGTTAGCGGTGGCAGCCACAAATCGCCCATGATATAAAGCAGGGAAAATCTTAAGCTTCATTCCGGACCCATGTAGTCCATGAACCAGAATCAATTGGGCATTACGGATCAGATCAATCATCTTCTCCTGTGTAACATCCGCTTCACGCCTAAGGTTGGGAAACCGTGAGAGTTTCTCTTCAAAAGTTTTGTCACCGGACCTGCCAGCTGCAACAATCGGATAGGATTGATCGTACGGAATTTTTCCAAGCAAATCAAATAAGCCTTCCTGATTTATCTGGATCGACAAATCTCCCTGGTATAAAAGGTAGTCTCCACGTCCAATCAGAATATTTACCTCATCGTATCCATGAAATGGTGGCAGACAGACCGTTTTAGCACCATGTGCTATGTACCATGTAGTATCCGGCGGGGAAATCGCAAAAACCATATCAAATCTGCCTGCCAGAGCCCGTTCATAATCTCGAAGGCACAATGATTCTCTTCTGAAAATCAGTGACTTAACCCCCTTACACTGATTCGCAAGCTCAGCATAATATTGATGCTCAATATTATGGGCTCTGAGCAACAGCTTTCGGTCTTTCAACTCCCTGACAAAACCCGTTGAATGGATCCCTTCAAACAATACCGGACTCCGATCTACATACAGGTTTTTCAGCAATTCCTTGCTTTTACGGGAGGTAACGATGTAAGGTTGGCCTGGCAAAAAAAGTGCAGGCCATTTGACCCTGGGATAATAGTATACTTTTTCAACATACTCCTCCAGCATGGGTTGAGGTAAAAAAACGCCGTACACAAAACAATGCAAATGGATTCTTACACCTGCCCGCTTAAGGGCGACGATCCTATTCCATACATCAATGGCACCCCCATAGTTGGCCGGATAAGGTACCGCAAAGGTCACAACATGGAGTTCCGGACGGGATGTCTGCATAAGAATTCACTATTGTTAAGAACTGAATCACAAGTGTTTAAGATCCCTCTCAAGGTGACCTGGGACTTTAAAGGAATGATTTTAATATTTACTTTACAGATGTAAAATTAATCTTACCTTTCTCAAACCCAAGAACTTTACATTTCAGGTATTTTCAGGCCGAAAAAAGTCCCGTAATCCTGCTACTATTACGAACTAAATAATCATCCCGATGCAAAGATGCTTTTTCAAAGCTGGATTATTCATGTTGCTGAGTTTCCCTATCCTTTCATCAGGGCAAAACACATTGAGAGGTGAGGTATTTGACAATCTGACTGGAGACCCTATAATTGGGGCAAATGTCATCGTCCAGGGGACAAGCATAGGAACCGTAACAGATTTTGATGGTCATTATAAGTTGGTCACTAATCAACTCCTGCCGCTGACCATCAACATATCCTACACAGGTTATGAATCAAAATCCATTGATATAACGCCGGAAAACATGTTTAATCGTACCCGTCTCAGTGAAGCGAGTATAATGATCGAAACGATACAGGTTACCGCGAGCCGCATATCTGAAAAACAAAAAGAATCACCCCTTACCGTTGAATCGCTTGATCTACAAGCCATCAAGGCCACTCCCAGCGCCAACTTTTATGACGGGCTAGGTGCGCTCAAAGATGTAGATATGACCACCGCCAGCCTGGGATTTAAAGTCATCAATACGCGCGGATTCAATTCCACGAGCCCGGTGCGTTCCTTACAGGTCATTGATGGAGTTGACAACCAGGCGCCGGGGTTGAATTTTTCATTAGGCAATTTCTTAGGTTCTTCTGAACTGGATGTACTGAAAGTGGATATAGTCGTCGGAGCCAGCGGAGCTTATTATGGGCCTAATGCCTTCAATGGAGTCATCAGTATGGAAACGAAGAATCCTTTTATTCACAAAGGCCTCTCGGGTATGGTGAAAGCCGGACAGCGCAATCTACTGGAGGGTTCTTTCCGATATGCTGACGCATTAAAGAATAAAAGCGGGTACGATGTGTTTGCCTACAAACTTAATTTTTTCGCTTTCCGCGCAGATGATTGGGAAGCAGAAAACTATGATCAAGTCACCGAAGCTCGCAAGATTGTACCCGATGATAACCCGGGCAGATATGACGCCGTCAATATTTATGGAGATGAATATTATCCGCTTGCTGATGTCACCAACAGTGATGCCCACCTGATATCAGATCCGGGAATTGGAACCTTTTACAGGACCGGCTACAAAGAGATAGACCTGGTCGACTATGATACACGCAATATCAAAGCCAATGCCGCATTTCATTTCAGGACCAACCCGGGAGCTGGCATTGAATCCCCGGAACTCATTCTATCCTCCTCATTTGGTTCCGGAACAACAGTCTATCAAGGTGATAACAGGTTTAGTCTGAAGGATATTCTCTTTTTTCAAAACAGAATCGAATTCAGAAAACGGGATAAATATTTTATCCGCGCATATGCGACCAATGAAGATGCAGGCAGTTCTTATGATCCTTATTTCACTGCCTTACGCTTGCAGGAGCAAACCAAAAATCCAACAGACTGGGCATTGGATTACAGGCGTTTCTGGAAAGGTATTGCCAACTATCCCAGAGAAATGCGGGAATTAGGCTATCCGGTGCCAGTCTATGATCCAATTACCTTCACCACAAGTTTTGATATCCCGGCTGCCGAACAGTGGCTCGTCGATTATAATGATTCGCTCAAGATCTGGCATACACTGGCTGAAGCTTTTGCCAATACCCAAAACCAACATATCGAAGAGGGCATCTCAGATTTCCTTTTTCCTGGAACAGCTCGATTTGATAGTACATTTCAGGACATCACCAGTCGATACAACAATCAGGAAAGAGGTACACGGTTTTATGACAAATCTGCATTGTACCACGTGCATGGCGAATATACATTCACCCCTCGTTTCATATCAGAGATAAGAATCGGTGGAAACTACCGCTTATATGCACCCGAATCTGCAGGCACCATTTTTTATGACAGTACGGAAGCAATCAGAAATTCAGAGTTTGGTTTTTATACGGGACTTCAAGAGAAATTTTTCGACAATACGCTGATCGCCTCGGCGACGCTGCGCCTTGATAAAAATGAAAACATGAACTGGATCCAGACACCCGCAGCAAGTCTCGTATACAAAGCGGCAGAAAATACTTTTTTGCGACTCTCCTTCTCCAGTGCGCTCAGAAACCCAACTTTATCTGATCAGTATCTTGATCTCAATGTCGGTCCGGCCACCCTGGCAGGGCACATAGGAGCCGTAGACAGCCTGGTTACGATTCCATCTTTTCTGGATGGGCTCAACACCCTCAACTGGGATACGTTGGATTACTTTAGTATAGATGCCATTCGTCCTGAAAAGGTGAATACCATTGAAATAGGGGCCAGAACCAGCCTGTTCAAATCTTTATTCGTTGACATGAGTTATTATCGCAATTCTTATCAACACTTTCTCGGCTATCAGCTTGGCATATCGACTGAACTGGACCTAAACTCACCTCCGCCTGTTTTCCCTGAAAACACGGTTGTTTACAGATATTCAGCCAATTCAAAAACCAAAGTCAGAACGCAGGGCTTCAGCATTGGGTTAAACTATTACCTGTCTCAGATCTTCACCCTCAATGGAAACTATAGTTTTAACGAACTCACCAAAGTGGATGAAGATGATCCGATTATTCCAGCCTATAATACCCCAAAACACAAGTTCAATCTGGGGTTCTCCGCAAGGGAATTCAGCCTATTCGATATGGATCTCTTCAAAAAAATGGGTTTCAGTGTAAATTATAAGTGGGTGGAAGGTTTCCAATTTGAAGGCTCACCACAATTTACCGGCTATGTGCCTACGTACGACCTCCTGGATGCGCAAGTCAGTATCGATCTGGATCGAATAAATACGACACTCAAAATTGGTGCTTCAAATATTTTAGATAATAAACACTTTGAAACGTACGGAGGGCCGTATATTGGTCGTCTGGGTTACATAAGTTTGCTATACGATTTTAGAAAAACCTAATTAATCCATTTCATTCATCTTAAAACTTTAAAAATTATGAGGAGATTTTACTTTGCTACCCTATTTCTTGGTTTGACTTTTGTTGCCACAACCCAGGTTCCTTTTCTTGAAGAGGTATTTGACAATGTGACCGTAACGCCCAACCAAATCTATGGTGTAAATGCAACTATCCTGGCCTTTCCTGTCGTAGGACAAGCAATCCCACAGCCCTTGATCATGGATGTCTATCAGCCAGTGGGTGATGCAGCTGCACTCAGACCACTTGTCATTTTTTGGCATACAGGAAACTTCTTACCACATCCTCAGAATGGCAATATCGGAGGAACCCTGCGCGACAGCTGCGTAGTAGAAATATGCAAAAGGTTAGCCCGCTCAGGCTATGTAGCTGCTTCTGCAGATTACAGATTGGGTTGGAATCCGGTGGCCGTTTCAAAAGACGAAAGAGTACTCACCCTGATCAATGCAGCCTATCGCGGCGTACAGGATGCTAATACCTGCGTTCGTTTCTGGAAAAAAACGGTTGTTGAATTAGGTAATCCATTCCGTATTGACACCAACCGTATCGTCCACATGGGTGAAGGTACAGGCGGTTATGTCGGACTCAATGTAGGCGCACTTGATGCATATGTCAAGATCCCGACAGCTTCTAACGGTAAATTCCTGCTTTCTGATGGTATTGGTGGTTTTGTGCCAATGATTCTTGAAGGCGTGAATGGCGATATCGAAGCTAAAAAAGTCGGTATCAATCCAGGTATTCCATTCCTTCCATTCCCTGTTGGAGACACCCTTTGCTATCCAAACCATACTGCTTACAGTTCCAAGTTTGCTGCTGCCGTCAACCTTGGTGGCGCTATCGGTGACTCTGCATGGGTGGATCCGGGACAACCACCTGTGATTTCCATCCACACACCTTATGATCCATTTGCACCATACAAAGAAGGACTTGTACTAGTTCCGGTAAATCCGCCGCTCGAAGTTGTGGAAGTACAGGGATCCTACCTGGTAAGTTACCTGGCCAATCTGTATGGCAACAACCTCTCCATCAATCCTACCAATGAAACCTCTCTTCAATATGAGGTTACTGACGTGGCCAATGCAAAAAATGATGGCCTCGAGGGTTTATTTCCAATCTACGGTACAGGCGGTCCATTTGACAGCTCACCATGGCAATACTGGGATCCTGCAACTAACGTAAACAGCGCAACTGGTTACCTGACAAACCCAAATATGACCAGGGAAAAAGCACATGATTTTATCGACAGTATCATGGCTTATGTGCTGCCGCGTCTCTACTCTACGATGGACCTGTCCGAACTGACCAGCACAAATGAAATCATCAGTGTAGATGATATTAAAATGGTAACCTATCCTAACCCTGCTTCAGTAGAGATCTTTATTGGTGTCAACAAAGACTACCCTATCCGCAGCATCGGTGTTTATGATCTTAAAGGTTCCCTGGTTGATTTCCAATCAGGTATCAATAGCAACTATTATACGCTGAAAGTCAACAAATACCTGCCTGGCCAGTATATTCTCCAATTCCAGTTTGACCAAGGGATTGCAGCACGCCAGATCGTAGTCAAATAAAATTTCGGTCAGTTCCTAGACCTAAAAAGTCGAAAAAAGCCTGCAGTTGATTCCGACTGCAGGCTTTTGTTTTTCAAATGCCTTTGCCAGATACTATCTTTGGCTTTACGATGCAGTTTTTATATCCGGCTTTCCTGTGGGCGTTGACCGCACTCTCCATACCCATTATCCTTCACCTCTTCTATTTCAGACGGTATAAAAAGGTATATTTCAGCAACTTACGTTTTCTACGTGAAGTAAAAGAAGAGACCTCTGCACGTAACCGGCTGCGCAATCTGCTGATCCTGCTGGCCAGGCTTTTGGCAATGGCTTTTATCATACTCGCCTTTGCACAACCCGTAATTCTGCTCAATGATTCCATCAAAGCCGGAATCAGGAAGGTGAGCGTATTTGTAGACAATTCATTCTCGATGCAATCTTTTGGCAAGGACCTGTCCCTTTTTGACCGGTCAAGACAAAAGGCTAAGGAAGTGATTTCAGGCTATGGTCAGGAAGACCGTTTCCAGGTCCTTGGACACGAACTTTCCCCCTCCCAGAATCTATGGATCAGCAGGGATGAAGCACTAGTGAGGCTGGAAGAAATGGATTATACCGCGCTGGTCAAGCCGCTGTCAATTATCGCAGGCAGACAAAAACAATCCTTCGCAAGAGAAGAGGGCAACCCGGTTTCGTGGATGATATCAGACTTTCAAAAGTCAATCTTTGATCTCCCGACGACTGACAGTCTTCACACGATCAATCTCCTTCCCATGGTAGGAGTCCAAGAGAAAAATGTAGCTATTGACAGTGCCTGGTTTGAATCACCGGTACAGACCCTAAATCAAACCTCAGCTCTGCTTTTCTCTGTGCACAACTATGCTGCAGAGGATGCGGACAACATACGCGTTGTCATCGATCTGGATGGACAAGAACGCCCGGAAGGGAATTTTGATATCCTCGCAGGTGAAGTCAAAATTGATACCACCATGATCACTTTGATGAAGACCGGATGGCATACCTTAGCCATACGCATCAGTGATTATCCTGTCACCTTTGATGACACGTATTTTCTGACCTTCTATGTGGCTGAAAACCTGCATATCCTCAGCATCAATGAGCGGGCTGAAAACCAAAAGATATCCGCTGTTTTTTCAAATTCCGAATATTTCATTTTAGAAAATGCCCTGGCCAATAATATTCCCTATGCGCGATTCCAGGACTACAATCTGATCATTCTGAATGAACTCAGCAAGATTCCCTCAGGACTTATCAGCGGACTTAAAAAATACACCGAAGACGGAGGAAATGTATTGTTTATCCCCTCATCGGAAGGAATGCCCGATCAATATAATCCTCTTCTCCGATCCATTGGTGCTAATGAATTTCTATCCTGGGAGCTACGCGAACGGGTAGTAGGCAAAATAAATACGGAAGCATTTATATATCAGGACGTATTTAGCCGAACAAGGCCCAATATGCGCTTGCCAAAGGTTACAGCATCATTCCCCTATGCGGGTTCAGGATCGAAAGGCCAGTCCCTACTGGGGTTCAGGGATGGTGGAGACCTGGTCACGTTTTATCCATCCGGAAAAGGTGCTTTTTGCGTCATCACTTCCACCCTTGATGGCGCAATCAATGATCTGGTCCTGCAGCCGGAGATTTTTGTTCCGCTCCTTTTCAATCTGGCTATTTACGCTTCTGATTTCAGGGACCTTGCCTACACAATAGGCATCGATCACCTCATTGCGATTGATAAAAACATATTGGATCCCGATAAACCAGCACAGGTTGTTGGGTCTGCAGAATTTATTCCCGGCATTACCCCCATGGGTTCGAAAATATTGCTGGATGTTCAGGGCCAGGTCAAAGCTTCCGGTTTTTATAAGCTCATGCAGGATGATAAACTGGTCTATGCAATGGCCTTTAACTATGATCGCAAAGAATCAGATCTTTCGCTTACCGATGTCAGCACCCTTGGAGAAAATGCCCGCTTTAAAGTGTGGACTGATCCCGATGAATCTGATTTCACCCATCTCATCGAATCAGAAAGGCAAGGAAGACAGCTATGGAGATGGTGTTTGATTTTTGGATTACTTTTTATTGCGATGGAAATTGCGTTGATTAGGCTATGGAAAGCATGAAAAGTTAGAAGTGAGCAATTAAATAATGCAAGTCCCCTTTAGGGCATTTAGTGGCAAAAGAGAATTGTGAAGCATGAGTGGGGGTTGTGGACAGGACACATCCTCAACAATGACTATATTGGATACAACCTTTGTATGAAAATATTAATTAAAAAAGCAACTATACTTCAACCCGGGCAGGATGAGCTTTCAAAAAAAGACATTCTGATTGAAGATGGAATCATCACCAATATAGCTAAAGCTATAAGCGATGGTGATGCGATAGTGATTGAATCGCCAAATCTCCATGTATCACCGGGATGGTTTGATATCGGGGCACAGCAAGGACAACCCGGGTATGAGTACCGGGAAACTGTGGCCTCACTAGGTAAAGCAGCGCGTGCGGGTGGTTATACATCCCTGGCCACTTTTCCGCGGACTAATCCGCCAATACAAAGTAGAGTTGAGATTGAATACTTACAACAACTCAGTGATGCACTCCCGATCAACATTTATCCTATAGGTGCGGTCTCACAGGACCTGGAGGGTAAAGATTTGACAGAGATGATCGACATGGTGCATGCAGGCGCAGTGGCATTTAGCGATGGTCGAAAGCAACCGATTGAATCCGGACTTTTGGCAAGGGCGATGGAATATGTGATTCCGTACAATTCCCTGATCATCGATTTCCCACTGGATCGCAGCCTGACGGCTGAAGGCCAGATGCATGAAGGAAAAGTCAGTACCTCAATGGGATTGATCGGTATTCCTTCGGTAGGAGAAGAGATCACCGTACAACGGGACATTCATTTGGTCGCATACACCCGTTCGAGGCTGCATTTCCACGCTATATCCTCCGCGGCTTCGATTCCGCTGATCCAAAAAGCAAAAGGAGACAAACTCTCCGTCACCTGTGATGTGCCGGCTATGCACTTACTGCTGGAAGACAAGGATGTGGGTGATTTCAACAGTCATCTTAAAGTGTTACCTCCGTTCCGCGAATCAAAAGACCGCAAAGCGCTGATCAAAGCCCTCAAGGATGGTATCATCGATCACATCTCTTCCATCCATACCCCCATGGAAGTGGAAACAAAAGAATGTGAATTCACTTATGCTTCCTTTGGTTCCATAGGCTTAGAAACAGCCTTTGCGGCGGCGAATACCGTCTTACGTTTTGTCATGCCGCTTGAACAGATCATCGACAAATTCTGCTCAGGACCAAGACAAATCCTGGGTATAGATATCCCGGTGATACGTCGGGGTGCTCCGGCAGAACTCACGCTCTTTGATCCTGATATCGAATGGACTTACAAAGGCACCAAACATTCACTATCCATAAATGACGCGATGTCTGAAAGAACCTTTACCGGAAAAGTGATTGCTACGGTACTCAAAGATCATGTATCGATAAATTGATATATTTGATATTCTTCTCAACCAAGTCAAAACCAAAACGAACTATGTCAATTACGCTCAAATGGGGACTTATCACCGGGATGGTGTATGTCATTTTTTCATTAGTCAGTAACATGCTTGGCCTGCAGCAGGGAAGTGGAGGTAGCGCAGGGCTTGGCATCCTGATATATCTCCTGCAATGGGGAAGTACCTTTTTTACGATTTACCTGGGCGTGAAAGAAATCCGTGAAAATGAACTCGGTGGTTATATAGATATTGGACAAGCTTTCAAAAAAGGCATGGCCATTGCATTGATAGGCGGTTTGATTTCTGCTTTATTTACGCTGATATATATGAATTTTATAGATCCGGAGATGGGTGACCGCATCCTCGAAGGAGCTGAAGACCAGTGGGATCAGGCCAATATGCCGGAAGAGCAACGCGAAATGTCCAGAAAGATAATGGGCATTTTCCTGAATCCATGGATCATGGCTCCATTCGTCATCGTCTGGATAGCCCTGGGGGGAATGGTAAAATCACTCATCGCAGGTTCCATTCTCAAGAAAGAAGCTGCGCCTACTGTACCTATGGCTTAATGTAAAGTATGTCTGCAACCCATCTTGATTTAACCCTCGTTATTCCACTATACAACGAAGAAGAGTCGCTGCCTGAACTCATGGCATGGATAGACCGTGTCGTGAAAGCAAATGACATCGAACATCTGGAAGCGATCCTGATCGATGATGGAAGCACCGATGGTTCGTGGGAGGTTATCTCAAACTTACGGCGCACCTATCCGTGGATAAAAGGGATCAGGTTCAGACGCAACTATGGTAAATCCGCAGCGTTGCAGAAAGCATTTGAAGCAGCAACCGGTGATGTTGTCATCACCATGGATGCAGATCTTCAAGACTCCCCGGAAGAGATTCCTGAATTGATGCGCATGATCCGGGAGGAGAAATATGACCTGGTCAGTGGCTGGAAAAAAGAAAGAAAGGATCCGATAGGCAAAACTATTCCTTCTAAATTATTCAATGCTGTCACACGTCGCGCCAGCGGTATCAACCTGCATGATTTCAATTGCGGCTTGAAAGCCTATAAAAACGAAGTGGTAAAGAATGTTGAAGTCTATGGGGAGATGCACAGGTACATTCCTGTCATCGCCAAATGGGCTGGCTTCAGGCGTATAGGAGAAAAAGTGGTGAAACATCAGCCGCGTAAATTTGGCTACAGCAAATTTGGATGGGAGCGTATGCTAAACGGTTTCCTTGACATCCTTTCCATTATGTTTGTCGGCAAATTTGGCAAACGTCCAATGCATCTTTTCGGCACACTGGGTGTCCTCTTTTTTCTGATTGGGTTCGGCATCTTAGCATACCTCAGCTACCTCAAAATAATACAAGATATCGGACGCATCTCTGATCGTCCTGTATTCTTCTTTGGTATCGTCACCCTCATCATCGGATCACAATTGTTTCTGACAGGATTCCTTGCCGAAATGATCAGCCGCAATGCGCCTAATCGCAATAATTATAAGATCGCGGAAAGGATCGGGCTGGATGATGAGGAGCATGATGCGTAAGAGAGTGAGAGGTGTAAGACAGTAAGGCAGTGGGTTTTGTAGGGTCGTGTTGCACCCGACCGATTATATCCAGCATTGCGCAGCAATAGGAAGTGAGGAATTTTCAAACCTGCCTGACAGATGATACCTGACAGTGCTAATAGCCGATCCCAACCTTTTTAAAAATAAAATGCAACAACCATGCTGGCCCGATCAGCAGGTACTGTACATCCTTGAGAAATGAGGGTTTTTTACCTTCGATCTTGTGTCCGATAAACTGGCCGATCCAGGCTACGACAAAGATGACTACAGCATATACCGCCAGTGTTTGATCACTGTGAAATACGAGGTTATATACACCCATAATGCCCCACAACATCAATCCACCAATCACCATAAAACCCACTAACATGATGATGGACAAGCGCGCATAATAGATCCAGGCGCCAACTAAAAACACAAATGCCCAGTTAGCCCAGAGGCTCTTTTCCAGAAAAAACGGAATGGCAAATAACATCATCAGCAAACTAAACATGATAGCAGGTACACATACCCAATGGATAAGCTTGTTGGTGGCATTTTTATGGCTCTCTCCATAGGTCTCTAATAATTGATCGATTGTGCGCATCGTTACAGTGATTTGAATTTAAATATATAAAATTTGATTTGTTGGTGGTGAGGACACCAACAACGGCGATTAATTGGGTCGGGTGCAACACGACCCTACGAATTTGGGGTCGGGTGCAATACGACCCTACGAATTTGGGGTCGGGTGCAACACGACCCTACATTCTGACTATTTTGTGGATTCCATATTTGCTTATTCAATTTCAATCAATGAGATTTTACCTACTCACCTATCTATTTACAATCAACCTGATCAGTGGAAGCCTGCAGGCGCAATTGAATGATCTCAAACCGCTTGTCGATCAGCTCACTGGTCAACTTGAATCAAAGACCATCACCTGGCGACATCATCTTCATCAGTACCCGGAGCTCTCCAACAGAGAGTTCAAAACGGCTGCCTATGTGGAAACCCATCTCAGATCGCTTGGCCTGGAAGTGCGCAAAGAAATAGCTCACACTGGTGTCGTGGGTATCTTACGAGGCGGCAAACCCGGACCGGTCATTGCTTTGCGAGCAGATATGGATGGTCTGCCGATAAAGGAAAGAGTGGATCTTCCGTATGCAAGCAAAGAAAGAGGCGAATATGCCGGTGATAGTGTCGATGTCATGCATGCCTGTGGACATGATATGCATGTAACAATGCTCATGGCTGCAGCGGAGATTCTCACGTCCATGAAATCCTCGCTGGAAGGTACTGTGGTATTCATTTTTCAACCGGCGGAAGAGAGTGCTCCTCCGGGAGAACAGGGAGGCGCTGAAATGATGATCAGAGAAGACGTATTGAACAACCCAAAAGTGGATGTCATCTTTGGCCTGCACATGAGTTCCTTTGTAGAAGTTGGAAAGCTTCGATACAAGCCGGGCCCGGTGATGGCGGCTCAAAATTCGTTCACGATCAAAGTACATGGCAAGCAGTCCCATGGCTCTGCCCCTTGGCTGGGCGTTGATCCCATCGTCACGGCAGCACAGATTATCATGGGGCTGCAGACGATTGTATCCCGGCAGATGGACCTTACCAAAGAACCAGTTGTCATCAGTGTTGGAAAAATAACAGGCGGTGTCCGCACCAATATTATCCCCGAAGACGTAACCATGGTAGGTACCATCCGGACACTTGATACGGCGATGCAACGAATCGTTCATGAAAAAATAAGGAACACCACAACGAATATAGCTGAGAGTATGGGCGCTACAGTAGACATCTCCATTGAAAAGGGATACCCTATAACCTTCAATGATCTTGAGCTGACGCGAAAAATGCTCCCAACGATCTTTGAAGTTGCAGGTGGGGAAGACCATGTAATCCTAATGAAACCCACAACCGGAGCGGAGGACTTTTCCTTTTACGCCCGTGAGGTTCCCGGACTCTTTCTTTTTGTCGGCGGAATGCAGCCTGGGACGAATACAGCTGATGCCCCGAGGCACCATACACCTGACTTCAGGATAGAAGATAGTGCGATGCCTCTGGGCATCAAAACACTATGCTACCTGACTCTGGATTATATGGCTGGCGGACAGAAATAAACGTCTAATGGGAAATACCCTATTTTTGGAACCGGATGCTTAAACTCATCGAATGCCCACGAGATGCCATGCAAGGCCTACATCAGTTTGTCCCTACCGAACTGAAGGCACGGTATATCAATAGTTTGCTGCGGGTTGGTTTTCATACGATTGATTTTGGTTCATTCGTCTCTCCAAAGGCCATCCCCCAGATGGCCGACACAGGTGACCTGGTGTCACGGCTTGATCTAAACGGATCGACATCTAAATTACTGGCGATAGTGGCCAATAAACGTGGTGCGATCGATGCTGTTCAGTTTGAAGAAATCACATACCTCGGTTATCCATTTTCAGTTTCGGAGACTTTCCAGCTTCGCAATACGAATGCTACTATCGAAGAATCATTGAGCAGAGTGGCCGAAATACAGGATCTCTGTTTGGCCAATAAGCGTAAGCTGGTCGTCTATCTTTCCATGGGATTTGGCAATCCATATGGCGATCCATGGAATGTAGAAATCGTCCAGAGATGGGTGGATCACCTGGCTGATATGGAGATCAAGATCATGGCCTTGTCGGATACCATCGGCGTCTCTAATCCTGAAAATATCAGTTACCTGTTTTCAAATCTCATACCGCCCTATCCGGACGTGGAATTTGGAGCACATCTTCATACCCAGCCGCACAACTGGAGAGAGAAGGTCGAGGCTGCATACCTAAGCGGTTGCAGACGATTTGATGCCGCCATGAAAGGATACGGTGGTTGCCCGATGGCCAAAGATGATCTGACGGGTAATATGCCAACGGAGAACATGCTGAGCTATTTCAGTGAGACCGGGATTGAAACCGGGCTTAACAATAATGCCTTTCTGGAGGCAATGGCTCAGGTACCAGAGGTATTTATCGGTCGGGAGTAATATCCTCTTCCTCCTGCTCTGGTGGATTGAGCGCCATATAACTCATCACCAAACCACCACCAATCATAAAAATGCGAATAAGGATACCACGGGGCGTTCCAGGCTTATCAATCCAAGCCAGGTAACTCAGGTTGGCACCGATCAGTATAAGCACAAGAGACAACACACCCATCACAAAGAGCAGGAAGCCGAGAATCATGAAAAAGGTACGAAGACGCATAGTGGTGCAATGTTAATGAAAATCTGAGAGAAAGGCGAAGGTCGCCTTCTGTATAGATAGACTTAATCGATGATGAGGTCAATGCATTTGCTATGGCGACTAAAGGCGAAGGCTGAGGTCATAAACTAATTTATGTTTCTTACGCTCTCACTTTCTTACGCTCTCACTTTCTCACTGTTTTGACGTAGTGCACGTCCCTTTCCTTCAGATAACGGAGGATATAATCAAAACAAGCTTTGTGTTTACCAATCAATTCGGGAGGAAAAACACCTTTCTCCGTGAAGAGTCCGTCGATAAACATATTAGCCATAGCGGTTGCCGTATATCCTGTTGTCCTGGCCATGGAGGAGGTCTGCGTGATCGGGTTATACTCATCATAAAGATTGTATTCCACTTTTACTTTTTTTCCTTCATCGTCAAAACCACGAAGTGTAACGCGCATGACCGTCAATTCTTCCTCCGTTTCACCGAGTTTCCATTCGTTAAATAGAATTCGGCTTGTCACCTCCAGTGGAATAATTTCTCCTCCTCTGACATTCAGACTTTGGGTGGAGAAAAAGCCGCTTTCCTTTAAGGCCTTTACGATGTCGACATGACCGGGATACCGAAGTGTTTTTTCTTTCATGTTGGCGATATGTGGCATGGTAAAAATTATCGAGCGCAGTCCATCCGTATTAAAGGACTCGAGTGTACCTACCTTATCGAATTCAACATACTCACTATCTGTCAGGGGCTCACGTACGATGATATTACCGTTTTCGACGTAACGTGCTGGCCGGGTATATTCTTCGATGACATCAATCGGAGAAAAGGGTGCCTTGTAGAAAAATGGCCATTTCTTTACTTTGGGTAATCCACCGACCAGGCATTCGAAATCTGTGAGCTGCAGGATTTCATTGTAACGTCCGAGGATAATATTATCCATCCCCGGAGCTACACCGCAATCCACAATGGCGGTCACTCCCTTTTCTTTGGCAAGAGCATTCAGCTCAAGGGCATTTTCTGGAAAAAAGGAAATGTCGACAACATTTTTGCCGGCTTCAATGATCGTCCTAAGCGTATTGTATCCCAGAAATCCGGGTACCGCACATACTACCAAGTCAAAATCGGTGACAGCTTTGTGCAGGGCATTGGAATCCTGCACATCCAACGGCATGACCTTCAGTGCCGGGTACTTAGCCCGCAGTTGATTAAGTCGTAGTGTATTGACGTCTGCGAGGGTGACATTGTGTTTTTGCAGCATGTCGGCTGCCATGGCGCTGCCCACCATGCCGGCGCCGATTACAATGATATTCTTCATGATTGCTATTCTTCTTTTTTGGATAAAGCTTGACAAAGCTACTTTATCTATATCTAACTTCAATTTATGGGAGGGATTCCTGTTACGGCCAAATAAAAATTATTTCGCACAGAGTACACGGAGTGCACGGAGAAATTAAAAACGTTCTTACAAAATCAAATTTGTTTATAGACGGGCTCTAGTATTAGTATTTCGGGCAGAGACGCAGTTGATTTCATTCTATTCCTTTTGCGAATGTCTCATCTTTCAAATCTTTTCCTGATCACCTCCCCAACGGTTTTCCCTTCGATACGGCTATCAATCCAGGCGATTATATCGAGATGATGAAAAGTCCGGCCTTCAAATGGGTTTTTCTCCAGGCGCAATACCTCCTTCTTTAACATATGCAGGTTGTGATTTAACTGTTGCTTACCAACATCCAGATTGTTTTTGAAAAACTGGAAGAGGACCATCTGGACTTCGTTGAGGTCGCGCATCTTGCTGAAAAAACGGCCTACACTATCGACGAGATGTTCGAGCAGGTTAAAGTGGTTGAGCTCGAAGTGAGCCATTAAATGCATCAGCCTGGCATAACATTGAATGTCGGTGCGGAGGTGCCCTGCAGATTGCAGGTTAAGGATCTTGTTGAGATACTCGATACTCTGACCGGGATTACCCGATCCAAGGTAAAGCCACGCTGTCTTGTAATTGAAGACCATGATCCGGTGGATGTCAATAAATCTTCCGTACTTTTTAATCAGCCTGTTGATCTCGGGTACCAGTTGCAATCCTTTGTCAAAAGAACCTTCTATAAAATGACGGTTGATCTTGGCGGTATACAAATAGAGGAAACTGATGATCTGCCCGGTCATATCAAAAAACTTCTCGTGTGATATCGTAAACGCTTCAAATTTTTCCAGCGCCAGGACATAGCGGTTATAATCACGTAAACTGTAGAGTGAGGTCAGTTCGTACGACAATCCTCTCATGTACAATACAGGATCCTCCCGCATATGTGAAGGATTTTCATCAAAAGCCTTCACCCACAGTTCTGCATGGTGATGGCATTTTTCAAAATCCAGCATGATATAGTAATACCACATATAGCATTGCTGCAGATAGATCTCTTCCGTCACGGATAGATTGGCGGTCCTTACTTTGCGCAATTCTGATTCGAAATACTCTCCTAGCTGGAAGTGATCCTTTTGATCACGGACGTGGCCGGTTTCGATATACCAGCCATGAATCTTGATTTTGAGATTCGATAGCATGATGAGATTGGACACACGTGCTTCCTGGTTTTCGGATTCTATAAGGAGAGTCTGCACTTTACCTGATTTCTTCCGACTCCGGGTGATATGTCGTTCTTCAATAAACTTCTGAAACTCGATGATCTCTAGGCGGAGGAGATCATGTCCACCTTCGGGTAGCATTTCTTTGACGCGTTCCAGGAGTTTAAATGCCTGGAGATATAAACCTTTGCTATACAGGATGTGAGAGAAGTCTATTTGCTCTCTTACTTTAATAGATTCGATATTCTCGAAGATGAGCCGGAGGCTTTTCAATACCTGGGTATAGAGGTGTCGCTTGATGTTAACAAACTGAGATTTCGGGATATCTCCCATTTTCCCAAGGACGACATCTTCATCATACTCATCTGCTTTGTCGAGGATGTCAAAAAGCCGCACATACAGTACGTCTTCATTGCTCTGTAAACGCTGTACATACAGGCGGAAATTACGTTTTTCGGCCTTCGTCAGGGACTTGATAATGGTAAATAACTGTTCAGATTGGGCTATGGGCATAACAATTAACTATAACACAAGTTTCACATTTACAGGCAAATATATATAAATTAGTGGTTTTAGCCATAACGTTAACCAAAATTATTGTTTTGCTTTCAGGGTCATCCTGCGTTTAGCTTTGTCGCATTATATTGTAAAAATCAATCATCCATTATCCTTCAAATCAATTCTCTTTATGGCTAAGTTAAAATTTGAATATATCTGGTTGGACGGTTACAAACCTGAACCTAATCTAAGAAGCAAGACTAAGGTCATTGAAATGGAAAGTTTCCATGGTGATGTCAAAAAACTACCTGAATGGTCATTCGATGGCAGCAGTACGATGCAGGCCAACGGCCACTTTTCAGATTGTCTTCTCAGGCCGGTAGCAGCCTACCCCGATCCACAGCGCAAGAATGCGTGGTTGGTGGTCGCAGAAGTTTTTAATCCGGATGGTACCCCTCACCCAACCAACATGAGAAACCTGGTCCCAAATGACACAGATGATTATTGGTTTGGATATGAGCAGGAATATGTTCTTGAGCTCGATGGTGCTCCGCTTGGATTCCCTACAGGAGGTTACCCGGGGCCACAAGGTCCTTACTATTGTGCAGTGGGTTTCACGAAAGTAGCTGGTCGTGATATCGTTGAAGAACATATGGATGCATGTCTCGAAGCAGGCCTTGGCATCACTGGTATCAATGCGGAAGTTCTTCTTGGCCAGTGGGAATATCAGGTATTTGCAAAAGGTGGTAAAAAAGCAGCTGATGAGGTGATCCTGAGCCGCTACTTGTTATACAGATTATCTGAAAAATACGGAGTCAAAATAAACATCCATCCAAAGCCTGTACTGGGTGACTGGAACGGATCAGGTATGCACGTTAACTTCTCTAATGGGGAAATGCGTGAAGTTGGTGGCAAAGACCTTTTCGATGCCATCTGCGAGAGCTTCCGGTCTGTACACAAAGAGCATATCGATGTATATGGATCAGACAATCACCTCCGCCTGACCGGAAAACATGAGACGCAGTCTATGCATACATTTAGCTATGGAGTGAGCGACCGCGGTGCTTCAATCCGCATCCCGGTTCATACTGCTACCAATGATTGGAAAGGTTACCTGGAAGACAGAAGACCTGCTTCCAATGCAGATCCTTACAAAGTTGCTGCGCGGATCATCAAGACCGTACGCGGTGCCGAAGTGATGGCTTCCTAAAAGGGAATTCACAACATTTATACTCATAATTTTTATTGCCGTAGGCTAAGTTGGTTTCAACTTAGCCTTTTTTTATTTCCCCTGGCGCTTGTGGTGAGGACACCAGGCCAGCAGCATCCCATATGCCCATAGGCCTATATGCTTATAGGCCCATCTATGCTGGCGGAGATAACTCCATCCAGCGGCAACTTCTGCTTAAACCTATCAACTTATAAACCTATAAACCTATAAGCCTATAAGCCTATAAACTCATCATCCATTTAAACCAATCTCCTATCTTCGTAACACATGAAAATCTTGCTCCAGGCACGAACCATTTGCATCGGAATGACACTATTCCTGGGGATTTCTATTCCATCTAAAGCTCAGATCACCCAGGACTATCTCCAGCAGTTTATTGAATTCATCACCGAAAATCAGGATGGTGGTGAGGAATTTGACTATTCTGAAATCGGTGAGCAGCTTGATGACTGGAGCCGCTCTCCTATCGATATCAACAGTGCGGCGGCAGCTATCCTTGTCCAATGGAAAATCGTCTCTGACAATGCTTATCGAAATCTTCAGGAACACATCATGCTCAATGGTCCTTTGCTGGATCTGTTGGAATTGCAATCTATCTCAGGGTTTGATCCTGACATGGTCAGAATCCTTGATGTCATTGCTACAGTAAAAGGGAGGGAAACGCAGACTCCGTCTATTCCTTTTGGACAGATGCTGATCCATGGACAGAATGAAATTTATCTGAGAGCCGGACGAACCATCCAGGAATCCGATGGCTATGTGGGCGGAGATCCGGCATATGAAGGTAGTCCTGATAAAATTTACATGCGATACAGGCATCGTAACTCCAATACCCTGAGTTACGGGATCACTGCCGAGAAAGATGCAGGTGAAGCTTTCTTCAGCGGTTCTAATCCGCAGGGATTTGACTTCTATTCCTATCATTTTGCGTTGCAACAATTTAAACCATGGCTGCCTGCATTGATGGTCGGTGATTTCAATGCCAATTTCGGGCAAGGGCTGATCATGCATTCAGGGTTCGGCGCAGGGAAAAGTAGTTTTGTCACCGATGTCAAACGTTCAGGCAACCCGCTCAGGCCATACACCTCTGTTGAAGAAAATAATTTTCTGCGTGGAGTGGGTGTCACCTTAAAACCTGCAGAAAACCTTACGGTTACCATCCTTGGAAGCCATCACAATCGTGACGGAAACCTGACCATTGACACGGTCTATGAAGATGGCCAGATAGAAAATATCGACGAAGACATCACGAGTCTTCAGACATCAAATCTGCATCGCACAGCAGCAGAGATCGCGGATGAAGACGCAATCGACCTGACGCAGGCAGGGGTCAGTATTTCATACACCAACCGGCGAGCACATCTAGCCATCAATGGACTGCATTCAAAATTGAGTGCTCCACTCAACCGCAATCCTGAATTGTATAACCAATACTATTTCAATGGTGACAACCTGACCAATGCAAGTCTTGACTATGGCATCTGGTTTGGTGGACTTCATTTTTTCGGGGAAACAGCCATGAGTGACAATGGAGCTCTCGCCACATTGAATGGCTTGCTTGCAGGTCTTGATCGTCATATTACAGCAGCCATCTTATTCAGGTCCTATGCTCGTGATTACCAGGTATTGACACCGAATGCGTTCGGGGAAACCTCTCAAGCCAATAATGAAACAGGATTATATACAGGACTTGAGATCACTCCTTCCGGAAGGTGGAAGATTCAACTCTATCAGGATATATGGTCTCATCCCTGGCTTCGATATAATATTGACAGCCCCACTGAAGGAATTGAATATTTAGGAAGAGTCACCTATACCGTTAAACGACAACTAGAAATCTATGGTCAATACCGCAGCAAGCGAAATGCCATCAACTCCACACCTACCGGTGATGCCATACCTCAAGTCGTGGATCAGACACGATCACAGGTGAGACTGCACATGAACAACATACTCACCAAAGGAATCCAGCTCCGAACGAGATTAGAATGGACCTCCTACAATGTACCCGGAGAAAATCAACAAGGCTTTATGATCTATCAGGATGCCGTTTATAGCCCGCTGGCCTCTCCATGGACCTTCAGTGCAAGAGTTACCTTGTTTGATACAGATGACTACGATTCCCGCATCTATACGTATGAAAATGACCTGATCTATTATTATACCATTCCGGCCTTCAGTGATCAGGGATCAAGATTCTACATCAATGTGCGTTACAAAGGCATCCGTAACCTGACCGCGGAAATCAAATTTGCACAAACACGTCAATTGGATGTACCCTCGATCGGTAGTGGCAATGATGAGATTCAGGGCGATGTGCGTTCGGAGATAAGAGCTCAGTTGATCTATCGGTTTGATAATTGAGCTATAGCCATCCACTTCCAGTTAAAAGGCATCTACTACTCGCCATGCACACTCACAACTCACAACAGCCGACTCTCGACTCATACATTGACTGGTTCGACCTGCTATACGCATCCTTGGGCTGCAGCTCACCAACCATACGCTCAGCACAAGCAACACTCACAATTGACAACTCACAACTCACGCCTCCCTTCTCACTGCTATCTTCTTACTTCAACTCATTTACCGGCACCAAATTGACATAATCCCAGTAAGCAGTTACATTGACAATTTTCCAGGCTCCACCTATTTTCTCCATGATCCTGGTTTCAAGCGAAGGCGTATACATTTTCATCGCTGGGTTGATGTTGTACTGGTTCCACGAAAGGTATGCCAGGCCTGAATTGAAAAACTTGACTTTCACGTTCCGTCTTTCCACTTTTGGATGGCTGCTCCCCCCGGGAGGAACTGGATTGTCCTGGATAAATTTTCCTGCTTTGGAATTAATTTCACCCCAGCCGACTTTGGCATCAAAGGTACCGTCCGCATTGTTCCACGACTGGAATGCATAATCCACGTGCGCATAATGGGCTTTCCAGCAATTATAATCACGGGCATAAAAACAGGAGGTTTCATTTTCGATCACGCTCATGATGGCGTCAGTTTCACTCACCTGATCGAAGGTTGCTGACGGAGAGCTTTCTGGTTTAGCATCATCCGTTTTACAGGAAGCGATGGTTACCACAAGGAATAGTGTGAAGAAGGTTAGTTTATACATATTAGTTAATTTGTTGAGCGGGTCGTGTATTAAAAATCGTGCTAAACAAAGATATTCTAAATCAATTGATAGTCTACGAATTAAGCATCCGGTGTTGGAACCAATAACAAGAAGACTAATGCAAAAAATAAAAAATCATCATTTCGTCGAAAAGGCCAGAGATAGCTTAAACGCCAGATTATCCGCAGCCTTGGCTGATGCATAGGGGCCATACCTGTAATATGCGCCGATACCAAAACCAAGATAGGCTACATTGAGGTAGTTTAGCTTGACCAGATTATCCACCTGAAGACCAGATTCATACAATCCCTTTTTTTTGGTCTTAAATTCAATCTGCTGATGGTAACCTGGATTAGAAAGCATCCCCCACCCTATGTTTTGCACAATGGTCATCATGGGCTTAAACTTCCCTGTATGGAATAACAACGAACCGAAGTTATGGGTGAAAAACAGGTTGACGTATCGATCGGACAGAAACTCATATGGCCCGATGGTTTGAAAATAATTCTTTACCAGCACAGTCAAGTCCCTGGTATTGCTTCCTTCACCGGTAAATAATAATCCATAAGGTAACGGCTGATCTATCAGCCCGGCATCCAGTCTGATTTTGGATTCACCAAGATTTTTAAAGTAGACAGACTCTTCGAGTCTGAGTTCTATTTTATTAAACATAAACTCACCATCGAGTACACCATCCAGCCCCCTGGAATATGAAAGAGACAACACCGGATACTTAGTACCCATGCTAAGTCTTCGCCCCATGGAAGAAACCAGTTTTTCTTTATGCGCATAGCGGATATTAATGGAAAAATCAGTGGTCGTGAAATCAGTGACCGGCATTTGCTCATCAGCCTGGTAGATGTAATCATACTTTGGGTTGACATCCGTTCGATTCAACGATAGATTGATTTTGGTATATCGGAAGGCTCTCATCCCTATAGCGATACTGCTTTGCTCAATGTGGTCCATCTGTGTAGCCAGATAACTGCGCCAGTCAACCTGTCGCTCGTTGAAGAAACCAAGTCGTGTCTTACCTGATTCGAGCAGGGTATTCTCATATTTTCCGCGCACCTGGAACTCGTGCTCTTTGTCCACTGTCCAGATAAGCTCTCCTCCATATTTCCAATCATCGTCTTTCAATCCAAATCCAAAATACCCGCCAAGCGATAGATTCTTGACCAACTTTTCATTCGTATAAGCACCAAGACCAAGCCGGAAACCTTCATACATATTGTAAATGAGTGATTTCGAAATATCGAGATCCATCCATCCGACAGGTATCCGATTAGACGAAAGTTTTTCGGCGAAGGACAGTATTCCATCGAACTTATATTTTTCACCAATACTGTCGATAACCTCATACGTTGTTATTTCTTTTTCATTTAAGGGATCTACTCTATGGCCGCTCCAAAACAGACTATCCTGAAATCCAGCCTGATCATCCAGCCGGAGGGCTTCAATCGAAAAATCTCTCTTTTTAAGGTCGGCATACAATTCAACATCCTTGATATGACTCTTCCCATTTGCACCCATTCCCAAGCCTTTATAGGAATCAACCTGCACTAGAATTTTAAAATTGAGCTGCTCCGGAAACCATTGTTGACCACCGATAAACTGATACTGCTGTTGAATTTTTACATCAATAAATCCCTTATCAAATGGTTCGGCAATAACATTTTGTATCGCATAGGTACTCGTATTGATATACAACAGGCCTGTCAGTGCTTCGTAATTTTTGCCCGGTCGGGGTTTAAAAGACAGCACAAAAGTGGTGTCGAGATGCTGGAAGAGGGTATCTTCAATCCTGAAATCATACTTCATCAGACTCCCGTCACTGATAGGATTTACATAATGAATGTCAAAAATGGGTATGATCTCTCTATAAAAGGAAAATGGTTGTAAGTCAGTGGCCAAAGGAGCGAAGGAGGGGTTTTTGAAACCCGAAACTTTGACGCCAGTGATGATTTCCTCCGAATGGTCAGGACGTATAAAGTTCCGTTCCGTAACCGACTCCATGATCAGGGCATGACCGCCTTTAAATAGCTCACTGGTCAGCGCTTGCAAACTATCATCCGTATCCGATGATATCAATTCAAAATCATAGATGACCTTGTTGTAAGAGGTATATTTAAACGACGTGATGTTTTCAGGATTATTGATTTTCTTATTCGCAATGACATTGCGTATGATACGGTTTGCCGGGTTTTCCCCTGCCCTGACAACGATCTCTTCAAACAGGAAGGGTGAAGGGTACAATTTTATCCGGAATACCCTCTGCTCAATTGTTGAATCAATGGACAATGTCTTCTGTTCGTATCCAACATAACTACAGGTTAAAGTAGTAATATCAATCGATGAAGAATATCTGAATCGACCATTGATATCGGTCACTGTGCCGGTCAGTACATTGTGATTGAAAATGATATTGACAAAAGCCAGTGGGCTGCTTGTTTCACCGTCTACGACCATGCCGGAAATGGTATCCTGTCCATGCATGTTGCTGACAAGTATCATCGCCAGCCAAAAACTCAACATCCAATTCATTCTCCTCATCAGGTTTTCAGATGAACGTCAATGCATCAGGTGAATGGAATAGGATATGCATACGTAGTGTTATAACGTATTAAACATGTTATAATCGGTATTGACAATCCCTTCAGAAATCCCAATGGCCCGTGCCATCGTCACGATTTGTCCCCGATGGAATGTGCTATGATTGATGATGTGGAGGATATAGTCATAGCGGCTCAGATCATTCTTTGCCCAGGGCATATTGAAATAAAGTATCTTCAGTAAATCCTCTTCAGCAAAGGCAGAAAATTCTGTTTTCATTTGTGTAGAGACCTCTTTTAGTTCCGTGAGTATTTGCTCCGCCTCCCTTTCCCTAACGGCCCAGTTAAACCCAGTGGTATCCCGCTCGCCTATAAGGAGCAGCCAAAAGCGTTGGGTTCTTAGTATATGCTGTAGGGTATAGTCGATGGACGTATAACTGGAGGGGGTCTCTTTATATAGCCATGCACGGTCAAGCTGTCCGAGCCAGTTTACCACTTTATGATTTGCCCATTCGTTGAAGGTGGAATAGTTTGTAATAAGTCTTCCAATGCTCATGTATAACGTGATCTTGTGCTGCGCGTAAATGTACAAAAGCGAAAGCCTTTAAAAAGTCAGGCTGTGGTTAAATAATTCGTAAAGTCTACTATAGGCAATCATAGAAATCCTGAGCAAATTATTCGCCTCCAAACAACACATAGGCAAGGCCTAGTTTCAAACCGGCGTAAGCATTGTGTGAAGGATCATATATACCACTTCCATTTGGAATCTGCCAATCCGGATGATTGATATCGTTCAATCCATATCCAACATTTAAAGTGGCATCAAGGTAGAGCTTCTCTCCAAAAGAGATTCGTGCGCCAAGATCCAGGCTGATCAAAAGATCACTTGCATTAAACCGCTCGGTGACGTCCGTTGCTCCCAGATCGAAACTTTCAAGGGTTATCGGATTTTCTATGGTTTCAGAGTAGGGCGCTCCATCCCGGAGCCATTCCTGCTGCGCTTCCTGCAGATTAGCAATGACGACGCCTGCTCCACCTAGAAAATTTACTTTACTTCCGGTGCCATTAAACCTGACCATGACAGGAATCATATTATACTTTAACGTCAATGTCCTCTCCCAATCTGAGCCGCTGTAGGAGTCAAGGTATTGCTGGCCAAGGTTTGTAAACCAATATCCGGTGCTAATCCCCATATGATCAGATAGGTTATAGCCGACATCAATCCCAAATGAGAAATTATAGGTCGGTTTATAATCATATTCCCGGCCATTGCCCCACGTATTCTGATTGATGATATTAATGTTCAGGGGCATGACATTGGCCCCTATTGTAAAACCTTTCTGGGTATATCCATTAAGTGCCAACAAGGCAAAACCTACTATTGCAGAGAGCTTTTTCATTTGGTTTTTGATTTTAGTATGTTTTTAAAATTTGAAGATTCGGTATTTCCGAACCGAAGATAATAATCCTGTGAACATGGGACCAGATCATGGAAGAGAATTAGCTGATGCAACTTAGAAACTAGTAAGACTCAAAATAATCAGCAGGTCATCCTCCAATTCGGCAAGACTCTCTATTTCAAGTGCACGGTGAGAAATCAAACCATATGCCATGACAGTGAAGCAATGATTACGCGTAAGGTTGGCATCGATTTCAATGAATAGGTCTATTTACAAATTAAAGGAAGAATAGGTTACTGTAAAATAAGCTCAGCATCCCCGAAATTGACGTCAAAATCAACGCACCAAACTATCACATATTTATAAATCGTATAATCCTTATTGTCCGGCAAGTCATAGGTATAGTTGCCTTTCCGTCCTTTGATATTGCCCAGATCTATAAAATCCGCGGTCACGTTACTTATGCTGGAAACTAAATAGATATTGAGATCCGGGCCTGAGTCTGTTTTAAAATTGGTAAGCGTCAATGTAGATTCATCCTGATCGATGGTGGCAATGCCACTGGTCTGATGGGCACCAGAGACGAAATCACCTCTGAATGCCGGGTCTGCGGGAGGAGTGGCCGAATCATCTTTAGAGCAGGAAATACACAACAGGCTGACCAACAGAAGTGCGATCCATGAGATCGATTTTGTATGGCGCATAGCGGAACATGATAAAAGAAAGCTACATTACTTTCAGGGTGAAAAGATAAAGTAATGGAGGTATATACAGATCATTTTGGTTCAATGATTAAAAAAACCGCAAGGCTATCACCGATATTTAATACTTCATGCCAGTCAATCCCTTCATTATAAAAATGACTCCCTGTAGGCACATCTACCTCACGTACTCCCTTCTGATCCGTAATTCTGAATCGGCTTCCTGAAAGCGCGTATCCAAAATGAGCATTGTGATAGTGCTTTTCATGACCAACACCCGGTGGAAAGCTGCACTTTAATGTTCGCACCTTCTCATTCTCCAGAAGTATTTCACATACGGCCTCCCCTTTCCAACCTGCTGCCAACGGATCAGGTAACGATGATTGTCCAAAACAATCAATAGCAAGGACTATCTGAAAGCTTAAAAGCCAAATGATTTGTTTCATTTTAAAATATATATGTTGAAATAAAGAATGACTCGTTGTTTCTATTTGAGTCTATACGCGCAGACTTCCACGAAACCCCCTTGCCGCATAATAGGATTCAGCCCCGTTGTGATAGGTAAATACATGATTATACCGTTGATCACAAAAAATGGCTCCTTTGAGTTTCCGGATGGCGGCGGGTGTTTCCACCCAACTAGACGTCTTCGTATCGAATTCACCAAGTTCCTGCAGTCCCCGGTATTGTTCTTCCGACAACAACGAAATACCCATGGCTGTGGCCATGCCCATAGCACTGTCTTCCGGCTTATTTTCCTTTCTTGACTCAAGTGCCTCGTGGTCATAACAAATACTACGGCGTCCTTTAGGACTTTCTACAGCACAATCATAAAAAATAAATTCGCCTGTCTTTTTATCATAGCCAACTACATCTGGTTCACCAATAGTGATTTCCATCTCATTCAGAGACCATAATTTTTTAGCATCCGACTCAAGTCTTGCATGCACCTTAGCCCAATCCATACCTTTATGACGGCTCATGTGTTTTTCAAAACGGCCTTTTAAAATCTTGAGGAGGTCTTGTTGTTGTTTTGGTTTCAATTCCTTTTTCATGCTATTGATGTATTTTTCTTAGAAATGATTTTTCGATCTGCCAGTCTAAAATACCAGGAAAAAATGGTGAATGTCAGGACATAAGTCAAACTCGTGAAACGTGTTGGTAAATCCTGCCGGGCCCCACCAATTTTTCAAATGCTCTGGATCCGTCCATATCGCAAAAACAAGGTCTATAGGTGGCCTTGAAAATTCTGAAACTGACAATTTCACTGCCCGGGGTTGTGGTAATTATTTCTGAATTCACTTCCTAAATATTGATTATTTCAAAGATTCACCATCTGCAAAACCGAATTATCTGTCCTTTTTCTCTGATGGCTTCACCGGAACCCAGATGTCTTCCTCTGAAGCAGGATCATTGTTTCTATATCCTTGTCCCATCACCGCTAAATGAGACCTGTCATCCAGTACAAATATAGAATTGGGTAACCATGTTCCAAATATATATTGATACGTCTTCGCAGCATCACTGGAGAGACCTTTATAAGGAAAGACTGCAAAGCGTCCCGCTGGAACAACTTCAGGCTCCATTCCCTCTGGAAGCTGGTCAAAAGCTGAGACTTCTATGGCAGCCCATTTTTCAAATATTGCTGAAAGGTCGAAAATGTCAAAATAGTTTTGCGGATAAACTTCCAATGAATAAAAATCCGGACTGATGATATGCTGGATTTCTTTTCGTCTCGGCATAAATGATTGCCATAATTCACTTGTCCGGTACATCGTGAATAATGACATCATCGTTTTTAAACCAACCAATTTTCTTTCTTCGAGTATCTCAAGTCTTGGCTGCATTTCTATTTCAGGATTAGCATTTATGTAGTGCAAAGGTTATGATATTCATCCTTAAACAACTTACTTAAAATCAGGATACAACAAATACAACTTCCTCCGCTGATTGAATTTTTCAAGATCCGTCTTCCAGCTTTCTCTGATCTGTGTTTCCCCCCACCCTGCTTCGATCGATTTACGGAATGAAGCATTTCCCGCAAGCTTGTCAAACCATGATGCATTGAAGAAAGTCGTTTTATCCATCACCTTATAAAACTGCAACAACACACGCAGATCCATTTTTCGGAGTTGGAACAAGGAATCAACATCTGTCTTTGACAAATCTACCCCATAACAAAGCTTATCTTTCATCGGAGGGCTCTTGGCACTGGTCATCGCTACCGGTGTAAACGAAAATGTGTGGTCAGGATAATCCGGATGCCCTACTACCTGAAATGGCATTGTAGTCCCTCTCCCAAGGCTAATAGGTGTGCCTTCAAAAAAACAGATGCCGGGGTACAACAATACAGCCCGCTGGTTAGGCAGATTCGGTGACGGTCTCGCTGGCAATTCGTACGCCATCGTATGATCGTAATGCTTACATGGAATCACCGTCAGATCGCATCGCTTACTGATCCACCCCTCGCCGTTGATCATTCGGGCCAATTCACCGATCGTCATGCCATAGACCACCGGTATCGGGTGCATACCTACAAACGACTGAAACTGCACCGTATCCATCAAGGGTCCATCAATGTAATGTCCATTCGGGTTAGGACGATCAAGCACGATCAACTGTATACCTTGTGCGGCAGCGGCTTCCATCAAATAGTGGAGCGTACTGATATACGTATAGAATCGAACACCTACATCCTGTATATCGAATACCAAGACATCGATTCCTTTCAGGTCAGCAGGTGTTGGCTTTTTCTTTTCGCCGTATAAGGAGATTATCTTCACTCCGGTAGCAGCATCTATGCTATCATTGATCAGTGCCCCCGCCTCTTCTTTCCCCCTCAATCCATGTTCGGGCGAAAACAAAGACACAATATTGACCCCACGGCTGATCAGGCTATCGACGAGGTGTACCCGACCGATGGTGCTCGTATGATTGACGACCAAGCCCACCCTTTTGCTTTTTAAGAGCGGCAGGTAAGCCTCTGTATCCCAGGCTCCTGGCATAATGGTCTGTGCAGGAGTCCTGCTGCTGTGCGGAGCCGAACCATGACATATGAAGGAAAACAGTGATATTAGAGTCCCGAAAGCGAAAATTTGCAGACGGTTGAGTATGAGTACAGAACGCAGATACGCCATAGTAGATATTGAAACGACAGGAGGACTAGTCAAGCGCGACAAAATTACAGAAATCGCCATAGTCCTTCATGACGGTGAAAAGGTGATTGACCAATACCAGACCCTGATCAATCCCGAACGCAGTATACCTGCTTTTATTACCGGGCTGACCGGCATCACCAACGACATGGTTGCCGGTGCACCTCTCTTTTGCGAAGTCGCCAAAGACATCGTCCTGAAGACCGAAGGTGCTGTTTTCGTCGCCCACAATGCGCGGTTCGATTACGGATTTCTTCGGGAAGAATTTGCACGGCTGGGCTATGCTTATACGCGCAAACAACTTTGCACCGTGCGACTCAGTAAAAAGATGTTGCCACAACTCAAATCGCATAGCCTGGACTCCCTCATTCGCCATTTTTCGCTGGACGTAGATAAACGACATCGGGCGCTTGATGACGCACTGGCTACAGCTGAGGTTTTTAAGATTATTACCAGCATGGGTCAGGGCAAAAGTGAGATGTCTGACATCATCAACATGGGCATCAAAGAAGCCAAACTTCCGACAACTATCTCTCTTGATTTTATTCACGAACTACCGGAGGCGCCGGGTGTCTATTATTTTCATGACGCCGATGGTCAAGTGATCTATGTCGGCAAGAGTATCCATATTAAAAAAAGAGTCATTCAGCATTTTACAGAGATCTCCAATAAATCTGGTAAACTTCAACAACGTGTTCATGATATCACCTACACGCTGACCGGAAGTGAACTGATCGCCAGCCTGTATGAAAATGCAGAAATCAAGAAACTTCAACCGGAGATCAATAGAGCTCAGCGTCGCAAGAGTTTTCCGTTTGCCATCTATTATTATTTCGATGAGAGCGGCTACCTCACGATGAAAGTCCGCAAGAAAAACAAAATTGATGCACCCGGCACTGCTGCTGTGCTGCATGAATTACCTGACCACCGTTCCGCTACAAGTTATCTGAGAGGCTTGACCGACAAGTATGAGCTGTGCATGAAAAAGACAGACATTGATACGGGCCCAGGTGCCTGTTTTTATCATCAGGTTGGAAAATGTAAAGGAGCCTGTCTTGGTCTTGAAGATCCTGATGCTTATAACCTTCGGGTACGTCAGGCAGTAGCAGCGACACAACAAAATATTGATGAAGATTTTGTGATCACAGATCATGGCAGAGTACCTGGCGAGATCAGCATGATCCTGATCTCCAAAGGCCGCGTGATGGGTTGGGGCTATGCTGATGAGACTACCCCGCTCACCCATATCAATGATGTCATCGACCATATCCAAGCCCGGCCCACCATGCCCGAAGACCGTAAGTTTATAGCTCATTATGTGCGGATGGGGAAGTTTGAGAAGATTCTTAAATTGTAAGAGGGTAAGACAGTAAGAAGGTAAGACAGTAAGAAGGTAAGACAGTAAGACAGTAAGAAGGTAAGACAGTAAGAGATGTTTTTTCCTGCAGCCAGATGTCTGCTACCAATACCGGGTCAATAGAACATGCATTGTAATGCTAAAGAAGATCGTAGCCAGAGGCTACGCTTTTTACTCTCGCTGGTGGTGAGGACACCAAGCCAGCGGCTCCTTGCCCTACGCTCCTTGCTCCTTGCTCCTTGCTCCTTGCTCCTTGCTCCTTGCTCCTTGCTCCTTGTTCCTTGTTCCTTGCTCCTACGCTCCTTGCTCCTTGCTCCTTGCTCCTTGCCCTGCGCTCCTTGCTCCTTGCTCCATACTCCTTGCTCCTTGCTCCTTGCTCCTACGCTCCTTGCTCCTATGCTCCTTGCTCCTTGCTCCTATGCCCTACGCCTCCGGTCCGTTAACATACTGAGACAAAAACGCGGCTAAAATCCCTCCGACAAAATTGGCTACAGGAAAAATCCAGATCGTCTCCCATGAGGTAAGATTGGCCATCGTAATGCCGAGGGCTACAGCCGGATTGAAAGCACCTCCGGAAACATCTGTGAAAGTGTAAAGGATGGCCATAAACGTAAAGCCTATGGCAATACCGTAGAATGCATTGCCGGCTGTCTTTTTGATCGTCGTGAGGTTGAGAAACACATAGACAAAGAGTAAGGTGCCCAGCAATTCAGCAATGAGGGCTGGTACAATCTCCAGCTCTTTCGGAGATGGCACAGGGGCACCGGTAGCACTCAATAAAAAGCCTGCAAGCATGGAAGCAAGTGTACCGCCCAGAAACTGGGCTACGATATAGGGTAGCAGGTCACCGGAATTGAGTTTTCCGCGGAGATAGGTGGCCACACTGACGGCCGGATTGAAATGTCCACCTGAAATATGATACCCGCCATACATCATGGCAATCAACATCACACCGGCAGCCATCGGACCAAACTGGCTATGATCTCCAGCATTGAGCATACAAAGGGTCATCACTAGAAAAAAGGTGCCGAAAAATTCAACTACATATTTCCTGAAAGCCCCCGTATTGTCTGGTTTAGTTGCCATTTCGTGTTTCGTTTTATGATCGGATGGGTATCAGCATCAATCAACGTGAAAAATAGAAATAAATATCAACAATCCTCAGAATGGCTTTTGACAACAGCCCGGGAAGGAAACTTAGAAATGTTCCAAACAGGATATTGCCTCAGTAGGGCAGTAATTATTGATCTTTGTCGCAGTGAAATCAGAAGATACAATTCCGGATTCCACCTGGATGGCCAGGTGCTTTAATCTGGCAAGGCGTGGCATAGGACATGTCTCCCCCAATCCTCCTGTTGGTGCTATCCTGGTGTATCAGAACCGTATACTGTCCGAAGGCTACCACTCCTTCTTTGGAGGTCCACATGCGGAAGTAAATGCGATCCAGAATGTCACAGCAGCAGACAGGCATCTGATCCCGTTGTCCACCCTGTATGTTTCACTTGAACCATGTTGCATCACAGGCAAAACACCTCCTTGCACAGACCTCATCATCCGTGAAGGGATTAAGGATGTCCGAATCAGTACCTGGGATCCAAACCCTGCAGTGGCAAGTACTGGGCTTGACCTCCTGAGAGAAAAGGATATAAAGGTGACCGCAGGTATCCTTGAAACCGAAGGAAGAGAGCTCATCCGTCCGTTTACCACCAATATCGTCATGCGGCGGCCCCATATCCTTTTGAAATGGGCACAGTCACGCTATGGCTATGCAGGGATTAAAGGCGAACAAGTTTGGCTAAGCGAACCTGATACGAAAGTGTGGTCGCATAGTCAGCGGGCCGCTGCTGATGCAATCCTTGTGGGTGCCCGGACTGTTGAAACCGATAACCCATACCTGACCGTAAGAGAATTTCCTGGTCGTTCGCCTCATCGGGTGATCTATGATCCGAATGGAAGACTAAATGATCAGTATCACGTATTTGTTGATGATGAACTTACTGTCTTTTACTTTTCAAAAAAGATCAATGGCGCTATTGATGCAAGTCATATAAAAAAATACTTGCTGCATGATCATGCGGATGATTTCCAACAGATACTAAAAGTGCTTTTTGAAAACCATATTGGTATCCTATTAGTCGAAGGTGGACCTTACCTTTTGAAGAAAATCATTACACAAGACCTTTGGGATGAAGCATGGGTGATCCAAACTCAGCATATACTTTCACAAGGTATCACTGCGCCGGATGTCATGGGGCGATTGATATCAAAGGAATGGGTGGGTGCGGATAGGATTGTGGGGATACGGAGGGTTGGGTAAAAGTTCGTTACCCCTAAAGCTAAAGTTTATACACATCTTAAAAGGGAGGCCGTTGCAGGAGCGTCGCAGCCAGCGGAGCCGAACTGATTGCTCCTGCAACCACAGGAATCTGCACCAGAATTCCTATAGATATTCCCTATTGAGTCCTCATAGTTGCAGGAGCAATCTCCTGCAACGGCCAACAGTTTGGAACTCACTGACCTACTCAAGCAACAGATAGCATGCAAGTCTATTTCCTATTTATGTATAAACGGTAGCCCCTTAAGGCGATGGGCTGAGCGGAACCCAAGTAAGATTTAGGGTTAAAAAATCCTAATCCTTTTTCAAATACATCTCCTCATACTTCTTCCACGGTGTCGTCTTGTAATAATTCTCTGCGAAGTATTTCATGATCTTGTCGAGAGAGATAACGTCTTTGTAACCGGGTATGGGTTGAAGTACATTGAGCTTTTCATCGAGGAAGACAAAGGTTGGATAGGTGAGCTTTCCGAAAGTGATTTCATCAGCTAATTTGTGGTAACCGGAATTGCCTGACTTGATGAATTCGTATGGCTCGTTATTAAAATTAATTTCTTCCCTGGTCTCGGCATCAAACTTAATGGCATAGAAGTTTTTATTGACATACTTGACGATCTCCGGATTTGAGAACGTTTCCTTGTCCATTTTTTTGCACCAGCCGCACCATGGGGTGTAGACGTCAACAATAAACTTACGGGGTTCATTTTTATTCCTCGCCTGAGCTTCTTCCCAGGTGAGCCAATTGATCTGAGCTGTGGCCGGGGTCACCAGACTCAGGAAGGGCATAAAGAAAACAATCAAAAAAACACGAATCATTAGCGCATAGCTTTATACGATCAGTAAAGGTAGTGGTATAGAAACAGACTTAACCCTTATCCTATCATTGGTAAGTGCCCATTTAAAATATATTTAACTTTTTATGTTAAAATAGAACCCAACCTCTCGCACACCCATTATCACAGAGATATACAATTCTTGTTACCTTCGGACTTAAATACCTAATAATCATGGGAATATTTGATGAAGTAAAACGCCTGCTCTGGGCCAAAAAAGCTGTAGCCAAGTCTGCCGCTGACAAAGCGACTGAAAAAGGAGCTGAAATTGGTGAAGACCTTGCGAATAAAGCCCTGACACCTGGAATAAAGGCAAAGATTTTGCCGAAGACCTCGGTGAAAAGATAGTCACCGCTACAAAAGAAGGATATCAGGACGCCAAAGAAGCCGTGTCTGACCTTTGGGAAAAAAAGGACGACTGGACCCAGAAAGCACCCCCTGCGACCGAAAAAACGGAAGTTGAATCCGAAGCCTTCAAATCCGGGGAAAAGTTAGGGGAAAATGCAGCCAAAACTTGGGATAAGGTAAAAGAAGAGGGTAAAGAGATCTTTGACAAAGCTGTTGAGAAGTCAGATAAGGTATGGGAAAAGACCGAAGCCGTCAGCGAAGACCTCTGGAATAAGGCCAAGGACGTAGCTGGCAAAGTAGGCCAGAAGTTCGAAGAAGGTGTTGATTCGATGCTGGAAAAGGCCAAAGCCCTCGATAAGAAAATCGAAGAAGAAACCGACAAGGTGGATGCCAACCGCGACGGATGGGCTGATACCACGGTGAAAGATAAGCTCAAGGAACATGAATCCACTCTCACAGGCAAGGATGATTTCTTTGAACGCGCCTCCCGCTATGGCGATGGCGACTACTCTTTGGGTAAGCCTGTGGTGACTAAAAAGGAAGAAACCACCGAGGAAGGTATGACCGAACTGCCGCCGCTCCCTAAGAAGGATGATTTTGCAGATGATGCGATTATTGATGATGGGGATGAGGTGAAGTGAGCAGTGAGCAGTGAGCAAGGAGCAGGGAGGCGTAAGACGTGAGATGTGAGATGTGAGATGTGAGACGTGAGACGTGAGATGTGAGACGTGAGATGTGAGACGTGAGACGTGAGATCGAATCAAAGCTAAGATCCCGCCAAATGGATAGCATTTGCGGCGGTACATATGACAAGACACAGTTGACAGTTGACAGTTGACAGATCCCCTGATCACAGATCCCACTATATAGTAAAGAATTAGTATGTTTGCAGCCTACAAAAACGACTCATGGAAACAGAGGTAACTACCGAAAAGAAAGATAACAAAGGACTATACTGGCTGATCACCCTGGTCTCTGCGGCAGCATGTGTAGGATTGCTCATTTTCAGCCCTGAATGGTTCTGGTTGACGCTGCCCTTCCTCTTCACGTATTTCGTGAAGGCGATAGATATGATTTAGTACTTAGCTTTTAGCTCAAAGTTTTTAGCTTCCAGCTTTTTTTTCCTAACTCACTTCTGCTCGTTCAAGTGGCCCCAGTGGCGCCATCACCCCTTCGGCATAAATTCCCTTGCTTGAATACAGTACATTTTGCGTCTTCTTTTAGGTTTTGCAGCCATTTCAGCGAAAACACCTGACACGTAATCAAACCTCCATAGTGTCTTCTACCTTGAGCCTGGAGGCTACCAGAAGCACCCCTTCAATAGACGTAGCATTATCTACTAATAACGTCAGTAGCGGCAACCTACCAACAACGTCTGTTTTTAAAAAAAAGACGTTGAGTTCAATCACATCCGACAACTCACTTTTTACGAAGCCATTTACCAAACTCCTCCAGCGTAAATGCATTCAGGCATGATTCTACTTTAAGTCCTCCTTTCCTTGCTGCCAGAACACCATATCTCACATAGGCCACCTGTGCCCGACTGTGAGCATCCGGATTGATGGAGACCATCACCTCCTTTTCCATACAGTAGTCAAGCCAGGTGTAATCAATATCTAATCTCAGGGGATTGGCATTGAGTTCGATAGCAACGCCATTAGCTGCGCAAGCGTCTATCACCTTGCGATGGTTGATCGGATATCCCTGACGTGCTAGCAGGAGTCGGCCCGTGGGGTGTCCGAGTATCCGGGTAAATGGATTTTCAATGGCCGTTATCAATCTTGACATGGCCTTGGCTTCCTCCATCCGGAGATTACTATGAATGGAAGCTACAATAAGATCAAACTTATCAAGCACATCGTCTTCGTAATCAAGAGATCCGTCCCCCAGGATGTCCGATTCTATGCCTTTAAAAATTTTAAACGGGGCAAACTTTTCGTTGAGTCTGTCGATCTCTTCCATCTGTTCAATCACGCGGTCAACAGAGAGTCCCTGTGCATAGAAGGCGCTGCGACTGTGGTCACAAATCGCAAAGTACTGGTAACCTGCATCACGGACATGTACAGCCATTTCCTCCAGCGAGTTCATCCCATCACTATAGGTGCTGTGATTGTGAATGATGCCTTTGATATCCCCTTCTGAAACGAGGTCTTCCCAGTATGCAGGTGGATAACTTTCGATTTCCTCCCGGTCAAAAAGTTCAGGAGGCAATCCCTCAAACCCGGCATTGGTCAGGACCTCTTCTATATCCTGACCTGTGCCCAACTCATCCAATTCAGCCAATCTATCATAGAGTCCGGCATTCATGGTATGTAAACACCAAAGATTATTAAAATCACGCTTGAGACAGGTGTGGATGGTTATCTTCAGGCGCTCCTCATATTCTATTTCAAAAGCTTCTTCAGGACTTTCTTCTTTTACCAACACACCTGCCAGACCAGCCAGTTTTTCCGAAGGCAAAAGAGGTGCCACAAGCATTTGCAGTTTGCTGATGACAGGTGCCTTTGTAGCAAACTCACCGACCCAGTCGAGCTGATAACCAGGAAGCGCCTTTTGTATTTTTTTCAGAATCACCCCGAGTTCCTCTTCTATGTTTCCATAGAGGTAACTGTCTTGCGAATCGAGGAAATACGTAATTTTCTGCTGAAGGTCCTGTTGTGTTTTAAGGCCAAAGCCAGGAAGTTTAATCAACCTGTTTTCCGTACATGCATACAGAAGCTCCGCGGGTGATTCTATTTTCAAGGCATCCCATATCACCCTGATTTTCTTTGGCCCCAGTCCTTTTACGGAAAGTAGTTGTTGAATTCCTTCAGGTGTTTTATCCTTTAGTTTTTCGAGAGCGTCAATATGGCCGATAGAAAGTAATTCTTTGATCTTGGATATGACCGATGAACCTATACCTGGTATCTTATCAATGTCTTCAGCCGCCATCTCTTCGATGGGGGCATCCCATTTCCGGATGGACAGATAGGCGCCGGAATATGCTTTGGTCTTGAATGCATTTTCCCCATGCAGCTCCATCAGGCTGGCGAGCAGATTAAACTGCCGTGCGATATCTTTATTGACCATCAGGCCAGAATTGCCGGAGGTCAGTAAATATCTTTTTGTACAATCCTGTCGAATCAGAGTTGAAAAGCGCTTCAGGATTGGCGGTCGAATGAATCAGAAAAGGCATCAGCGTATCCGGGTTGTGAAACACACTGATGATGGTAGGTTGATTCATATTATTTCCGAACAAGGTCAATTGTTCTGCCAAGGTAAGATCTTGCGTGGATGTCAGATCACTAAAGGTTGTTCCTTGCGCATTGACTAACCCTCCGAGATAGGCATTGAAAGAAGTGGAATCTACTGCCTCCATGCCTGCGTAGTACCAGGCACCGTCTTCTTTATTGATTTTCTGTTTGGAACCCAAGGCATTCATCCATTCCAATAAAGTAAGGTCTGTTGCATCTGATTTGATCAGCTTTTTATCCCTGAATTGTTCAAACCTTGCCTTCAGCGCCAAACCAGCAAATCCATCAATAAGATAAACTTCAGGCTTATCCCCTTTTCGCACATAGGTTGATGCAGTCTGCGCTTGTTGGTTAAATCTGAATCCACCTATGGCAAGTTCAGCAACCTGCTTTTTGCCCTGCCATACCATCACCTTTGAAGCCTGGCTATCATCAATTTCAAACTCAGAATATTTGGAAGCATCGTTGGTGACTACCCTGTTGGCATTCAACCCTGCTAATGAACTGAGGAGAGCTTTACGCGCAGACGGTTCCAGCTTCACCTTTACTTTACCTTGCACTGCCTCCCATGAAGTATCGGAACGAACCAGTTCAAATTCGATCTTCTTGGGTCCTCCTGCTATAAATTTTATTCGGTCAATTTGAGCAGTGTCTACCGCAACTACAACCGGATCAAAAGACGATGATCGATTATTACTTAAATATTTGCCAGCAAAAAACAAGGTGAGGCAAGTGATAAAAACAATAAGCAAGTTGCGGTTATTCATGATCAGGCAGACTGGAGGTTAAACATATCTTTCTTCCATCCGACGGATACGCTTATTGCGGTTACGTTGAGAACGCCAGAAGCCTACTGCACCTACCAGAATCAGCGGTAGAAAGAAGTTAGTGTACTTGATGACGCTCCGCTCTCCTTCCTCCATTTCCTTGATGGGTCTGTACACAACACCTTTGGTGCGCAATTCAGCTAAGCCTGATTTATCACAGAGCCATTCCACTGTATTGACGATCAGATTGATGTTATCTGCATTGGCATCACCTCGTGGTGCGATAAAGAAATCACTGTCGGAGAAGACGACGAGTTTTGCGTCGGGATTGCCTGCAACACCTTCCACCACTCCACCAAGCACAATTTTTGACATTGGAAAATCTGCCTGTGTCCATTGGCGCTGCACATCAAAGGTGATCGGTGCCTGCTGCACACCTGCTTTCTCTGAGGTGGTCACGATCGGAAAGAATGATCCTTCGGCATCGGATGCAAACTGGATCGGACTGGCAAATTGAAACAGGACTGCCTCTAGTCCTTTGGTAGCCGGATGATCCGGAAACGCATTCATCAACGGGATATACGGAAAACTGATTTGTGAAGCGAAATTGAAGAAACCTGTTCGCTGCTGCTGCACCGTAACCTTTGCACATGCAGCATCAATGACAAAACTTGGTTCGACGTTGACACCAAGCGAGGAGAGCCACTGAAATACATTATGGTTAACCACAGTCCCTGATGCTGTTGATAAATCACCGTTGACTGCATTGGCAGCTACGATCACCTTGCCACCTTTAGATAGATAATCATTGAGCATGGCAAACTGATCATACGGCATTGAATCAACCGGGTTGACGAGGAATAATGCTTGGTATCTCTGCGGAATGATAGGTTCTGCTGCCAGATCAAGGCTCTCCAGATTGTAGGTTACACTCAGGGCCTGCATCGCCTGAATCATTTGATTAGGCTGAGGTTCGCCATGGCCCTGGATCAAACCAAGGGATGGTTTATCCTTCACTGAGATTTTTTTGATCGCGGTAGTGAGATCATACTCCATGGCAGACTCCTGCCCTATAAATGGAATGATCTCCTTTTGATCACCATATTCGATGACCGCGCCCATGAAGGCTTTCTTCTGCGATGCTTCGTCCTTTTCGCGCACGTTGATCAAAATGGGCTGAATGCCATTTTGTGCTGCCTCCTGCTCTGCTTCAGGCGTTTCTCCCGGATTGATAAAGCGGTAGTTCACTTTCCCTTTGGAGATATTGTTGTACTCCACGAGCAGGCTCTCGAAATCCGCTTTGACGCGTTCAAGGTCAGCAGGGAGATTGTCAGAGAAGTATGCCTTCACATCAACAGGATCTTCAAGGCCACGAAGTATGGATTTCGTAGCCTTACTCATGGTGAATTGTTTGTCTTCTGTCAGATCAAGCCTGAAGAAATATTGCCGTGAAAGCAAAAAGATGACAGCTACGATGCCGATGATCAATGCTGTTGAAATTCGTCTATCCTGTTTCATGTCTACTTTCTTTTGGAGATTACAACTTCAGTTAACATCAGCCCCAGGAAGGTAAGTGCCAAAAAATAGAGCACATCCTTGGTATCAATCACCCCGCGTGACATGGAATCGTAATGATGCGGGATGCTCAGGTCAGTGAGCAGGCTACCTACCCATCCTGTTTGACCTGAACCAACCGAACCCAGAATAAACTGGAATACAACCCCTGCGAGCAACGCTAACAGGAAAGCCACGATCTGGTTGCTAGTGAGCGAAGACGCCAGTAATCCAATGGATACATACGCTGAACTCATCAGAAGCAAACCCAGGTAACCTGTGATGGTGCTCCCGTGATCAATATTGCCCAGTCTGGCTATCGAGACATAATAAGGCAAGGTGAAAGCGAGCGCGATGGCAACCAATAGCAGACAAGCCAAATATTTCCCGATGACGAGTTGTCGGTCTGTCAGTCTTTTGGTTAGCAACAGCTCTATGGTTCCTGATTTCTTTTCTTCGGCAAACTGGCGCATGGTGATCGCAGGTATAAAAAAGAATAATGACCACAGGGCCACATTGAAAAAAGTACTGAGGCTGGCCTGTTTGTGATAAAAAACATCACTACCCCATAGCCACGTAAAGAAGCCACTGAAGCCAAGGAAGGCGATCAACAGGATGTAAGCGACAAGGGAGTCAAAAAAACTGCTGAGCTCTTTGCGGGCGATGATCCACGATTCTCTCATATCGTTTACTAGTTCAGGGTTACGTTACGGAATATATCTTCCAATCTTGTTTCGACCGGGCTCATCTGCAGCAGCATCCAGTCTTTAGACACACACATTTTATACACAGATCTGGCGGTTTGCTGACTGTCTGTACATTCTATTTCAAGCAGGCGATGATCAGGGCTTAATCCGACACCGGTGATTCCAGGCATTAATCTGAGCTCTTTTTCAATGACAGTTCTTGGGGCACCTTCGATATCAACTAGCAGGATGCTCTTACCGGTTGCCTGGCTTCTTAGCGACTCGGCAGTTCCATTGGCTACAATATGTCCCTTGTTGATAATCAGGATTCTATCACAGGTTGCTTCAACCTCAGGAAGAATGTGGGTAGAGAGGATTACGGACTTATGCATGCCGAGCCTTTTGATCAATTCTCGGATCTCGACACGCTGATTAGGGTCGAGTCCTGTTGTTGGTTCGTCTAGGATCAGGATAGCCGGATCATGAATCATGGCCTGGGCAAGGCCGACCCGCTGACGATACCCTTTTGATAATTCACCAATCTTCTTGTGCTTTTCTTCATCAAGCCCACACATGACAATCATTTCTCTGATACGCTGATCAATTTGATTTTTCTTGATGCCTTGCAGTTGGCCGCAGAACGAGAGATAATCCATGACTGGCATATCCTCGTAGAGCGGATTGTTTTCCGGCAGATACCCAATGGATCCCCTGATATTTTCCTTTGTGATGACCTTGCCGCCAATCGTGATCCTACCGGTGTCCGGTGAAATGAACTGCGTAATCATTTTCATGGTCGTGGTCTTGCCTGCACCATTGGGTCCGAGAAAGCCAACAATCTCTCCGGTGTGTACTTCGAAAGAGATATTGTCTACAGCTTTCTGGTTGTCATATGCCTTTGAAAGGCCTTCGATGAGAATATCCATTTACTTTTTGTCAAATTTGTGAAACTTTTCAACCAGGGACCATGAAAACCCCTTGTAAAAAGGAATTCCAAAAGTATAAAATTCTGTAACGAAGACTTTCATTTATAGTCCTATCTAATTCTTTCATGCCATGTTTAAATTTTTATTAACAAAGAATGCTATGCTGCTCATTATCAGCATCCTCACACTGACGATCTCTTCCTGCAAACCAGGTGATGCAAAAACAGCTACTCCGGGCGAAGAAGGGACCGGAGATCTTGCGGGAATGTTGATGGAGGATATCCCCGGAACCAATATCAAGTGCGCCAGACGGCTTGATGTAGGGGGTAATGTACATATCGAAGGATATGTGGAAAATGATAAAAAAACCGGCCAGTGGATAGAATATACCTCTGAAGGTGATATCGCTCTGATCAATCACTTCGTTAATGGTATGCTGGAGGGTACATCCATGCGGATGTCATTCCGAAACCAGGTTGACCTCCGTCTCAATTACAAACAGAACAAAATGCATGGTGCCTGGACAGCCTACAAATTTGGCAAAGTGGTGGAAACGCGATCGTACAAGGATGACAAACTGGAAGGAACTTCCAGAATGTATGACGACAGGACCTTCAAACTGAAGCAGGAAGTGGAATATAAAGACGGTAAACAAGACGGTTTTTTCAGGTATTATGATGAGGATGGCAATGTGACCCTGGAATATGAATATAAGAACGGGGAAAAGATCAGTGGCGGCATGGTAGAACCACCGAAATAGGGGTTGGGACGGTTCCCTGAAAAAATTTGCAATATTTTTTGCCTTCAACCTATTACATATTATAAAAAAGTATAATATTTGCAGGATAAGGATCATTACATATGAATACTGCAACTATACTGGGTAGTCACCTCAACCCACAGCAAGCCAAGTTATTTTCCACCCCTCCAGGAGCCCGTAAGCGCTGGATATGCAGCCAACAGGAAGACCACCTGCATCTGCTTGCTTCGATGGCCGCCACCGATGCCTTGCAAGGCAAACCGGTAGTGATCTGGTATGATGAAGAATCTGCCGTTGCAGATCTGCTCAGCACCTACCCCTTAAATAAAATGGACAGGACCATATACAGTCCTATAGCTTCCAGGTCAAACAACCCCCAAAATGTCATCAACCCGCTCTCCCCTGCAGAAAGTATTCACCATATCGAATTATACAAGCTCTCCGGTGACTTTACACGGATCAGCAAGCCATGGGCTTCCCTTCATCAGGAACTGTGGCCGGGTACTAACCGATATGAACTGATCCTGAAATTTGCTGGTCTGTTTAATCACAACAATGTCAACCCGCTTTTTTACCGGTTGAGCAGGCCGATGTTTGAAATATCTCCTGCCGAGTACAAGCGACTGCGTAACAAGATCGAGCATCATATCAAACTCAACAAACTCCGTCAAGATGGTTTTGAGTACATGGACCTCCTCGATGTGAGCCTGCTCGTGAATCACTCTCTTGATTTTGTCAAGAGCGAGGTGATGCAGTATATCTCCCTCATGGCAGACCAGGCAAACGAATTGCTGAAGCGTGCTGACTGGATTATGCTCCGTTATTTCAATCACGTCAAGACCTATTGGATACGGGAGATCAATATCTATGTCAACAAGATTGACAAACTGTTGTCCCATGCGCGCGAATTGCACCTGACCTATGGTGATGCATTTTCGTTTGAAAGCAGCATGAGTCAACTGGCCGATAAACTCAAAGGCCAGATCAGCCGCAAGGCAAAACTGATCAGCCAGGATCGCAAGGCTATCAAAACACAATACCTTGAACTGCTCGCCGAGATCGAAGCAGGACAGCCATGGGTCACGATACCTGCCGAACGAAAAGAACATCCAACGCTTTCAGAGGCTATTGATTACTTGCAGACCCTGAAAGTGGAATTGTTTGGCGCTAAAGACGCCATTGAAACCCATATCCGGAGTCAACTCAAGCGGCTCAATTCCCATAACGCTCCTGAGCAAACAGGCATGGGTGCTGAGACAAAAGAATGGGAAGAAGATGTGCTGAAATGGTATAACAATGTCAACATCAGTGGTTATTTCAAAAAACGTTTTGAGTCGCAGGCGCTGAGTATCCATCGCAGTGCAGAAGGATTGCGTGAAGTGAATGCATCACTCTCTGCCATTGTCGAACGTCAGCACCATCTCGAAGACTATTTTTTCTGGGCCGGTTTTCAAAACCAGTTTCCTGATAACGCAAAAGCAATTGTACAGGCACTTCACCTGACACCCACATCCGATTGGCTGACCTACTTTGATGAATGGTACATCACGCAACTGGTGACCGGAGAAGCGCTTGAAGTAGAATGGCCTGCCTTGATGAATGAGAATATGAAGGAGATGATCGAGCGCATCCGTCTTCATTCCATAGCCGAGTATCTCAATGAAGTCAGTCAGCGCCGAAATCATCTTTGTGAAGAATATGCACCCGCTATCCGTAAACTGACTTCAAGAAAAGCCTCTGTGGATAGTGAAGAAGCAGAACTTTTCTTCGCGGAGATGAGTATTGAAAATCGCAGCAAATGGTATCCTATTCAGCTACTCCCCTTGAGCATGATGCATGCGATCTCTGAGGAAGCTCCGCAGATCATGAATTATATCCTGCTCAAAGCCAAAGAACCTTCAATGGGCATGTACTGGCAAAAAGTACAGGAGATGCCTTGCGATGTATATTCCTGTGAGCCTCCGTTCAACCAGCGATACCTGCATGAACAGCTTGATATGCCTTCGATGCTCACAGATTTCAGGTTGAGTCAAAACCGGAATTCATCCGCGCTGAAATACCTGACCAATATAGCCCGGCAATTTGCGCCGTTCCTTTCGCAGACCTGCATCTATTCTGCACACCGGGTGAATGTGATTTCACTCCTTGGCCCTGAACTCGACAGGCTTGTACTTGATATGCTACCGATGCCCTATAAGATATCCGAGCGTAGCCTTAACCCCGATGAAAATTATTTTGTCGAATCACTACTCGAACCCAACAATCCCTTCGTCCTCCTAGTCCGTGATTTCTGGCCTACCGGTGAGTGGCCTGCCAACAGTCTCTGGCATCTTCAGTTTCAGGAAGACCTTGAAAAGATCGGGATCAAAGTAATCCATAGCTGGTCCAAAGGCTGGCTGATGGAATCCGATATCGAAGTGCGCCGTGTCCGCGATGAGATCCTCCAGTTTGTGGGGAATACGTTTGCGGGGGTTAGTGTGGTGTAAAGGGGGGCTATAAGTTTATACGGTTAGGTGCTTATACGGTTATGTGCTTAGGTGCTTATACGCCTATACGCTTATACGTTTATACGTTTATACGCTTATACGTTTATACGTTTATACGTTTATACGTTTATACGTTTATACGTTTATACGCTTATACGCTTATACGTTTATACGTTTATACGTTTATACGCTTATACGTTTATACGTTTATACGCTTATACGTTTATACGTTTATACGCTTATACGCTTATACGCTTATACGCTTAGGTGCTTAGGTGCTTATGTGCTTAGGTGCTTATACGCTTAGGTGCTTATGCGTTTATGCGTTTATACGTTTATACGTTTATACGTTTATACGTTTATGTGCTTATACGTTTATACGTTTATGTGCTTATACGTTTATACGTTTATACGCTTATGTGCTTATACGCTTAGGTGCTTATACGCTTAGGTGCTTATGCGTTTATGCGTTTATACGTTTATACGTTTATACGTTTATACGTTTATACGTTTATACGTTTATACGCTTATGTGCTTATGTGCTTATACGCTTAGGTGCTTATACGCTTATACGCTTATACGCTTATACGCTTATACGCTTATACGCTTATACGCTTATACGCTTATGTGCTTATGTGCTTATGTGCTTATGTGCTTATACGCTTAGGTGCTTATACGCTTAGGTGCTTATACGCTTATGCGTTTATACGCTTAGGTGCTTATGCGTTTATACGTTTATACGCATATACGCTTATGTGCTTATGTGCTTATGTGCATAGGTGCTTATACGCTTATGCGTTTATGCGTTTATGCGTTTATACGCTTAGGCGCTTAGGCGCTTAGGTGCTTATGTGCTTATGCGTTTATACGTTTATACGTTTATACGTTTATACGCTTATGTGCTTATACGTTTATACGCTTTTGTGCTTTTGTGCTTATGTGCTTATGTGCTTATACGCTTATACGCTTATACGCTTAGGTGCTTATGCGTTTATGTGCTTATACGTTTATGCGTTTATACGTTTATACGTTTATACGTTTATACGTTTATACGTTTATACGCTTATGTGCTTATACGCTTAGGTGCTTAGGTGCTTATGTGCTTATGCGCCTAGGTGCTTATAGGCTTATAGACTTATAGACTTATAGACTTATAAGCTTATAGGCTTATGTGTTGAGACTTGAGT
>Ga0163147_10000225_pt1 | contig 87657 bp, 69 predicted proteins | sample OliLakLV19MP6G1_FD_148597 | JGI IMG/M metagenome (GOLD analysis project Ga0163147, IMG submission 148597) | Freshwater microbial mat bacterial communities from Lake Vanda, McMurdo Dry Valleys, Antarctica- Oligotrophic Lake LV.19.MP6.G1 | ecosystem: Environmental > Aquatic > Freshwater > Lake >... | reverse complement strand
CTGTTTTTTGCCTTTATTAAGCAGGAATTGCGTAAAAAGAAGACAGGGCGGTTGAAACCGCGTCTATACGAACAAAACCCGCCTCCGCGGGTTGAAGACGAAGGCAGTTAAGATTACGTCGTCCTCTTCAGTCCGCGGAGGCGGACATCGTTTGTATAGCAGCGGTTTCAACCGCCGTATCATCTTTTATTCTAACATCTTTAAGTAAAATTGTCAATTCTATCGACAATTATCGCAGTGGCCGCACCGCATTGATTTAGCTTCCTTGGCAAACCCAAAAGCTTGCAGCAAAAATTGCCACCTGCACTCCCGATGTTTGAGATATTTTGCCATTTCTTCCGCTGCGGTAAAATTTAATTTTTGCTGTGGAGATTTATTGATCGCATAATTAAAAGGATCTTGCCTGTTTTTTGCCTTTATTAAGCAGGAATTGCGTAAAAAGAAGACAGGGCGGTTGAAACCGCGTCTATACGAACAAAACCCGCCTCCGCGGGTTGAAGACGAAGGCAGTTAAGATTACGTCGTCCTCTTCAGTCCGCGGAGGCGGACATCGTTTGTATAGCAGCGGTTTCAACCGCCGTATCATCTTTTATTCTAACATCTTTAAGTAAAATTGTCAATTCTATCGACAATTATCGCAGTGGCCGCACCGCATTGATTTAGCTTCCTTGGCAAACCCAAAAGCTTGCAGCAAAAATTGCCACCTGCATTCGCGATGTTTGAGATATTTTGCCATTTCTTCCGCTGCAGTAAAATTTAATTTTTCCGCTTTTTGCTGTGGAGATTTATTGATCGCATAATTAAAAGGATCTTGCCAAGTTAATTGTCCGCTGCTGTGCAAGATTGAAAGGGCGATCGCGCTTTCGGGAAATTCACGGGAAACTGCTTCTATATCGCCTTTAACTGGCAGTTTTTTGGCCAACTGCTGCGCTTCTCGGTATTGCAATCGCAATTTATCTTGAAAAAATTGTGCTCTTTGTTGGTCATCGGGATAAAGCAAACCCGTCGGTTCGCTAATCAACGTCAGGGCGATCGCCGATTTGCCGTCGCGTCCGCCTCTCCCAATTTCCTGAATGTATTCCGATAATAGCAAAGGTGCTTGAAAGTGAACAACCCACCGCACATCCGGCTTATTAATTCCCATCCCGAAAGCACAGGTACAAATCACAAATTTAAGATCGTTATTTAGCCAAGCTGTTTCTATGTTTCGGCGCGATTCTGGACTTAAACCTGCATGATATGCTGCTGTTTCATAACCTGCTTCTTCCAGCAAATCTGCTAAATTTTCGCTATCTTTTCTCGTGCGGACGTAGACTAAACCTGCTTGTTTTGGTCGAGCTTTGATAAAATTTAATAACTGCTGTTTGCGTCCTCTCGGCGTCCAGACTGTCTGCACTTGCAGGTGCAGGTTAGAACGGTAAGGACTTAGTAGAAATGCTTCCGGCTTGTGCAGTTGCAAGACATTTTTGATGGTTTTCTGTGCTTCCGGGTTGGCGGTAGCGGTGAAAGCTGCGATCGCAATTTTACTGTTTGCTGGTTTAGCTTTCAACAAAGCCGGCCGCACTGTTCCCAAACGGCGGTAAGCTGGTCGGAATGTATCGCCCCACTGGACTAAACAGTGAGCTTCATCTAATATTAAACCATTGATTTGGATGTGTGGCTGAGTGATAATTTCCCAAACAGGTTTGCTGAGTAACGTTTCAGGAGACAGGTACAGCAATCTTAATTTGTTTTGTTGCAGCGAGTGCATAGTTTGTCGGCGCTGCGCTGTTGGCAATTGACTGTGGAGGAGGGAAGCGGGCAGATTGCGATCGCGCAATTCTTGCACTTGATTTTCCATCAATGCGACTAACGGCGAAACTACCAAAGTCAAGCCTGTTTGTAACAAAGCTGGCAGTTGAAAGCAGATTGATTTGCCGCCACCTGTCGGCATAATTATAATTGTATCTTTTCCGGCTAATAAACTACCGACTATTTCTCCTTGGGGTGGTCGAAAGTCGTCGTATCCCCAAATTTCTTTGAAGGCGGCGCGGGCTTGATTTAATGATGTTGGTTCTGGTTTATATTTCATTTGATTTATCCCCAAATCAGACGTAACGTGAGCAGTGCGTGCCCTACATAATTAAATTTTGTGTAAGTCTTGATGTACCAATAAACCGGGTGGCTGGTTTCATAGTATGCAAGTATCGAGCAGAATAAGTGTTAATTTAATAACAGTTAATAATTTTACTTTTTGAATTATGAACGCAAGCACGTTAAGCGAAGTTTTCAGCTATCGGCAAAAGACTTGTGATCTTTTCGATACCGCAGGTCTAGCAGAAGCAGTGCATGAAGATGGTTTTGCGCTGATTCCTGGTGTACTCAGTCCGTCGGAAGTCGCGCAAACCAAGGAAGCACTCGATCGCCTGCAACCCTTCGGACTCGACGGTAGCAGTTGGAGTGAATTGAACCAGCATTTTAAATGCGTTTTTAATCGCGATCGGCTGTGGCTTTCATATATCGATCGACCGGGTATCATTGAGTTAGCCGAAGCATTGATGGGCAGCGATTGCCACATTATCGGCATGACTGCGTGGAAAAGCGGGCCCGGTTATGACGGTTGGCGAGTGCACGTCGATCAGGTGTTTGTGCCACTGCCCGAAAGCGTGTTTGCCGTTAGCGGAGCCCTAGAAGAGGATCGCACTTTTCAACTGCCAGTATGGATTTGTACAGCCCATTTCTATCTCAGCGACATCACAGAAGACCTCTGTCCTACCTATATTATTCCTGGCAGTCACAAATCTGGTAGAAAACCCGATCGCGGGGAAGAAACTTGGAACGGACACTCGCCCGAACCAGTTGTCTGCAAAGCAGGAGACGTGCTGTTTTTTCGCAGTGAAATTTGGCATTCCGGCGGCAGAAATACGACAACAGATGGAACTCGCTACTTACTGCAAGTGCATTATTCCCACCGCAACATCGCGCAGAAATTTTCGCCTTGGCCGTGGCAGTTTAACCCCGAAATTATCGCTACTGCTACAGAACAGCAACTGCGGCTTTTAGGCAAACATCCTGAGTCAAATTACGGTTGAAATATCTTATAAATTTTAGACTTGAATTCCATTCATTCGTTCGCTCTTCTTGAAATTATCTGCGTTCATCTGCGTTAATCTCTCTAGCATCTGCGGTTGATCTATCAATTTGAGATTTTGAGTTTTGGATTTGAGACGATGAATTCCCGAATATCTTCAGCAATCCAAAATCCAAAATCCAAAATCTAAAATCGCCTAAGATTCCTCGCCGTCTCGGCGGCCGAGCTCGTACACGCCGCCACCAATACAGGCGATCGTACCCATAGATACCGCCCAACCAGTGCCCAGAGACAATTCGACGCCCCAATTGCACAATCCGCCCACAATCAAAAAGGGCAGAATGCTCAACAGCGAAGCGTAAAAGGCATTTTGAGCTTCTCTGGCTTGGCGGGTTCTTTCAAACTCGGTTTCTGAGGTGTAGAGGGATCTCTCGGCAAAATTCATCCAGCGGTTGAGTTGCAGGATTACCCATTCTGTCAGGGGCGACAGGCCCCAGTACAGGGCCAAAGACCACAAGGACGCACCAGCGATCGCAGTTGCGTCTATGGCAAAACTAAAGGGGAAAATTTCAGTAAGCATTGCTTGATGTTTGTGATGAATTTGAGATTTTGGATGTCATCCAAAATCCCCGAACTTAACTATAGTGTCAAGCAAAAGCTCGATCGAATTCAACCGCAGCACAAATTCCTCAGCCAATTTTTTTTGATCACCCCTGGGCATTTACCCGGAAGCCTTGACACGGGTTTTGGATGGAGTAAGATACACGTTGTTGATAAACTGATTCGCGATCGCGGGTAGAGCTCAAAGCCAATCTTGCAGCGAATTGGCATAACTTACATCTTGCACGTCAGAAACGGGCTCTGGGGCCCGTTCCACAAAAAATGATTTTTTTGTGGGGAGTAGGGGTTGGGCCGGAAAGCCCGCCCCTGAAAGCTTGATTGACAAAGGTGCAAGATGTGAGCCTAACAGACAACGCACACTCACACACACATTTAACTTTGAGCCGTGAAAAAAATCCTGCAAGACTCTAGAGGCCCGCTGACGGCAAAACGCTTTTTTCGTCTCAGACAGATGCTGCTGCTGGCACTTTCGATCGGCATTGTGTTGATCAGCCCTTATTTGCAGCAGCAGGTGGTCAAAGCTCAGTCAGGCTTACCAAGCAGAGTAGCGACGGGTAATTTGTGGCAAGAAGCTTCTTTTCCAGTCGAAAACTTTGAAACATACACTTCTGCCTTCGGCCCCCGTGGCGGGGATTTTCATTACGGTTTGGACTTGGCCGCCCCGGAAGGCAGCTATATCCGCAATTGGTGGGGCGGCCAAATTGTGGAAGTTTGGGAAGATGGCAGGTGCGGTACTGGTATGGTAGTGCGATCGGGAAATTGGGAACACATCTACTGTCACCTCAGAGGCCGAGTGCTAACGGCTAACGGCGGGCGTTATTATACCGATCGCGAAGGTGGCCTGCAAATTTGGCAGGGTCAAACTGTGCCGGCCGGTGCGAGAATTGCCAGAGTGGGAATGACGGGCCGCACCAGTGGGCCTCACTTGCATTGGGGATTGAAGTACGGCGGCCGCTGGGTAGACCCGGCTTTGGTACTCCGGGAAATGTATTCGCAACAATCTTAATTAGTCAGTTGTTAGCAGTCCTTAGTCATTAGTGAGTAGTCATTTTTCTTGGTTTGTAGTAAGGAATAAAGTCCTTATTTTTTCGATAATTAGGAATAAAGTCCTCACTACAAACTTGAATAACTAATAACTCATGACCAATGACTAATGACTCTTTACGTTGGGGCCAACTCTTTTTTTGTCAACTCAGTGTACCGAGCGACAATTTGGCGGAATTCGTCGCCGTCGATCGTTTCTTCATCCAACAGCGCTTCGACAAGTTTGTCTACCAAAGCGCGGTTTTCGCGGATAATTCGGCGAGCTTCTTCGTAGCAGTCAAAGGCAATTTCCCGGACTTGCCGATCGATCTTGATTGCCATGTCTTCGGAATACTCGGATCGCGAATTCCAGTTTTGGCCTAAAAACACCTCATTGTTCGGACTTTCCAAAGCCACAGGCCCCAAATCCGACATTCCGTAAAGCGTTACCATCTCCCTCGCGAGACTGCTAACTTTTCTGAGATCACTACCGGCACCGGTGTCGATTTCAGCATCGCCATAAATTTCGGCCTCCGCCGCCCGTCCCCCCAAAGCTACTTTAATTCGGTTTAACAGCAAAGCCCGACTCCTCAAACCTTCGCTGTCGAGCATTTCGTCGTCGAGCACAAAGCTAGTAAAGCCTTCGATGCCGCCGGAACGGGGAATAATCGTTACTTTTTCCACCGGGTCAGCATTTTTAAGCATTGTCGCGACTAGGGCGTGTCCGACTTCGTGGTATGCTGTCATCCACTTTTTCTTGCTGTCCAGCAGCGGGTTGAGCGTAAGCCCGATCGTGATCCGGTCGATCGCGTCGTGAACTTCTAAGTTAGTAATCGTGTCTTTGCGCCGCCGCGCTGTGAGAATAGCTGCTTCGTTGAGCAAGTTTGCCAAGTCGGCGCCGGAAAAGCCGGGAGTGCGGCGGGCGATCGTGTCTAGGGCAACTTCTGGGTCGAGTTTTTTGTTGCGCGCGTGAACTTGCAAAATCCCTAAACGCCCTTTGTAACTGGGTAAATCTACCGTTACTTGCCGATCGAACCTGCCGGGCCGCAGCAGGGCGGTATCGAGTACGTCGGGCCGGTTAGTAGCTGCAATCACAATCACGCCACTGTTACCCTCAAAGCCGTCCATTTCTGTCAGCAACTGGTTGAGAGTTTGTTCGCGTTCATCGTTACCGCCGCCGATACCAGCACCGCGCTGCCTCCCTACGGCGTCTATTTCGTCGATGAAGACGATGCAGGGCGCATTTTCTTTAGCTTTGCGGAACAAGTCGCGGACGCGGGAGGCGCCGACTCCGACGAACATTTCGACAAATTCGGAACCGGAGATGCTGAAGAAGGGGACGGCTGCTTCGCCTGCGATGGCTTTTGCCAGCATTGTTTTGCCGGTTCCTGGAGGCCCGATTAACAGAACTCCTCTGGGAATTTTGGCGCCGATGGCGTTGAAGCGTTCGGGTTTTTTGAGGAAGGTTACGACTTCTTGCAGTTCTTCTTTAGCTTCTTCGATGCCTGCTACGTCGTCGAACATCACGCCGGTTTTGGCTTCCATTTGGAAACGGGCTCTGGATTTGCCGAAGTTCATGGCATTTCCTTGAGATTGGGTCGATCGGCGCAGGATTGCCATCAACACTGCCAACACTGCAAAAATCACTAGCAAGTTTACTACTAAACTGACTGCGGCGGCGTTGTCGGCTGTTTGTTTGACTTCAAAGTCAATCTTTTTGGCGCGGATTTGCGAGTACAGTTCTCGGTTGTTGTAATCGAACAGACTAACTGATTGGGTTTGATCGCTTTTTTGATTTTTTAGCCTAACCTTGGCAGTTTTTTGAGTTTCGTCTACTTCGATTTTACTGACTTGCCCTTTTTCTATGTTGTCGATCAGTTGGCTGTAACTCATGGTGTTTGGCGCGCTGTCGGCAAACACCGGGGTCGAGAACAATATTCCTTGAGAAATCACTAAACTGCCCAGGATGCGCCAAAGATTCCGTCCTGGAATTGATTTTTTAGGATTCTGGCTCGATTTGTCTTTGTTTACAGCTAGATGCCCCAGCCATGCGTGTTTCCAAGAATTTTTCATATTGCTGTGCCCAAGGTTGAAGACTGCCAAGATTGACCGCTTGTGGTTTGCTACGTTCATTTATTTTAACAAGAGGGCGGGTGTTGAATGGGTTTATCTGTCGCTGGTATTTCAATAGGCGCTCAAGATGGCGGGTTTTGAACCGACTGCGACTCAGAAACCGGGTTTTATACCAAATCTGTCGGCTATTACGCGTCTTTTGGTCAAAAAACCCGGTTTCTCGGCCCCCTCCCTGAACTTACGCACTGCGACTCAGAAACCGGGTTTTTTACCGAATCTGCGGGCTTCAACGAAGGATTTTGCTCAAAAAACCCGGTTTCTGGACCACATCCGTAAATCTAAAATCTAAAATCGATTGACAGTTGCCGATCGAACTTGCTACATTAATCATAGTCGTAATGAGTACGCTTTAGTCAAGACAGTTATTGTTTTTAAGCTTTATGGTAAAGATTGTCGGCATTGGTGGAAGTTTGCGGGCTGGCTCCTACAGCCAGTTAGCGTTGAAGGTGGCAGCAGAACGGGCGCAGGCCCTGGGCGCGGAAGTTGAAATATTCGATTTGCGATCGCTCAATCTGCCATTCTGCAATGGTGAGAATGATTATCCCGATTACCCGGATGTGGAAAAGCTGCAGAATGCGGTTAAGCAAGCCGACGGCTTGATTTTGGCAACGCCGGAGTATCACGGTAGCGTCAGCGGTGCTCTCAAGAATGCCCTGGACTTGATGAGTTTTGAGCATTTGGACGGGAAAGTTGCGGGTGCGATTAGCGTTTTGGGAGGGCAAGTTAACAGCAACGCACTCAACGATTTGCGCGTGATTTTGAGATGGGTGCACGCTTGGGTAATTCCTGAACAAATTGCGATCGGACAAGCTTGGAAAGCTTTTAGTCCTGATGGTAAATTGTTGGATGAAAAACTGTCTGAAAGGTTAGACGAATTTGCTCGGAGTTTGGTGGAAAATACGCGTAAATTGCGAGGAATTTCGTAATTGTATCTCATGACAAATGTAGTCTTGGACGCAACTGGCATAGTCTTTGGGTGCGTCCCTTCTCATAATTTCTCGATTTGAACAGGTTTTGTCTCTAGTAGAGCACCCTACAAGCTGTAATTTTAACAGTCAACAGTCAACATTCAACTGAGTTAAAAGGGCATATCGATCATGTCTCCGAAAGGATGCGGTACGTCGATCGGCATTCTTCCGGGTTTTGACTCATATTTCTCAATCCACTTTTTGGCCAATTCCAAAGCTTCCTCCTCAGTCTTGGCATTTTGGACAGCGACGTGTCGGTTGCCGCGGCTATCCCAAACTTCGACGTAGAAGACTTTCTGAGATTGAATAATCCAACCTTTATAAGTGTCTGCTGGTTCCATAGTTAGAATCCTAAAATAATCGGGCGGGGAGTTCCACTGGCGAGCTAATTGTAAATATTGCCCTGCATAAAATGAATTTTACGGGGGTTTCTATAGTATTTTTGGAAAAAAGTCAGTTTTACGGTTAACCTCATGACCAGACTCCTGAAGCAATTATTTAACTGGAGAAAATATCTCCAACCTTTGGCGGCGACGATCGCGATCGTCCTGATCGCATCCCAAATAGCGGTATTGCCGGCATTGGCGACGGGCGTATACGAAATGCCGGTGTTGTCGGCGGGCGATCAAACTTGGGTGTTTGACAAAGGCGACGTGCTCAGTCGCAGCAGCGAAAGCAATATCAGCAGCGAACTCGACAACCTGGAACAGCAAACAGGGAAACAAGTCAGGTTTGTCACCATTCACCGCTTAGACTACGGCGAAACGGCTGCCACTTTCACTGACCAACTGTTTGAACAGTGGTTTCCGGCAAAAGAAGACCAGACTAATCAAATTTTACTCGTTCTCGACACTGTTACCAACAGCGCGGCAATTCGCACCGGCGAAGGGGTGAAATCCCTGCTACCCGATGAAATTGCCCAGAGTGTAGCTGGGGAAACCCTGCAGGTTCCCCTGCGGGAAGCTAACAAATACAACGAGGCTTTGACTGAGGCCAGTTCGCGCATTGCTACTGTTTTGTCTGGTGAACCAGATCCGGGCGCGCCTGAAGTTGTTGATAACATTCAAGTTGAAGGCACGTTTAAAAAAGCTGAAGAAACCGATCAAGGCAATGCCACAGTTGTTGTGGTTGTGCTGTTGGTGTTGGCGACAGTGATTCCGATGGTGACTTATTTCTGGTATCAAGGTTTTTCGTAATCGGTTGCTGTCAGATACAATAGACTTGCATTGCATAAATCTTTGATAGCTCAACCGCAGATGACAGGCTGATACACACAGATGAACGCGGATAATTTCAAGAATAACGATCGCCTGAATGCAATGCCTGTCTAGTAAGTTGCCGTTTTGTCAATAAATTCTGGCGCGGCTGGACTAATCTTGAACGTATTCTCGATCGCTCAACAATGCAATTTCTGCCCGTACAAATTCCCGTCCCAGATAAGCCGCGTGATCTAACATTGTCACCGGGCTGGGGCGGGTTTCTTCTAGGATTTTGACGCAAAGTTCTTTGGCGGTTCTAGCGGTAAAAAGTGTGGCTTCAGTGCGTTCGACTTTGCCACGGGCGGGGATCGGTTTACCAGTTTCGGGATCGACTGCGAGGCCGCGATCGTCGATGATGTTGGTGAAGTGTTTGGCACAAATTAAGCTGGTTTCGCGATCGAGATAGATGATGAAGTAGCCGCCTGGATCGAGGTCGAGGTGGCGTTTGGATAGGTTGTCATCGATGGCGGTGAGATTTTCCAAGGTTTGACTCATGGTTGGTGAAAGGAAGTAAACAATAGCTATATTTTTTTTGCTATTTCTAGTTTAGTGGGCTGCGGCGCAAGTTTGGGAGTTTTCTGGGTGATTTTCTACGCAATATTTGTAGGAGGCAGAAACCGGGTTTTTTTAAGAAAATGCTGCATCGAAGCCTTTAATCTCTAGAAAAACCCGGTTTCTTTGATATTTATGCGTCCATCTATAGGGAAACGGCAAGACCTAAGTCCGGCGCGGGACTTTTCATGATTGGTAGAAGATTGAGGAACGAACCGCAGAGAGCGCAGAGAACGCAGAGGAGCGAGCAGAGAGAGAAACACAATCTGTTATCATTGGGTTGATTAACAGTTTGTCTTAAATTATAGATGAAATTTATAGATTTATTTGCGGGAATAGGAGGTTTCAGACAAGGTTTTGAGCGGGCAGGATTTGAATGTGTTTTTTCCTGCGAAATTGACAAAAACTGCCAAGAAGTTTATAGCAATAATTTTCACGAAACTCCCACAGGAGATATCAAAGAAATCAATCCAGCCGATTTGGATGATTTTGATGTTCTAGTCGCCGGATTTCCGTGCCAACCTTTTAGCATTTGCGGTAAAAAACTGGGTTTTGAAGATACAAGAGGAACGCTATTTTTCGAGATATGTAAAATCATCAAAATCAAACAACCTCAAGTTATAGTCCTCGAAAATGTCAAGCACTTAATTCATCACGACAAGGGAAATACATTAAAAGTAATTATTGCCAGTCTTCGAGAGTTAGGATACAGCGTAGACTACAAAATCCTGAACGCTAAAGACTTTGGAATTCCTCAACATCGAGAAAGGATATTTATTGTTGGAACTAAAGGTAAAGAGTTTGAATTTCATCGACTCCAAAGTAGGTTCCCTCCGAAAATCAGAGAATTTCTAGACGAATCAGGCGATTTTGAAATATTGGATAAGTCCGAGTACACTTTAATTGATCATCCGAGAAAGCAAGTTTCGGGACTGTTATTTGTAGGTTATAGAAATAAGGGCACTTGGAAAACTGGTGTGAGGCCAAATACAGAACATTTATCGAGAGTTCATCGACAGCCTAATCGAATTTATTCGGTAGATGGTGTGCATCCAACAATCCCTTCGCAAGAAACATCTGGCAGGTTTTTTATCTATTTTCCTGAAACCAACACTGTGAGGAAACTTACGCTAAGAGAATGTTATCGACTGATGGGTTTTCCTGAAAATTTTAAGGTTCATCCCAGGGCTGGGGAAAGTTACAAGCAAATTGGGAATTCTGTTTGTGTGCCGGTGGTGGAAGCGATTGCGACAGAAATATTAATGGGGGGTTGAAATCCTGGCAATGGCGGGGGATTTCCCCTACATAAACTTTCTTCCCGCTCAGATGGAATCAAAAATAATTGCTTCTAAGTTATGCTATAGTAAGATTGTTCAAGCATCAGAGGCGATCGCGCTTAGTTTGCCAAAATAAAGGTTTAATATGTCTAGAAAGGATACCTATCATGATGTAGTTAAATACGCTCTAATCCGAGAAGGATGGATAATCTCGCACGATCCATATTTAATTCAATCAGATCCTAAACTATACATTGATTTGGGTGCCCAAAGAACGATAGCAGCCGAAAAGAATCGTGCTAAAATTGCAGTAGAAGTCAAGAGTTTTATTGCAGATTCCCAGGTAACAGAACTCCAAAGGTCTGTAGGTCAATATGGAATATACCAAGAATTATTAAAAATACAGGAACCGGATAGAGAGCTTTACTTGGCAATTCCCATTGATGCTTTTGAGAATATATTTAGTCGGCAAGTCGGAAAATTGGCGATTGAGAAGTTCAAGTTGAAATTAATTGTTTTCTCTTTTTCGGAGGAAGAACTGCAATGGATAGTATCATAAGCTTTTACAAGCAATGCGTTAAAAAACTGCTCTGTCAATATGAATATCTCAAAGATGGGGATTCTCAAATAGAGCTAATTTTTGATGATGAACGAATGCGCTATATGGCTGTCTGGGTGGGATGGTACAAATATAAGCGCATCCATCAATGTGCGGTGCATATCGATATTGTCGTCGGCGATAGTGCAGTGGTGGGTGATAGTCATCGCATTATTATTCAGCGTAATGACACAGAAGATTCAATAGTAGCGCAACTGGTAGAAATGGGAATTTCCCAGAATAATATTAGTTTGAGTTTCATACATCCTATACATGGAGGGTATGTAGAACAAGAGGGGGATGTAGTTGCTGCTATAACTAGCTAATTAGTGCTGAAACAGGTAATATAGAAGTTGAGCTATGTTTGCGAAGGTTGCCCTACAATGAACCACTGCAACCAGTAGACTAATGTTGGCGATGAAACGATATCCTCAACAGCATATTCATCCTTTGTATGGTGAAAAATGTCAACTGGTTGCTCCGCACTATACGGACAAAACAGGCGGACTGTGCGATCGCGATCTAAACTTGTCCAATCTAGTGTAATACTACCTGAATCGTCTGTACTTGTCGATGCTTTAGGGAAATTATTACCCAAAACATCATAGGCTTCTACAATCAATTTCATCGCTGTCTTAAAAGCGTACTCAGTCGGTCTCAAAATTCCATATTCGTCTTCTTCTTCTAAATCTAAAAGTTCCAGAAGACGTTCAATTGTTACCCGGAAGTTTGATAATCCCTTCGTGCTACTGCTATCAGTAATCTGTTCGTTAGCTACAGTCATAAGATGTAAGTTCCTCAATGCCGATCGCCAATTTCATCTTAACACAGGCTCATCAGCGAAGCGAATCGGCATTGAAACGATATAATTCTATGGAAAAATTCTGTATATGTCTCGGCGGTGCGCTACTCGCTGACAAATTAAAGTGTTTGTTGGTGCATCAACCGTAAGTCCGATACGGTAGTCACCAACACGAATTTTATATTTATCTGGATAACCTTTCATTTTTTCCAGATATCCTAATGCAAAGGGATTGTCTGATTCTAAAGATTGAAAGACTATCGGTTCTATCCTACTTTTAATTTCAGCAGGTAAAGCAGCCAGTTCTTTTATAAACCGATTTGTATATTCAACTTGCCACATGATTTTATTTTATTGAGTTGTAATACTTAAGTGCTTGTTCTTTTGATAATCGCTCATCATCTTCAGTTTCTTCTATGAGTTTAGCCAGGCCATAGTTTTCCAAAATCTCCTCAATTTTCTCAAATTGTTCAAGGGGGATTTGAACAGCTATCGGCTGGTGATTTTCGTTGACTACATAACTTTTTTGAATTTCTAGCATTTGGTAATTTTGTTGTATAAATGGCTATTAAATATTATAGTTGATCCATTTTTTTTGTCAAGAGGCGATCGCGCTGCTCTCCGATCTAATCCTGTTCGGAATTAAACTACTTTTTTTATGATTTTATTTCCCAGTTCCCAATGCTTAATTCATTCAAAAATAATTCAAAAATCTGACTTTTGAAGCTATAATATAAATTACCCAAGATAGACATACTCGTCATGGAAGAATTACTCATATTAAAAAGCTTACTGCTAAAAGGCGATATACCGGGGTCATTAGCTATAGTTGAAGAACTCGAAGAAATGAGCAGAAAAGACATTATTAAAACTATTCGCAGTTATGCAGTAATTCTACTATTGCATCTGATAAAACAGCAAGCAGAAAAGCGCACAACTCGCTCCTGGGATGTCTCCATTCGGAACTCGGTTCTAGAAATTCAGGAGGAAAATGAGCGTCCGCGAAGTGCGGGGTTTTACCTGCCCCTAGAAGAGTTACGCACAGTTGTAGAAACTGCTTACAAACAAGCTATTAACAAAGCTTCCCTAGAAGTGGAAGAAGGGCGTTATGAACCAAGAGAATTGTCACAGTTGGTGAATCGAGACGAAATTATCGATCGAGCAATGGCTTTAATCTTATCAGAATCTAAATCTGAAGTAATTTTGTAGTAAGGATTTAAGTCCTTACTACAAACTTGTCTTAAGCTGGAACTTGGATTCTTTCACTTCCAGAAAGTTCAAACGCGGCGTGAATTGCCTTCAAAGCAGTTACACCCTGTGCCTCATCCACGACGCAGCTAATCTTAATCTCGGAAGTCGCAATCATTTGAATGTTGATTTGCTGGCGGGAAAGCGCTTCAAACATCTTTGCCGCTACTCCCGGATGCGCTACCATCCCGGAACCGACAACGCTAACTTTGGCGATTTCTGTATCGACTGCTACTTCGCCCCAGCCGAATTCAACTGCTGATTTTTCTAGGACTGTTTTAGCTGCTTCTGCGTCAATTTGTGCTACGGTAAATGCAATGTCGCGCGTTAATATGCCGTCGATATTGTGACATCGCTGCGATTGAATGATTGTATCTACGCTGATATTTTCCTCGGCTAAAAGTCCGAACATTTTTGCTGCTACTCCTGGTCGATCGGGCAATTGGCGAATTGCTAGACGCGCTTGATTGAGATCCAACGCAACGGCGCGGACTGCGGGCGGTTTGTGGGATGATGCATGCAGCCCAACAGGGGAGTTGGCGACATCAAAGGCTTTGCAGAGTTCGGCAACGGCCCGATCGCAATCTTCGGCATCGATCGCACAACTAACTTTTACCTCCGATGTGGAAATCATTTGAATGTTAATTCCCGCATCCGCTAAAGTCTTAAACATCTGCGCCGCTACCCTCGGACGACCGATCATTCCTGCACCCGCAATGCTAACTTTAGCTATTGGCCGCTCTTCTGCTTTCACTTCCGGTTCTCCCAATTCGGGGCGAGAATTCTTGCCGAGGGCGGGGATAATTGCATCTGCAACGGCGGTGGCTTGTTGCAGAGATTTTCGCGTCACTGTGAAGGCAATATCGTTAGTATTTCCTTCATGAATTGACTGAATAATTAAGTCTACATCGAGGTTTTGCTGCGCGATCGCACCAAACAACCGCGCTGCTACTCCCGGGCGATCGGGCAAACGCAACAGCGACACCCCTGCCTGATCCAAGTCAAACTCCACCGCATCGACCGCTTTTGCGAGCTCCAAGCCCTCCAAAGGCCGGGGTTGCGGTGGGGGGGACACTACCCGCGTACCGGGAGCGTCACTCCAGCTAGAAAGCACTACCAGCGGTACGCCGTAATTCTTGGCAATTTCTACGGCGCGCGGGTGGAGGACTTTTGCGCCCAAACTTGCCAATTCCAGCATTTCGTCGCAGGTGATTTCGTCCATCAATTGCGCGTCGGCAACCAAGCGCGGATCTGTAGTCAGAATTCCGGGCACGTCGGTATAAATTTCGCACCTGTCGGCCCGCAGCGCGGCAGCGAGGGCAACTGCTGTGGTGTCGGAACCGCCACGCCCCAAGGTGGTAATTTCCAATTCTCCGGCATCGGCGATACCTTGGAAACCCGCAACCACAACAACTTTACCGCTTTTTAACTGGGTTTCAAGCCGCGCCGGGTCGATCCGCAAAATCCGGGCGCGGGTGTGGGCGGCTTCGGTGACAATGCCGACTTGGGCGCCGGTGAGGGAAATTGCGGGCTGTCCCATTTCCTGCAATGCCATGCTCAAAAGTGCGATCGAGACTTGTTCCCCAGTGGAGAGCAACATATCCATTTCCCGCTTGTTGGGATTTGGGGAAATTTCCTTGGCGAGTTTAACTAAACCGTCGGTGGTTTTGCCCATCGCCGAAAGTACGACAACGAGAGAGTTGCCAAGCTGTGCTGTTTTTACAACTCGTCGGGCTACCTCCAAAATGCGATCGACTGTACCAACCGAGGTTCCGCCATATTTCTGAACAATTAGTGCCATAGGATTTATACAAAAGTGATGCAATACTTACCAGTTAATATACGCAAATTCTGGATTATAACCGATGTCGATCTTGTTTTTGAGGCTGGTAGCTCCCAATCAAGAAACCGGGTTTTTTGCGAGATTGAGGGTTTGAATCGAATACCTTGGCCCAAAAACCCGGTTTCTCGTCACCGATGCGTCAGTCCAAAGAAACCGGGTTTTTGGGAGATTGAAGATTTTTGGCGCATATTTTGGCGAAAAAACCCGGTTTCTGGCCACCTATTAGCTGCCTTCTAACTCTCGCAAACGCGCTTCTAAAGCTTGAATTCGCAACTCAGCTTCTATGCGCCTTTGTCGTTCTCGTTCTGCTTCTAACTGCGCTTGTTCGGCGGCTAATTCGGCTTGATCGGCCCGTTCCTCCGCCGCCGGCAGCAAATTCCCGGATGCCTCCCACCAGCGCAGCCAAGGCAGTTCTACGCCCTGATAAACTCCTTGCCAAATACCTAATTCTACTCCTATTTGGGCGATCGGGTAATGTCCGCGATTATTTTGTGGGACTAACTCGAACCGATCCTCTACCAAATGATACACTTCAACTTGTGCCTTTTTGACTTCATAAATTCCGTAAAAAGCAGGTCTAATTATCCGCTCGTAAATCCAGAATTTGCCTTGGCGAGGAGTCCTATCTCTTTCTTCACTGCCATCGCCAGACACAAATTCAAGTACAATCAGAGGCGGCATTAATTCCTGCCAGATGACATAGGAGCGACGAAGATTTCCGTCAAGAGTTGGCGGCACGTCGGGCACGTAAAACCAATCAGGTGCTTCGGCTCCTCTTTCTGGCGGTTCCGGGGGCCGGGCCACTCGCCAGTAAATACCGGAATCTTGACCGATGCAGTATTGTCCGTCGGGATGAATTTGGTCTAAAATCGGTCGGATTGATGTTGTTAACAGGATGCTTTGAGGATGTTCTTGGAAGTTTTTCACAAAACTACCGTCGGAGTCTGGTAATTGAGTGTGGTCTGGGAAATCTGTTGCTATAATTTCTGGTTTTTCGATGACACTCATTTTGACCTCTTGAATGTTTAAAAATTATAGTTATAATTAGTGACTTAGAGATTAATAATGCTATGATCTTATGGAAAACATCCGGTTGCTATATAGAATACTTTAAGGAATATGAGTCAGTACAAGTTAACTGTTTTTGACTTCGACGGCACTTTGGCAATGACTCACAAAGCGATTGTGTCTTGCTTTACCCAAACTTTTGAAAGTTATAATATTACCCCGCCTGCTGCTGATACTATTATAAGTACGATCGGCATCAATTTACCAAATAGTTTCAAAATCCTCCATCCGGCGATCGAGGAAAGCGCAATTCCCGAATGGGTGGAAACTTACCGCTCTTATTATCGGACGGAAGGTGAAAAGCAGGTAGATTTATTTCCGGGGACAAAGCAAGTATTGCAGTTGGCGCGCCAGTCTGGATTGAGCCTGGGAGTTTTTAGCAACAAACACGTTAGTTTTGTGAATTTGTTACTGCAAAAATTGAAAGTTTACAGTTTTTTTGATTTAATTTTAGGTGATAATGGAGAAATAATTATGAAACCAAACCCGGCTGTTTTTCACTCGATTATTAAACCGCTGTTCCCGGAGTTGGATAACAGTCAAATTTTAATGGTTGGCGATACAGCGATTGATTTGCTGTTTGCTAAAAATGCTGGGATAGATGTTTGTTGGGCGGCTTACGGATATGGCGATCGCGCTCAGTGTCTCGCCCTAGAACCGACTTTCGCGATCGACGATATTTCGGAACTTGCTGTGTTCCTTCAAAATTAATGTTTTCTCGGTTTTTTTCAGAAGAGTTTGAATCATTTAACTAAAAAGTATTTAATTATTATTATTTTTTTAGTAGAGCCGGATGATGTATTTTTTATTTAATCAAAAAAATAAATGCCCGAACTTGTAAGCTGCCTAAACTCTGCCAAGCAAACCATACCAAAGATAGAGGGATTGCGGGAACAGCTATTATAAATTAACAAGTAGGATTCGTTTGAAGGTAGAAGGCACAAGGCAGAAGCAAAGAGAAAAAAAACGAGGGAAGCCAGATTTTTTTAGGTAGGATTTACCGCCCAAATTCTGCATAATAGCCTTCTAACTTCTGCCTGTGGAAAACAGGCAATTCTGTTAAAGTCTAGGGTGTGCTGCCAGTCGGGATCTACAATAAACTCTATTTATAGAAACTCATGCAGATAGATATAAGCATTCCTTCTGAAACGCTATCGCCGACTCGTACTGGCGGCACACCGAATTTAATAGAAGAAGTATTTCGGCTGTACGATCGCGCCCTGGCAGCTACCAGCAACGGCATCACGATCGCGGACGCTACCCGGCCAGACAAGCCCATAGTCTACTGCAACCCGGCTTTCGAGCGGATTACAGGCTACGATCGCAGCGAAATAATCGGGCACAACTGCCGCTTCCTACAAGGCCCGGATACCGATGGCGCTGCCGTCGATCAAATCCGTGTGGCCCTGCAAGAACAACACGACTGCAAAGTAGTTCTGAAAAACTACCGCAAAGACGGCACCCCCTTCTGGAACGAACTCACCATCTCGCCCGTGCGCGACAGCAGCGGGATCGTCACCCACTTCATCGGCGTCCAAGCTGATATCAGCGATCGCAAACAAGCAGAAGAAGCCCTCAAACAAGCCGAGGCAAAATACCGCAGCATCTTTGAAAATGCCACCGAAGGCATATTTCAAACCGCCCCAGACGGGCGTTACCTCAGCGCCAACCCGGCACTCGCCCGAATGTACGGCTACGATTCCCCGTCAGAACTGATCGCCAAATGTTCGGCAAAAAACCTTTATGCCGATCGCACCCGCCGCGCTTCCTTCATGGCAGAAATCAGCAAAAACGGCTCCCTGAAAGAGTTTGAGTCCTGCGTCCGCCGCCAAGACGGCAGCACTACCTGGATCTCGGAAAACGTGCGCGAAGTCCGCGACGTAGGCGGAGAAATCCTTTACTACGAAGGAACCGTCGCCGAAATCGCCGCCCGCAAACAAGCCGAAGCAGCCCTGCGAAATCAAGAATACTGGCTGAAAACCGCGATCGACGCCGTGCCCGACGCGATCAACCTCACAGACAGCGAGGGGCGGTGGCTGATTGCCAACGACTGCGCCCTGCAACTTTTGGGCTGGGAAACCGCAGACTACCAGGGCAAAACTACTGCCGAACTAGCTGCCGCCGCCGATCCGAGAGTCAGAGAAATCCTGCTAACTTGGCAGGAAACCGACGAAACCACCTGGCAAGCAGGCACTCTTACCTCCAGCCGCCAAATTGTCCCCTTGCCCACAGGCGGCAGCAATTTGTTTGAAGTGCGGAAAGTGCCGCTGTTCAACCCCGACGGTTCGCGCAAAGGTTTGGCAGTCGCAGGCCGGGACATCACCCAGGAAGTGGCAGCGGATGCAGCTTTGCGAGACAGCGAACAGCGGTTTCGGGCAATTTTTGAACGCGCTGCGATCGGCATGGTAGTCGCTACCCTCGAAGGTGTTGCGATCGCCACTAACCCGGCATTTCAAGCTATGCTGGGGCGATCGGAAGCTCAACTGCGGGGTGTCGGCCTCGACGACTGCGCGCACCCGGAAGACACACAAGTTTCGCGCGAGTTGCGCCAACAGTTGGTCGCGGGCTCCCGCGAAGCTTACCAAATCGAGAAGCGCTACCTCCGCCAAGACGGCAGCATCAGGTGGGGACGCCTCAGCGCCTCTGTCATCGACAGCAGTCAGGGAACGCCACAGTTTATTTTGCAAATGGTAGAGGATATTACCGATCGCAAACAAGCCGAGTCAGCTTTATTGCAAAATGAGGCTAAGTGGCGATCGCTAATTCTCAACAGTTCCGACATCATTACTATTCTTTCCGCCAGCGGTCACATTGTTTACGAAAGCCCTTCTGTAGAAAGAGTTTTGGGCTACGAACCCGATGAACTCGCCGGTCAAATTGCTCTCGATTTAATCCACCCTGACGACCTGCCCTCGGTGATGTCCGATGGCGAAAAACTGATCGCAAATCCAGGCGATCCGATCGCCCTAGAAGGTCGCTTCCGGCGCGCTGACGGTTCTTGGTGTTTTCTTGAAGGTGTGGGCATCAACTTGCTAGCAGACACCGCTGTGAAAGGAATTGTGATCAACTCCCGCGACATGACGGCGCGCAGGCAAGCAGAGTACCGCCTCAGCAAAATCAACGAGTGCTTTTTGGGATTCACCACCGACGCCGCTGAGAACATCCAGCGGCTGACATCCTTAGCAGGCGAGCTTTTGGGCGGAAGCAGCACTATCTACAGCCGCGTCGGTGGCGGTCTGCTGCGCGCGATCGCGACTTGGCAAGCGCCGCCGGACTACCCGCTGGTCGATCGCGCCGAGGGCCACATCTGCACCGACGTATGCAGCAAAGGAAGCGATCGGGCTGTGGCCATTCCTGACTTGCAGAAGACGATCTACGGCCAAATCGATCCCGCTGTCATCCGCTACCAACTGCGAAGCTATCTGGGACAAGCAGTGCGGCTGGGCGACAATTACGTGGGTGCAGTGTGCGTTCTCTACACTGAGTCGATCGCCCCCACAGAAGCCGACTGCAAGCTGATCGGAATTATTGCCGGGGCGATCGGAGTTGAGGAAGAACGGGCCGCCGCCGCCGATCGCGATCGGCAAAAATCCCAAGAACTGCAAACAGCTTTGCGCGAATTGCAGCAAACTCAAATGCAGTTAGTACAAACCGAAAAAATGTCTTCCCTCGGACAGGTGCTAGCAGGAATTGCCCACGAAATTAACAACCCAGTTGGCTTTGTCGCTGGCAACCTCTGCCACGTCCGAGGCTACGTTCTAGACTTGTTAGAAATCGTACAGGTTTATCGAGAAGAGTACCCCAATCCCCCAGCAAAAATTCAGCAACAAGCCGATGATATAGACTTAGAATTTCTAGCAAAAGACCTGCCAAAATTGCTCAATTCGATGCAGACAGGATGCGAGCGAATTGTAGAAATTATTCAAACTCTCCGAAATTTCTCGCGGGCGGACGAAGCTAAAATCAAAACTGCCGACATTCACGAAGGTTTAGAAAGTACCTTGTTAATGTTAAACAGCCGACTGAAAGCCAAACCCAACTGGCAGGGCATTAAAGTGATTAAAGAATACGGAGAGCTGCCGCAAATAAACTGTCATCCCGGACTGTTAAATCAGGTGTTTATGAATGTATTTGCAAATGCGATCGACGCCTTGGAAGAAAGCAGCAGCAAAGCAAAAGACACCGCCAATTCTATCTCTCCTACTATTGTTATTCAAACTACAACGATTGATGACAAGAGCATTTTAATTCGGATCAAAGACAACGGCCAGGGCATTCCCGAAGATCATATCGTGCGTTTGTTTGACCCGTTTTTTACCACAAAACCCGTAGGCAAAGGCACAGGTTTGGGTTTATCAATTTCCCACCAAATTGTCGTTGAAAAACACAACGGCAAATTGCAGTGTCACTCGGAACCCGGTAAAGGCACTGAATTTATCATCGAAATTCCAATTAAGTAGAAGGAATTAGGAAGGCACTACACGGATGAACATGAATACACGGATTAATTATTTAGTGTGTGTCAATTCATGTAATGTCCGTTTGATTCGGACTTCTATGATGTTAAATTGTGTAGGGCCGGGTTCGCCTATATTTTTGATAATTATCGACAAATTATATAAACCGGCCCCGCCCATACTTAGAAACCGGGTTTTTTACCTTGGGTGCGGGCTACAACGCGTCTTTTTGTCAAAAAACCCGGTTTCTGGGTTCCCATGCGTGGAATTAAAAACTAAACTGCGTCCGCAAATTGCCCACAAAAATTGTCGGGTTGTTATCGAAATTATTGGCATTGCTGATCGCATAAAATGCTGGCACGATTGAAATATGGTCGGTGAGAGGCAAATAATAAGTTGCCTCAATTTCGTACTGCGTGCCGCCATTCCCTCCGCCAGAAACCAGAAATCTCCGACCGCCAGTAAAGTCAAAAGGTACTAAATATGACACCGTAAGCACAGCTCCTTCTTTGAACAAATCGGGAAATGCAAGTCCTAACTGATAAGATTGATTTTTGATCGTGCCGTCGGGTCGGTTAGTCTTGGGAAATATATTGGTTTCGGCGTAGCCGTAGCGGCCGAAAAGACCAAAGCGGCGAGCGACTAACCAATCGAAATTGAAACTATAAGTATTGGCAGTCGCATTCCCCAGCCGGCCACCAAAACCGTCATCTGCCACACCGTTTAACGGCTTGCTGTTAGGAGATCCAATTAAGCCACCGATTTGCTGGATGTTGGAACGGCTGTACAAAAAGCGCAAATTAGTCCGATTGCTCGGACTGAATGTTAATTCTGCTGTAGTCGTATTTGTTCCACCAAACAAGCCTTGAGACGGATTGGAAGCGGAATTAAACACGGAAGTGGGCAAAAATTCCGTACTCTCGCCCAAGTAGCCAAAACGCAGTTTCAATGCGCGGCCGATATCCCACAAAACCAAAGCACCGGCACCGCGTCTGGTAGCGCTTAACAAAGGGCTGTTGTTAGAATTAAAGCTGCTCGCACCGTCTACGAAAAAGTTAAACCTATTGTTGTCAAAGTAGCGGTAGAAATTAATCCTCGGCCCGACTACTACTTGCAAGCTGTTGCTAAGCGGAAACCGATAGGAAAGTTCCCGCAGGATAACTTCATTGGGATTTCCTCCCGCAGTTTGATCAAGAAAAGGAGTGCCGAATGTATTGAACAGACCCGTTGAAGTATACTGATTGGCTGGTGAATTTCCGTTACCTACAGCTAGCTGTGTAATCAATTCGTCTTTCCCTGTAAAAGAAGTAGTGAGGGTCAACCAAACTAACTGGCTGAAAGTGATTTCTGGGTCGTCCACTTTCTGCACAATTGGTCTGTTGGTGACAGGATCGCGTCCGGCTACTCGATCGAGCGGAGCAGCTTTTCCATTGGTTGCTTCAACTCGAACTCGCTTGCTCGCAAAAGCTCCAGTCAGGTTAAACCAAGCAAATGCGTTTAGTTTAGTGGTAGTTGAAAATTGGTTGGCTTCTAATTCGGCAGTGCGGGCTTCTAAAGCATCGACTCGACCGCGCAAAGTAGCTAATTCTGCTGCAAATTCTTCTTGCAATCTTTGCAAAGCAAGTAAATCTTCTCGCTTGACTAAATTACCAGTAGAACCGCCAAGTTGTTGGGTAATTTGGTCTAAGCAAGCATTTAATCCAGCGGCGAATTCGTACCGAGTCATTGCTCGATTGCCTCGGAATGTGCCGTCTGGATATCCCGCAATGCAGCCGTATCTTTCTACTAGGGATTGCAAGGCTTGAAAAGCCCAATCTGTGGGGCGCACGTCGGAGAGTTGGGAAACAGAGGTGACTTGTGCTGCGTCTTCTTGTATGCTGAGGTCATCAGCGCTGCCCGTCTCGCTGCTGATATCGGCAACTTTGCTGGCTTCAGCAACTTGTTGAGACTGAGGAGAGTTTGCAATTTCTAACTCCTGGGGGGGCAATTCGCGAATTGCCTCCGTTATTTCTGGGGCTGTTGTTGTACGATCGACTGTTGCTGCATCTGTTTGGGGTAAAGTACGATCGACTGTTGCTATATCTTGTTTGGGTAAAGTACGATCGACTGTTGCTATATCTTGTTTGGGTAAAGCACGATCGACTGTTGCTGCATCTGTTTGGGGTAAAGTACGATCGACTGTTGCTATATCTTGTTTGGGTAAAGCACGATCGACTGTTGCTGCATCTGTGTCGGGTAAAGCGCTATTCACCCATGCTGCATCTGTTTGGGGTAAAGCGCGATCGACTGCGGAGTTAGTCTCTGCGGTAATCGCCGCTAACTGCGGTATCTCAATCTTACCTGCTGCCAGCGCTGCGTCTGGGGTAGCCGTAGGGACGGCACTACCTTCTAGCGCAACTTCTGGAGTTGAGGTATCCTGAATTTGAGCTGTTGCTGCGATCGGCCCCAAAGGCACTGCCGCACCAGAAATCAAGAAAGACAGCCAAAAAGCTTTAACGGAGGTTGAATTATTCACCATACCACTCACACCACTTGTTGAAAATTTAATTTGGCCAATCTTAAACGATAAGCTTGCTTATAAATGTGTTTTGTTTAACAAATTCTTATAAATAGTTAAAAGAATTTTAGGAAGCCCTCGATTCCAGATCACTGATGACTCCTGACTAATTCCCAAAATGAAGTTTTTATTAGTTACAGATTTAGACAACACGCTAGTCGGAGATGACGAAGCAACTCAATTTTTCAACCAGCGCTTGCAATTACAGCGATCGCAAATTTGTTTGGTTTACGCTACCGGGCGTTCTCATGCTTCAACTTGCGAATTAATTGCCCAAAAGCAACTGCTAGCACCAGACTATTTGATCGCAGGTGTAGGCAGCGAAATTTACCAAGACGGAATCCTCGATTTAGATTGGGCAGAGTATCTTTCTCAAGACTGGGATAAAATGGCGATCGCCTCTTTAGCTCAGCAGTTTTCCCAGCTTAAACCCCAATCCCTAAAAGAACAAAATCCTTGGAAAATCAGTTATAGTCTGGAGCCAGCAGCAGAAAATAGCTCGACTGTCCAGGCTTTGCAACAAAAGTTAACTGAATCGGGACTGGCAGCTCAAATCATTTTTAGCAGCAATAGTGATGTGGATCTTTTACCGCAAACTAGCAATAAAGGCAATGCCCTTACTTATTTACAAAAGCGCCTACAAATTCCATCTGAGGCAACATTAGTTTGCGGTGATTCTGGCAATGATATCAGTATGTTTGAACAGGATGTCCGGGGAGTAATAGTCGCTAATGCTCTGTCAGAACTCTTAGAATGGCATCGCGAATGCGGCACTAAACATCATTATTTAGCTGGTGCTGCTTGCGCTGGGGGAATCATCGAAGGAATGACATATTTTTGGGGATTTTGAGCGCATAAAATGCGGTTCCGGTTAGATCGCAATACGCTTGGGATCAAAGAGTTCTGGAGACAAAATCCTCTGAAAAATAGATACGCTCTCTTCGGACAAAAAAAAGAGTTAACTCAACCGTATTGATGTTAAACCCTGCCTACCCTTAACCCAAGCGGATTGCGGGATATTCTGCTGGGCCGAGACAACGTGGCTCTGTCTCTACACAATACTGCCCAGCAGCAAGATCCGTTGAGTGACAATGCGACAGATACAGCACAATTTCATACCGATGGGAGGTGTTACAGCACTGCCTCAACCAGTAAGCTGAGCAGCTAGATAAATCGATTAGGCTTAACTATGGTGCTACAAACCCAAGTGCAACAAGCATGGCTCAACCTCAAATCTCTACCCTGGGATCAGGCAGTTCGTTATACGCTGAGCATCGGTGTTCCGCTGGCGATCGGCTCTGCAACAGGGTTTCTTCGTTACGGTGCTCTTGCCGGGATAGGTGGTATGTATGTTGTGAATATTGCCAACATTGATGCTCGCCCGAAAGATCGATTGCTCAGCACTTTAATCGGTTCTGCTCTGATTGCAGGCTGTGCCCAACTCGGTAGCTTCCTGACTCATTCACCCGAGTTAATTGCATTAGGAGTTCTGGTGCTTGGCACTACTGCGGGATGGTTGCATAATTCTCACATGGCGATCGAAATCATGGTGCGGTTTGCAGTGCTAGGCTTCCTATTTGGTGCATTGCAGCTTAATGCCTTTGGCACTGAATTAATTGCAATCGATGGACGATTGATTTTTGTTTTTTTAGCAGGTGGTGTGTGGACAGCTACGATCTTAGCGATCGAGCATTGGCTGTTTCGAGTCAATCGTTTGACTGCCGGGCCGGCTCTGGGCGAAGGCTGGCAGCGCATTCAATCTAAACAAACGGCAGGGTTGCGGTTTGCTCTCTGCTATGGCATCGTGGCGACAATTGCCTTCGGGGGCAGTTTCTTATTGCATCTACCTCGACCCTTTTGGGTGGCGGCAACAACTCTATTAGTCATGAAGCCTGATAGCCTTGCAACAGTTCAGCGGACTTCTCAACGGATATTGGGAACGCTGATTGGCGTACTGCTAGTACAAGTCATGATTACCTCTACCAATAATCCTTACCTGCTGATCGCTTACATTATGGTGGCTGCACTACTCGTTCCCATCGGCTTAGCCAAAAATTACACGCTTTGCTGTGGTGCGGTAACAGTGCTGGTAATGGTCTTGATTGACCTGCTGACGCTAAATCAAGGCGGCAATCGCGAGTTATTGCCTGTGCGTTTCTATGCTACGGTAGTGGGTTGTGTCCTAACTGCCATTGGGACAGCGATCGCCTATCCTGACCTTTGGCTGCACAAAAGACCAAGGAACTCTTAACCATCGATCGGAAATTCTGCGCTGTGCTGTCAATCCCAATGGCCCGTGCAACTGCTGCTGCGATTACGAAAAGTCTTGAACCATCGAGTCCGTGGACAATTCCACCTCGCCCAACCGAGAGTGCCGAGAATCTCGGCGTCTCCCTCATTTACAACAAACTATCAAAACCAACTAGCAACTCTCGAATCAAATTTAACTTCTTCAGGCAGGCGGTAATCTATCTTCTGATAGCTGTGCAGCACGTCGCGAATGCCAGTATGAATCAAATTTTCTATGTGCAGCAACTGCTCTGAAGAACAGCGAACCTGAACTGTTTGGTTTGACACAGACTCGCCGGAGTCGATCGCAGTATATCTATTAGGAACTCGGCTGAGCACATAAGCAATTAAATCTTGTCGCAATCCCGAAGGCGAAAAAGCTTGTTGGTAGGGGTGCTTCGGATAAGACTCCAAGATAATTTCTACTTCCTCTGTGACTACAGCTAAGGTAATATTGACAATATTTTTCTGCATTTTCCCCGTCCCCAAACACTCGTTAACTAATATTTTTGTGGCCGTTCTTGATCTCGTCTGATTTCTCATGAATTTTAACCGGCTAATACCGCCAATCGTTCTTCGGTAATCACCAGCTCAAACTCGGAACTTACCTCTTCTATAACCCGCAGCACGTAGCAGGGAATCTTGTCGGATAAAATAGCACTTGCCACCGTACCCGTGTGAATTTCTAAGACTGCTTCTGCAGCAGCTTCAAACATCAGTCGCTGTCCCGGAAACATCACTCTTTCAAAGTACCAATTAGGAATGTTCCCAATCCGAACCACCTGAACTAGGTTGGTAACATTTGCGTAATAGCACAGAATCTGGTTGTTACCTTTATAAGATAGCTGATCAGACATTTAAAAAATCTCCACACTCTTTCAAAAACTAACTGAGACTTGACTTTGCCTGTTAGTGGCAATTGCGAGTTTGGCTCTTGATCAAACGACCGACTTATTTTTGGGGTGTTATTCGAGAGCGCGAATCACATCTTCAGTTATTAATTTTTGTAGCATTGAGTTATCCTACCAACACTTAGAGGTCTGGCGCAGAAACTCCGTTTTTCCCGGTTAAAAAACCCGGTTTGTTTGGTATGCAGGGCCTAGATCCTGACTTATTTAGGTTGATTGTGCTGGGGCACCAGTTAATCGAAAGTACCATCACTGCCCCGAACTCTCCTGACAACAGGTTCGATCTTTGGCAGCGGAATGGTGCTGAAAGTGCGATCGACCTTCAGATCCAGAGCTTGGGGTAAACTTTATCTAAAAAATATGAGGAAATTATGAAGACAATCATTTTTTTTGATAAATATACTTTTGCCGAAGCAGAGATTACAAGAGTTAGGCAAAAACCTGGTTTTTTAGCCAAAAACTTGGTTCCATCTGTGCTCCTGGGTTAAAAAACCAGGTTTCTGAGGGAAATCTGCGTAAATCTTGGATTAGCAGGCTGAAACCTGGTTTTTTAGCCAAAAACTTGGCTGTATCTGTGATTCCGGGTTTAAAAAAACCCTTCTTGAGGCAAGTTTGCGTAACTTCTGGAGGAGTTATTCTGCCTGTAAATACGGTGATAGCCGATCGGCTTTGCAGGTAACAAAAAACCCCGACTCCCTGAGATCATCTCTAGAATTTCTAGGGAATCAGAGTTTAAATTAACCAATCACTGATCGATCTCAAAGCTAAATCAAAAAAATGAGGAAATTATGAAAACAAGAGAAAAAACTAGGACTTTCCTCGACGCAGAAACCCGGTTTACTAACATAATTGCGTAATTTTGGCAAGAGACTGGGAACGAGAAACCGGGTTTGCGATCGTCATCCGGCTTTAATGCCCCATTAATTCTTCCGTCGGGCTGGGCCGACTTTGTTGGTCTAGTAGCGGTTTCAACTGCCGAGTTTGATCTATGGGCGATCGCATTTTACCCCAGTTTAAAACAACGGTTCCCAACCCAGAATTTCCGCCACTTGCTGTGCCAAACTCAAAGGATCGAAAGGTTTGGCAATCACCCCCGCTACCCCCAAATCAGCAAATTCGCTCAAATCCATCGCCTGCACCTTAGCCGTCAAGAAAATCACCGGAATCCCCCGAGTAGCCGCATTGTTTTGCAGCAAACCAAACAGAGTAAGTCCGTCCATATCCGGCATCATCACATCTAGCAGAATAGCGTCAGGAAGTTGAGTTTCAGCTAACAGCAATCCTTGGCTGCCGTCGGGCGCGCTTAGTACAAACCAGCCGCCTAAATGTTCCAGACAGGCCTGAATCACGCTGCAGAGGTTTTTTTCATCATCGATGACCAGAATGCGCTTTGCTGACATAATTAAAACTCTAATTTTAAATTAATCATCTTCAGTTGACAGTTGACAGTTGACAGTTGACAGTTGATAGCGACCTCTACCTGGAAGGAAGAGGATTGGAGTAATGAATAGTCTTCTTTTAATTTCTCCCGATCAGGGTTCCGGCTTTAAACCAATTCTTTCTGGTAAACCAAAAGAGGACTTACGCACGCTGCCTCATCAACCCGGTTTCTTCACAGATATAGCAGAAGCAAGAAGCAATAAAATTAAGGGTTTCAACAATTAAAAACGTCCTAATCGTCTTAGCGGTTGCTATATTTTGCCGCTCACTTACTTAAACCGAGAACATAAAAATTGACATATAGCCCTCCCAAAATCATCCTACCCGCGTGCGTTTCCAGAAACTTTAGCTTTCGCGAGTTCCGATCAAAGCAATCTCAAACCTCCAAACTTTTTCCCCCTTCGTCTTCCAACGGTGCAGGCACTGTGAAATAGAAACTGCAGCCTTGTGAGACAACACTTTCGACCCAAATTCTGCCGCCGTGCTGCTGTACTATGCTGCGACAGATAGCCAAACCCAAACCCGTACCTCCTTTTTGGCGGGAGTCAGAAGCATCGACTTGTTGAAACCGTCCAAAGATAGTTTCTAGTTTATCTGCAGGAATCCCCCGCCCTCGATCTTTGACTTCAAATAAAACCCGTGAAGCGTAGCTATCCCGTAGGGAATCGCCCAAATGTTCAACCCTGACAGTTACTGTACTTCCTGGAGCGGAAAATTTAATCGCATTGCTCAACAAATTTACCAGCAGTTGAACGATTCTGTCCGGGTCAGCCCAAATTTGGGCTGTTTCGGGCAAAATCGACAAATCAATGTTATTTTCAGCAGCCAAAGAAAGTACAGCTTCTGCAGACTTCCGCATCAAAACCTGGGCATCGCACCACTGCTTGACGAGGATAACTTGGCTCGAATCGAGCCGCTCTAAGTCTAGAATATCGTTGACCAAACGCACTAACCGTTCGGTATCGCTCGAAGCGATTTCTAACATCTGTTTGGCAGTTTCCGGTCGATTTTTCAGTACCCCAGCCGCCAGCAAACCTAAAGAACCGCGAATGGAGGCAAGCGGAGTTCTCAGTTCGTGGCTGACAATCGAAATAAACTCATTTTTCATTTTTTCAATTGCCAGACTTTCTGTGATATCTGTGACTGTGCCGACGTGACCAATTAGTTGAGATCTGTCGGAAAAAATCGGAGCTGTTTTAAGCCGACAAAACCGAATGGTTCCGTCTCGCTGGATGTGGCGGAATTCGCAGGAAAATTCCCCATCTAGCGATTGCGATTGGGACCACTTAGACAGAATTAGTTTGAGGTCTTTGCGGTGAACAAACCGCATCCAGCCATTTCCTAAAGCTGCTGCCGGTGTGAAGCCACCAATTGCTTGACAGCGAGGATTTGTATAGGTACATTTCCCCTCAGTATCGATTTTGAAAATGCCCACAGGGGAACTCTCGCTCAGAGATCGAAATAAAGCTTCGCTTTCCCGGAGTTCTGCTTGAGAGCTTTCTAGTTCTCTGGTTCGCTGCAAAACTCGCATTTCTAACCGTTCGTTGAGCTGTTGGAGGGCGGCTTCAGCAAGTTTACGATCGCTAATATCGCGGTGTACTGATACCCAGTGGGTAAACTCACCATTTTCGTCCGCTATGGGCACAATGCTCATTTCTACCCAAAATTCCGTCCCGTCTTTGCGGTAATTTATCGAGTCAACCCGCACCGGCTGCCAGGTTTCCAAAGCTGTCCGAACTCGATGGAGACTGGCGCGGTCTGTTTTTTCTCCTTGCAAGATGCGTGGCGTTTTGCCCACAACTTCTTCTAGCGTATAGCCGGTCATCCGCGTGAAAGCTGGGTTGACATAAATAATTCGCGGGCCCGGTTCCTCAATCGGTTCAGCTTCGGTAATTAACACGGCGTCGTTAGTGGTGGTGACTGCTGATTCCAACAGGCGCAACTGTAATTCTCTAGCTTTGCGATCGGTAATTTCTGTAACTGTCCCCACCATCCGCACTGCATCGCCTGCTTCGTTGTAAAAAAACTTACCTTTCCCCTCTATCCAGTGAATGCTGCCGTCGGGCCAAACCACGCGGTTTTCGTTACAGAAATCTCCTCGCTGGGCGATCGCCTGATTTATAGCATTCTGAATACTGTTTAAATCTTCTGGGTGAACGCAAGCTGCAAAACTTTGATAAGTTCCGCCAAAAGTTCCCGGTGCCAACCCATACAACTCTTCGTGTTCCCTCGACCAAACAATGAGATTTTTCTGCAAGTCCCAGTCCCAAAATCCAATTTTGGTAGCGGACAAAGCTAAGCTGAGCTGCTGATTGGTTTTCCGCAACTCCATGCTAGTAATCGCCACTCGAAGTTCTCGGGCTATTTCGATTTCGCATCGCTGCCAAGGCAAAGATTTTAACCTCACAGTTTCTTGCCACAACTCAAAGGAATTGCGAGGATAAATCGCTCTGCTGTCATCCGGTTTAAATTCTATTTGCCCGTTGGGTTGACCGGCCCAGTTGACAGTTTGAATTGCTTCAGAACGGAACCACAAAATGTAATAATTTTGCATCTCGGACATGGCAAGCACCAGCAAACCGCTAGCAACTTCTTTAAACTTCTCGGATGGCGGATACAGTTGTGAGAGAGAATCTGTATGAAAAATATCATTATTTTTTTGATTTTTTATCCAAGCAATTAAGCTTTCGATTTCTACTAATTCCGGGGTTTTGCCGATGGTTGTTAAATTTTTATTTGCACACACAACTCCACCGGTAGCGCCCACTAAGGTCAGCAATTCATCTTGGGATTGAAGTAAACCTTCGACAAAGCTGTGTGATTGAGAGATTTTGGCGACAAGTTTATGGCAAATTTCTTTTAAATAAATTGCATATTCCCGGTCTTCGCTATCTTGTTTGTAGCTGATTTCTAGATTAACAAACTTGGCTAGCAGTTCGCAAGCAGTTCTTGTTTCGTAGTTGACATACTTTCGTGTTGGGTGGTGACAGGCGATCAATCCCCAGAGTTTTTGATCTTTGATTAATGTCAAGGTCATGCTAGAACCAATGTTCATATTTTTGAGGTATTGAACATGGCAAGGGGAAACTGTTCTCAACAAAGAGAAGCTCAGATCCAGGGGGCGACCGCTCAGCGGATTGCACTCAGGAATTAGTTCTACAGGCTGACAGTTAATATCGGGAATAAACCGAATTAAATTCATGTTGAACAGGTTTCTTGCCTGGAGGGGGATATCGGTAGCCGGATAGTGCAGTCCCAATAAAGGAGCCAAACTTTCTACTTTGTCTTCGGCGACAACTTCCCCCGCACCTGTGGCATCAAATTGATAGACGATCGCTCGATCGAAACCGATCATCCTCCGCACTTCTTCAACTGCTGTCTGACACAGCACTTGCAGGTTGGGTGTTTTGTGAATTTTGTCGATCGGCTCTTCGACTAAATGATAAAAATTGACACTATCGCTAGGTTTTGGGGAAACAACCAATTCTAGTTCAACAATTAATACTGAACTAGATTGATGCAGCGTCCCCTGAAAAAAAAACTTGCGTTTTTGACTTGTGAATGATAATCTGATACCGTTACGTTGTTGGTCGTTTTCAAATAAAGCTTTTTCAATAGCCTCAATTTCCTCAGTCTCGACAAATTCCTCTAAAAATTTGCCCAAAAGTTCTTCGGGATAAATGCCGATATCCTCAAAAATATTGTTACTAACTTGCAAAATTTTCAATTCAGGAGATTCCAGCACCAAAAGGATGCCGTGAGGTTGAATCGAACCGGGGGCGTAAATTAGTTCGCAGTCGCTGTTATTGAGAGGGCCTGTGTCTGAGGGCAATACCATTGCTTTCATCTGATTAATACTTCTCTAAATTAGCCTGTGTTCTTGATCAGCGGGCAAGCATCAACAGCACCGCGTCGGAATCACACAATCTAACAATCCCCAATCTTGGCTAAGGCTTCCTGATTTATTTCGGACACGCACTGCATATTTGCTCCTAGTTATCCCATTTTAAAAAAAAGAATACAAGTGTAGGTACGTGCTCGAAGCCCATATCTCATCAGTCATTCCCTGTTCTTCAATTTTTTAATTCTTTAAATCTAAAATGGGATTAGCGCTGTGCCTGAGCCAGTCTGTTTCTGAGTTGAGTCCGCTCCAAACGATTCAGGAGGCGAGCAATTAATTCCGGTTTCACGATCGGCTTGTTCACGTAGTCGTCAGCACCTGCGACAAACATTTGGCGCACGGTTTCCGACTCGGAATGAGCTGTCAAAAATAGCACGGGGAGCTTGCTCCAGCGCAAATCGTTGCGAACTGCCAAACACAGCTCGATACCGCTGTAACCGGGCATCTCCACATCTAAAATTAGCAAATCCGGACAAGTTGTTTCGAGTACCTCCCAGAACTTTTCGGGATCGTCCAATGTTGTTACTTGAAATCCCCAAGGTTGTAGAATCACTTGCAGTGCAGCCAATAGATGCACGTCATCGTCTACCACCATAACTTTAGCTTCAGCAGGGCCAGTCAGGTCGAGTAGTTGGGCGACTGCTTTGAGTATATCTGCTGGGGGGATAGATTTGTGTAAAAAGCCGGAAGCTCCCAAACGAGCAACTTCTATTCGATCGCTCAATTGATTGTGCGCGCTAAAAACCATCACCGGAATTTCGGGTTTTTCACTGCGGAGTTCGGCTAAGAGAGAAAGTCCGTTTTCCTGAGATCTGGAAAATGTCAAATCCAGCAAAATCGCATCGGGAGGCTGTTGAGAAATCGCACTTCTTGCCGCTTGCACAGAGTTGGCGACTTCTATCTGGAAGCCGGAACCGGATGCTACTGTTTTCAGTCGATCGCTCCCAAAAGTATCATCATCAACGATCAGGATGCGGCGCAGTTGGGAAACCTGAGCAACCAGCTCGCCTTCTGGTTCGGGCGACGGGCGATCGAATATTTGTTTGAGATTATGCAGAAAATCCTCAATCTGCTGAGCCGTCTCCGGTTTCAAGATGTTTTCAGCCTTGAACAAATGTTCTATCTGCCGCGCAACTTCCGAACCTGTCGGCAGCCCTAAAGTTCCCAAAGAACCGACTAATTTGTGAGCTTGAACCTGGGCTTCCTGGCGCAGTTCGCCCTCCAAAGTTCCTCTTTTTAGTTGAGCGATCGCGCGATCGAATATCGCCACCTTTTCTATAAAATTGGCTTTTAACTTTTCCCGCACTTGGGCAACCACATTCAGGACTTTGAGGCGGGGGTCGTCATTGTTTAATTCCTGGATCGACCCGCTGGATTCAGTAGATAAAGTCTCTTTAGTTTTAGCAGTTTCCCGCGCAGCTTTTTGACTCTCAATATCCTCCGGCAGACTTTTGAGCCGATAGCCCAATCCATACACGGTTTCCACTAAATCTACAGTCATCCCAGATGCTTTCAGCTTGTGCCGGAGCCCCTTGATATGAGCCGTAACAGCTTCTTCTTGAGGAAATTCGCCGGCCGACCAAATGCGATCGAGAATGGCGCTGCGACTGAAAATGCGCCGAGGATTTCTCAGGAAAAGTTCTAGCAAATTGTACTCTTTTGGAGTCAAGTGCAGCACTTTTTCGGCATAAGTTACTTCGGTAGTGTCCGGGTTGACTTGCAGTTTTTCCCAGGTCAAATTTGTACTCGACAAAGTTGCCTTACCCCGGCGCAGCAAAGCCCGAATTCGAGCGATTAATTCTTCGAGATTAAAGGGTTTGACCACATAATCGTCTGCACCCGCCTCTAAACCTTGGACTCGATCGTTGCTGCTATCTAGTGCTGTTAGCAGTAAAATCGGCATTTGGCAGCCAGACGATCGCAGTTTCCGACACAAACTAATGCCGTCGAGTTTAGGAATCAGCACATCCAAAACAATCAGGTCGTAATCGTATGCCTGCACCAAATGCAACGCTGTTTCACCGTCGGCTGCCGCATTCACATTGTAATTGTGAGAGTTCAGCGCTTGAGTCAGCAAACTGACTGTAAGTGTGTCATCTTCTACCAGCAGGATTTTCATAAACGTTACCTGTCCTTCCAACTCTTCTTGGAACTTTTTATCGGTTTTTGGGGCTAATTAAATAGCCTTTTTACAACTGAGTTTAAAAATTCCCCACCTTCAGTATAACAAATATTATTCTTGAAATAGTATAAGTGTCAATTCTTATTTTGATTTTATTTGTTTTCCTCTCGTAATATTTCATTAGATTCGGGCTAATATTTTATGGCTTTTTGGACTTCAGCGCCTGCTGAATCTTTTGAATCAGATATTGCGAGGAATCTTGATGTTTAACTAAGTCTTCCAACTCGGAAACTGCTACTTCGGCGTGTTCTATCTCTCGCACTAAGGAATCAGCGCTAACACTTTTTATGACTCCCAAAGGTTCTTGGATAGCGGTCAATGAATTGAAATTTTTTTCCGCTATTAATTCTTCCAACTCTAGCAGGGCCATTTCTGCGCGATCGATCTTGATCGTCACGGATTTAGCCACATTAGCACCCGCTCTTGCTGCCTCGGTGAGTTCGTGAACTCGAAGTTTAAACCGGCTGGCAATTTGCTCCATTTGAGTCCCCAATTCAAAAGTTTTACTTGCCAGTCTGCCAATTTCTAGACTCACTTTGCTCAGACCGCTGGGCTGACTTCCCATTTGATTGGTAACTACAGCCACCTGTACTGCTAAATGCCTGACTTGTTCGATCGCCTCCCGGATGGTTCGGGAAGTGCGGTTAACAGTTTCTAAATCATTAGCTATTGCTTTGCCCACGCCCAAAATTTTATCTGTATTGTTGCAAATAGAATTAGCACCTTGAAAAGTAGCTTGAAATGCTTGGCGACCTTCCGAAGAAATCAGTTTCGCAATCCTCACAAATCGCTGATTCATTTGAGCAATTTCTTCAGCTTGTTTAACCAGTGCCAATTGCTGGGAACTGGGATGGGTATGCAACTTTTCTGTTTGACGTTGTTGGATTTTTAAAAGCTCATTACATTCGTGAACCTTAGCCTGTTCTTGTTGAAGTAGCGCCAAATACTTGTGTCTTTCTACGCGGTATTTTTGAATAACTTTGTTAGCTTGCGCTAACAGTTTCGACTGGGCAATTACCAGAGTATGAACGTCCAAAAGGCGGTAGCTTTGGTCTTCCATTACCACAATAATCGGTTCATGAATCAAGTCTTTGTGCCTGTTGAAAGACGCTTGGACGGCATCATCAACTTTCCATTTTTCCGAAAGCAGCAAAGGCGGAATTCTAATAAAATCTAACAAGGCTCGAATCGGGTGTGACCCGTAAAGTTCTACGCGATCGGGAAAACTCATTTGCTCTCGAAATTTGACGCGAGAAATCATGCCCAATACCTGTGATTCATGAGTAATAATGACTCCCGGCAGGTCTGGTTCTTGCTCAAATCTTTCTGCCACTACCTGTCCTGGAGTTGCAGCGCTCACTTGGAAGTCGTGACACGGCAGATGTCCGATCGTGAAATCGGGGGTGAGTTGAGTTGGATTGCTCATTTACCCGGATAGTGTTAAGTACAAGTTAACAAATTATATATTAATATTATACTGGAATAAGATTGTTTAAAGTAATAACAATTATAGGGAGAAATAAGCTCTCTGGCTCCAGGGCCTGACGGCAGCCTGCCTTCTGACTACTTTCATCTCAAGTCTGTTGGATCGGCGACGCCTGGTGTACCCTAGGTTCTGTCTTTACAACAGGGGCATTCATATTTTGTTCTTTAAAACAACCGGGAAAATATCTAGATTGAAACCAAAAACCTTAAATCGGACTTTGCCGCTAGCAACCTTTGAGGCTACTTACCAGTTGTTACAGCAAATGGCTGAACTCCCAGGGGCGATTTGGCTGACCGACGATGCGATGATCGCTGATTCTCAAAATCGGGAAAATTCGTCGGAAAGGTTTGCAGCAGTGGTATCCGAGCATTTTAGCGCACTGCTGCGGGGCAATCTATTAGATGAGTTCGCAACAAACGGACACAAGCACAGCGAAAAAAATCTCCATTCGCAATTGAATGTGCAGTTGACTTTCGACCCCGGGGCGATCGCCAATTTCCTGTCTCCCCTCGCAGACAAACTCGCAGAAATAACCCCCGCACCCTCGTGGCAAATTGACATTCGCGCCCTCAAACAAGCAATTAAAAATATACAGCCCAACTCGGCCGTTATTCAAAGCGAATTCACCCTAAATTTGCTGGATATTCTCGCTGCCAATGCCAGCCCAAATAATCGCTCGCCCCTACACAGCCAAACAGAAATAGAGGGAAAATCAGCGCCCAAAGTTATAGATCCAGAAACGCTACAGATCCAGATTGCCGAAGCCGTCAATCAATTACAAATTGCCAGTCCCTGCATTTCATTTTGTCAGCCAGTGGAAGATGCTTTGCAGCAGCAGCTCGAGCAAGAGCGACTTTTGAATCAAGTGACAACTCAAATCCGCCAGAGTTTGGAATTGCCTGTAATTTTGTCAAAAGCAGTCGAGCGAGTGCGAGAGTTTTTGGAGGTCGATCGCCTGTTAATTTATCAATTTGAAAAAGTGCCAGTATCGCACAATGGCGAGTTAGCTAAAGAAATACCTGCGGCGGTTTCGGGGTCGGGCAAAATCCAAGAAAATTCCGGTTCTTACTTGTATTTAGGTCGCGTTACCTACGAAGCTTTAGCCAACGATGCTATCTCGTCTGTACTGAATTTTAGTGAAGACGCCCAGTGTTTTATCGATGGAGTCATTGACCGAGAGAAATATCGCAAAGGTTTGGCTTTGTGCGTGGCGGATGTGGAAAAAACTTACTCTTCGCAGCCTTGTTTTTTAGAGTTGATGCGGCGGGCGAAGGTGCGGGCGAAGTTGCTAGTGCCGATCGTAGTTCAAGACGACTTGTGGGGGCTGCTAATTGCCCACCAGTGTACTTTTCTGGAGTGGGAAGAAAGCAAAAAAACATTTTTGCGACAAATAGCAGAACATTTGGCGATCGCCATTTACCAAGCCGAACTTTATGCAGAAGTCCAGCAGCAAAAGCGCACCTCAGAACAGCGCGTAATAGAGCGCACGCGAGAACTGCGCGATGCACTGGTCGCCGCCCAGTCTGCCAGCCTCGCCAAGAGCGAATTTTTGGCAGCTATGAGCCACGAATTGCGGACTCCTCTCACTTGCGTTATCGGCATTTCCGACACGCTACTGCGGTGGTCTTACGGCAAAGTTGGCAGTAAAGAAGTGCCAGTGCAAAAGCAGCGGCAGTACCTGCAAACTATCCGAGACAGCGGCGACCATTTATTAGAATTAATTAACGATATTTTAGATTTATCGCAAGTAGAAGCGGGAAAAGCAGTATTAAAAATTAGTGAATTTTCACTTTCTAAATTAGCTTCTCAGAGCCTGCACGCCCTCAAAGAAAAAGCGGCGGCTAAAGGCGTGGAACTGCTGCAAGAACAGCGGATCAAACAAGAGTGCGATCGCTTCATCGCTGACCCGCGCCGCTTGAGACAAATTCTCTTCAATCTTTTAGGAAATGCGATTAAGTTTACTCCCAAAGGCGGGCGAGTCATCCTGCGAGTTTGGGTGACAGAAGATAAAAATCGAACGCCGGCAGTCCGGCAGCCCGGTACTGCACCTGCTGGCAGTACCGCTGTTTTTCAAATCAAAGATACTGGCATTGGAATTCCCGAAAATCAGCGATCGCTTTTGTTTCAAAAATTCCAGCAGTTGGATTCCCCCTACCGCCGCGAATACGGCGGCACCGGTCTGGGATTGGCTTTAACTAAACAGTTAGTAGAGCTTCACGGCGGCGCGATCGAAGTCAACTCTACAGTTGATGTCGGCTCTACTTTTACCGTTTTTATACCCATCCAAACTCTCACCAAAGATGAATCCACAAAATTTAAATATGAAAAATCGAATTCATCTTTACCGCTGCATTCTTCTTCCTTGCGCGGCAGCCTCGTCCTCGTCGAAGAAGATGAAGAAACAGCCATGCTGATTTGCGATATCCTGACAGCAGCAGGACTGCAAGTGGTGTGGATGATTGAAGGTTCGGCGGCGGTGGAACAAATTGAACTTTTGCAACCGAATGCTGTGATTGTCGATATGCGTTTGCCCGGTATGAATGGCTGCGAAATAATTCACCAACTGCGCCAAAAATCTGCTACTGAAAATATCAAGATTCTAGCTTTAAGCGCTAATGAAATTCCGCCAGATCAGATATCTTTCGTGACGGCGGGAGCTAACGATTGTTTGGCTAAACCTATTCACCCTGAGCAATTGCTTGACAAAATTCTTTCTTTAATGGCCGGAATTGGTAATGGGTAATACAATTTTAGATTTTAGATTTTAGATTTTAGATTTGGGAATGACTCATTGGATATGGGTTGGGATATGGTCTACAGTTACATTCTTTTTTTGAACTGGTATAATTTGTAATTCCCAATTACCAATTCCCCATCCCCCATTCCCCATGATTAATTGTCAAATTCCTACAGGATTAATTGTTTCTTGTCAAGCACCTGCTGATTCGCCGCTGCACGATCCGATCGTAATTGTGGCAATGGCTCGAACCGCCATCAATCGAGGTGCATCGGGCGTGCGGATTGACACTCCGGCTCACATTGCAGCGGTGCGAAAACAGATATCCGCTCCCATAATTGGGATTTGGAAGCAGCAATTGCCGGGATGCGAGATTTACATTACTCCTCGGTTTGAAGACGCGCGGGCGATCGCCGTTTCTGGAGCCGATATTATCGCCGTTGATGCTACTCTGAGAAACCGTCCTGCTGGTGGCGAAGACTTAAAGACATTCATCGGGCGAATTCACAGTGAATTGGGCAAATTAGTGATGGCGGATGTAGATACAATAGAAGCTGCGATCGCGGCTGCCGAAGCTGGTGCAGATACTGTAGCAACTACTCTTTTTGGCTATACTGCCCAGACGGAAAATTTCTCGCCGCCGGGATTTGATTTGCTTGCGGAAATGGTAGAAAAGCTTAAGGTTCCCGTTATCTGCGAAGGCGGGATATCGGGGCCGGAAATGGCAAAAAAAGCCTTGGATTTAGGAGCGGTGGCTGTTGTTGTGGGGACAGATATTACTGGGATTGATCTTAAGGTGACAGCCTATCAGTCGGTAATTGGGAAGTAAGAAGGAAGAAGGAAGTTCGGCAACGGATTCTGTAACGGATGTAACGGATGTTAGGAAGAAGGAAGAGGGAAGTTCGGCAACGGATTCTGTAACGGATGTAACGGATGTTAGGAAGAAGGGAGAAGGAAGCAGGGAGGAGAAATATTCGGCGATTGAAATCGCTTCTAGGTACGCGCAAGGTAAGGTGTGGAAATATCGGGCGATTTCTATCGCCCTTTTTCTGCGGAAGTTGCTAAATCAGTGCGCCGTTGATAAAGCTGCTAACTACAGCCAAGGCGATCGCCCCCAGTACCGCACTCCAAATGCCCATCCGCAAACTAAATCCTTCCACTAACTTCGCAGCCGAGGCAAAAACAATCACGTTCATTACAAAAGCAAACACGCCGGAAAGCAATCCCAGCGTCAGTAGGTTCGGTACGAAAAAAACTGCTTTCAGAATTGGCAAAATTAAAACATTCAACATTCCCAAAGCTGCAGCAGAAATTACTGCTTTCGGTGTGCTGTCAATTTCTACGCCGATCGGCAGTTGAGCAATTAGTAGCAAGCTGCTAGCCGTCACCACCCAAGCAATCAAAAAATCGATCGGTTCCACAGCGCCCCTACCTCCTTAACAGTTGAATTGTCAGAAAAGCCTGATTAAGATCGACCTTAATCAAACAATCCGGCTGATTCGTCTGCCAATCGACAGAATTTATGTCTGTAACTAAAGAGTTAGAAGTTATAATCCCTGTATTCTCAGCCAAATAATCCGGATGGGAACCGTATCAACCTGTTAGTTGAATAAAAAGAGCAGATTAATTAATATGGCTGGCGATTTTTCTTTTAACTCTAAAATCCGATTCGACAAAAATGGCTTGGACAATCCTGCACGGCAACGCAGCCGATCGCTCCAAGTTATGATTTTTATGCTGCTCGTCACTACCTTGGTGACGCTACCAATATTTCGTCTAGCCGAACTGCAACTGATACAGGGAGCCTACAACCGACAACGGGCGGAAAATAACCGCATTCGCCCTGTTTCAGTCCCAGCGACTCGCGGTCAAATTTTAGACCGCAACGGCAAAATTTTTGCGGCCAACCGCGTATCTCGATCGGTCTATGTGTGGCCAAAAGAGCGACCGGCCAAGGAGTGGCAAGAGATCGCCGCTACACTGGGCCCGATCGTCAAACTTCCCGCAGCCGAAATTATCAAAAAAATCGATGGAGCAGGCTACAGATCAGCCCTGCCAGTGCGAATTAGTAAAGATATCGATGTCGGTACTTTCGTCGCGTTGGGAGAACAAGCCAATACTTTGCGGGGAGTTGAAATTCGCGTAGAATCGAGCCGAGACAATCCCCACCAGCAATTAGCAGCTCACCTTTTGGGATACGTCGGCGAAGCTACTTTAGACGAATTAAAAGCTAATCCTGCATATCCGATGGGCATGATCGTCGGTCAAATGGGAGTTGAAAAGTTAGCCAATCCAACTTTAGAAGGCGTTTGGGGAAACCGTTTAATCGAGGTGAATGCTAAGGGCGAGGAAATTCAAGATTTAGGCGTAAAAGATCCGATTCCTGGCAAACCTGTGCAGCTAACTTTAGATTTAGATATGCAGAAAACTGCCGAAAAAGCTCTGGGCGATCGCCTGGGTGCCGTTGTCGCGATCGATGTCAAAACCGGAGCTCTTTTAACAATGGCTAGTTGGCCGACATTTGACCCTAATATTTTCACCCGCAAGGTGACTCCCAAAGAATGGGATCGGCTACAAGGGCCAGAAAAACCGTTTTTAAATCGTGCAGTTCAAGGCTATCCAGTCGGCAGCACTTTTAAGATTGTAACTGCTGTAGCCGGGATGGAATCGGGCAAGTTTTCTCCTGACTCGACTGTGGCCACTTCTTCTTCAATTACGATCGGCGGAATCACCTTTAACGAACACAGTGGCGGTTACGGCGTTATCGGTTTCCGCGACGCTTTAGCCTACAGCAGCAATACGTTTTTCTATCAAGTAGGTATGGCTGCCGGCCCCGAAGAAATGGCGAAAGCGGCTAAAGCTATGGGCATTGGCGGTACTATTAACTTAAAACTTTTGGGGTTGGAGGCCGCCAATCACGGTCAAGTTCCGGTACCAGCAGAGAAACAGAAAATGTATGGTGAAGATTGGTATGTTGGCGATACAGTAACAATGGCGATCGGTCAAGGTTTGGTACTTTGTACTCCCCTAGAATTGGCTGTGATGGTGTCAACTGTTGCTAATGGCGGTTGGCGAGTGCAGCCCCATTTGTTGGCTTCTCAAACCAATACTCCTGTCACTAAAAAAATTCAAACAGGTATTAAGCCTGCAACTTTGAATGTTGTTCGCGAGGGATTGATTGACGTGGTGAAAAAAGGTACTGGCAAACGCATGAATGATGGTACTATTCCTTTAAGTGCTGGTAAGACTGGGACTGTGGAAATGCCCGGTCATCCTGATAATTCGATGTTTGTGGGTTTTGCTCCCGCTGATAAACCGGAAATTGCGATCGCAGTTATAGTTGAAGGCGGCGGATTTGGTTCTGTATCGGCGGCACCAATTGCTCAAGAGGTATTCCGAACTTATTTTCAAAAGCAGGGTTTTAAACCTACTAATAAGCCTCTCTAGTCATGAGTTGATTGTTGACTGTTGACTGTTGACTGTTGACCGCACAAGAGCCCAGAAACCGGGTTTTTTACCGAATTTGCTGGCTCGAACCAAGTATTTTCGTAAAAAACCCGGTTTCTTTAGTGGGACTGCGTAAGCCCTGATTAGTTAATTGTTGAGTGTTGACTGTTGACTGTTCATATTGTGTGATGCAGGGTGCTTATGGCGCACCTTATCGCTATAAGTGCGTTCAAAAGTTTTCCCCTACCAATCGTCTCACTTCCACGGTAGATAAATTCATCATTTGCGCCACCTGTTCCAGACTCATTCCAGAATTTAAGAGTTGAGTTACGAGCGATCGCAATGTTGACTCCGCTGCCAGTCGTCCCAGGTTTTCTTCCTTGTGAGTCTTCAAAAACTCACCCGTTTGAGGAACTCTAAACCTCAATTCTCCTGAAATTATATGCAATTCCAGTCCCAGCACTTCACTGAACAACCACAGCGTATCGAAAGCGATATTGTTGGCTGCAATCGGCTCGTACTGATTGTTTATCAAACGTACTCCCTGTAAAATCGGATTTAGATAATCTCCCGACGGATCGTACTGAAAATATTCCCTAACTCCCAAACCCAGATAAATTTCCGGTTTAGTTTCTTGGTCTTTCGTCTGAGTTGTTTCCGAAGTAATTTCTAACACAAAATCTGGAGTAATTCCCCCTTCTTCCCAAACTTTATAATTATCCCTTTTGCGGTTGGCAACTCCAAACACCACATAAATATCCGGAGCAACAACCGCTTGGTTGTTCCCTTGTTCATAATAAATGAAAGAATTAGCTGACACGTAAACATCAGAACGTTCTTGAAAATAAAGCTTGACAGCTTCTACGCTGTAAGTCATGTAATCGCGCGTGATGTCGCTTTCAGCCATCGGCTCTCCGTCGCTGCTGGGATATTCAATTTCTACTTGTTCGACTTGAGTTAAAATTGTCATTTTTCAATTTTCCTCAAAGTTAATTAATTTAATGGTAGCATTCTGTCGGAGTTTGGAAAAGTTCGAGATTCCTCAAAAAAATCAACAGCCATAAGGTACGCAGGGAACAGCCTACATAATTAGGTTCTGCGTCCTGGACTGTAATGCTGGCATGAGGGTGACAGATAAAGACAATTTAAATTCTAATTAATTCCTCTGTCTAAAATAATTATTTCCGAACCAACAACTGGACTTCTAGCTATTAACTTGCCTTCCATATTCGCAATTTCTAACTTGCTGAAATCGAGTGAGTTAGCCTCCTTCCACATCTTCGTTGCTAGTTGATTTTGCTCAACTCCGCTGAGTTTGTACCAATTTTCAGCGACTTTTACTGTCAAAATGCTGCTGGAAAAATTAGCTTGAACAGACTCAACTAAACCGCCGCCCAGTCGATTCTTAATGTCAGTAACTTGATTTTGAATCCCAGCAATCAGAGACTGTTCAGGCGTCAGCGGCGGCGGTGGGATAATTTCTACTGGTTGCGGTTTTTCTGGAGCCACTAAATCGGGCAACTTGCTTTTGAATTTAGCAGAGATTGGCTCAGATGGTACGATCGCCTCTGGCGATTTCGGCGTTCCCGATGCCATAAAATCACCAAACGTTGGCGGCGATTGCTGCGCTGCTGGCAAAGGCACTTTTGCTACTTTCTCAGGCGGTTTTGCTGAGAAACTGTTGAAAGTTAAACCGACTACAACGATCAGAATTGCTGCTAATGCGGCGTTTAAAATTGGATCGGACAGCTTCTGGTTCGTAGATGGTGGCAGTAGCGATCGCACTAGCCGTACAATACTTTGCCAAAGTACACCGACGTTCTCTAAAAAACTCCCTTCCCTGCGTTGGGATACAGGCTTTTTATCAACTTTTACAGCAACTTTTGGTGGCACGCTGTTAACTTCTGCAGCAACAGCGGGAGGAGTTACTGTTGCTGAGTCAGCAGCGGTGGGCGCGATCGGCTTTTGGGCCTGCAGCGGCGGTTCGGCTGGTAATTTTTTGCCTTTTTTTCCCAAATTCCCAATCGAGGCAATCAATGCTTTGATTCTCTGATTTTTGGGAACCGCGCTGCTGGCATTTTGAGTTTTGCTGCCAGTGGGGGCAGACTTTGCAGCCGAATCAACCTGCGGTGTCGGAGATTGAGACGGTTCTGGACTTGACTGGTTTAGTTGTTCTTCTGACATTTTTTCTGCCTTCGGGCGTTCCAAATATATTTAAAAGCGATAAATTTTAGTTGAGCCATCTCAACCTTAATTTATCATTTAACTTAGTTGTAACGGAATCAAAATGAGCATCAAACGCCGTCACTTTCTAATTTTAGGCAGTCTCAGCAGCTTAGGTTTTGCCGGAGTCTCGAAAATGATTCAGCTTCGGACTTCCTTCGGTAGAGACACCAATGCTGTTGTGCCTAACGTTGAGGCCCAAAGGGCGATCGTCCCTTGGCCGGCCTCACCGCCTATTTTACGCTTTATTTCGGTAGCCGACACCGGTACCGGCGCTGAAGGTCAGTATGCTGTGGCTGAGGCGATGGCGCAATATCACCGGGAAAACCCTTTTAATGTTGCTGTTCTCGCCGGCGACAATATCTACAATAACGGCGAAATTGAAAAAATTAATGCTGTTTTCGAGCGGCCTTATCAGCCCTTATTACAGCAAGGTGTAAAATTTTATGCTTGTCTGGGAAATCACGATATCCGCACTGCTAACGGCGATCCGCAAGTTAAATATGCGGGTTTTAATATGCAAGGTCGCTACTATACTTTTCGCCGCGATCCCGTACAGTTTTTTGCTTTAGATACGAATCACAATGCGGATTGGAAAAATCAGCTTGTTTGGCTGGAAAAAGAGTTGAGTCAGAGCACCGCACCTTGGAAAGTTGTGTTCGGTCACCACCAGATTTATTCCTCTGGCCTGTACGGAGTGAATCAACCTTTTATTAAGACTTTGACGCCTTTGTTTCAAAAGTACGGCGTGCAGCTTTATATCAACGGACACGAGCACAGTTACGAACGCACTCGCTCGATTAACGGTACGACTTATTTAATTTGCGGTGCCGGCGGCGGCACGCGTGCGGTGGGGCGTTCTGAGTGGACGGAGTTTTCTGCTAGTCGGCTGAGTTTTGCGACGTTTGATGTCTATGAAGACCGGATGTTTGTCAGTTCTATTGGTACTGACAAACGGGTTTTTGACAGGGGAGTGATCGAAGTGCGATCGGCTTAATTTAGATTGTTTTCCCAGACATATCAGATGAATGGATTTATGTCAAGGTGTTTTGGTCGATCTATTTAACTGCGACTTACACCTTGAATCAATATCACCCTTTCCTCTTGACTTGAACTAAAATTCAACTTACAATGTATTGTTCTTTGATAGGTAGCGTTAGAGGTATCTGAGTGAAAAGCGATACGTTAGTAAGAGGGAAAATTAATCCGTTAGTAAGACCTTTCTTAAAGTGGGTAGGAGGTAAAAGGCAGTTATTGCCAGAAATTGTTAAGTATGTTCCCAAGCTGATAAGCAAAAATACATACTATGAACCTTTCATAGGTGGAGGTGCACTCTTGTTTGAGTTACAGCGCCCAAAAGCTGTTATCAATGATAGCAATAAAGAACTGATTAACTGCTATAAAGTAATCAAAGACTCCTTAGATGAGCTGATGGAGGAATTAAGCAAGGATAAATATAGCAATAGCGAAACGTCTTATTATGAGATGAGAGACTTAGATCGTTCAACGAAAAAATATGAAATTTTGTCTGAAGTGGAAAAAGCAGCACGAATCATTTATCTAAATAAAACCTGCTATAATGGCTTGTTTAGGGTAAATTCCCAAGGTCAGTTTAATGTTCCGTTTGGTAGGTATAAAAATCCCAATTTTTTAGATGACGCTGTTTTAAGAGCTGTGAACAAATACTTAAATAGCAATAATATCACGCTGTTAAATCAGGATTTTGCCAAAGCTGTTCAAGATGCAAAAAAAGGAGATTTTGTTTATTTCGATCCTCCTTACGATCCTGTTTCGGAAACAGCTTCTTTTACTGGTTATGATGTGAATGGCTTTAATAGAGACGAACAAGAACGACTAAAAGAAGAGTTTGACGCTTTACATGAAAGAGGTTGCAAGGTAATGCTGAGTAATTCTTGTACGGATTTTATTCTGGATTTGTACAAGGATTATCAGGATACAATTATAAAAGTTAGGGCAACGAGAAGTATCAACTCAAATGCCTTGAAAAGAGGTAGAGTTGATGAAGTATTAGTTTTAAATTATGAAATTCCGGCTCAATAAATATGAGTAAAACAAAGAAAACTGCAAACGATAGAGCTTGGGAAACACTATTTGAAACGCATAAAATATTAGAAGAAGTCGCTCGAAATGGTTGTTTTGAAATAGAAGCGGCTCAAATCAATAAGCAAAGAGAAAGCAGGCTGATGGCAAAGTTCGATCACTTGGTCAATTTGCCAGATATATTTCGAGCAAATGATCTATCAATCTTGCCAATCTCTCGCTCAAAATATGTTATCGGTAAGTTTGATACGCACTTGAAAGTTAAATATGATAGTGAAATTGAAGTGATTCCTTTTGACTTTCCTCCCGGGATAGAGAGTATAGATTACACAAATTTATATTCTGAAAGTTCGGCCTTGCACTGTGCATTTAATATCGGTATTATAGATGATTTATTCGGGGAAAAAACAGCTTATACTGTTTCTGGGAGAATGTCTACAGAGTCTTTTGATTTTAATATTATAAATTACCTCGCTAATAAACCCTATTCAATCAAGGTTAAAAATTCTCAGTGTGAGATAGATGCAGGATTTGAAAGTGACAACTATTTTGTCTTGATAGAAGCTAAGAACTACGCCATAGACGATTTTTTGATTAGACAACTTTACTATCCCTATAGATTGTGGTCAAAAAAAATTACTAAAAAAGTTATTCCCGTATTGATGACATACTCTAACGACGTTTTTAGCTTTTTTATTTATGAATTTGGGAATATTTTAAATTATAACTCTCTGAAAATAGTAGAACAAAAAAAATATACGATCGCTCCTGAAAAAATACAACTCAGTGATGTTGCTGATGTATTCAGTAATGTGATAGTAATTTCAGAACCTGATGTTCCCTTCCCACAAGCTGATAGATTTGAGAGAGTAGTAGATTTACTATCATTGTTATTAGAAAAAGACTTAACTCAGGATGATATTACAGAAAATTATGAGTTTAATGTCAGGCAGACGCAATATTACACGGCGGCTGGTCGATATATTGGACTGATTCATAAATATCAAAACCCTGTAACTCTTCAAGTGACTTTTTGTTTAACGAATGAAGGTAGGTCAATATTAGGTATGAGGCACAAGCTAAAATATCTAGCTTTAATTAAAAAGATTCTCGAACATGAAGTTTTTCATCAAGTATTTGAGTTAACATTCGAGGGTGGGGAACCTCCGTCAAAAGATGCAATTTGTCAAGTAATGTCAAAAAATAGCTTAGGCATCAAGGAGAAAACTATAGAAAGGCGTTACTGTACTGTCCGAAGCTGGAGCGATTGGATTTGGTCGCAGATCCAAGACTAAAATTCGCATAGTGTGATTCTCTGGGTTTTTAATATCTTCAACCTAGTTTTGCCTCCGGGCCATTGCAGAAAGGGACGTGGCAAGACGAAAGAAGGTGCGGAAGCAGACATTTATCTAGAAATAACGGCACTATAATATTTATCACAACTAGAACTCAATATAAATACTTCTGAAGTTGTCACCGGACTTAGCATTCCGGCATTAAACAGAGAGTGCCGGAGCGATCGGCGAAAAGTTTTCGTTAGAATTATATATGTCAGCCTCGCCGGCAAAAATGCCCGATCGCCCGATCGGCAGATTTAGCTTCGGCTGTGCCAAAATTGTCTAACTCGCTCACAAGTGTTACCAGTCAAAGATCGAGCTGTGACACTTTACCCCACCAAGCAAATGCAAGATTTTATTAATAACGTCTCTCGCTACCCCCGGTTTTTCATTACGATATGTCTGGGAATTTTCTTTTTCCTGTTCGAGCGACTCAAACCCCTGCTCGATCGACCGGCAACTGCGATCGCCCTGATTAGTTCGATTGTAGCGACTTTTGTCTTTCTAACTTTTACACTGCGCGCCATGTTAGGCCTGAGTTCGGTTTAAAGCCAAGCTAGAGCGCAAACATTAACTGCAAATTCAGTTAAAACACTAACTCCCAAAGTAACTGCCAACTCTTGCAGGCGATCGCACACTTGACAATAGTCGCTGCGATAGATTGGAAGAGGAACAAAATTGCGCTAGTTACGCCAGTGCTGCTCAACCAAGGCGCAGGCAAACATTACCGAAGTGCAGGACAAGCGTTTGGGGCTATCAACATTCACTGGGGAAATACTGCACCTCTGTTTCCCCGGTGTCCCACTTAATCATTGGGAAGCGGCACACCCCGCCCCGCTTTCCTCTCTCGTTAACCTGACGGTATCACGAGAGTTTCCAGCGGACAAGACAGATGAAGTTTGAACATATCTATCAATTTTTTCAAGACCCCCCTCCTGTTTATCTAAACAAGGAATTAGCTGTGTGTTACATTCTCTCCGTGTTATTGCGCGGAGATTCCTACGGTACAGAACTGATTGGCCAACTAGAAAGGGAATTCCCCATCTACCGCCTTTCTGATACCGTTCTCTACAGCGCTCTGAAATTCCTCGAAGATGAAGGCGTAATCACCGGTTACTGGAAAAAAGTAGAAGGACGCGGCCGCCCCCGCCGGATGTATCAAATCCTCGCTGAGTGGCGGCACCAAGCTCAAGACCTCGCTCGTCTCTGGCACGATTACATTGGTCAGGGAAACGGTGCGTCAGAGCGTCGTTCCCGCGCCTTAGAAACTGGTCACACAGGTTAGCCGAGTTGGAATCGGATGCCTAAACCCTGGAGATGCTGGCGCTACTTGCAAAGCGATTTGCCTTCCTTGCCTTCGCTTTGCTCGATCGCCACACAGCGATTAAAGCAGCTACACAACGTCAGGACTTACGCACGGTCACTTGAGAATTAGGGATGATGGGGAGATATGGGAATTTGGTGATGGGGAGAAAAACGCCTTGCTACAAAGCTTTCTGCGAATTGTTAAAAAAGTGTCTGCGTAAGTCCTCGATCGCTTTCATCGGTAAAGTTCTGTAAAGTAAGAGTAGATAATTTCAATTACACAAACTTCTACCGATGGATACTATGGATACTACTGTTCTTTCTTCAACGTTTGTAATCACGCTGCTGCTGGCTGTAGGCTTGTTTTTCTTCATCAAGGCCTCAGTCAAAGCTCGAATCGAACAAATCAAGCTGGCTTCCGAGAGCGCCCAAGAGTCACTGTTAACCCAGCTACAAGAGTATTTTGCTTCTAGGGCTTACCGAGTTGTAGCCGTCGATGCTCCCAACTATAAAGTCACTTTTGAAGGTTTTGTGCGGCCTAGTTGGTTTTTAGCTATTTTTCTAACCATGCTAAGTGCAGGTGGCACTCTGTGCTTGGGACTGGTTTTGGGAATGCTAGTTCCTTCTTCAGGTCAAATTTTCCTAGCTTTGGTACTGCTGTCCCCGCTGGCGGGCATATTTTACTGGAAAAAAGCTGGACGCTCGGAGCAAGTCTCGCTCAAACTCGAATCAGTTGCTGAGTCTGGAAGCCAAACCAAGAGCTTTGTTACTGTCAGAGCTCACCGCGATGAACTAGCAGCCATGCAAAAAGCTTTAGATTTGAAACCGATCGATTAAAAGTTTGACGCGGAACGTTTTTTGATATGCTAGATGCCGTAGTTAGACTTTGAGCAGACAAACGGATGACTCAAGAGCGGCTATCTCGTTGGCTGTTTTTTTGCTCCCCTTGTTCGATCGACCAAACAGTCAAAAAAAACCATTATCGTGAAAGTGCCAATTGTGGCGATCGCCCTTGGGCTGCGATCAAGCCTGTTGCGATGGCTCCTTATACCCTAATTCATAAGGACTTTTCGCAGAAATTTCAGTTGGCACTCTCCAGACAATGAGAACTCTCGCGCTTTTGTTAAAAAACTTAGAAAAACATTGCTGTCAATGTTTTGAGCTAAACATTTTGAGCTATGCGCGGCTGGCTGACACCACAGGAATTTTTTCTGTGGTAGCTTCCAACATCACCTTTAAGCTGGGAAACAAGAAATGGTTCTCTTCTACGTATTGGGCTCCAAATAAACCTTTTTCAGCCCAGAAGTATCTGTCAGTGGTATGCTCGTTACGCTTGACTAACAGCAAAGCTGGGGGAGCAATGCCTTCTGCATGGATGAACTTGCGAGCCGCTGTTACGGGTTTATCTTCGCCGCTCTCGATGCTATATTGAGGCACACACTCTAAAATTCTGCGTCCTTCTTGTCGGCGGCGACTCTTGCGTTTGCGTCTCCTGGCCAATTTCTTTACCTCCTCTGTGAGCAGACAGTATGAGCAGACAGGTTGTAATGATAGCTACCAAATCCGAGGTCAGTATATCCGTTCTAGCTCAAAAAATCAACTGTTTTTAATATATCGACATAATCTTAACATTCGTGCCGATCGACAAAAGTGTAACGGTTGTGGTATGGCTGGCCGCAAGTTCCGCCAAAAGCCAAGCTTGGGGATCGGTGGAAGCTGCGCGGACGGCGATGCGGGGCAGTTTTGGTTCATGAAAGCCCCATGCCTTCAAGATAGCTGCCTTCTATCAAAGGGAAGAAACCTGAAATCTAGAAGTCTCTCATCAGTAATCGGTGGCCGATCATTTGTAATTTACTTAGAATTCCGTTAGATATCTTAATGTGGCGCTCATGTTAATGCCAGCCAGTTCAGAATTTGTCAAACTTTGCCGCTCGCAGGTGGCCATCGCCGTTAGTTTGGGAGCGAAATTCAGCGCGGTATACCTGACACAAGAGTTGGTAGAAGGCAGCGAAGCAAAGTTGGTGCCGATCGCGGTTTACCCAGAAACCTCAGCCGAATCGGAAGAAAATCAGGGGTTGAGGTTGCAATCTCCCGAAAGCTCGACAGTAAAACCAGTGCCGCGACTGCTAGCGCCGCCGGTTCTTCCAGTGGAAGAATCAACCGTAGGGGCGATCGCACCCGAGCGACTTCCGGGCAAGGAGCGCAGTTCCCATCAGTGCCAAGGCCCGGAGAATGTGTGGCAGCAGGGCAGGCAAATTGTGACGCCTCTGATACACGAGGGAGCTGTAATGGGACTCCTAGTCAGCGGTCGGCAAGACAGGCCTTGGAACGAGCGAGAGGAGGCTCAAATACAACAAATTGCTCGCACCTTAGCCCTAGCCTGCATTTTAGACCAGCGATCGCAGTGGATGCACCAGGAATTGGGCGCAACTCGGCAAATCCAGGCTCAGGTTTACGACACGATGCACAATTTGCTGCACCAGTTCAAAAGTCCGCTGACAGCGTTGCGAACTTTTGGCAAGTTGTTAGCGCGGCGGCTGGTACCGGAAGACAAAAACCGCAATGTGGCTTTTAGTATTGTCCGAGAGAGCGATCGGCTGCAAGAGTTGCTCGGCCAGTTCGATCGAACTGTTGACACCGGCGAAGCACATCTAAAACTGCCATCGGGCACTTCAGAAAAAGCCATGTCCAATGTGGAATCAATCCGGCATTCTCCTCTGTCGCTGTCACCTGCGGCCAATTTGCAGGAATCCTGTTTTGTGGCAGAAGTCTTAAAACCGCTGTTAATTTCCGCCGAGGCGATCGCATCTGAAAGGCATCTGAAATTGCTAGCCGACCTGGAGGCGGATTTGCCACCAGTCGGGGCGAACGATCGAGCTTTGCGCGAAGTTTTGAGCAATTTAATTGACAATGCTTTGAAATATACCCCTGCCGGCCGCCAAATTTATATTAAAGTCAGGTACAAAGCAGCGGATGGCGATCGGGCAGGATACAGCCAATTGCCTGCCATAGCAGTTGCCGTCAGCGACACAGGTTCCGGCATTCCTCCCCAGGATTTAGAGCATTTATTTGAGCGACACTACCGGGGAGAAAAAGCGCAGACAGAAATTCCCGGCACAGGATTGGGTTTGGCGATCGCCCGCGATTTAGTCCGCCAAATGCAAGGAGAAATAGAAGTATTTTCCCCAGTCAATCGTGAATGGCTGCCATCTGCAGAAACTAATTTATTATATCCAACCGATCGTGGCACTACCTTTGTGGTTTGGCTACCAGTGAATAAGTAAATAACTCTATTGCTAGGAGACATTTTTTATGAAGCATCTGCCTTTATTCGATAAAATTCCCAACTTTTCAAATTCTTTAGAATTTTTCAAAAAAAAGTTTTTGTCTGTCCCGTTTTTAGCTGCTTTCAACACTCTGACTGTCCTGATTTTAGTCGGCCTGAGCGTATACGCAAAACTCAACAAGCAGGGAGACGCTGTTGAACGCCTGTTTAGTGATCCTTTTAATGTCTGGTTCCCTTACGAAGGCATTCTCACCGGAGTTTCCGAAGTCCTCTGGTGCATCCCAGTAGCAATTTGTGCATTTACTTTCGGAGTGTTGCGCCAAAAAGAGCCGCGGAGTCGATCGGGGATATTCTTATTTTTTAGTGCATTACTACTCGGAGTCTTTTTCCTGGATGACAGGTTTCGGATGACTTTGATTCTTTCTCGGTTGGGCATATCTAGCAAATTTATTTATTTGTCTTATGGTACGGCTGTTTTCCTTTACGGAGTTAAGTTTTGGCGATACATCAAAACCACTCCTTACCTGCCATTAGTCGCAGCATTCCTCTTGTTTGCTATCTCACGGTTTGAGGATATTTTTGAGTCTCAAAGTCTAGGAGTACACGCGATGTTAGAAGATGGCACTAAATTATTAGCTCTTCTGAATTTATCCCTGTATTTTTGGCACGTATGTCATCAAGAAATCGGGCGACATTTACGGCAAAGCGAAAAGCGTTGATCGGCTGGATTAAATTACTATACAAAAAGCCGTTTCTGAATTAGGGTATCACTAAGCAACGCCGGCGATCGCATAAAACCAAAATAATTTCTTTGATTTTGATAGGGCATCGGAAGATTAGCAAATTTTAGATAGTGAATTAATAATCGAAGGGAATGTCTGAGCAACTTGTTGCCTGATGTAGAATAACAAAAAGTTTTTCCTGTAAAACGAGCTATCAGGATGTGTTAATATTGTATTTACGCGCTCAACAATTCAGCAGCGCCCTAACTGATGTAGCACCGGATTCATAGGCTTTAACTATTTTTTTACGAAACTCGATCGCATAAAGTTTCATTTTTTCTGCTTCTCTACGGAATGCAGTCTACTAAATATACATGAAATAGGCTGTATTTTTACGGCACAGTGGGTAACGCCTCGGAAGAGATTGTTAAAAAATATATTGAAAACCAACACAATTAAGTTAGAAAAATGTGGCTAAAGCCGCATCAAGTCCCCCCTTTTCTGTGGTGGGGACTTGATGCGGGAAAAAATTATGTCAGAATTCCGATGAATGAGGAATTAGCAATTACCCGATTCTCATGCAACTGAAAACCGGTATATGATCAACTCAGCCAGATAAGTTTTCTAGGCATTAGCTACGGCGATATTAGTGGCTTTACAGATAGTCGGCAGATCAATAATAAACTGCGTTCCCTGCTCTGGCGTAGAAATACACTCCAATTGACCGCAGTGTTTTTCTATCAGAATTTTTCTGCTGATGGACAATCCCATGCCTGTACCTTTTCCTATGGGCTTAGTAGTAAAAAAGGGAGTGAAAAGTTTAGCACGAACTTTCTCTGTCATGCCCACACCATTATCAGAAATTGTTACCAGGATGTGGGAAGCCGAGCCAATGTTGTCATGCGAATTGCCGGGTACAACTTCAGTCCGAATCAAAATCTGGGGGTGAAAAACTGCACCATTTTCTCTACTTGGCCGCTCTTCTAAAGCATCTATAGCATTCGCTAAAAGGTTCATAAACACCTGATTGAGCTGACCGGCATAACAGTTCACAAGCGGCAATGCACCATAGTCTTTTATCACATTAATAGCAGGCCGATCAGACTTAGCCTTTAGTCGGTGCTGTAAGATCATCAAAGTGCTATTAATGCCTTCGTGGATATCTACTGATTTAATTTCAGTTTGATCCAACCGCGAAAAATTGCGTAGAGAGTGAACAATATTCCGAATGCGTTCGATCCCTAACTGCATGGAAGAAAGCAATTTTGGTAAATCATCTATGATAAATGGTAACTCTGCATCTTCTATTTCATGGACAATTTCTGCTTCGGGTTGCGGGTAATATCTTTGGTAAAGATTCAACATATTAATGAGTTCTTTAATATAGTCGTTGGCGTGGGAGAGATTGCCGTAAATAAAGTTAACCGGATTGTTGATTTCATGAGCGACACCTGCAACTAATTGACCGAGACTAGACATTTTTTCACTTTGAATTAGCTGGAGTTGTGTTTCTTGCAGTTCTTTGACAAAATGTTCTAAGGCAATAGATTTTTGGTACTCTTTTTCTTGACTGATACGGAGTGCTTTCTCTACTTGTTCGCGCCGCTCTATTTCAGACTGCAATTTATGACTTAGAGAAAAACTTCTCAAAGCTGTTAGCATCGTAGTGTATAGCTTTGATGTCGTTAATTCAGTTTTAGTTTTATAGTCATTAATATCGTAATTGATAATAATGCTTTTTTCAGGTACTTGTCCGGGTTGACCCGTGCGTAAAATAATTCGCACTAACTGGTTGCCTAAGACTTCGCGGACATATTTAACAAAGTTTAAGCCAGCATCATCTGTTTCCATAATTACATCAAGTAAGATAATGGCAACATCAGGATTTTCTTGGATTAGCTGTTTAGCTTCATGAGCCGAGTAAGCATTAATGAAGGTTAAAGATTTGTTTTCAAAGACAAACTTCCTTAGTGAAATTTCGGTAGCGGTGTGAACTTGATCCTCATCATCTACAACTAAAATTTTCCAACTTTCAGTCAGCTTTTCTTCTGTGGTTTCATCTGCAAACAATATCTCGTCATCCGAGTCGATTGCTTCGGCAAAGAATACTGTTTCTGGAGATGGTTTAGTTAACAAATCGTCAAAATCACTTTTCATTGCTGTACACCTTTATTTTTTACTAATTGTTAGGTTTGAAGTTACAAAACCTGTTAAGAAAAAGGCAGAAGGGAGAAGAGTCACACAGCAACCTTTTCAGTCATCCTTATTTTACTTTTAATGAGGTGGACTTACTTAGTTATCTTTGCCAGAAAATCGGAATTGGAACTCTACATTTGTGAATCAATTTGCATGGGTAATTTAATAATAAACTTGGTTCCTCTTCCAACCTCACTTAGACATTCAATTTCACCTTTGAGTTTTTGGGTGACTAAATTGTAGACAATATGTAACCCTAACCCACTGCCACCTTGACCACGCTTAGTGGTAAAGAATGGCTCAAAAATTTTACTTAAGTTTTCTGGGGGAATTCCTTTACCTTCATCGGCGTATTCAAATTTTAGCCACTTACCTTCTTGCTTCCAAGCAAAGATTAGTTCCCCAGAAATTCCTGGTTCGTAGGCATGAATCAGAGAATTGATCAGCAAGTTCGTCACAACTTGGGATAAGGCTCCTGGATAAGAATCTATGGCAATCTTGCTATCTCCCTTAATTTTAAGCGAATGTTGGCTATTTTTCAACTTGGGTTTTAATTGTAATAAAATTTCATCAAGATAAGGTCTGATCTGGAAAGTACGTCGTTCTTCGCTAGAGCGATCGACTGCTACTTGCTTAAAGCTTTGAATCAATGCTGCCGCCCGATCTAGGTTAATTAGAAGCGCCTTACTGCTTTGACTAGCAATATCGACAAACTCTTCTAAATCCGATCGCTTCATTTTGCCACTTTTATAAATAGATGCAAATTCTGTGGTATTTTCTGCCAAAGCTGAAGCAACAGTGACACCCACTCCGATGGGAGTATTAATTTCATGGGCAACACCAGCAACTAATCCTCCCAGAGATGCCATTTTTTCAGATTCGACTAGCTGAGTTTGGGTGGCTTTTAAAGCCTCTAGGGTGTTCGATAATTGTTGAGTACGATCGCTCACTAATTGCTCTAAGTTTTGATTAAACTCCTGTAAATTTTTGTAAAGTTGAGCATTCTCAATGGAAATAGCAATTTGGGCAGATAACAGTTTTAACAGCTCTAGCCGATCGGTAGTAAAAGCCCCTTCAGTCAGGTTATTTTCTAAATAAAGAAGGCCCGTCAGCTTACCTTGGTGCAGCAGAGGAGTGCAAAGAATAGATTTCGGTTGAGTGGCTGCAATATAAGGATCGCGGGTAAATTGTCCTTCTTGAGCGGCATTATTTAACACCACATTTTCCTGAGTGCGAATCACATAATTGGCGATCGCACTTGCCAGCAAAGGAGTACCCCCAGAAGCTGCTGTTGGATTGAGAGGAAGCGATCGCAGTACACTAACTTCATCCTCCTTCACCGAACCTTCCGCCTCAATCGCCCAGTTTCCAGCTTTTTCTAAAATCAAAAAACCTTTTTGGGCCCCCGCATTTTCGATCGCAATTTTCATCAATCTTTCCAGCAGCCTACTCAAAACTATTTCACCCGAAATCGCTTGCGAAGCTTTCATCACAGTAGTTAAATCTAACGTATCTCCCAAATTGCTGCTAGTGGTAGTAGCGTTAATCGTTGTTCGGTTAACTTTTGTTTGAGTGGTTGTCTTCCCTGATGTTCTAGCGATTAATTGGGGATATTTTTCCTCCAAACTCTCCACTTTACGTTTAGCACCCCAGTATTGGTAGCCATAGTGGGCTTTAGTCAAGTAGATTTGGGCAAATTCTTCTTTGTCTTTCGCCAACCAGAATTTAGCAGCCAGTTCCGCCGCCAGCGCTTCATTCTGAATAAAATCATGCTCTCTGGCCTCGGCTATCGCGCGATCGTACAAATCCATCGCCTCCAAATCTCGACCTGAAATTCTCGCCATTTCTGCCGCCACTAGCCAGAACTTATGTGCGAAACTTTCCGAGCAGTTGTCCGCCCAAATTTTGATTTGTTTCTGATTAGCTTCTAATTGCTCCCAGTAATCTTTTCGCTCCGATTCAGAAACGTCTGAATACAGAGCCGTTAAGATCAGACAACGGTAAAAATGATGGTGAGCACTAGAAATGTGACCCATCAAATAATCGATAAGTTCTGCCGCGCGATCGGATGCTTCTAGCGCCTCACTATACTGTTCATAAAGATATAAAGTCTGCGCTTTTAAAACATAAAACTCGCACAGCGCTGCCATACTTTTACGGCTGTGGAAATTTTCTAAATGCTGTTTTTCGCTAACTTCATCCTCTTCGCCCATCAAATTTAAAATTGCTATCTTATTAGCAATAATTATATCAATTGCCCAGAAATTTTTAGTTTGCTCGCAAAAATGGAGCGACTTGCCAATATCTTCCAAGAGATTATTCAAATTCATACCCTGGAAGAAATAGGTAATGGTTTGAAACATCCGGTTATAACCAGTCCATTGCAAATTGCCCGATTGCAAGCCAACTTTATAACCTTCGTTATTAATTTCAGCCGTGGTTTTGAGCGGTTTCACCCAGCAGTTTAAGTAATTGGCAAAGATCACACTATCTTGGCAGTTTTGAGACAAGTTATTTGAATTTTCGCTGAGAGTCAGAGCGAGTCTGCCAAACTCATAAGCCGATTGGTAATCCCCTAAAATTGAATTTAGGATAATTCCATAACATGAATAGCAGTAAGACCCTCCCGCTACAAAACCGTACTTTAGAGAAAGATTAATCGCTTTGATCACAGTCAACTTCCACAGTTCTTGAGATGAAAAGAACGTTAGCGGCCCCATGTTGCCCAATAACTTCATGGCCATTTGTTGAGCCGGATCTTTCATCTTTTCTGCATTAATTAATGAAGCAATTTCTTGGTTTGCCAAGTTGGCTTTAGCTGCCGCCATTTCCGCATCAACCGCCGCGCTTAAATTATCTTCAGCCAAGTCTATGCCTAGCAATTGAAGGGCTTTTAATCCAGATTTAACTGCTTCTTCATATTTACTCAGCAGAGTGTACTGCACGATCAAAATGTTGTAAATTTCGGCTTTTTCTAGCTCAGATTTTGCCCGGGCCAATGCCAGTTCTATTAAAGCTTCTGATTCTTCAAAATTGCCGTTTAAATATTCTGCCTCTGCCAGCTCCTTATGAAAGGTAAAAGCTAGTTCGTAGGATTCTTGCCAAATATCGCCCGGTAAAATTTCTCGACCGATTTTTAAGTAGTCTCTGGCAGCAGCATAAGCCGTTGCATCTTTGGCTTTGCGAGCGGCTGTTAAATTTAAAATAGCTAGTTCAGTTTTCTCGTGATCATCAATGATTAAATTCCGACCCGAATTTAAATGATCGGCAATTTCAAAAATTCTTTCGGCTCGTCGCTCAGGAGAAATATTTGCCAGTAACAGACGACCAATTTGTAGGTGAATTGCTGTTTGCAACTTTGAGTCAATCAAGGCATAACCTGACTGCTGCACGCGGTCATGCAAAAATTTATAAGTAGTAATTACCAGGTCTGAATTAATTATTTCTGATTCGGTAGCGCCTAACTCAGAAGTAGTTAGAATTAATCCATCTTGGATGGCTGGCAATAGTTCTTGAAACGTAGCGCCCCAAGATTTCTCATTAATAATTGAAAGAGTGTTTAAGTCAAAACTATTACCCACGCAAGCAGCCAGACGCAAAACTTGCTGAGTTGATACGGGCAGTTTTTTCATTTTGCCAAGCATCAATTCAATGACGTTATCAGTAATACCTACTGATTCAATTTCTGAAATATTCCAATCCCAGTTTCTTTTTTGAAAATTGAATTTCAGCAGGTTTTCTTGATAGAGAGTTTTGAGGAACTGATTGACAAAAAAAGGATTACCTTGAGTTTTATTGATAACTAACTCTGCTAGGGGGAGTGCGGATTTTGTGTCTTTACGGACGGTATCAGCAATTAAGTTACCTATCTGGTGAAGGTGTAAGGGAGCTAAAGTAATTCGCTCGATTCTTGCACCTTGATTTTGCAGCTCATCCAAGGTCATCATTAAAGGATGAGATGGGTTAACTTCGTTGTCTCGATAAGCACCAATTAGAAATAGATATTTCGTTTGCTCATCTGCCATCATTACTTGTAGCAATTTCAATGTAGCAGAATCAGCCCATTGTAAATCGTCGAGAAAGATGACTAAGGGATAGTCAAATGAACAAAACACGCGGATGAATTTTTGAAATACTAAATTAAAGCGGTTTTGTGCTTCTGTAGCGCCTAATTCTTGTACGATGGGCTGTTTGCCAATGATTAATTCTACTTCAGGAATGACATCTACAATGATTTGACTATTAGCGCCAACAGCAGCTAATATTTTTTCTTTCCAGGTATTGAGTTGATTTTCGTTTTCAGTTAAGAGTTGCTTGACTAATGATTGAAAGGCTTTGACAACCGCCGCGTAAGGGATATTTCGTTGAAATTGGTCGAATTTTCCGGCAATAAAATAACCTCTCGCTTTAGTAATTGGTTTATAAACTTCTTGTACTAAGGCGGATTTTCCAATGCCAGAGTAACCGGATACTAGCATCATTTCGGTGCTGCCCCTGCTGACTCGATCAAAGGCTGCTAATAAGGTTTCAACTTCTGTTTCTCTGCCGTAGAGTTTTTGAGGGATTTGAAACTTATCTGTAATATCTTTTTGGGCGATCGCAAAATCTGCAATTCCTCCCGTAGTTTTTAATTGTTCCAGGCATTCTTCTAAGTCAGCGATAATTCCCCAAGGGCTTTGATATCTGGCTTCAGCGGTTTTCGCTAATAGCTTCATCACAATATTAGAAACAGCTTTAGGAATTGCTAGATTGATTTGATGGGGCGGTACTGCTTGTTTGGCAATGTGACTGTGGATTAATTCCATTGCATCGCTGTAATCCCATGGCAATTGCCCCGTTAGCATTTCGTAAAAAGTGACTCCTAATGAGTAAAAATCAGTGCGATAGTCGATCGATCGGTTCATTCTGCCTGTTTGTTCCGGCGATATATAGCTAAGAGTGCCTTCTAAAACATTAGGATTTTTAAGGGTAGGATTTTCGCGCTTTAAAACAGTAGAGATGCCAAAATCTATAATTTGAACTCGCCCTGTGGTTGAGTTAATAATAATATTGCTGGGATTGATATCTTTATGAATAATTTTATGTCGATGAATTTCACCTAAAGCCCTGGTTATTTTAATAGCTGTTAATAAAAACTCTTCTAAGGTAAGTTGGTGAGAAGCCAACAAGAGCTTTAATGATTCTCCACCACTATCCTCGAAAACAATAGCCAAACTGTTCTGATATCTTTCTAAGCTGTAGGTTTTAGGCACACTTTCTAGGTTAAGATTGTGTGTAATTTCGTATTCCTGCTTGTATCTGACTAACGAAGCTGGCATCGGATAATCTTGCTTGAGAAATTTGAGAATTACTGCTTGGCTGTCTTGCTTTCTCAGTCCCCGGCAAACTAAAGAATTATTACTTTCATGAATTTGGTTGGTAATCTCGTAGCCAGCTAAGTTAATCATTCTTACAGCCTCTTTTCAGTATTAATACTCAATTTATTTTTTATAAAGTGTCAATTTATTAAGTAGATGTATCTTCTAATACATAACTATACCCTAAATTTCAAGAAAAGCTTAAGGTTTCAAAGAAAAGTTATTTTTTGTTAACATTTCTTAAAAATAAGACGGCTAAACATTCGCGTCAGCAGTGCGATCGCTCCACAGTTTCCTGCAAAATCCGGCAAAACAGAGTGAAGTGCGATCGCCGTTAGTCTTCCTAGGAGATTTGGGCGCTACATAATTAGAGTATAAATAGGGGGAATTACCATGTAATGAAAGCGAGTGCAAATCACCCCATATAGCAATCCTTGCAGGAGTCGTAAATTTTTTACCGCACCCCAATCATCCTCTTATCAAGAAGGGAGGGAGTAAAAAATTCACAAATGATTTAGGAGTGCTATATACATTACCTAAAATTTCAGGATATTCGAGTTCCTGCACTATTGATACCTTGATTCAGCAACGCCTCTTTTTCCTTCTTTATTCAACATCTTCATTACCAAGGATTGCCAATCATTGTAAAGGCGGCCCAATAATAAGGATGCAAAAGCACTCGATCGCCCCGCGCCGCAATTTCCGGAGGCAAAGTTAGACTCATAGAAAGCCCTTCGACTCGCAGCATCCCGTCTTGAATCCGTACACGCCCCTGCAGCATCTCCAATTGCGCGCGCCGCAAAGCCTCCGCTTTAATCATCAAATTGCCACCGCGTCTGGGGGCCCGCAACTGCCGGTAAAACTCCGTCATCAGCCCCAAAGTCCCCTCATCGCTGACTTCCCACAAACTCGCCAAAGCGGATCTAGCACCGCTAGCTACCGCCAAACCCGCAAACCCTAACTCCGCCTCTGCATCGCCCAAAGCGGTACTGCACGCGCTTAAAACTAACAGATTCACTGGCGGTTCATTCCATCGCAACTGCCGCATTTGATCGAGGCGTAATTTAGTATCCCACAACTGAATGTAAGAATTTTTTGGTTGCCCGGGCTGGAATTCGCTGTGAGTTGCTAAGTGAATGATACCAAAAGGCCGATTTGCCCGCTGAGCTTGCAAATTTCCGAGAGTAAAATCTTGATTCAAAAATGATTTTCCGCGATCGGGTGGCGCGATCGACTCTAACTCCACCGGTACCGCTGGTAATGGCGCTTTATCTTCAAATACCGACGCCCCCATTGCCAAAATTTCATCATCCGCAATATTGTCGTAGCCGATATCAGTTAAACTCAGACTCGGCATCACGCTAATGCTGTATTTCTCAACTAAAAAGCCTTTGCCGTCGTGAAGGGCCGCAAACGGCACACTCCGCAAACCTGCTGCCGGAATTACAATTAAATTATCAATATTTAAAGCTGTCAATTCTGCGGCAACTGGTGCAATTAACCACCGATAAAGTTTTTGCGCCGCATCCAAATAACTAATGCTGCTTCTTTTGCGGGGATTTGTTATTTCGCTTTGCAAGGCGTCGGCTAGTTGCAACACCTGCCAGCGCGTTGTCGCTGGAATTAAAACGCGACTTGGTTGAGCGTTAGCTGTTACTAACACTAATTCTAAATGCTCCCCGTTAGGAACATCGGAAACTTCTTTGCCATCCGGCGGCAACCTCTGGGTAAACTTATCTTCTAAGGGATGGGGAGGCTGGGATGCGAGGTTTGTTCTCACAGGCAATAGATTAGATAAATCCTGACTTGCCACCATTACAGAATCATTTTCTTTGGCAGCGCCTGCATCCGCTCTGCTGACCCAATTCATATAAATAATCGCCGATTTAATCCCGGTAATTTCTTCGTTTTTGCGAAGATTTTCGTAGATTACCGACATATTACTAATCGGCGTCCTTGCAGGCAAGTCCAGATATTTTTCGTATTCGCGAGTAAAGGTTTTCTCAAATGCTAAAACTCCCGACTCTACCGAATCTAATCTGCGAGAAGGAAGGAAAATATCCGGGCTAATTTCGGAATTTTTGTATCGACTTTGCGATCGCAATTCTACTTGCACAGATGCAGGAAGTGACAGTGCAAGATCAGGATTTACGGGGACTACTGGCACTACAGACGGTGCGGGAATTGGTGCGGGAATTGGTGCGGGAATTGGTGCGGGAATTGGTGCGGGAATTGGTGCGGGAGCAGAGGGCGGGCCAGGCGTAACTAGGGAAATCTGATTTGGTAAACTTCCTTGGGTGTAAGTTTGCCCAAAAGCAAGACTGGGCAAAATGGCGTTTCCCTCGCCAGCATTAATGCTTCCCAGGGTTCCATTGTCGATCGCGCCGCCAACTACAAACGGTCGATCGATAGCGCCTCCGTGGCGAATTGCGATCGCCCCCGCCCCCGCACCTCCGGCAGTAGAAATACTGGAAATATTGCCCGATATATCGTTGAAAACATTGTTCGAGCCAAACAAACCGAGGGTGGTCACATCAACCCTGCCGCCAGTGCCACCAGGGCCGCCTTGAGCATTGATAAAGCCCAACTGAATGTTATCCGTCGCGCTCAGGGAAACGCCTCCGCCGTTGCCGTTTGAAGTGCCGCTGGAGTTGATATCGAGAGCCGAAATGCCCGATGAAGAGGTGACAGCAATATTTCCGCCGATCGTCCCCGAAGCGTTCAAAGCTCCCGCAGTTAAAGGCCCAGCATTGGTTTGGAGAGCGATCGCGCCTCCAGTTCCCGTTGCCGATGAAGAGTCGATCGCACCTGTCGCAACAGTATTTCCCTCAACCCGAATCCTCCCACCGTTCGAGGTAATATTACCAGTCCGAACCTCGCGGCTTCCTTGCAGATTCACGCTGCCGCCATCCGTCCTTAAATTACCCTCTAAGAGGACATTTGCTGCCTTGATATCGGCTCCCAAAGCGGCCGTGCTGTCCCCCCCGAAGCTAGCGGAATCTCGCGCGTTAACGCTCAAAATGCGGGCTGTAATTGTGGAAGCAGCCGTCACGCTAGCAGCATCGGCCGAGAGCAGGCCCAACCTCTGAGTTTGACCGACTCTGCCGTCAAAAGTAATGTTGCCGCCAGCGCGCAGCGTCAAATTATTTGCCCGGCCCGGATTGCTGTCGAGGGTATTGGCAAAAGCGATATTGCCGGTAGTGGCGGCTAGGGCGGCGGTGCGATCGACTGTGACGGCACTGTTGAAAGTCATGTCTCCAGATGTCGCAATATTGCCCGATATCTCGGTACTGCGGCCGTTGACGTACAAACTGGCCAGCGGTGCAGCTTGACCGACTGTACCGCCGAACAGCACTCGCTGAGCGTCAAGTCTCAGGGCGCGAGATCCGTCTAGGCTACCGGAGAACAGAATGTTACCCGTAGCTTGAGTGCTCAAAGCCACGTCAGCATTGAGGGACAGGTTGCCTGTAAAAGTGAGATCGCCGCCGGATGTCGCAATGTTGGCGTTGAGATCAGTTTGGGGCGCGTCGAGAGTCAAGCTAGCGCTGCCGCTTGTACTCAGGCGATTGTCGATCGCGATCGAGCTGCCTTGAAGTGTCAGCGGGCTGTTGAAGGTAATGGGTGCGACGATCGCGATCGATCTGCTGTTTTCGCGCCCGATCGCGATCGAGCCGAAACCCCCCGCCAAAGCACCGAGATCCGTGTACGTCAAGTCCAAAATGCCCAAAATATCGCCGGTGCCACCGATCCGAATTGCTCGGTTATCGTTGGGTTGCAAGCGAATTGTTCCCCCCGCACTGCTGACAGAATTGCTGCCACCTCTGAAGTCAATGCCGTTAGCAGTGATAGCGATATTGCCGCCGTTGGCATTAAGTCCGCCCAGAGAGATGCTGCTGCCAAAAATGTTGATGTTGCCACCTTGAGTCTCGATTACATCCTTGGGGTCATTGACAACAAACACTCCGCCCGCTCTAAATGTTACGGTGTCTCCCGTTCTCGCTTGCAGGGAAAGTTTGTTATCGGGCAAGTCTTGGATGGTGATGTAGCCTGGGGTATCTAAAACCACGTTGCTGCCGGCTGTCATCTGTTCCAACTGCACTTCTGAGATCGATGTTTCGTTGGGTTCTGGTGCCGATTCGAGTTCCCCGCCAGTCGATCGCCCGCTGGTGTCGCCGTTACCGCTGACGATCGTAATATTTGCCGGATCGAGCCACAAATTGCCGATCGCACCGTTAGTCGCGCGGGTATCGACCTCTCCTTGGAAAGTTAAAGCATTTTTGCCCGAAACTTCTACTCTTCCGCCGTTACCTGCGGCGATGCCCCCGCGAGCAGTAATATTGCCCAAGAAACGAGTTATATTGTCTGACCAAATTACCGCAGTGCCGCCATTGCCACGGTCGATCGCGTTGGCTGCGATCGTAGAATCAGGACTAACATAAGTTACCAGTGCGTTCGGCACTGGTTCCATCCCCCGCCAACCGCCTCCGACGCGCACAGTACCTCCCCCGTCAGTCCCGGAAGCATTGATATTTGCGCCGAACAGTCCAACTTTTCCCCCTAAAATATTGACTGTGCCGCCAGCATTCCCAGAAGGAGCAAATACATTTAAAGAACCGGAGACGATCGCACTTCCCCCATTTATCGGCACTGTTTGACCGCCAGTCAGTACCAATTGACCTTGTTCGTTAGTCGTTAAACCTGTGGCTGACGCTAAGCCGGGCCCCGTCAGCAACTGCGGCAAAGCTTGTGGGGCGATCGCCGATTTTTCCGAATGCAAAGACGGAGTAATTTCTAAACTTAATAAATTGCCAACTTGACTGATACGGACTGCATTTTGTCCCGGAACAGCAGCCACAGTAATTTGACCGTTGGGAGCGGATAATTGTCCTGTATTAATAACGGTGCCGCCGAGCAAAGTTAAACTTTGCCCGCTGCCAACTGCCAAGTTTCCCGCATTGACAATTGCACCGACTTGTGAGTTATTAAAATTAAATTGATTCGGATTTCCCAGTAAAGCTTTGTAATCATTAATTCCGCTCGAATTGAACCAGCGAGCGCCGAAACCAATACCTGTAGCAGTTGTCGCCAAAAACGATCCGGGCACGTTTAATCTAGCATTTTGACCGAAGACAATTCCGGCCGGATTCATTAAGAATAAATTCGAGTTGCCACCACTTACAGAAATCAGACCGTTAATGACGGAAACATCGCCGCCGGAAATCCGCCCTAAAATATTTTGAATATTGGGATTAGTTAGAAAATTAGCTATTTGACCTTGGCTGAGATTAAATTGGCTGAAGCTGTGAAACAGATTTGCCCCGTTTCCAGACAGTTGTCCGCCGCTAATGTCTGTGCGGTTTTGCTCGGATTTAACAACAGTATTAGTGCCGTCAGTAGCGGGAACGATAGGTTGCGATCGCACTGCTAGCGGTAGCAGCCCAAAACCTAATGTCAAAATTAGAGCAGAACGAAAATAGGTCATTAATCAGTTGACAGTTGACAGTTGGCAGTTGGCAGTTGATGGTTGATATTTGTCATTAGGGGAGCATCCCGATTTGTTCAGTTGACAGTTGACAGCTTGCCCTGAGCGAAGTCGAAGGGTTGACAGCTTGCCCTGAGCTTGTCGAAGGGTTGATAGCGACCTCTACCTGGAAGGAAGAGGATTGGAGTAATGAATAGTCTTCTTTTAATTTCTCCCTACAAGGGAGAGGCTTTAAACCAATTATTTCTGGTAAAAAGCGTTTTTTAAAAGGGCTGTCCCGCTCGCTTACCTAGATCGCTTCGAGATATCCAGGGCGAACACTCCTGAAAGGAAAATTGGATGCTCCTGTCATTAGTCTGAGGGAAGTCAGAAAAGCCAATTCCCCATTGTCTATTACCAATTCCCCATTACCAATTCTAATCTCTTGTACTTGAGATTTTTTTTGAGCAGTAATGTTCCGCGAAAGTACCCATAAACTTAAAAAGGTCGATCGAACACCGCCACCGCCGGGGGTCGATCGCACTCCAAAACCACCCGTTGCCAGAATGTGGGAAATACAACGCAAATTTTGTATTGATCTGTAACCAGTGTATTGACAAAATGCCCCCAGAGTCCTATGATTGGAGCACGGATTGGGTGGGACAGCAAAGACCCACACAATAACTGGCTCCTCTAATGAAGTTAAAAACAAAATATTGATGCTTTTAGAGACCAACCATGCAAACTCCAGCTTTCCCATTTCTAACTGAACAAATAGTAGAGCAGATATTTTCGTCAGGCGAACTGACTCGCGATGACAGACAGCGAATTCAGTCAATGCTGTTAAATGAGTCGATCGGCGAAAATGAATTGAGCTTAATTGAAAGAGTCATGGAAGGCGTAGTCAAGGGAATACTTGACGTGATGAATTAGTTGATAACTGGCGCTAACATATCTAAATGTAGGGTGCGCCTCGGCGCACCTTAGCCTAATTTTAAATAAAAGCGAAAAGCGAAAAGCGAAAAGCGAAAATTCTGTCACCGTTCTAAAAATCATCATCCGGGCCGTCATCCGGGCCGTCATCCGAGCTCTGATCACGACGTACAAGTTCAGAAAGAGGCCTATCGTTACTCCAGGCCCACCACACGCAATCGCACTGGCATCGGTAAAATTCTTGCCACTTGCGACGGTTGAACTCGGTATATACTGGCGATCGGCGATTAATCCAGACCTCAGCCGCATCCGTGCAGTTAGCGCCGCACTTGGGACAGCAAAACTCATTAGCGTGAACCGCCGTCGCAGTCCATTCAGGAGGATGTGGAGCAAAAGCTTCCATGTGTTAGAGTTTCTATCTAAACTGCTGGTAATTACGGCAAATCAAGGGTTGCTCAAGATCCGCAGAGTTCGGAATCACCTAAGCAATGACATAAGTACGCTGTTGAGTGCGTAATTCATCTGCCCCTTATTTTTTTTAGCATTTGCCGTCAGATGAATAGTATAACTGATGTGGTGCAAGCCGTCGATCGACATTCTTAAGTATTTCAAGGACTAGGCTCATGTCAATCTACAATCTTATCTCGTTTCTGGGCATTTTTGGCTTATGTGCGATCGCCTGGGTTTTTTCAGAAAACCGACAGTCCAAGTATATTCCTTGGCGCGTCATCATCTGGGGCATTGGTCTGCAATTAATCCTAGGATTTTTAGTATTCCTGTTCCCCCCAACTCGCATCGCCCTAGAGTGGTTTACTAGCTTACTGGATGGAGTCTTCACCGCTGCTGACGCTGGAGCGAGGTTTGTATTCGGGAGTAATGTTGTACCAATACCTGGTAAAGAGCCGGCCGTTAATTTAGGATATATTTTTGCCTTTAGAGCTTTACCTACAGTCATCTTTTTTTCTGGCCTCATGGCCTTGCTATACAACATCGGCGTGATTCAAATTGTCACCGAAGTTTTTGCCAAAATCTTTTATATGACAATGCGGTTGAGCGGCGCAGAAGCCCTCAGTGGCGCTGCTAATATCTTCGTAGGAATTGAAGCGGCAATTGTCGTCAAGCCTTATTTGCCACAAATGACTCGTTCCGAACTTTGTGCCATCCTGTCTTGCTGTTTTGGGACGGCAGCTTCTTCAACTTTAGCAATTTACGTAAGTTTTCTCAAGCCAGTTTTTCCCAATATTTTAGGACACTTAGTTTCAGCCTCAATTATCGCCATTCCCGCTTGTTTTGTCCTATCCAAAATCTTAGTACCGGAAACAGGCGTGCCTTTGACAATGGGCGGTATTCCCAAGGAAGAACCGAAGCCCAAAGGCCGCGAGTTTGTGGGCGAAGAAATTTCAGACATGGAGCGCGAAGAATTCAAACAAGAGACTGTTGGGGGAGAACCCATCGAACGAGTCAGCCCTTTGGATGCAGCGATAATTGGTGCATTGGACGGTGTAAAAATGGCAGTGGCAATTGCCGCTGTTTTGATTTTAATCTTAGGCTTAGTTTCCTTAATCAATCAATTCTTTGGTTGGCTGGCAATTTTGCCCGGCCCAATTGGTGGCTTTTTCAAAGTTGTCACCTTAGCCAACATTATGGGATTTTTATTTTATCCCCTGACGCTATTAACAGGAGTCTCCATTGACGACTCTTGGCAAGCATCAGTAATCATCGGTCGCAGGCTATTAGAAACAGCCATTCCGCCCTATCAAAGTTTAGCAGAAGCATCGGCAAAAGGACTGGTGAGCGATCGTACAGTTTTGATTGTCAGTTACGCCCTTTCCGGCTTCGCCCACTTAGCCTCCGTCGGCATATTTGTCGGCGGCACAATCGCCCTAATTCCATCCCGCCGCAAAGACATTTCCGAACTCGGTTGGAAAGCATTATTTGTCGGCACCTTAGCGACAATGATGATCGCTTGCATCGCCGGCACATTCGACACCGGAGACGCCAGCATTTTAGGCGCTAAGACAGCCCCTGCTGCCCCGCTAACAGCCCCTGATTCTCCGAAACAATCCCCCGCAAGTACGAATTCAAAACCGTCAGTTGCTCCAGAAATTGCCAGTCCGAAGCCTTCGGCTAATACCGAAAAAGCTGCTCCCAGAGATCAAGAATCTCCCAAATCTGAATCCAAGAAAAGCCCTTAATATCTTCTAAGCACTCGTAGGGGCGGGTTAACCAACAGTATTTGTCAATAATTGACAATCTCTAAAACCCGCCCTCACCCAACAGTAAATCCCCGCATACTAACAGTTATATTTTCGTATTCGATCGAAATCAAGGTTGATGTAGTTTATTGGTTGTGTGGGGGCGGGTTTCTGTAGATTATTGATGAGAGTTAAATATTGTTGGTTAACCCGCCCCTACGAGTCCCTGACAGATAGGATTGTTTTTTAGGCAGATGCAATTATCAATTATCCCAAAAATCTATGAACGCAGAACCAGAAATTCGCCGTCTGTTAGATGTGATGCCAGCCTCCGGTCGCATGACGTGTAAAATCATTAATAAGCCCCAACAATCAACGGTAATTGACTGCGATTTTCCTTTACCTTGGAATCAATCTCGCCCAATTTACATTAATTTTGACTTGTGGAGGCTGCTATCTAAGCCGCAGCGGGATTTACTGCTATTGCGGACTGTTAGTTTTCTGTGCAATTTTAAGTGGTTTAAACCGGATATTTATCAAGGTGCTGCTCTGGCGGGAATTGTCGGGACTGTTGTAGAGTTGTTGCAGGGAGATGCGATCGGAATTGCGATCGCCGGTGGGTTGACTGGACTGGCGATGACTCGAATTTGGCGCGACAATCGCAGTTCCCAAGTAGAGCTAGATGCTGATGAAACGGCGATTAGAGTGGCTCTAAGGCGTGGTTACAGCGAAGCTGAGGCGGCGGGACATCTGCTGGGGGCGATCGAGGCTGTGGCGCAAATTGAAGGGCGGAGTTTGGATTTTAATGAGTTGATTCGGTGTCAGAATTTAAGGGCGATATCGGGTATTTCGGCGGTGGGCGTGCCCGATAGTGTTAGGAAAGAGTGAAAAAAACCTTGATATAATCAAGACAGAAACCCATAAAATCCACAACTATGCTAATCCTGCCCAAACTGGAAAACCTGCGCGATGTTCTACCTATAGAAGGATCTGTCCGAATTGAATTAGTGGAAGGCATACCAATTTTTAAAGCCTCCACTGCTGTCAAAAATCGCATCCAAGAACTGTTGGACAAACTACAAACTTTGCCACTAAATCCTGACGAAGAACAAGAACTCAATTTTTACGAAGAAATCGACGATTACCTCAGTTTTGTCAATCGAACTGTCCGCAATCTTTTCCTCAACCAGATTCAGCCTACTGTATAGAAATTTTGGCTTTACCAATCAGTATCAGCTACACCACACAGCATTAGAAATCCTCCCTTGGAAAATTCGCCCATTGTTCCCTGCGAACTTCATCTATGTCAGCCACAGACGGTGCGATTCCCAAGTCAGCACATAAACCCCACAACGATTTGCGGGGAGTAGGGCGAACAACAACTAATTCTCGTTCTATCTCAGGAACCATCCACTTAATCAACCGTAACTTTACCTATGACCGAGAACAATGATAAACTTGATATTCATACCCATCCACCCCAGGCAAATCGCGAGATTCAAGCTGACACTTTTGTGCTGCTAAATTGACAGGTGCGCGAAAATTAACCAACCACAAATCTAGCGGACGTTCCAATTGATTGAGTGTCTTGTCAAGTATCGCCACAATTTCCGGCGCATCCCTTCTCTGCTTAACTAAAAGAAACTGTGGAGAATCAAACGCTTTAACTTCTTCCTTCTTCCTAACATCCGTTACATCCGTTAAATCCGTTACAGAATCCGCTGCCGAACCCTTCTTCCTTCTTTCCCATTCCAATCCTATCCCCATCAACTCTCCTATTTCTACATGAGTCTTTTGAGTAGTAGCAATTAACACGGGAACTTTCGAGACTTCGCGGATAATTGGAACTAAAAGGTCTGGTTTGTAATATTTGCGATAACCGAGATTGGAATTTACTGTTATACCGCTCACAAAACCCATTGCTAAAATTAGCATAACTGCTTTTTTACCAGAAACTTCGATCGCAGGTAAATTAAACCATCGAGTTTTGAATGTAGGTGTGTCATAAATAACTGCTAAGGTTGCTCCTAATAGTAATATTACTCCCGGAAAGTAGACAAAATTGTATCGAGGGCCGCGAGTTAGGTCAATTCCAAGAAAATATGCAAAGCTGAAAAATAGGAAAATTGCTCCGATCGCAAATCCGCCAAAAATAACAGTACCTAAACGAGTATCTGGCGTTTTCAAGGCAGTTTTAAGAGCGTTTAGCAGCAGGGGAAGCGCCCAGATTAAAAATATTGCCATGCCGATCGCAGATCCAGCCACTACTGCCAAATTTGGCGATTCCACCGGAAGCAGCGACACGACAGTGATCCATCCCGCTAAAGCTTGAAAAATCGGATTGATCCAAGCTAAAAATGTGCGATCGCCACTGACAATCCAATTGGTGAGTTCGCTACCATATTTATTCGACAAAAATATCGGTAGCCAGACTAAACCGCCCGCTAAAGTCCCCAGGGCTACTGCGAAAAGCCGCCACAGAATTTGAAATTGCCAAATATTCGGCTGCTGATTGTCCGAAATTGGTAACTTCCCATGAAACTGCTGCCAAATTACAGCAATCAATGCTATGGCTTCCGCACACAAAGTCAGCGCAAAAAAGTAGTGAGTGGCAATTCCAAAACAGTTAACAACTACCCAAAGTAGCACCGCCAAAATTGGCAGCGGAGCGCGCTGTTGCAGCTTTTTTGCGGCTAATGTCAAGCAAAAAAGAGAGGCAATAACTAATAAGATTCCTAAAGTATAATGGCGGGCTTCTTGAGCGAGATAGATGCCGTAGGGAGAAACTGCCATCATCGCGGCCGCACATTGACCAACTAAACGAGAATTGAATGCAAATTTGCCTAAAAAGTAGATAGCTGGAACTGAAATCACGCCCAATAACGCCGGAAGCGATCGCCCAATCCACACTAAACTATCCTCAGTCGGCCCAAACAACCGCATCCACCAGTGGGCTACCATAAAATACACTGGTGGATGGTTGCTTTCTAGCAGCAAATGGTTGAGGACATCTGCAATGCCAGCCTCGGGGCGGAATTGCAGCGGTTGTAATAGAGTGGAAAGTGCGATCGCGCGATCGATCGGCATCCCGCGAAAACTGTTGCCCAAACTAAATACTAGAGTCGAAAACTCGTCTGTCCACAGCGGTTTCGAGTCCAAATTGGCAAAGCGCAAAATAAAGGCGATCGCCGTCCACACAAATAGCAACAACAGTTGTTTGTTCTTAATCATTAATTCAGTCAGCAGTCAGTTGTCAGTTGTCAGTCAGTTGTCAGTTGTCATCACTCAACGCCGTCAACAGTCAACAGTCAACAGTCAACAGTCAACAATTCCCCATTTCCTACTTCACGTCCGTCACCCGCCAGCTCAACTTCATATTGATCCAGAAATTCCACAGAGTCACAGTCGCGATCGCAATTAAATTCGCCAAATAGGCATTCATCCCAAAAACATTAAACAGCACATTAACCAGCAGCACATTCAAAATCAAACCCATTAAGCAAATCGTATTAAATTTCAACAGTCGTTTCAATCGCTGGCGCTTTCCCGGCTGTCGCTTAGAAATATCCCCAAAAGTCCACAAATCATTCCACAAAAAGTTACTGATAATTGCCAATTCAGCAGCAAAAATCAGACTGCGAGTAAGCTCCAAATTGAATATCTCGCGCAGCACGTACAAAACCGCCATATTCACAAACACGCCGCTGAAACCCACGATGCCAAACCGCAGAAACTTACCCATCGGCCAGCGGGCAAAGCGCAACCGCAGCAAATGTCGCAAATACTCAATATACTGTTTCCAGGTAACTTTGCTCTCCCCTTCTTGCCGCTCCTGAAACACGTAACCCACTTCTCCAATCCAGCGGATCTCGCCTCTGCCGAGCACTTCAATCAATATTTTGTAACCAGCAGGATTCATGGTTTTGCCCGCAATGCAACTGCGACGCACCATAAAATAGCCGCTCATCGGATCGGAAACTCGGCCCACCACTCCCGGCAGAATCACCAACCCCACGGTTTGAGCGCCCCGCGATAAAAATCGCCTGACAACGCTCCAGTCGCTCACCCCACCCTCGGCAACGTGGCGGCTGGCAGCGGCCAAATCGGCTCCCCGCTGAATTTCTGCTAAAAGCTGCAATAGCGTCTCTGGGGGATGCTGCAAGTCGGCATCGATGACGCCCAAAACTTCGCCCCGAGCCACCTGCCACCCGCGAATTACCGCCGTGGAAAGTCCCCGCTCCTCTTCCCGGCGCATCACCCGCAATTGCGGATATTCCGGTGTCAGGGACAGGGCGGCTTCCCAGGTGCGATCGGGGCTGTCGTCATCGACTACAATTAATTCGTAGTTGCTGGGAAGGATACCATCGAGCAATTGGCTCAATTTTTCCACAATACTCTGGATATTCCTGCACTCGTTGTAGGTGGGAATTATCAGGGAAAAATAAATTGGCGGTGTGCCTGCGTGTACAAAAGTTGAACCAAAAGTTTGTATAGCAGGAATTTGCAAAGGCCCCGACGGCACTGGCAAGACCTGATTTGGTTGGTAGCTGCCCATAATTTCAGTATTCAGAAAGTCAAGGATAGTTTGGTAGAACTTGAGATTGTAAAATATCGTTCCTCCATAATTGATTAGTTAAAATATAAAAACGCCTTAATTCTAGTCAGTAATTCTGTAATTGAGTTGAAAAGAAAACTGTGGATGCAATTCTCGATCGAGCTTTACAAGGTTATAACATTTCTACCGCAGAGGCCTTGGTACTTTTGCAGCCAAGAGATCCAGAGGCGCGAGCCCAAATTCAAACAACCGCTGACTTGCTCCGTCGCCGACAATCAGGGGATACTGTCACCTATGTTATCAACCACAATATTAATTTTACTAACATTTGCGAGCAGCATTGTAGTTTTTGTGCATTCCGTCGCGACGAGGGAGATGAGGGAGCTTTTTGGTTAGATGCAGCCCAAATTCTCGAAAAAGCAACTGATGCAGTGCAGCGGGGTGCAACGGAAATTTGTATGCAAGGTGGCTTAAATGTTCAAGCTAAACTAAATGGCGCATCTTTGCCTTATTATCTGCAATTGGTGAAAACTATTAAGGATAAGTTTCCGCAGTTGCACTTGCACGCTTTTTCGCCACAAGAAATAGAATTTATTGCCAGACAAGATAATCTTAGTTTCAGCTATGTAATTTCGGCTTTGCGGGATGCGGGAGTTGGTTCGATGCCGGGAACCGCTGCGGAAGTTCTCGATGATGCCGTGCGACGGGTGATTTGCCCGGAAAAACTAAATTCGGCAACTTGGCTGGAAATAGTGGGAACTGCTCACAGCTTGGGTTTGCCGACAACTAGCACGATGCTTTGCGGGCATATTGAGACAGCCGAACAGCAGGTTTTGCATTTAGAAAAAGTGCGATCGCTCCAACAAACTGCGATCGACCAAAACTATGGGGCACGCATCACAGAATTTATTTTACTACCATTTGTCGGACAGCAAGCACCGGCTCCTTTACGCAGTCGAGTCGGCCGCGACCAACCCATTTTAGCAGATACATTGTTGCTCACCGCTGTATCTAGAATCTTTTTGGGAAATTTGATTTCTAATCACCAGCCAAGCTGGGTAAAATTGGGTTTAGCAGGAGCTACAGAAGCCCTAAAATGGGGCTGCAACGACATCGGCGGCACTTTGATGGAAGAGCACATTACTACGATGGCCGGTGCGGTTGGCGGCAGTTGTCAGTCTGTGGAAGATTTGCAGAATGCGATTCGTTCTTTGGGGCGGGATTATCAGCAAAGGGATACAATTTATCGACCTTTGGGGGTTGACAAATTGGCTGTAATAAGTTAGATATTCCCAAAGAATCGGCGGTTGAAACCGCTGCTATACAAACAATGTCCGCCTCCGCGGACTAAGAAATAAAGAATGTAAAAATCCCGGATTTAGCACGGGTGAGCAGGGGAGATGTGCGATCGCACTTTGGACTACAATGCTCGAAAGGGCGATCGCACATTAACACATCAATCCAACCGAATCAACTTGACTAACAAGCTCATGATTTCTCCCTGTTGCGGTGTAATGACGATGCGATTGTCGGGAATGGCGATCGGATGCGTCCAACGAGCAACTTCCGCGTAGCGCAAGGCGTGGAGTTGGTGGATAGTGCGCCGTACTCCCAGCGGCGAACCGATGATGACGTGACGGATGGATTCGCGATTATCGCCCTCAAAGCTTTGGTTGGTTGAAACTTGGGGGGATACTTGGTTCGATGCGGAATCTTGCAACATAGCTTTGACCAATAATTTTGGATAGGTTTGATGCTTTGTAACGGTAAAACCGCGTACAATGACAGATTGAAGAAAAGACAACAATTCCCCTACAGCACAAGTTGCGGTTCTGGTGCTGTCTAATCTTTATTGGCTTAAGCCTAAATTGATTTAGGGCAGATGTCAAGTATTTTAGGCAAAATATAAATTATTTAATATAAGTTAACAAATAGCCTATGGAAATCTCAGAAAGAGCCGATCGATCGCCCCTAATGCGACTGAGAGTTCAGCGGTTTATGACTCAAAAGCAGCTAGCAGAAGCACTTGGCGTTACGGAAGCGACGGTAAGCAACTGGGAATCGGGGCGATCCGTACCGAAGCTAACGCCTGTTCAATACAAGAAGTTGCTAGAGATTTTGCAAATTACCTCTGCTGAATTACCCGATCAATTTGGTTATCCCAGCGATGCTGATGAATAGAATTCAAGTATTCTCAAGTCTCCCATATTCCCCTAGCGTTAAAAAGCAATGTCTTATAGCGAATTTACGACAATTCTTAAAGTCAAACAAGCCTTTGGATTAACAACAGTAGAAGGGCCGCGATTTTTACCACAAATAACTCCGATCGCTCCAAGTGCAACCCTGACAGATTTTTTGGCGAATAGTTTGCCCGTAGCCGTAGCGACAGGAAGTGAAAAAGCGCGATCGGAAATGATTATTACTCCCGTATTGCTGGAAGTCAGAAAGATTTTGCAGGAGAAGATTAGCTTATTTTCGGGGGAAGACTTTACGGTTGATTACAAACAAGGACTGAATGGAATTTGTGATTTCTTGATTAGTCGCTCTTCCGAAATGTTAGAGATTGAAGCACCAGCAGTCGCAGTTGTTGAGGCGAAGAAAGCAGATTTGAAAACAGGAATTGGACAGTGCATTGCAGAAATGGTGGCAATGCAGAAGTTTAATGAAGCTAAGGGAAAACCAATTTCTGTTGTTTATGGGAGTGTCAGTAACGGTACGCAGTGGCGATTTCTCAAACTTGAGGAAAAAACTGTATCATTGGATCTTAATGATTATGCCTTGGTTCCGCTGGAGCAAATTTTGGGAATGCTGGTTTGGATGGTACAAGATGGGTGAATAATGCTGTCGTAGATGCAAAGTTTCTGCACCAGCGCGTTTTGTAGGTGAAATTTCTTTGTGATTGTCCCCAATCCGTGATAATGTTGCGTCGAAGAATGATTAAACGAACTCATACAATGTTTTGAAAAAAAAAGGAATATGAGACTTAACATGACTACTTTGCTCTGAATAAAAGCTGCCAATTTCTAACGATAGTTGCTCTCTAAATACCCAATCTTCCCGGCTAAAGTCACCGGATGGCTTAATTTGATGCCAATAATCCTTAGCTTTTTTAATTGTCAGCAAAACTGCTATCGACTGATTCCTATGCGTTTCATCTACAGCATTTTGAAACCGCTGTTTCCACGAAACCTGAAAGTTTTTAACTTCAGTACAATCTAATCCCGAACAGTAACTAATGCGATCGAACGCTCTCTGTAGGTTATTCTGTAAATCCAAGTCGCTACAAATTGCATCAGCCATATCCAGATAAATCTTTGCGAGTACCGCAGGATTCCCCTGATAAATCGGCTCGTTACAACAATTGTCAAATATTGGTTGAAGTTCAGGTGTCAGAAAATATGCTTCTTTATGAATCAAACCCGTAATCCAGATCCGGTGCTGTGCTGCATTTTGCTCTTTCACCTCCGATTTTTCGTAAAGTTCCAGAAAAATTTCTTCTGTATCTGTAAAATCATAATTGTCGATCGTTTGCAGTTGCAAGTCTAAATCTATCATTGCAAAAAGTCGTTTTGGATCTAAATATGAGTTAGCACTATCCTTTTCGTGTAATATTGAAAGACTAGAGTACGTGTCTAATACATCTTTGCGATCGCCACAGTTGAAAAATTCCGGTAACTTCTGTCTCCACCATGTCGGAACGCAAGCCTTATAAAAGTTGGCATCAGGCATTTGCTCCATGTTTTTATAAGCTTGAGGCGATCGTCTACCCCCGATATCGGGAATAACACCCTCGCATAACACTACAATTTTGTTCTTAATTCTGCGAGATTCGAGAATCATCTCGCAGTGCTGTTTTAGCTGTTCTGAATTCAGACTCATTTCTAGTATTAGGATTCTTGTTTGATCAGTTTTGGCTCAATTTCTTTAACATGAGCTGGTGTCAGAGCTTCACACAATGCGTAGGAGTGAGTTGCCAGAATATATTGATTGCTGGGCCCCCACTCTTTGAAGTCTGATATAATTTGATATTGCCAATCTGGATGAAAAGCAATTTCAACTTCATCCATCAAAACAATAGCATCTTTTATGTTGCGGGACTTGAGCCATATATAAATGCTAAGTCTTTTGAGTTCGCCGTGACTTAAATCTTCTGGATATAGTTCTATAGTCTCGCCATTATTATACAACTTAAAATTAACTCCCGAAAAATCTTCATTTAAATTTATCCTTTTATTTCCCAATACCAGATTTAATTCCTTAATTAGAGCTTGATAGCTGTTTCCGTAGTTACCTGTTTTTATCGCTTCTTTGAAGTCGCGATCGCGAGCAGCTTTAAAGGACTCAATAAGTAGCTCTACAGCAAGGAAGTCATAGGTAAACAAGCCTTGTAATTTAGATCGTGCAGATTCGAGTATCCCGTAATAATTATCTCCGTTACTTGAGTTGCTAAATAATAGTTTCCTAGAATCCGGCGAAAGAAATAGAAAAACTTGTGTTGAAGGAGCTGCCAAAAATATTTTATTTGACAGTTCTTTTAAGAAATTTCCTATTTCTTCGCCATTTATATTATTGATATGACAGAGTAAAACTTCATCTTGATTATTATCTGAATTTCTATCACTTGAATAGTTACAGATATATTTCATATTTTGGGATTTTAAATATTCAATAATTCCCATATAAATTACCTCAAGATCTTCAAATTTCCGACAAGCTTCTATTATTTCATCGTAACTGTCCATATCTTGAGATTCAAGATAATTAATATTATTTTTAAGTATTTCTAATTGTTTTAACCCCGAAAAACAGAGAGCAGCTTCATCGATACTTTCATTTTTAGTATCTAATGGTAATAATTCTTTTATAGAGCAATTTTTGTAAGAAACAAATTGAAGTTTGACAACTTTTTGTTTATCCCAAATATCAATGATCGCCAGGACTCTTTTATCTTCCTCATCATGAATTTTAAATCCCTGAAGCATATTTGCTATAAACGGCTTTTTATCGTCATCAACAGAACAGTGCAGCAATACAAAAATTAATTGTAACAGCGTACTTTTACCGCCGCCATTTTGACTTCCCAGCGGGAATATTTTAGGGAAAAAATCCTTTTCAAAAGTTATGTCAATGTCCTTGAAACCCCGAAAATCAGGAACTTGAACCCGTAGTAAGTGCATAAAAAACTCCTGTGTTGGTTTACATTCAGTGTGCTTGAGTTTATCTTGGCGATCGTACCACAACTCGTGAAATTTAACCTCCTTAAACTGACTAACTAATAAAGCTAACTAAAATTCCCAAAATTTGCTCGATCGGCATTAAAGAATATTCCCTCAAACCGATCGTAACAGTTTGCTCTTCCAACTTCAAAAATCGCCAGATACTCCCTGTTGTAATCGCTCCATAAATTGTCGAAATAGAACTTTGCTTGGCCGCGTTGAACTTTTGTGCAGCCAGCATTTCTGCCACACATTGACCCAATCCTCCTTTCAAATCTTCTTTCTTAGCTTCCACTATTATAGCCACCGGCGCTGTGACAAATAATTGCTCGGAAGAGAGACTGAGAATGTAATCGCAGATGCCGTTAAGTCCTACTTCCGGCTCAACCGTGAAGTCTTCCCCAGAAAACAAGCTAATCTTTCCCCCTAATGCCTCTTTCACAGCTAACAAAATTGGGCAAATCAGCATTTCAGAGCGAGCTTTTTCCGTGTTGAGTGCCAATGCCAAATCGAAATGCCTTTCGATAAATTCTGTGAGATAAGGACTGGGGGATATAGGATTAGTAACTGGCAAAAATGTGCTGACTTCAACGATTTTTAGCTTAAATTGTTGAGTGACTTGCTGGAGTGTGAATTGACTGTAAGGCATAGGGTTATTTTGGGATAATTGTAGTTTTTTATTGATCTTTTTTTTAAAGAATACTTTATTGCAGACCGCAAAAACTGCAAAAACCCGGTTTCTTTGGGTGTGATGTGTAAGTCCAGACTAGGTAATAAAGCTAACTAAAATTCCCAAAATTTCGTCAACTGGCGGCAGCGAGTATTCTCTCAAAGCAATGGTAACAGTTTTATCTTCTAGTTTGATGAATTTCCACAAGTTCCCAGTTGTAACGCAACCATAGAGCTTGTTTACAAAGTCGCCGTTTTTTTCATTGAAACGCTGAGCCGCAATCATTTCAGCAATACATTGTCCTAGTCCGCCGTTGATGTCTTCTTTTTTAGCTTCCACTACAATCATAGCAGGAGCTTCGATAAAAAGTTGTTCGGGCGATTTGCTGATGAGAAAGTCGCAGACACCGTTAAGTCCCAAGGATTGATCTACCGTAAATTCATTGCCAGAAAAAAGACTGATTTGCTGCTGGAAAATATCTTTTAATTCTAGAAGAATTGGACAGATAATCATTTCAGATCGAGCTTTTTCCGTATTTATTGCTAGGGCAAGGTTCAGGCGTTTTTCTATGAACTCAGCTAGGGCTGGACTTGGCTGAATTGGCGGGGCAGAAACAATAAAACTAGGTACTTCGATTAGGGTTAGCTGAAAGTCTTGTTTGACTTTTTTGAGGGTGAATTCGCTATAGGGCATTGCTTTTACACGCTCAGAATATAATTATCTGGCTTAGATTATAACGCAATATGCTTGGGATAAGATAAGACGGCGGTTGAAACCGCGCCTACACAAACGAAGACGGCGGTTGAAACCGCGCCTACACAAACGATGTCCGCCTCCGCGGACTAAGAGAGGATAACGTTTTTAACCGCCTTGTCTTTCTTGTCTTCAACCCCTCTGAGCTCGGGTTTTGTCTGTGTAGAAGCGGTTTCAACCGCCCAATTTTAAACTTTAAACTCTTCCCCAATCCGTCGCATTGCTTCCTCCACATTCTCCCGACTATTAAATGCGGAAATGCGGAAATAACCTTCACCCGCCGCACCGAAACCAGAACCCGGTGTCCCCACCACATTTACAGTTTGCAGCAACTTATCAAAAAACTCCCAACTCGTCAAACCGTGAGGCGTTTTCACCCACACATAAGGCGCATTTTCGCCACCATAAACTTCGATTCCGGCTGCTGTCAATTTCTCGCGAATTATCTTCGCATTTTCCATGTAAAAATTGACTAACGCCTGAATTTGTGCCTTACCTTCCTCAGAATAAACCGCCTCCGCACCGCGCTGCACGATGTAAGAAACTCCGTTAAACTTGGTAGATTGGCGGCGGTTCCACAGTTTCCAAATTTCTACATCGGAACCGTCTGCTGCTTTTCCGGTTAAAGTCTTTGGTACTACTGTTAAGGCGCAGCGAGTACCTGTAAAACCTGCATTTTTTGAGAACGAACGAAATTCGATCGCACAATCGCGCGCCCCTTCAATTTCGTAGATAGAATGTGGTAGACTCGGATCGGTAATATAGGCTTCGTAGGCAGCATCGAAGAAAATAATCGAACCGTTAGCCTTAGCATAATTTACCCAAGCTTGCAAGTGTTCCTTGGTTGCGGTTGCGCCCGTCGGATTGTTGGGGAAACACAGGTAAATTAAATCGACTTTTTTGTCTGTGGGAATTTGGGCTGTAAAATTGTTGTCTGCGGAAATTGGTAGGTAGACAAAACCTTCGTACTCGCCCTTTTCGTTGGCATCTCCCGTGTGTCCGGCCATCACGTTTGTGTCTACATACACCGGGTAGACTGGATCTGTAACTGCGATCGTATTATTATTGCCAAAGATATCGAGAATGTTGCCGCAGTCGCACTTAGAACCGTCAGAAATAAAGATTTCAGAAGCATCAATCTCGCATCCCCGCGATTGGAAATCGTGCTCGGCAATTTTCTGCCGCAGCCACTCATAACCTTGTTCCGGGCCGTATCCTTTGAAGGTATCCCGCGAACCCATTTCTGCTACCGCCGCCACCATCGCCTCGCGACAAGCTGCTGGTAGGGGTTCCGTTACGTCGCCAATCCCCAGCCGGATGATGGGCGCTTTGGGATTCGCATCTGCAAAGGCTTTGACTCTGCGCCCAATTTCGGGAAACAGGTAGCCGGCTTTGAGTTTGAGGTAGTTGTCGTTGATAGTTGCCATAGTTCGATCGCGTGTTTGTTGTAAAATAGCTTACTGCTAATTGGCATCTAGCTGTTGACTGTTGACTGTTGACTGTTGACTGTTGACTGTTCACTGTTCACTGAAAAATTCCTGGATTCATCGGTTAGAGTGATTCTAAAATCTAAAATTGGTAGATAATTGACAAAAAAATCAACTAGCTTGTATAATCAGAATAGTGTGCAGCGCAGAAACTATTATGGACGAGATCGAATATGCCAAACTCTATCAAGAACTGGCCGCAATTCTGAATGAGTTTAACTTGGGTTGGGTAGTTCAACAAGTTGCGGATACTGTAGAGATAGGTAAAGTGATTGAAGAGCGATCGCTCAAAAGAAAGACACCTCTGCTCAAGATAGAAGATTATACCGCAAAAGAACAACTTTTGCTGTTAATTGATGCTGTCGAACAAGCGACGGTGAACACTTCCGAAATGGAAGACGAAATTGCTTATTTCTTGAAAGTAGAATCAGAAACCTCTCCTCTGGGCACAAAAATAATTTTTGCCAATTCAGGTGCAGAAACAGCGCAAACAATCGAGTTTACCTCCAGCGTCACAGCCCCCCGCCACAAACAGGCGATCGCCCTCCAGCAATTACTCGAAAAACTGCACTCAGAGCCGAGCAACTACGCCCTCAATTCCGAAATTAAAAGTAAATTAAAAAGCTCGATCGATCCAGATTTCAACGGAGTGCTAGAACAAGCCAGAATTTTTGATGCTTACCTATTCACAATTTTGCTCAAAGCAGTTGCTAATGAAAGTGGCAATATCTATTATAACAATGTTTTAGACGACGAAACACCGAAAAATTTAACATTTAGAAAAACAGCGGGAAAAATCCACGGAACCGCACATCCATACACTCATGCTGTGGTGGAATTTCCCGACAAACCAGCCCTGGAAATTCACATCGGAGTCAAAGTCCAAGGTAGAGCCGGAGTTCTGCACAATTGCAACGTTTTAATTTTGTACCAAAAAGAAGCAAATATCTGCCGCTTGCTCAACCGCGAACCGCGACATTCGCAAGTAATTTTAGCGGTAAAATCTGAACACTGCACCTCGGAACTTCAACTAGAAACTGCCGGTGCTTTTATCGGATTAGCGTCAGATATTCGTTACGAAGGCGGCAGCTATTTCATTTCTAACAGTTACTCCCAACCCGTAGCAAAACTCTTAACTACTGCTCGCAAAAAATGGGAACTAAACATTTTTCCTACAGCCACAAACGATGTCCATCGACTGATGTACTCGTTTCAAACTATCTTTAAAGACTTTAAGGCCAGAAACTGATTCAATTAAGATAAGACGGCGGTTGAAACCGCGTCTACACAAACGATGTCCGCCTCCGCGGACTGAAGATAAGAAGGTAATTTTAAGGCTTTGCCTTCAACCCGCGGAGGCGGGTTTCGTTTATATAGACGCGGTTTCAACCGCCCGGTCTTCTTTTTCCTTCTTCCTTCACATTCTGCTACATTAGCCAAGAAAATAATCTATCATGTTGCGAGCACCCGAACCTTACGAATAATGTTTAAGAAAGATAAATCTTCCCTGCTGTTTACCATCGGAGCCGCCACACTTCTGATCGGTTTAGGCTTTGTCACCTACTACCTCGTCATTTCCCGTGGGCCCGCCAAAGATTTGCCGGCGGGGGCAACGGTTGTCCCGCAAGATACGATGATGGCCCTATCCATCAGCACCGATGAATCCCAGTGGAATAAACTGCGAGAATTTGGCACGCCGGAGTCAAAAGCTTCGTTTGAGAGGTTTTTAACGGAAATGCGCGATCGCCTTCTCACAAGCAACGGCTACGCCTACCAGCAAGACATTCAACCCTGGGTGGGTAACACAGCAATGGTAGCCTTTCTCCGCAACAAAATAGCTATACCAGCCCCCTCGCCGGCACCCAACACGCCCCCATCTCCGCCAATTCAACAGTCAGTGGCAATTATCCTGCCAATTGCCAACCCGATCAAAGCCAAAGAATTATTAACAAAACCCAGACCCCTCAGCCAAGGAAAAATAGTTGAGCGTAATTATAAAGGCGTGCAAGTCACAGAAACTCAAGGCGTACCCGATCGCAATTTCTCCGTCGCGGTATTGGGCACCAACTATCTAGCAGTCACCACAGATCCTAGCGCTACAGACAGAATAATCGACACCTACAAAGGCGAACCTTCCCTAGCCAAAACCCCTGGCTATGCAGACGCCATAGACAAAATAAAAAGTCCGGGCGCCTTCGCTCAAATCTACGTCAATATGCCCGTTGCAGCAGCTTTTACAGCAGCCAACTCAGCCCGCGAAATTTCGCCCGAAAGCCTCGAAAAACTGCAACAAAATCAAGGATTTGCCACCACAGCGACGTTGGATGTAGAAGGAATTGCCTTCAAATCAGTCTCTTGGCTAAAACCAGATTCTACCAGAAGGATAGCAGTAGAAAACAATGCTCTAAAAATGGTTAACCGCCTGCCAAACAATACAATAATGATGGTATCCGGCGGCAACTTGCAGCGTTTGTGGCAAGACTACGTATTGGGAGCCGAGGCAAACCCGATTTCCCCGATTAATCCCCAAGTTTTACGCACAGGTTTAAAATCCACTACCGGCATGGATTTAGATAAAGACTTCATGAACTGGATGGCGGGAGAATTTTCTCTATCATTAATACCAGCGCCCGCCCAGAATCCCAAAGACAAATATGCTGCTGGATTTGTATTTATGGTGGAAACAAACAACCGCGGCGCAGCCAACAAATCTCTCAAACAGCTTGATGAAACGATGAAAATGAAAGGGTTTAGAGTTGAGGAAATTCAAGTCGGCGGTCAACCTGCGACTCAATGGAAATCGCAGTTTGGAGGGATTGCGGTAACTCGGGGCTGGATGAATAATGTTGCGTTTATTACAGTAGGAGCTCCCGTGGTTGATGCGATCGTTCCTGCGCCGAAAAGTCCGCTTTTAAGCAGCGAACTGTTCCAGAAAACTGTACGATCGCAACTTCAACCCCACAACGGCAATTTCTTCATCGACACCGAGAGTGCGTTTAACCCCAAAAACCTCGCTTTGCCGGAGTTTCCTCCCAACCAAAAAATATGGATAGACGCCACGCGGTCGATCGGCGTTACAGCGGCCGTCATTGGCGATCGTACCACCCGTTATGACGCTTTTGTCGGCCTCAAAAAATCCACCCAATCCACTCCTTCTGCAAATCCTTCACCGCGCCCTGCTTCACCGCGCCCTGCTTCTCCCAGTCCCTCGCCCACTGTCGAAACTTCACCCAATTAACTCTTAAATCCTTCCACAAATCCGCCTGCACACCCCCTTAAATACCAACAGGGCGATCGATTAAAACCGAAAATCAGCAGATCAAAATCGGCAATAGTGGACTTGACTGCAAGAAGGAAATTGATCCGGATTTAAGTAGTTTTTCTTCACAAAACCTCACACAAAGAAACCCAAAAACCCGGTTTATTTTAAAAGCCGGGTTTCTGAAACCCTAACAATTTGACTTACTTATTATTGTCATAATTTTAATTACCTGGAATTAAAATTATTATTTAAAAAAATATTCTCGACCTCTTTCCGGGTCAGTCTTGGACGCAGAAACCTAGTTTTTGAACCCCGATACTTCCTTCATACTCTCAATAATAGTTAAAAAACCCGGTTTCTAGGGGTGGGTGTGCCCCTAGGATGGCAATTTTTGTTTTTTTTAATATGTCATGCGGAAGATACAGATATTAGGCAGTTCGAGTTATATTTAGATTGTGGAAAAGATCCGCTGAGAAAATTGCAAAAGCACAGGCAAATTCTACCCATTGACTCCTGAATGCACTTGCAGTCAGAAACCCGGTTGCTTCATAAATATAACGTCTTCAACCGTTCCGAACAACCTATGCAGATCTTGGCATTCCTAGTCAGCACCTGTACAACATCGGAACCTGCAGTCAAGCGTCTTAACTGACTACTTTCATCCATGACACCATGATGTAAACACCAGCATTATGCACTGTCGAAGGCGATTAAGGAACGAGTGAATAGGTTTATAGCCAAGCGTATCGCTTCCCTAACAAGGGAACGTGAACATTTACCAGGCAAACCTTACTTAGCAATAAGACTGACAGAATAGCTCACAAATACCCCCTCTGAAAATGAGGGGTAGATTTCCAATCTTCTATGCAAATTGACCAGAAACAGCACCGATGTGCAGATATTTATTGACACAGCCGTCAACCAAGTTTTTTCTATAAAGCCAGTTTCTTTACCTAATTTCTGTGATTTATATATTTTACCCATTAAAAACCCATGAAAACCGCCAAAAATATTCAAAAAAAGTCGAAATTCCTCTCAAAAGCCAGAATAAGCAAACTGACACTTGCTCTGCAAATAGTCTTAATAAATATTTACTTTTTGCAAGCAAAAGCTGAAGGTCAAACAATTGTTCCAGCGGCAGACGCAACAGGCACTACCGTCACTCCCGCAGCGCAAAACGGAACTCCTGGGCAGCCAACTCGCTTCGATATTCAAGGCGGACAATTATCGAGCGATCGACAAAATCTTTTCCACAGCTTTACAGAATTCGGCTTGTCGGAAAATCAGATTGCCAACTTTATATCAAACCCCAACATTCGCAACATTTTAGCGGGCATAGGCGGCGGAAACCCCTCGATTATTAACGGCTTAATTCAAGTAACCGGCGGCAATTCTAACTTATTTTTGATGAATCCATCCGGCATCATATTTGGCAACAGTGCCAGTTTAAACGTGCCGGCTGCTTTCACAGCAACCACCGCCACCGCTATTGGATTTGGTTCTAACTCGTTTAACGCTGTCGGTACTAGCACCTACACATCTCTGACAGGCGCGCCCAATTCCTTTACTTTTGGGGCCGATCGAGCTGGAGCAATTATCAGCACGGCGGACTTAGCAGTCAAATCAGGGCAGAACTTAACCTTAGTCGGCGGAACCGTTGTCAGCACCGGTAGCCTTGCGGCCCCAGGCGGTCAAATTACCGTCGCATCAGTCACGGGCAAAAATGTAGTGCGCGTCAGCCAGCTAGGAAATTTGCTCAGTTTGGAAATTGTGCCGCCCCCAGCGACGAGCACAGGAACAGCGCCAACAGCTTTGACATTGCCGATCGCATCCTTGCCCGAACTGCTGACAGGCATCGGTCAAACAAACGCTACAAGCCTCAGTGTCAATGCCAGCGGTGAAGTGGTACTCACGGCCTCTAACCGAGCCGTAGCTGCGGGGGACGTTGCACTAAAAGATGCAAACGCTCGGGCGATCGACATTCAAGCAGCCAACAGCATTGCAGTCAGCGGAAACCTGACAAGTTCCCAAGGTGGGCCAATCGCCCTAGAAGCTAGTGGTGATATTAGCACTGTCGATATCGACTCTCACTCCGACACCACAGCAGGCGGCGACATCACCGTCACCAGCCGTACAGGAAAAGTAGAAACAGGCAATATCAACGCAAGCTCGATCGACAAAAACAGCAACGCCGGAGACGTTAGTATTGCAGCACCCTCAAGCAGTATTCAAACAGGGTTTATAGACGCCAACTCCGAAGAAAAACAAGGTGGCGAAGTCACCCTCAACGCCCGCAACGATATTGAAGTAACCCATATCAACACCGAAGGCCGAACAGGCGGAGGAGAGATTGACATTACAGCCGGCGGTAATTTCCGAGCTACAGGCACTTTCACAAACGATAGCAACTGCTTGTCGCAAGCTTGCAGCATTTCCGCATCCACGACTGGTAGCGCGAATGGTGGAGATATCACCATTCGCCACGGTGGCGAAGCCTCGAACACTCTTTTCAGCGTCGGGCCAGACTATAACAGACTCAACGGTACTGCTGGCAGCATTGCCACTGGGGGTCCAAAGAAGGAAAATGTTATTACACAGGGAGGTTATTTCAGCCCCAGCCCTCAGATAGTACAGCCGACCCAAATTAACATTACGGCTTCTTCAGTATCGCCAGCACCAACAACCGCACCGACACCCGCACCAGCACCGACACCGACACCCGCACCGACACCCGCACCAACACCAGCACCGACACCCGCACCCGCGCCCGCA